>Ga0209382_10004070_pt1 | contig 19790 bp, 13 predicted proteins | sample SoiMetdeltSBSDD5_FD_187599 | JGI IMG/M metagenome (GOLD analysis project Ga0209382, IMG submission 187599) | Bulk soil microbial communities from a Populus tree surrounding site in Tennessee, USA - Soil MetaG P. deltoides SBSDD5 (SPAdes) (version 2) | ecosystem: Environmental > Terrestrial >... | reverse complement strand
CCGGGCGACCGGGCGCGGTGACCGGTTCTACCGGACGCGACAAGGGGCCGTGGCGCAGCTGGTAGCGCACCACACTGGCAGTGTGGGGGTCAGGGGTTCGAGTCCCCTCGGCTCCACCCGTTCTGACCAGGCATGATTGAAGATCATGCCTGGTTCCTGGTAACGCCAGCGGTAACAGTGATCCGTCACGGTCGGTCTGTCCCTCGTTCTCGTTACCCGAGGAGATAGACCGATGGCTATCTGGAGCTACCGGCTCGCCCGTGGCGAGATCCGCTGGATGTTCATGATTGACCTACCGCCGGCCGCCGATGGCCGCCGCCGGCAACTCAAGCGCAAGGGCTTCCGGACGAACGACGCGGCGCTGGACGCCGAACGTGCCGCGCGGGCGGCCTACGGCAACGCGGACCTGGCCGCGGACGGCTGCCTGGCCACCGAGCTGGAGAACTGGCTCGCCGAACGCGAGCTCGACCTGGAGCCGACCACGATCAGCAACTACCGCGACATGATCGGCTACATCCGCCCGCACCTGGGCGCCCGGCAGGCGTACAGCCTGGACAAGCGGGCCATCCACGACCTGTACACCACGCTGCTCAAGCGGGGCAGCAAGCGCGGCGGGCCGCTTGCCCGGGACACGGTACGCACCGTGCACCGGGTCCTGTTGAAGGCGCTCAAAGACCTGGGCATCACCATCGACGGCGTCCGGCCCCCGCGCACCGCCGACCGGGAAACCCCCGGCCGCAAAGGTGTCTGGACACCGGCACAGTCGACCACCTTCCTGCGTTACCACGTAGGTCACCGCCTCTACGCCGCCTGGGCCGTCGCCATCATCGCCGGCATACGGCGCGGCGAACTGGCCGGCCTCAAATGGCACCGGGTCGACCTGGACCGCGGCGTCCTGTTGGTGCACTGGCAGCGGACCACCACCCGGACCGGGGTGGTGGAGAAGGCGCCTAAGGGCAAGAGCAAGCGTGCCGTCGCGCTCGGACCGGCCCTGGTCGCCGCGCTGCGTGCGCACCAGGCTCGGCAGGACGCGGAGAAGGCGCTGGCGGGGGCCGTGTACGACGACCAGGGCTACGCGTTCTGCCGGGAGGACGGCAAGCCGTACTACCCGCGGTACTTCACCGACCAGTGGGAGAAATGCTGCGCTCAGGCCGGAGTTCCGGTGATCGCTTTGCACGACGCCCGGCACACTTCCGCCACCACCGGCGCCGATGCCGGCGTGCCCGAACACGTCATGCAGCGCCGTCTCGGCCACGCCAACGGGCGCACCACCCGCGAGGTGTACACACACGTGCTGCCGGAAAGCGAACGTCGTGCTGCCGAACTCATGGAGGCCGCGCTCCTCGACGTCAACCCCCACCCCGTCGACGAAGGCAGTCAGTCGGTCCGCCGGCGGGTACGGCGGTCCATCACCCAGCGGACCGCTCACCGGGGTCGTCATGCCGCCTGACACCGTGCCCATCACGCTGCCACCGATCGCAGCGCTGTCAACCAGACTCACGTCCTCAGCCGCCAACGGCACTTGCGACCATCAGCGGCTGGCCGACGACCAACCGCAACGATGCCAACCGGAGTCTCCAGCCCCGGGCTCCCTGGTGACGCGGGCAACCCGCATCGAGGGAGCACTGCAGATCGCCATCATGCTCGCCATCGGCTGCGCCGCCGGCGCCGCCAGTTTCACCCATGTCCACAACGTCGCCGCCAGCCATGGCCAGACCGGATGGCTGGCATGGGCGGATGCCATCGTGCTGGAGCTGATGTCCATCGCATCCGGCTTCGAGATGCGCCGGCGCAAGCGGTGTCACGCACCCGTACGGTTCCCCGCGGTGGTTCTCATCTGCGCCGTGGCTTTGTCTCTTGGCGCGCAGGTGGTTGAGGCAGAAGACTCGATCATCGGGTGGCTTGCCGCCGCCCTGCCGGCGCTCGGCTTTCTGGTCATGGTCAAGATCGCGCTCGGGCACATCGGCGCGCCGGATTCCGCTCACCTTGCCACCGGCTCTCACGGCTGCACGGTCGAGACAGCCGCAACTCACGATGGGCGGATCGTTGAGGCAGGCGACAGGTCGCAGGAGCGGAGACTGGCGGCGCCAACCGAACCGAGCTCACACCGGGCCGTAACGGCGTCGGTCGCGGCCGCGTCGACGCCGACCTCCATGAGCAACGGAGCTGGTTCGACCTTGTCCGCATGGGATACACACGGCCGAGACGAAATCTATGAGCGCCTGAAAGGACTGAGATCATCGGGGGCCAGCGCGGAGCGCACCAATCCAGGGGTCGCCGCCGACCCCCCCATGCCACGTGCGGCACGTACTCGCAGCCACCGAGCCAATCAGTCCGGCCAATTGATTGAGGCCGTGGACGACCCAACGACGAAGGTCCCGGCGACCGCGGTAACGCTCAGGCACTGGGCGGCAACCTGGGTAAAGATGTGTGCCGACCGCGACCTGGTCCTTGGCCCGATCAACGACGACGGACTCGCTCGCCGTCGTTACCAGCTCAGTGCCAGACAGCTCCGGAACATCCGGAACGCCGCGGAGACCGGCGCGTTGCGGCGGCGGGCACATGAGCTTGGCGTCCCACTCCCTGACGACTACACAGACCGGCCGACCGCGACGGCCAACCGCTGACGCGCACGCACGGCCGCGGAACATCCCATTAGGTCGTCTCGTTCCGGAACGCAACGACGCCGTTCCGGAACAGGACGGCGTTCCAGGGGTGGTTCATTACCGTTCCGGAGGGCGGTAGACAGCGCTGGACGGGTTCAACGGCCAGGACGAAGTCCTGTCCACTCGCAACGAGAACTGTGCTTGCCATGCAGGGCTGGTCGGGACCGTCGGCGTGGGCGCTGTACGTACCCCTTTCGCATCGAGGGGGTCTCGGTTTGAATCCCCTCAGCTCCACAGAGATTCCGCAGGTGAACGGCTAGGGCCTGTTTCGAAGTCTGGCGTGGGTCAGGTCAGGTTCTGATTGTTGACGCGTGTCGGAGATCGACAAGGGGGGAGGTCTCCGGTAGTTGGTTCATCGACGAAGAAGAACTAACGACCCGGAGACCTCGTGGCCACCTTAGCGGTGACCCGGCGGTTCGATCTGACCAACGCGCAGTGGGCGGTGCTGGAGGCGTTGCTGCCCAAGGCCAAGCGGTCGGGTCGTCCGCCGGTGTGGAGTCGACGCGAGCTCATCGACGCGATCAGGTGGCGGATCCGGGTGGGTGCCCCGTGGCGGGACCTACCGGCGTGTTACGGGTCGTGGCAGGCGGCCTATGCGATGTTCCGGCGTTGGCAGCGTGATGGCACGTGGCAGCGGATGCTCACCGCGTTGCAGGCCCTGGCCGACGCGGCGGGCCAGATCACCTGGGATGTCAGCGTGGACTCCACCATCGCTCGGGCGCACCAGCATGCGGCCGGCGCACGCAAAAGGGGGATCTGCAGGCCGAGCCGCCCGGTGGGTTGGGTGTCGAGCCGGCCGACCACGCCTTGGGCCGCTCGCGGGGTGGCCTGTCCACGAAGCTGCACCTGGCCTGCGAACAGGGTCGCAAGCCGTCGTCGATCGTGTTGACCGCCGGGCACCGCGGGGACAGCCCGCAGTTCACCGTAGTGCTGGCCGGTATCCGGGTACCCCGCCTGGACGGTGGCCGCCCCAGGACCCGACCGGATCGGGTCCTGGCCGATAAGGCGTACACGTCCAGAGCCAACCGCGCCTACCTGCGCCGCCGTGGGATCAAGGCGACCATCCCCAGCAAGACCGATCAGGACGCGAACCGGCGCAACAAGGGATCCAAGGGCGGCCGGCCACCGACGTTCGACCCCGTCACCTACAAGCAACGCCACGCCGTCGAGTGCGGCATCAACCAGCTCAAGCGCTACCGCGCCATCGCCACCCGCTACGACAAACTCGCCGTACGCTACGAAGCCGTCGTCCACATCGCCGCGATCAACGAATGGCTCAACTCACTTTGAGACACGCCCTGGTCGACCAGACTGGAGGCTGACCAGCGCCGCGTCGGACATCCGCAACCTCGCTGGCGGTGTGGGGGTCAGGGGTTCGAGTCCCCTCGGCTCCACAAAGAGCGCAGGTCAGTGGGCTGGCCGTCATGATTGACAGCCAGCCCATTGATCATCTGGCCCCGATTTGACCCCGGAACTGAGCGGCAGCTCCGACGAAATGAGTGTTACCAACGAGGGCGGGCCGGCATGCGTTGAGGTCGAGTAGCCGTGAAGTCTCACCTCCCGGCCCTCGTCGATCTGGGCGTAACAGTCTCCCGTTACCCAGCTCCAGATGGAGGCAAAACGGAAGCAACGCGCTGACCTGGCCGCCGAGCGGTACGACGAGCAGCGCGAGAGTCTGCGCCCAGGCATGGTTCGCACGGAGGCCGACGCGGCGTTCTTCGCCAACGTCCTGAAGGCGCCCGCCAGCGCGGCACAGCAGACAAGGCGGAGCAGCGCCTGGTCCAGCAGCGGCAGCGGACGGGCGCAGGACCCGCCTGCCCGGTCGGCTCGATCTGCGGGTCGAGACGAATGCACGAGTTCCGCGAGCAGTGTCACAACATCGATCGCGACACGCGGAGCACTGACTGCTTGTTTTAGCCCCTCAGATGAGGTGAGATATCTGGAAGTGATCGTTTCCACCTCTTCGAAAGGGAAGCATAATGACGACCTGCAATGTCCTGAAGGGCCAGTCAGCGGCTGACCGGCTGGCCCTGCTCGGCATCAAGCCGGTGTGGCTCCAGAACGCTCTGCTCGCTGGTGACGCAGAGGCCCGGACGAGCACCCCTCTCGATCCACTGATCACCGCCGGCATCTACCGCTACAGCCGCATCGTCCGGGTATTCCGGGAGCAGACGGTTAACGAGGAGAACTGGACCTTCGACAATCGGCGCAACCAGCCGCGAACCATCAGCCCTACCCGCGAGTTCGCGGTGATCGTCGCCCAGGGCAACGAGTTCACCGGCGACGCGGACGCGGTGCCGTCGAACAAGTACGGCAAGGGCGTCACCGTGGCCGACGCAGTAGTGCAGAACGAGCAGTTAGCTCTTGATCTTGAGTCCTTGCTCCCGGACGGGGTGGAGCTGGAGCCCGGCGAGACTGTGACCGTGAACGACGGCCTCACCACGTGGGTCCTGCTCTACACGGCGGTCGACAACGAGATCCGGTACGAGCTGTCGCAGCCGAACACCATGACAGGCGGCTTCATAACGGGCTGGTCCGAGCGGATCTTGTTCGCGTCTCTGGCGCTCGACGCGACCGTGCTGGTCGAGGAGCCGGCCGACGAGTACGACGTCCCCGTGGAACGCCGGGACCGGCCGGCCTAGTCTCATGCCCGTGACGTTGACGCCCAGTCGGCTCGTCCTCGCGCGCCAGCGGCGCGGCTTCAGCCGGGTAGCGCTCGCCCGCGCGGCGGGAGTCAGCGACAAGAGCCTGCAAGGCTACGAGAACGGTACGCAGCAACCACTCCCAGAGACGGTCCAGGCGCTGGCCGACACCCTCGGATTCCCGCCCGCCTTCTTCTTCAGCTCTGATGTCGAGGATATACCGACTGAAGCGATCAGCTTCCGCGCCCTATCCAAGGTGACCGCCAGTCAGCGCAACGCGGCCCGGAGCGCCGGCCGGATAGCGCTCATGCTCAGCGACTGGATCAATGACCGTTTCAGTCTTCCGACGGCTGATGTCCCTCACCTGCCCACGCTCGCGCCGGAAGCAGCTGCGGAAGTGGTCCGGGCACGGTGGGGACTCGGGCAAGGTCCCATCGGCAACATGATTCATCTTCTTGAATCTCACGGCGTGCGTGTCTTCTCGCTCGTAGGCGAGTGCGAGGCCGTGGATGCCTTCTCGTTTGCCTGGAACAAGACGCCCGTAGTGGTTCTCAACACCGGCAAGAACGGCGAGCGCGGGAGATTTGATGCCGCGCACGAATTGGGACATCTGGTGCTTCATACCGAGCATCGCACCTCTCAAGGGCCGGACTCAGAACAGGAAGCGAACTCCTTTGCAGCGTCCTTCTTGATGCCACGATCGGCGGTGCTAAGTCAGAGTCTGTACAATGCCACCCTGGACAGGGTGCTCGCGGCGAAGAAGTACTGGCGCGTAGCAGCCATGGCGATGACACACCGTTTGCGCGAGTTGGACTTGCTGACGGAGTGGGGCAGCCGAACTCTGTATGTGAACCTCTCTCGGATGGGCTACCGGAGCATGGAGCCAAAGGGAATTCCACGAGAGATATCGCAGTTATTGGCGAAGGTCGTTCGTGCGGCGCGGTCGGAAGGCACCACGCCGGCGCACATCGCATCCGATCTCCACATCACGGTGCACGAGTTGAATACGCACATTTTTGGCCTGGTGCCCATCGCCCTTGAAGGTGGTGCGGTTACGTCTGCGGCCCCGCCGCCACGTCTCCGCCTCGTCGGTGGCGACTAGCGACTCACTGGCTCGATGACGTGAGTCAAGATCACGGGAGCTGCTTTTAGGTGTCTCACGATGTTAAAGATATGTTTGAAGACGCGGTCGCTCTTGGTCGACGGAACCAGACCATGGTCGAATTGGCGCGTCGGCACTGCCTGAACCTTGAGTTTCGAAAGTCCGGCGGGTCGGGGATGGCCGAAGCCGCTACCGGTCTCCCCATCGACATGAGGCGGGTGCACTGCGCCTTTGCGCGCGAGCCGGGTGGGATGGCCATGAACCTTGAATGGATTGTGGTCGATTTCTATCGGGCGAACTGCGTAGGCTGCGAGTATCGGCGCCCGACTCAGGACCTTCCCAATCTCGCGACGCACGTAGCGGATCTAGGCGCCAAGGAAGCAGAGCGTACAGCGGCTGCAGATATCGAGAAACGCGAGCGAGGCGCGGCGTGGGCGCGCCGAAATGCCGAACGGCAGGCATTAGCCGGAACGGCGGCGGATCCAGCCGTTGTCGCGGCATTGGGCGACATCGGGGTTGTGGATGGGGATCCTCGACTGGATGTCGATCGCGAGGCCGTCGCAGCGGCGCGCCGGCGTCTCGAAGCACTCGCCGACCGCGCGCCGGAGCTAGTCTCTTCGGGGTTGTTTGCACACCTGTGTCGGCTCGTCTCTGAGAATGGGCAGACGGCACTGCTCAGTGTGATCCGCAGAGTCGGCCGTCGCATACCGGAGCATCGCCCGTCAGTCTTGAAACTTGCGCTGGAGGTCCTAAGGTGTTCCAGCGAGGTGGAGGCAGGTCGAACCGTCGTAGAGCTCGGCAGCGACGTCACCCCCAATGACTTTGACCAGAACATCGTCGGTGCGGCCATCGTGCTCGCAGGGCGTCCCACCCCGGACTACTACGGTCGCCACCGACGCGTGGCGGCGGACAATGAGCCCGCTCTGCTCCGCTTGGCCGGTGATCATGTCCCAGACCTGGTCGTTGCGGAGATTCAGAAGCGCCTAGCTGTTCCAGTCCCTGCACCGTCCTTGGTGCTGGCAGTGGGACTTCGCGGCTCCGCGACCCCGACTCAATTTGCCTCTGACATGGACCGCTACACGGCAGCGGGTGCTGTGGCTCAGCTTCTGCCAACACACCCGAGCTTGGTGGCGGCACTTGCCGGAGGCCTCGCGCGTAGCCTCGCCGGCGGACGCGACAAGGATCGATACAACTTGAGGCCAAGCGGCTCGCTCGCCCGCACCCTAGCAATCATGTTCTGCGCCCCATGTGGTGACGTCTCGTCTGCACTCGACACCGTGGCTTCAGAGACAAATGGCGACGGACGGAAGCAGCTCTTCGGCGTTCTGGAGCAAGTCGAGAGTGTTCTAGACCCTGATGGCCGTTGGCGAGAGTCCAACGATCCGGCGCTCAGCGACCAGGAGCGGCTGCGGTGTGTTCGCAGGTTGATTGATGCGTGCCTAGCCCGGCTAAGCTTCGATTGGGACGACGACGTAGCACATTCTGCGGCTCGACTGTTGGCAGAGCTGGCTAAGGACTACCCGGCCGAGATGGTCCAGCATGTCCCGGTGCTCATGGGGACTGTTGTGTTGTCGCTCGATCGACACGATGCGCGGCCGGTGTCGCCGCTTCTCGCGCAGGACCAAATACCCCCGGCTCTGGCCGCGCTGCAAGAGAGCAGCAGGCAATTTACACTGCGGGCATTGGTTGGTCGGCTGCTCGATGCCGTGGAGCAGACCGCGAGGGTCGATCTCGTGTCGGTGCTCGACACGATCGTAGACATGATTGGCGATGCGCGGGAGCATGAAGACCGTGGCGAGATTCCGTGGCGACTGCTCCCGCGTTTGGGCGCGCTCGGGCGGAGGTACGGCTCGGAGCTGGGCGTACTTAACCGAATCCTTCCAGTCCTGTACACGTACCTACTCGACAACGATCCGGCCATGCGGAGTACCGCGCTGCGGGCATGGACTGACATTGCCTCAGACAACGACGTTCCCTCAGTCATGGAGGATCTGCTACCCGCTCTGCTACAGGATCAGTACGTCCTCGTGATTCGCGCACTCCTACGTGCTGCCGGCTGGCTGTCTTGGAGCGACCCCAGTCGACGTCTCCTCATTCAGTACAGCCTTACCGTGGCGCAGGCCTCCAAGGAGAGTGACCGAAAGACGCTGCGAGCGGCCCTTGCAGCGCTTCGCAACCTGACGCGAGACGATTCCACACGATCAGCATTTGAAAGGTACATACTTGATCGGGCCGCCGAGATTGAACCGCATGATCTAGAGCGTTTTCTGTTCGGGTCATGGTCGCCGTCGTCAGCATGCAGCCCGCAGATGGCGAGACTCAGGCTGATTCTCGCAAGGGATCCTTCGGTCAATGACCGATTTAACGCTCATGACGACGACGAGCTTGTCGACCTATTGAACGTCGGGAAGGGGCTGCTCTCCCTGCCTCCCGAGGATCTGATTGATGCGGCGCGTGAGCTTGGCGAAGAGTACACCATCCCCGCGCTGGAGTTTGCCGAGGTTGCCTGGCGAGCGGCATCGCCAGGACTCGCGTCACAGATCGCCACGTCGCTCTTGGCGCGGCTGCCTGACCAGCCGGCATATTACGAGAGGCGCGCGGTGTGCGCTGCGGTCAGTTCCCTCGCGGAGCTTGATGCTTCAGCACTGATTGGCGATCCCGCAAAGCATTCTTACCTTGACGTTGTTGAAAATTGTGAGCGGCTTGCCGACGGCGATCAGGCAGATGGCTATCTCGCGGAGCTTCGTAGTCAGATCCATCTCCGCGTGCTCGCAAGAGCTGTGCTCCTGGGCAGCAATGCTTTGACGGCGATTTGTGAGGCAACAAGCAACTCTGCTCCGGCAGCCGGCATCGACGTAGCGGATGAGGTCCAGCATCGGGCATTGCTATTGACCCGAACAGCGCAGCAGCTCGCTGTGGCATCTGTTCGGCGCACACCGACGTCGCTGTACGTTCGGTCTTTTGCCGGCGCATGCGCTGCCGCGGCATATCTATTGCGTTGTAAGGCCGCCCAGATGGTCGCGGCTGGGACTGAAGCGAGACGCAGTGCTCGTGCTGCTCGCCAGCGGGCGTCCTCCGTGTTGCGCGAGATTAGCGGCTACTCGGTGGACGATCCTCTCTTCGGGCCGCTGTTGAGCACCCTCAAGACGTTTAACGCAGTCACGGAAGAGACTGACTTGGACCCGCTGCTCATGACACTTGGGTCCCTGGCGGTGCCGATGATCTTTGTGGGTGGACCTCGTGAGTGGCAGCGCGCTAGCGCCAAGTCGAGCAATGAGGTCGTACCGGCCGCTCCGTTAATTGTCGCTCTGGCGAAGGTTGATGGACTTCTCGTGACCGGGCCGCTCGTGCTGCGGCCGGCGACGGTTTACACCTTAGGGATCGAGCTCCGAACTGGACCTTGGCCGCAGTGGGCGGACACGCTGGAGGCGGAGTTCATCGGCTCGATGTCTGCGGCAGAGGCACAGTTCCCTTCCTTCACGTGGCGTCGCCAGGACTTGGGCTCGGGAGGTGACGTTCTTGAAGGTGAGGGAACGTTGATCCTGCGCTTCGCGCTTCCGGCTGGCAGGCCTGCGCCGCCGTTCAGGGTGGCTTTAAGGTTTCGCGGAACCCGAGAAAGTAAGCCAGCTGTCGTGACTTGTGATGTGGCTGGCCACCGTGAGTTGCGCTTCCGTCCATTCGACGAGACACGAGACGCCCAGACGGGCCAACCCATGGTAGATGAGCGGCTGCTGACAATCTATGAGGGCCTCCACGGGGCAGGCTACAACGAAACACACCTTCAGGCATTCGCGCGACTTCTAACCGCTATTGTTAGAGCCGGCCTCGAAATGACGTGGAACCGGCAGTACCGACGCGCCGCCAATGTGACTGAGCGCAAATTCCACGATGACCTTCATCAGCTACTGATGGCGGACCCTGACCTGTCCGGCCGTGTCGAACGCGGGACTCCCCTAGCGTTGGGTTTCCTCGACGTGCGGCATGACGGAGTTACTGCCGAACTCAAGGTTGAGCGCACGACGCCAGTCACGCGAGGGAAGGCTACAAAGTACATCGGCCAACCTACGCAGTACGCCGCAGCCGACGGTGTTCGGCTTTCGATCCTCTGTGTGCTCGACATGAGTCGAAAAGTAAGCCCGATTGGGACTGCCGAGAACTACATCTTCCAGCTGTCGCCGGATCTTCACGGTCTGACCAATCCGGAAGCGCCTTCGATTGTTACTGTTGTGATTATCCAGGGTGCGAACCCGCCCCCAAGCTCTTGGTCCAGGCGACGATTGCCTGCTCAAGTCGCAACGCCAGCGGAGTTCGATCCAGACGCTTCCCGTCCGGCCGACGGGAACATCGATTCATAGCGCCAACCCGTTTGGGGCCCGCGCCGTGCCAATACTCGTGCGTGGCCGAACACCTGGCCGACGAGCAGGTCCGCACGCAGATGGGCATCCCCGCCTCGCTGACTTTCAAGACCAAGCCCGAACTGGGCCTTGAGCTCCTCGCGCAGCACGTGGCTGCCGGTATCGCTATCCCGTGGTGCACCGCCGACGCCGTGTACGGCCGTGACCGCAAGCTGCATGGCTCCTTCGAGAACAACGGCGTCGGCTACGTAATGGGCGTGCCGTGCTCATTCCAGATCACGCTGGCGGGCGTCACGATGTGCGCCGATGCCACCCTCAAGATGCTCAGCCAACGGACCTGGCAGGTCGTCTCCTGCCGGATCGGGCTCGAAAGGAGACCGCTACTACGCCTTGGCGTGGCTTGCCATTATCAGCCCCCCACCATTTCGTGCTGATCCGGCGGAGCCTGGCCAAGCCCAGCGAGGTCGCGTATTTCCACTGCTTCATCCCCGAACACACCCGGCCACCCTCAGCGTGCTGGTCGCCGTGTGCGGGCGCCGCTGGACCGTAGAAGAAGACCACGAGTTCGGCAAAGACCACTTCGGGTTCGATGCCGCGTGCCCCGACCGGCGCCGACTTCGCAATGCGAACGCCCGTTACAGCGACTTCCTTCGCGCCGCAGGCGTCGGCCAGCGGGACGGTACCGCGCCGCAAGCCGACTACGGCCTGGCCTGACAGCCTTCAATCCCTCTACTTCTTCGCCGACGAACACTAAGATCCGTTGGAGGTTGAGTTCGCCGAGGCGACCGAGGCTGCGGTCGCCCTTGAACGGGCAATCGAAATACCCTCAACGCGGCGCGGTCTTGCCGACGTGCGCACGACGACCGCCCGCAGCATCCATCCCGACTCCACGTTCCGGCGCCTGCAAGTGCGGCCGACTAGAAACTCAGCTCGGGGGCCGAAACCCGCGGCGTCGGCAGGTGAACAAGGACCACTCTCTTCCGTTCGCGGGTCCGTTGAGTTGTCGAGGGCCGCGGTTGATCAGTATCGTCCCGAATGAGCCTCCCTGATCAGCGGGTTGCCCGTGAATGGAGTTCCGTAGCGATTCGGCGCGGTCGGACCGTAGGCAGGGACGAGCGTGGCGGTCGTCGCTTGGCAGAGCTGCACGGCGAAGTTGTGGCGATGCGCGCTTGCTGAGGCTCGATCTGGTTTGCTTGCCCGATGGGCGGTCGGTACATCGGGGTGGGTGTCTCGAGGTACGACGAGCCGTGTTATGCCGAATTGCCCTTCGCGGTAACTGATGTTGAGGCGGTAGGCGAGGAGTTGTCCCGCCGGGGGTTCCAGGTCGAGTATCTGCGCGATCCCACGGACGCCGACGTGCGCCGCAGGCTCCAGAGCCTCGTGGCTGGCTGCGGAGATGCCGTGGTGGTTTACTGGGCAGGTCACGGTGTGTGGCAGGGCCAGGACGACCTGCGGCTGATCGTCCGGGACACCAGTGCGGATGCCCGAAGCACCCAAACCGCCCAACCGGCGCAGTTGGCCGAAGAGGCCCTGGCTGCAGGCGGCCGCCAGGTGCTACTGATCTTGGATACCTGCCACTCCGGTGCCGCGGTGGTCGAGGTCCTACGTCTCGCGGCCCGGTTCACGGCGGTGGGCGCGGAGGCCGCCGGGGATTCGCGGTGGATCGGCGTTGTCGCCTCGTCCCAGAGCTACGAGAACACGGTCGGTGGGCGGTTCGCGAAGGCACTGCTGAGACTGTTGCGCGAGGGACCCTCCTCGTCGGCTTACAAGATTCACTGGAGCGCCCACAACGAGGGCGTGCGTGGTGTCGACATGATGCACGCCCTGTGGGAGGAGTGGCCACACGACGTCCAGCTGCCGTGGTTCGGGCAGTTCGGCTGGTCCCAGCCGATGTTCCCGAATCCCCGTTACCGTGCAGATGCACCAGAACGGCTCGTAGAGCAGCTCCAGTACGCCGCCCGCGGGGTTGCCAGAGACGAAGACGGCTGGTACTTCACGGGACGGCGGCGGCTGCTGACCGAGATCGTCGGATGGCTTGCCGAACCTGGAGGCGGCATCTTTGTCATCACGGGCCCGCCCGGTTCGGGCAAGTCGGCGGTGCTCGGGCGGGTGGCTGCTCTGTCGGACCCGACCGAGCGGGCCAACTTGATCGCGCATAGCGCGCTGCGGGTCGAGGACCCGGACCCGGGCGAAGGCACCGTCAATGCAGTCCTGGAGCTGCGGGGTCAAGACGGCGCCGCAGCGCTAGCTGTGTTGGCGCGCCAGCTCAGCTTGCCCCCTGTCGCGTCCGTCTTCGGCATCCTGGACCAGCTGGTGCGCAGCGGTCACCGGCCCGTGATCCTCATCGATGGCCTTGACGAGGCGCAACCAACCGCACTGCGCCGCCTCGTCGAGGAGTTGGTGGTGCCGCTGGCTCAGCAGGCCCGGATCTTGGTGGGAACCCGCCCCGCCCGAGTCGATGACGATGACACAGTGGTCACGCTCCTCAGCGCGCACGGGCGCGTGTGGGACCTGGCCGCCGACCCCGACACGGCGGCCGACCTCGCCGACTACGTGGCCGCGCGGCTGGCCGGCACCGACAACACGGACATCTCCGAGATCGCGAAGGCGGTGATCCAACGTGCCGTCCGGTGAAGGTGGCTTCCTCTACGCCAGGGTCGTCACCAGTCAGCTGCGCGAACAGCCCCTGAACTCCTCGGTTCCGGGCTGGGAGGACCGGTTGGCTGCCACAGTGACGGCCGCATTCGACCGGGACCTGCGGGCGCTGACCGGTACGGGGGCAGCCGAGGTCGCCGCCCGGCACCTGCTCATGGCACTGGCCTGGTCGTACGGGGCGGGCCTACCGGCACGCGACGTCTGGCCGGCGCTCGCCTCCGCCCTAGCAAGCGAGGGCGGCTACGACGACGGACGCGTCGACTGGGTGCTTCAGGTTCTGGGCCGCTACATCGTGGAGAGCGGCGAAGGCGGCGAGGCAGTGTACCGGCTGTTCCACCAGGAACTCGTCGAGCACCTAGCCAGCGACCCGGATCAGGGCCGGCGAATCGACCTGGCTGTCGGCAAATTGCTGGTGGACCAGAGCGGACATGGCGCGCATCCGGACAAAGTCGCCCCTTACGTGCAGCGTCACGCCGTTGCTCACCTTGCCCGCGCCGAATGGGCTGGCATAGCCGTGCTGCAGTCGCTGGCGCGGGAGCACAGGACCCTGTTTCTTCCGGGCATGGCGATGACGCTAAACAACCTCGCCATCCGGTTCGCCGATCAAGGCCGCAGCCTGGAGGCGATCGAGGCCGCGCAGCAGGCCACCGACTCCTACCGGGAACTGGCCGAGGCCGACCCAGACCAGCACCGGCCCAACCTCGCCGCCGCCATCAACAACCTGGCCAAGATGCTGTCCGACGGTGGACGTGTCGATGACGCGGCGAATCTGGCCGCCGAGGCCGTCGCCATACGTCGCACTCTGGATCCGGCTGTTCATCGGCCGTCGTTGGCGATCTCGGCGTCCAATCTAGCGAAGATGCTCGCCGATCAGGGCCGTCTCGACGAGGCACTCGCCGCGGCAGAGGAGGCACTGGCCATCTACCGCAACCTCGTCGGCAGCGAGGCCACCATCCATCTACCGGGACTGGCGGTGGCCCAGACCAACCGGGCCAGGATCCTCGCCGAGATGGGCCGCGCCGCCGACGCGCTCGCCGCCGTCGACGAAGCGGTCGACATCTACCGCGACCTTGACCACCTCGACCCGCACGCCCACCAGCCCGGCCTGGCCGCCGCCCTAACCAACCGCGGGATCTACCTGGGCGGGCTCGGACGCCACCACGACGCTCTCGACAGCGCCGAGGAGGCCGTCGGGATCCAACGCCAACTGGGCGCCGCCGAGGCAGGCACGACGCACCTGCCCGGTCTGGCCTCCGCGTTGAACAACCTCGCCGACCAGTACGCCGACCTCGGCAGTCACGCGGAGGCGGAGTCAGCGGCCGCAGAGGCGGTCCGCACCTACCAGCAGATACCCGATTCCGCAGCGGTGACCCACCTACCCGATCTCGCCGTTGCCCTCGGCACGCACGCCCGGGCCCTTGCCGCCCTGGGCCGCCACGCGGACGCGCTGACAGCCGCCCGCGATGCTGTCTCCCGCTGCCGGACCCTGGCCAACGAGCGACCGACGGCCTACCTGCCCAGGCTGGCGGCGTCGCTGACCACCCTCGCAAACCTGCTCGCCGAACTCGGCGAACCAAACGACGCCCTCCAGGTTGGCGCGGAGGCGGTCGCCATCGCGCGTGTACTGGCACAGTCCAACCCGGCCGCGTACCTGTCAGCCCTGGGCACCACACTCAACAACAATGCGATCCAGCTATCGGGGTCCGGCAGGCGCGAGGAAGCCCTGGCACAGGCAGAGGAGGCCGTTCGCGTATACCAACTGCTGGCCCGAGACAACCCCGCCGCCCACCGGCCCGGCCTTGCGGTCGCCTTGAACACCCTGGCCAAAGTGTTCGGCGACAACGCTCAGTTCGCTGCCGCTGTCGCACCCGCGCGCGAGGCGGTGGCCGCCTACCGCGACCTGGTGATCGCGAACCCAGGCGCATACCGTCCGGGCCTGGCGAATGCCCTCACCTCGTTCGCCGACGCCATTGCGCACACCGGTGACGCCGCCGGTGCGCTCGACGCCGCCGAAGAGGCAGCCACCATCAACCAGCAGCTCGCCGAGGCCAACAGCGAGGCTTACCTCTCCCGACTGGCCGGGGCGCTGAACAACCTGGGGATACGGCTGGCCGAAGCCGGAGAGACGCAACGGGCTGCGGCTGTCGGCCAGGAGGCGACGACCGTGTTCCGCCGACTAGCCGACGCCTACCCCGCCGCCCACGCAGTCGGGCTCGCCCGGACGCTGAACAACCTCTCCGCCCACCTGGCACAGGCCGGACGCGGTGGCGAGGCGTTGGTTGCCGCCGAGGAGTCCCTGACGATCTACCGGCGGCTCGCCCGCGCGCAGGCGGATCCCTACCTGCCCGGTTTGGCGGTGGCTCTCAATAGCGCCGCACGCCGGCTCGCCGAACTCGACCACCCCCAACGGGCGCGCCAGCTCTTCGCCGAGGTGCTGGCGGACTTCGCCGGCCCAACCGACCGGGCCTACCTCCATCTCAGCTGGGCGGATAATTCCCACGACGATGGATTGGTCGAGCGGTTCGAGCACGCCGCGACCGGCCTCGAACTGCTTGCCGGCGCCGAGGGACAAGCGCCACGGCACGTCGCGATCGCGCACCGGGTCATGCGGGAGGTGCGTAGTCTCGACCCGAATCTTTTCGATCAGCAGTGGACACTGCGCTTTGGTGAACAACCTATGTGGCTGACCCTGCCTGATGGGGTCGCCCACGCGGTCACGACCTGGGTGAACCTCGGCCAACGCTCCTGGGAGGAGTCATGTGCCTTCGCCGCCGAGCACCCGGAACTCCTCACGCCTGAAGCCGCCATAGCACTCCAGGACGTGATGCTCGCCCACCCGGGCAACCCGTATCTCGATCTGTGCGCCCAGGTCCTGGACGCCTGCCGCCAGCTCGGCGTTGAGGATGCCCACGCACCGCTCATTGCCATACAGACCCTGCAGCGGTGGATGGCTGCCAGGGACTGGGACGAGTCGCGGGCCTTCCTCGAATCCCACTACGAGACGCTGACCGGACCGGTAGGTCAGGCGCATCTGGCGCCTCTGGTCGGGGGCTCCGAGGATCCGCGCTTGGCGCTCCACTGGGCGTTGCTTCGGCTGGCTCGCGGTGGTCGTGCCGAACGCGGCTACGCCTACCTGTCTGAACGTGATCCCGAGCGACGTCGAACGCTGCTGCAGGCATACAGCTCCGACGCCAGCGTCGATGACCTGGCGGCGTTCGTCGTTTTGGCCAAGGCTTACGGGACCGACCAGCGGGAGCGGGCCGACGTGTGGCTCCTGTCCGCTGTGCGCGCCGCGCTCACAGACAACGTCGACCTCCCGGTCTGGGCGCTCGAAGGTGCCCTGCCGCAGCTGACGGCGGACGACCGTGCTGGCTGGATGGCCGCTCTGTCGCGCCTGGCCAGCTCCGACCGCGACCATGCCGCTGACTTGCTCGCGATCATCGACCTCCTCGCCCGAACGCAAGGACCGCCCTACGCCGAGGACGGCGAATGAAACAGCGACTGCCGTTCACCAACGTGCTGGTCGTAGTCCCGGGCATCATGGGTAGCTCGCTGCTGGACCAGGACGGCCGGGAGATCTGGGGCACGCGACCCGCGCCTCTAGCCCGCCGGCTGGTGACCCTTGCCCGGGGGATCAGGCGGCTACGACTGCCGGACGGGATCGGCGACAACCACCCCGGCGACGGTGTGAAGCCTGAGGCGCTCGTACCCGACCTGCATGTGATCCCCGGCCTATGGACCATCAACATCGGTTATGAACGCCTGCTGCGGCATCTGCGGGCAACCTATGACCTCGTCCAGCCGGACTCCACCGGCCGACCCGCGAACTTCCTGCCGTTCGCCTACGACTGGCGACTGTCCAACCGCTACAATGCGCGACAGCTCAAGCAGACCGTCGAACCTGTGCTGGAAAGGTGGCGGGCAGCAGGCCACCGTGACGCGAAACTGGTCCTGCTATGCCACTCCATGGGCGGGCTGATCGCCCGGTGGTACCTCGACTGCGAGGACGGCGCAGCCCTCACCAAGACCCTGATCACCATCGCGACCCCGCACCGCGGGGCGGCCAAAGCGATAGGCCAACTCGTCAACGGAGTCCGGCCGAGCCTTGGACCGATCGCGCAAAGGTTGACCACGGTGGCTCGCAGCCTGCCGTCCATCCACCAACTCCTGCCGGCGTACCGATGCATCGACCGCGGCGGCGCGCTTTGCCCGATCATCGACGAGCCACTACCGAACCTGAGCAACGCCATGATCGCAGACGGCCTGCGATTCCACGAACAGCTCGACGAGGCTCACGTCGGGACAACTCGCTACCGCAGTCACCCGATCGTCGGGATCAACCAGCCAACGTTCGCCACCGTCCGCCTCGACAACGGTGGCGCTGTGCTCCTTCGCACCATCGACGGCGACGACGAAAAGGGCGACGGCACTGTACCCCGGTTCGCGGCACGACCCACAGCAGTCGCCGGCACGAGCCCCTCACTTCACTACATCACCGATACTCACACCGCACTTCCCGCCAACCAGGCCGTGATCGACCAGATCGACGGGATCCTCACCGCCACCGACGTCGAACGGCGGGCACCGGCCGTGGCCCTCGGCATCAGCATCGATGACGTGACGATCACCGGCACCCCTGTCGACGTGGCGGCGGAGGCCAGCGACAGCAGCGTTCTCGCGGAAGCACGGCTCGTGCGGACCGGTCACACAATCAGTTCACTCCGGATGCGAACCGATGGCGACGGTATGTACCGGGCCAGCTTCGCCGACATTGCTCCAGGCGGTTATGTGATCGCTGTGGGCCGCCTGCACCCAAGCGGCCGTCTCGTAGACACGGTTGCCGGTGCCACACTTGTCATCGATCCGTCGACCTTGAACGATGCGACGACCGGTTCAGACCGGCGCGACTGAGATGGCTTGAACGGCCCGGCAACGACTATCTAATGCGGTCTGGGTCTGTCTCGTGGCGTCCCAGACTGCTGCTGGCGCCGCCCACGGTTCTGGGCCACCGGGAACGACACTGTCAGGTGAATGCTGGTCACTAACGGCGCGGCCGAAGTAGCCGATCGTGCCGACGAGCCTGAGTTCGCTCGACCGTCAGCCGGCGCTGTTTGATCGCCGACGGCCGACGGCCCCATCGGTGGTCGTCCTGTCGCCTGCGTGCTGACTCATAGTTCGTTGCCCGTGGATTAGGAGACTCCGAGCAGGTTCAGGATTGCAGGAACGGGTACCAGGTAGCGGCGACCGATTCGCAGGAGCCGGACCGGGAACTCGTTTGCCTTGGCCAGTTCGTATGCTTTGGTCCGTCCGATGCCCAGGATCGCGGCGGCGGTCTCGACGTCCGTGGTGGCGCCCAGCGACCGGATTGCCTCTACGGTCCAGACGCGGGCCGGACTCTCGGGCGCCGCTGCAGTGCTCGTCATTATTGCCACTCCTTGCTGCGTCCGGCTTTCCCCTTGGTGGGTGCCGATGTCAGCAGCCACCGTGCGGTCCAGCCGTTGCCGGAGCGCTAACACGCAAGCCGCGAGACTTGTCGGTAACGGCAACGCGGCCGAACTTGTGGTCGTGGCCGGCGTTACCAGTCGTCACGAGCGGGCGGGTCGCAGGGTCACCCGTAACGATGCTTGTCCGACTGTGGAGCGTGGCTGGCACCCGGTACGGAACGCAGGCGCTACAGCGGTGGCGCCGCAGTGCTAGTGCGGGCAGCGGAAGGTGACGGCTCACAACGGCTACGGGGACTCGGTGGGGTCCGGCTAGCCGACGAGCGGTTGACCGGCTGACGGCCTTGTAGGAGTTGGCGGCGTCTCAGTGCGCCGTGTGCACGCTCGACTGCCGTCGGAAAACGCCGGCCAGGCCGTCGGTCACGAACGGCTGGTCGCTGGTGTGAAGGCGGTCGTGGGCCGCCGATGACGTCATACGAGCTGGACACGGTGGCCCACCCAGTTGCGCTTTGCGTTGGCCATCATGTCGGCGCCGAACCCTGAGCCGCCTGCACTGCGCTGTTCTTTGACTAGCCGCATTGCGGCCCGGCGCGCAGCGCCGGGCTGGTGAATCTCGCGGCCGCGCTCGGTCGCGAGGTTCGGGCTGCCTTTACTCCAACTTGCTCCTTCCAGCCCCTGCCGATGGCGGTCGGCATCGTGAGGCTGGTGGTCATCGACAGTGGTGACCGGCTGAGCGTGGGTTGTGCCTGGTCAACGCGGTCGCATCGGCGGTGTGTCGTCAGCGCGCGGTGCCGCCGCCTGCGGGTGGTGTCGCGGTAACGAGTCGACGGCGTCGCCGCCCAGCTCGTAGCGGGTTCCGGCGTTCTGGTAACGCATGTGCGGTCGGTGGACGTGCGAGCTGCCGGCCGGATGAGGATGCCCGGCGTCGG
>Ga0209382_10004068_pt1 | contig 19796 bp, 19 predicted proteins | sample SoiMetdeltSBSDD5_FD_187599 | JGI IMG/M metagenome (GOLD analysis project Ga0209382, IMG submission 187599) | Bulk soil microbial communities from a Populus tree surrounding site in Tennessee, USA - Soil MetaG P. deltoides SBSDD5 (SPAdes) (version 2) | ecosystem: Environmental > Terrestrial >... | reverse complement strand
CAGGGCCAGGCGCGACGAGGTCGAATCCGGCGTATCGCCGAGCGGAGCCAGGATCCCGGCCGCCGCGCTCGAGGCCTCGGCCCCGGGCGTGGCGCGCTCGAACAGCGTCACCGCGCACCCCGCTCTCGCCAGCTCCCATGCCGTCGCGCAGCCGATGATGCCGCCGCCGACGACGGCGATTTTCATGACGCAGCCAGCGTGTCCAGGAAGCGCTTCGTCGCGTCGGCCGGCGACGCCGTGTCCAGGATGGCCGCGATGGCGGCCACGCCGGCGGCGCCCGCCGCGCGCATCGCGGTCACGCGCTCGGGCGTGATGCCGCCAATGGCAATGACGGGGATGCGCACGTTCGCCGTGACCTTGGCGAGTCGGTCGACTCCCTGCGGCGCGCCCCACCGCCGCTTGGAGGGCGTGTCGTACACCGGGCCGAAGACGAGCCAGTCGGCGCCACGTCGCTCGGCATCGAGCGCGTCCTCCAGCGAGTGCACGGAGGCGCCGATGGCGAGCCGGTGGCCGGCGACGATGCGGATGTCGTTGACGGCCAGCGAGGCGTGCGTGCGCTGCACGCCATCGGCGCCGACCGCAAGCGCCACGTCCACGCGGTCGTTCACGACGAGTCGCGCGCCGTGGTCGCGCGTGAGCGTTCGAAGTGGCCGGCACAGCGCCGCGAGCTCGGCGGCGGCGAGGTCCTTTTCGCGTACCTGGACGGCCGGCAGGCCGGCGGCCAGGCACTCCGCGACGACCTCGGTCAGCGGACGGCCGCGCGTCTGCGACCGGTCGGTGACGAGGGTGAGGCTCAGCTGGTCCAATCGGGCAGACCCTCGAGCGGCGAGGACGCCGTCGCGTAGAGCTTCTTGCCGATGCGCCCCGCACGGTGCGCGAGGCGACCGGCCTCCACCGCCAGGCGCATGGCGCGCGCCATCGCCACCGGATCCTTGGCCCCCGCGATGGCGGTGTTCATCAGCACGCCGTCGACGCCGAGCTCCATGGCGATGGCCGCGTCCGAGGCGGTGCCGACGCCTGCATCGACGATGACCGGGACGGAGACCGTCTCGAGGATGATCTTGATGTTGTACGGATTGCGGATGCCGAGCCCGGAGCCGATCGGCGCGCCGAGCGGCATCACGCACGCGGCGCCCGCGTCCTCCAGACGCTTGGCGACCACCGGATCGTCGTTCGTGTACGGCATCACGATGAAGCCTTCGCGGGCGAGCGTCCGGGTGGCCTCCAGCAGGCCGTGGACGTCGGGAAACAGCGTGCGGGCGTCGCCGATGACCTCGAGCTTGACCATGTCGCCGAGGCCCGCCTCCCGCGCGAGGTAGGCGGTCCGCACGGCCTCGTCGGCGGTGTAGCAGCCGGCGGTGTTCGGCAGCAGCGTGAACCGCGTCGTGTCGACGAAGTCGAGGAGCGACTCGCCGGTGCCCGGCAGGCTCACGCGCCGCACGGCCACGGTCACGATCTGGGCGCCGGATTCCTCGTGCGCCTCGCGCATGATCTCGTTGGACGGATACTTTCCCGTCCCCACGATCAGCCGCGACGAGAACTCCTTGCCGCCGAGGACCAGATTGGTGTCGTACATGACCTACCCACCTCCCATCGGACGAACGATCTCCACCTTGTCGCCGGACCGGAGCACGGTGGCGCCGTACGCGCTCTTCGGCGTGATGTCGCGATTGACGGCCACGGCGGTGTACTCCCGCTTCACGCCGAGCTGGGCCAGCAGCGCCTCGACACTCAGCCCGTCGGCGACGTCCATGTCCTTGCCGTTGACGACGATCTTCATGAACACAAACGGCCGCTCCCCGGTGAGGGTGCGGCCGCAGACTCCGATGCGCCGTGTTCCCTTCGCCCGCATTACCGGGATTCAGGTTCGAGGGGTCCCGGGCCGCACCCGGTTCTCAGGAATCCTCCCCCCACGACGTCGGACGAAGTATAGCACCCGGCGCATTGACTTGCCCGGAGGCCGGTGATACTTATCCGCCACCTGTCCCGTCCGCTCCCGCCGTACAGGGGGTGACTCGGCGCGACAACCTTCCGCTCCCACCGCCGTCCGCAGCACCACTACAGACACAGGAGTGCGATCATGCGTGGAACGACCCGTCGTCAGTTCCTGAAGACGTCGGCCGGCGCCTCGGCCGGTGTGGCATCCTGGCTCGCGCTCGGAAAGGCTCCGGCCTTCGCGCAGAAGCGCGAGTTGACCTTCCTCTCCTGGAACCATTTCGTGCCCGCGGCGGACGACGAGCTGCGCCGGCAGGCCGAGGAATTCAGCAAGGCCGCCAGCTGCGCAGTCCGCGTCGATACCATTGCTCACTTGCAGATGCCGGCCAAGGTCGCGGCCGAAGCGCAGTCGCAATCGGGCCACGACATGTACCGCACGGCCTCGGCCGACCCCTTCCTCTACGAGAACCATCTCGCGGATGTCGGAGACGTCGTGGAGAAGCTCGGAAAGGGCGGCGGCGGGTGGTATCCGTTCGCCGCGGAAGCCAACCAGACGAAGGCCGGCTGGCGCGCCGTCCCCTGGTTCTGGATCTCCTTCCCCGCCACCTACAACATGGCGCACTTCAAGAAGGCCGGCTTCGAGACGCCGCCCAAGACGTGGGCCGATCTGCAGCGGATGGGCAAGACACTCAAGAAGCAGGGCAACCCCGTCGGCATCCCCATCAGCCACTGCTCGGACGCGCACTCGACGTACTGGTCGGTCGCATGGTCGATGGGCGCCAAGGTGCTCGAGGCCGACGGCAAGACGCCCGGCATCAAGTCGCCACAGACCGAGCAGGTGATCGAGTGGTACAAGGAGCTCTACAAGGACGCGATGGAGCCGGAAGTCCTGTCCTGGGATGACTCCTCCAACAACCGCTTCATGCTCTCGGGCAAAGGGTCGTGGATTCACAACCCCGTGAGCCCGTACAACGCCGCGCTGGCAAACAAGCAGCCGATCGCCGACGACATCAACCACCACAACAGCCCGAGCGGCTCCGCCGGCACGCACTCGGCACCGCCGATCCTCGGCCTCGGCGTCTGGAAGTTCTCGAAGAACGTCGAGCTGGCCAAGGAGTTCATCCAGTTCCTGATGAAGAAGGAAAACTACGACAAGTGGATCGTGGCCGGGAACGCATTCAATCACCCGCCGCTCAAGCACCTGGCAGACCATCCCATCTGGGCGCGCAACCCGAAGTTCGCCATGCTGCCGAAGGAGGCGGAGTACGCGCATCCGCGCGGCTGGCCGGCCAAGCCGAACGATGCCGTGCAGCGCATCGACAACAACTACGTCATGGCCGACATGATCGCCAAGGCCGTGAACGGCATGCCGGCCAAGCGCGCCATGGAGTGGGCCGAGCAGCAGGTCGTCCTCGCCGTCAAGGGGCAGCTCAAGGCCGGCTGATGGCCGTCAGTCCCCGCGTTCTCGAGGTGGCCGGCGCGCGGGGCGCCGGCCACCTACGTCGACTTCGCGAATGGATGGAGCAGGAGCACGTCTTCGGCTACGGACTGATCCTGCCCGCCATCATCTTGCTGGTGTGCCTGGTCGCCTATCCGTTCTGCATGGCGATCTGGTTCAGCCTGTCGGACTACTGGGTGGGCTCGCCGGGTCCGTTCGTCGGTCTCGGCAACTACCGCGACATTCTCGGCAACGAGGTCTTCCGCCAGACCGTCTGGAACTCGTTCGTGTTCACGGCCATTGCCGTCACGCTGAAGACCGTGCTCGGCGTGTGGCTGGCGTTGCTGCTCGCGCGGAACTTGAGGTTCAAGCGCGTGCTGCGCGGCGCCGTGCTGCTGCCGTGGGTCATCCCGACCGCGCTCTCGACGCTCGGCTGGTGGTGGATGTTCGACTCGCTCTACAGCGTGGTGAACTGGACGGCCATCCGGCTCGGGCTCATGACCGCACCGGGGCCGAACTGGCTCGGCCAGTCGAGCTATGCGATGGCGGCCGTCATCGCCGTCAACGTCTGGCGCGGGCTGCCGTTCTTCGCGATCACCGTGCTGGCCGGGCTGGTGGCCATCCCGCGCGAGTATTACGAGGCCGCCGAGGTCGACGGCGCCAGCGCGTGGCTGCGATTCCGCCACGTGACGCTGCCGCTGCTGCGTCCGGTGATCGCCGTCGTCACCCTCTTCTCCACGATCTTCACGTTCTCGGATTTCAACATCGTGCAGGTGCTCACGCGCGGCGGCCCGGTGAACACCACGCACCTGTTCGCGACGCTCGCCTACCAGGTGGGGCTGGTGGGCGGAAACCTCGGCCAGGGCGCCGCCATCTCGTTGTTCCTCTTCCCGATGCTGGCGGCGGTCGTGTTCGTCCAGCTGCGCTACATCCGGAGAGAGTGAGCCCGTGATCACCGGCGTGCGAAGCCGCGGGGCCAGGAGGCGGTCGGCGCTGTTCGCCTACGCCAATCTCGTGCCCTTCCTCTTCTTCGCGCTGTTTCCGTTCTATTTCATGCTGATCACGTCGTTCAAGTCGAACGCCGAGCTCTACAACCTCAAGTCGGTGCCCTTCCTCGTGAAGACGCCGGTGACCGAGCACTATCGGCTCCTGTTCTTCCGCACGGAGTTCCTGACCTGGATGACGAACAGCCTGATCATCAGCGTGACCGCCACCTCGATCTCGCTGGTGATCTCGATCCTGGCCGGCTACAGTCTGGCCCGGCTGCGCTTCCGCGGCGTCGGCTCGTTCGGTCTGGCCGTGTTCATCACCTACCTGGTGCCGCCCACGCTGCTGTTTCTGCCACTGTCGCAGGTCGTCGTGTCGCTCGGAATCTCGGACACGATCTGGGCGTTGATCGTGACGTACCCGACCTTCCTCGTCCCGTTCTGCACGTGGCTCCTCATGGGGTACTTCCGGACCGTGCCCCGTGAGGTCGAGGAATGCGCCCTCGTCGACGGAGCCAGCCGGATGCAGACGCTCTGGCGGATCGTCCTGCCGATGGCGATACCCGGAATCGTCTGCGCCGCGCTGTTCTCGTTCACGCTGACGTGGAACGAGTTCACGTACGCGCTGACGTTCGTCTCACAGACCGCGAACAAGACGGCTGTGGTCGGCGTCACCGCCGACCTCATCCGCGGCGATATCTATTACTGGGGATCGCTCATGGCGGGCGCCGTGCTGGCCAGCGTCCCCATCGTCGTGATCTACGTCTGGTTCCTCGACTACTACGTCTCCGGCCTGACGGCGGGCGCCGTCAAAGGCTGACCTCGAACCGAGTTTCTCCTAGCCAGGCCGGCCGATCAGTTCCTGGCCAGTCGCGCCGCCGAGCTGGCCCGTCCGCGTGAAATGCCGCGATTTTAGCGGGTGGTCAGTCTGGTACTCGTCTTGCTCCTCGATCACGGCGTGAGCCTCTTCGACGCGCTGATAGCCCTGGTCCTGACCCACGGATACATCGTGGTCTTCGCCGCCGTCGCCCTCGATTGCGCCGCCCTGCCGATCCCCGGCGAACTGCTCCTGCTCACGCTCGGCGGCCTGGCCGGCCAGGGGCACCTCAATCCCGCCTCCGGCGTGGCCGCCGCTGCGGCCGGGGTGGTTGTCGCCGACGCGCTCACGTACTGGATCGGGCGCCTTCACGGCCAGCGGGTCTTCAAGCGCGTGCGCTTCGGCCAGCGCTGGACGCCCGGCGTGACCACGCTGATCTTCGGCCGCTTCGTGATCGGCGCGCGTGTGATGGTGGCGCCGATGGCCGGCGCGCGACGGCTCCCCTTCGCGCGCTTCGTCCTCTGGGACGGGATCGGCGCGACGGTGTGGGCGGGCGCGTTCGTCGCTGTCGGCTACGCGGCCGGCGCGAACGTCGCCGCGGTCCAGGAGTACTGGAGCAGCCTCACCGTCGTCATGCAGGTCGTGGTCGCCGTCGCCGCGGTAAGCCTCCTCATCGCCAAGTTCGTCGGCGCCAGGCGCTTCACGCTCGCCGTCGGCGCCGCGCTGATCGCCATTGCCACCGTGCGGCCCGCGCTGTCGATCAGCGAGCACCTCGAGGTCGGCGGCCCCCGCGGCAAGCACCATCAAGCTGTCGTTAGGATGGGGGGCCCCGATACCCGCCATCGCTCGGAGCGCCCTGGCACAGCCGTGGCGCTCCTCGCCCCGGCGCCCGCCGCGTACGCTACTTCGCCTCGCTGACGGCCTTCACCGCCGCCGGATTCTCCAGCGATGAGAGATCGCCGGGCTCGCGGCCGAGGTGGGTGGCCCGGATCACCCGGCGCATGATCTTGGCGCTGCGCGTCTTCGGGAGATCGCGTGCGAACAGGATCTTCTCGGGCTTGAGCGCCTTACCCATCTGCGCGGCCACGCGCTCGCCGAGCTCCTTGCGAAGCGCCTCCGACGCCGTCTGATCCGGCCGCAGCACGACGAAGCAGACGATCGCCTCACCCTTCACCTCGTGCGGGACCCCGATCACGCCCGCCTCGGCCACCGCGGGATGGCCGACGAGGACCGACTCGACCTCCGCCGGTCCGAGACGCTTCCCGGCGATCTTCAGCGTGTCGTCCGAGCGCCCCTGGATGTACCAGAACCCGTCGGCGTCGATGATCGCCCAGTCGCCGTGGACCCACACGTCCTTCCACCGCGACCAGTACGTCTCCAGATAGCGGTCCCGGTCTCGCCAGAACCCGGCCGTCATACCCGGCCACGGCTTCGTGATGACCAGCTCGCCCACCGCGCCGCGCACGGGACGGCCGCCCTCATCGAAGACCTCGGCCGCCATGCCCGGGATCGGTCCGGCGAACGAGCACGGCTTGATCGGTGCAACTGGAAAGCACCCGAGGATCCCGCCGGAGATCTCCGTACCGCCCGTGTAATTGGTGATCGGTATCCGCGCCTTGCCGGCGTTCTCGAACAGCCACCGATAGGGCTCGGGGTTCCACGGCTCGCCGGTGGACCCGAGGATGCGCAGCGAGCTCAGGTCGTGCGCGTGCACGTGCTCGGGTCCATGCGGCATCAGCGCCCGCACCGCCGTCGGCGACATGCCCATCACCGTGATTCGATGGCGCTCCACGAGCGTCCACAGCCGATCGGGCTTCGGATAGTCGGGGACGCCCTCGAACACGACCGCGGTGCCCCCGAGGGCCAGCGCCGCCGTGAAGAGCATCGGCCCCATCAACCAGCCGAGATCGGTGAGCCAGAAGAGCCGATCGTCGTCGCCGACGTCGTGGCAGTACGCGAAGTCGTGCGCGCACTTCACGAGGAATCCGCCGTGCGTCAGCACCGTGCCCTTCGGCCGCCCGGTCGTCCCGGACGTGTAAATGATGAGGCACGGATGATCGGCCTCGACCGGCACGGGCGGGCAATCATCCGGCTGACCGGCCACGGCATCCTGCCACCACCGATCGCGGCCGGCCGTCCACGGGATGTCGCGGCCGAGGCGCCGGTACACGAGCACCTGGGCCACCGTCGGACATTGCGTGAGCGCCTCGTCGGCGGTCTCCTTCACGCGGACGACTTGTCCGCGGCGGTGAAAGCCGTCGGCGGTGATGAGGAGCTTCGCCTCGCAATCTTGTAATCGCGACGCGACCGCCTGCGCGCCGAAGCCCGAGAAGCAGGGCGTGTAGATGGCGCCGATCCGCACCACGGCGAGCGTGGCGATCACGGCTTCCGGCGACATCGGCAGGAAGATCCCGACGCGATCGCCGTTCACAATGCCGAGCGCGCGGAGCGCGTTGGCGAGGCGATTCACCTCGCGCGCGAGCTCCTCGTAGCTGAGCGTACGTGTCTGGCCGTCGTCGCCTTCCCAGACGACCGCCGGCTGGCGACCGCGCCCCGCATCGAGATTGCGATCGAGGCAATTGTCGCTGAAGTTCAGCCGGCCGCCCGGAAACCAGCGCGGCCACGCCGGTCCACGCGAGTCGTCGAGCACCTTCGTGTACGGCGTGAGCCAGCGCAGCCCCAGATCGTTCACGACGCCGTTCCAGTACCACTCGGGATCCTCGACCGAGCGCCGCTGCAGCTCCGCGAGGCTCGCGACGCCGAGCGAGCGCATGAGGCGGGTGATGCGCGCGCGCTCGATCACTTCCGGTGTGGGGCGCCAAATGATGTCGTCTGTCATCACGGCTCCTATGATATCCCTGGCGCCATGGACAAAAACATGACCCTGGCCCGGGACGGCGCTGTCGCGACCGTGACCATGGCGCGGCCCGACCGTCGCAATTCGCTGAGCGATGCGATGCTGACTGAGCTCGGCGCCGCCTTCGCGGAGCTGCGTGACGACACGACCGTCCGCGTCGTGGTCGTGACCGGCGCGCCGCCGGTATTCTCGGCAGGCGCCGACGCAGGACTCAAGAGCTCGATGAGCGCCGAGGACCGGCGCCGGGCGTTCGCCTCGAGCAAGTCGCAGTTCCGGCGCCTGTTCGAGCGCGCCAACGCGCTGCTCGAGGGGCTCGAGCAGATCACCATCGCGGCCGTCAATGGCCACGCCGTCGGCGGCGGCTGGGGGCTCGCGCTCGCCTGCGACTTTCGTCTGGCCGCGGCCGAGGCGCAGTTCTGGATCCCGGAAGTCGATCTCGGCGTGCCGCTCGGTGTCGCCTCGACCACGCGCTTCGTCCGACTGGTGGGACCGGCTCGCGCGAAGGAGATCATCCTCGAGTGCCGCCGCTACACCGCGGACGAGGCGCAGGCCATGGGCCTCGTCCACCGTGTGGTCACCGGACCAGAGCTCGACAAGCGTGTGAAGGAGTTCGCGCAAACGCTGCTGGCAAAGCCATTCCGGCCGCTCGCGGAGATGAAGGCGCGCATCAACGCCATCGCCCGGACCGGGATTCCGGAGGTCAACGCGATGACCGAGGGATTCCTGCCCAGGGACTAGACCACTCTCCATTTGTATAGTATCTATCCGGCATGGACCTCCGGCGCCGGATGGAGCTACTGTCGGACGCAGCGCTCGCCGACCGTGACGGCCCTCCTCGCGCGCACCAGCCCATGCGCGTTGGCTCGCGGCCGCTGGCATCGGTCGGGATCGCGGCCGTGAGAGTGCCGGGCGGCGGGACCACCAACCTGATGCGCGTCATGCAGACGAACGCCTGCTCGCTCTCGTGCGGTTACTGTCCGACGTACTGCGGCGGCAACGTCCCGCGCGCGACGATCACTCCCGAGGAGACCGCGCGCACCTTCATGGACGTGCACCGCAAGGGGCTCGCGCAGGGCCTCTTCCTCACGTCCGGCGTGCCGGGCCGACCGCAGCGCGCGACCGACCGGATGCTGGCCACCCTCGACCTCCTCCGGCGGCGCGAGGGATTCACCGGTTATGTCCACATCAAGCTGCTGCCCGGCGCCGAGCCCGCGCAGGTCGACGAGGCCGCGCGGCTGGCCTCCCGCATCTCTGTCAACCTGGAGGCGCCGGCCGACGGCTACGTCCGGCAGCTCGCGCGTGAGAAGGACCTCGCCGGCGATCTGTTGCCGAAGCTCGAGCGCGCCGCCCGGCAGCTCGCGCAGCGTCATCATGAGCCGGGCGCGCTTCGGAGCGCGGGCACCACCACACAGTTCGTGGTCGGCGCCGCGGGCGAGCGCGACCGGGAAATCCTGGACGTCGTCGCCGGCCTCGAGCGGCGCCGACTGCTGCACCACGCCCACTTCAGCGCCTTCCAGCCGGTGGCGGGCACTCCGCTCGAGAACCTGCCGGCAACGCCCGCCGCACGCGAGCTCCGCCTCTATCAGGCCGAGCACCTGCTGCGCCAGTACGGCTTCGGCTACGACGAGGTCGCCTTCGAGGCGGATGGCAACCTCTCTCTCGACGTCGACCCGAAGACGGCGTGGGCGCGCGCCCATCCCGAGCGCTTTCCGGTCGAGATCACCCGCGCGCCCTACGAAGCGCTCGTCCGCGTTCCCGGCGTCGGCCCCACGACCGCGCGGCGGCTCGTGGACGGTCGCCGGCGGACGGTGCTGCGCGGTCTCGGCGATCTGAAGAAAGCCGGCGTCGACACGGTGCGAGCTGGCCTCTATCTGGCGCTGGGCGGCCGGCGGCTTGCGGCGTCCGCGGCAGCAGAGCAGCTCCGGCTCTTCGCGCCAGGGCGCCACCTCACCCAAGCGCCCTATCGGACCCCGGTGCCGCCCTGCGCGTATCGCTAGCGACGGCCGAAGACCTCGCGCAGCAGCTCCGTGACACGCGCCGACGGATTCGTGCGGATCTTCTTCTCCTCCTCACCGACCACGTGGAAGAGGCCGTTCAGCGCTTTGCCAACGACATACTCGTCGAGATCGTACGCGCCGACGTTGAGAAACGGGATGGCCTGGGCGCGGCCCAGCAGCTCCTTGTACTGACGTGAGACGCCGACCTGGCGCATCGATTGCTCGACAATCGGACGGAATGCGGTGCTGAGCGGCTCCGTGGTCTTGGTCTTGAAGTAGTCGGTGGCCGCGGTCTCGCTTCCGTTCAGGATGCCGCGCGCATCGTCGATGGTCATGGCGCCGATCGCGTCCCAGAAGATCTGCTTGGCCTGGGGCGCCGCGCGCTCGGCCGCTCGATTCATGCCGAGCACCAGCTCGTCCACCTCGGCGCCATAGCCAACGGCCCGCAGCCCTCTCTCGAAGGTTCGCAGTCGCTCGGGCAGCACGATCCTTATCGCCTGATTGTCGAAGTAGCCGCCGGTCTTGCCCGTGAGGGCGACGGCATTGGCGGTGCCCACCTGCAGGGCTTCCTTCAGCGCCTGACCGATCCGCACATCGCCCACCGAGCTGCCAGCCGGAATCTGTTCCGCGCCAGGAATTTGCGGCAACTGCTTGAGGAGCTGGTCGAGCTGGGCGGCCGCGGGGGACGCGGTCAGCAACGTGGCGAGCAAGGCGGTCAATCTCAGGCGCATCTACGATCCTGCCGCGACATCCAGTTGGCGCGCGAGCGTACCCGCATCGGTAGCCGGCAGCTCGCACGCGTAGTTCCGGCAGACGTACGCGGTCGGCTTGCCGTCGACCGCGGCACGGCCTTCGAGCAGCGGAATGCCGGTGGCGGTCTCCGGCCGCGAGCTCACGGCCCCGGCGGCCACCAGGTTGGGCACGTAGCGGCTGAACGCCTCGCGCGCGAGCGGCGCGACCTCGGTGACCGTCCGCGCCGCGACCAGTGCGAGCTCTACGCGGGGCCCGATGTGGAAGTCGAGCGCACAGAGGAAGCGCCCGAACGCCGTCGGGTGCCGCCCCATCAAGTCGGCCATCGGGCGCAGCGCGGCCACCGCGCGAGATTCGTATTCGCGCTCGCCCGTGAGCTCGGCCATCCGGAGCAGGACCTCGATCGCCACCGACGAGCCGCACGGGACGGCATTGTCGTAGAGGTTGCGCGGCCGCACGATCAGCCGCTCATGATCCGTCCCCGTGTCGTAGAAGCCCTCCAGCGTGCCATCCCAGAACAGGCCCAGCATCTCGGTGACGAGGCCGCCAGCCTCGTCGAGCCAGCGGCGGTCGAACGTCGCCTCGTAGAGCATCACCAGCGCGGCCGCCACCGTCGCATAGTCCTCGAGATAGCCGTTGAGGCGCGCCGCCCCAGCCTTCCACGTCCGCAGGAGCCGGCCATCGCGGCGCATCGAGCCGAGCACGAACTCGGCGTTGCGGACGGCCGCGGCCAGATAGTCGGCGCGGCCGAGCGCGCGGCCGGCCTCCGCCAGCGCCTGGCACATGAGACCGTTCCACGCGGCGAGCACCTTGTCGTCCCGCGCGGGATGCACCCGTCGCTCGCGCGCCTCATAGAGCTTGCGACGGGCGGCTGCCATGCGCTCGGGGTCCGGCTCGCCCGGCACGTAGAGGATCGACTGGCCTTCGAAGTTCGGGCCGCGGTCGACACCCCAGTACGCCATGGCGGCGTCGGCCTCGGCGCCGAGCACGACCCGGATCTCGTCCGGCGTCCACACGAAGAACTTGCCCTCGTGGCCCTCGGAGTCCGCGTCCTGCGCCGAGTAGAAGCCCCCGCCTGGATCGGTCATCTCCCGCAGGACGTAGTCGAGCGTCTCTTCGCACACGCGGCGGCACTCGGCGTCGCCGAACGCCAGCCACCCGTGGAGGTACAGCGAGGCGAGCTGCGCGTTGTCGTAGAGCATCTTCTCGAAGTGCGGCACGAGCCAGTGCGCGTCGACCGAGTAGCGGGCGAAGCCGCCGCCGAGCTGGTCGTACATCCCGCCTCGCGCCATGCGCACGAGGGTCGTGTGGACCATTCGCCGGGCGTACTCGTTGTCCGTCCGCCGCGCGAACCGCAGCGCGAACTCCCAGATCATCGGCTGCGGGAACTTCGGCGCGCCGCCGAGGCCGCCGTGCTCCTCGTCGAACTGCGCGGACAGGCCGTGGAAGGCGGAGGACAGCACCTCGTCGGTCAGGAGCGTGGCCGCGCCGCGCAGCCGCTCGGTCTGGCCGAGCGCCTCCGTGATCTGCCGGCCGGATTGCACCACCTCGCCCTGCCGGTTCGCCCACGCCTCGGCCAGGGCGGTCAGCAGCCGCGGAAACGCGGGGAGGCCGTGGCGGTCGGCCGGCGGGAAATAGGTGCCGCCATAGAATGGCGTGCCGTCGGGCGTGAGGAACACGGTCATGGGCCACCCGCCGTGGCCGGTCAACGACTGCACGGCTTGCATGTAGATGTGGTCGACGTCCGGACGCTCCTCGCGATCGACCTTCACGTTCACGAAGTGCCGGTTCATGAGGGCGGCGGTGTCGGCGTTCTCGAATGACTCCCGTTCCATCACGTGACACCAGTGACACGCCGAGTACCCGACCGAGAGCAAGATCGGCTTGTTCTCGGCGCGCGCGCGCGCGAACGCTTCCTCGCCCCAGGGATACCAGTCGACGGGATTGTGCGCGTGCTGGAGCAGATAGGGGCTCGTCTCGCGCGCCAGACGGTTCTCGCTCACCGGCGCCTCAGCGAGAGAACGGCAGGTCGCTCACGACGGCCTCGAGTGTCCGGTCGCCGCTGCGAACCTCGACCCGTGTGCCGGCCGCCGCGTGCTGGCGCCGGACGAAGCCGAGCGCGATGGCGCGTCCGAGCGCCGGCGAGAGCGTGGCGCTGGTGATGCGGCCGACGGCGCCGCCGTCCGCCCAGACGTCCGCCCCCGCCTCGGGCACATCGGCGCCGTTCAGCAGCAGCCCGCGCAGGTGACGGTTGACGTGCCCGCGGTCGCGAATGCGCACGACGACCTCCTGGCCCGGATAGCAGCCCTTCGTCTGCGACACGAGGGCGTCGAACGGAATCTCGGGGAGCAGCACGCCGGCGTCGACGTCGCGCCCGAACCGCGGCGTGCCCGCCTCGATGCGCAGGATCTCGACGGCGTGCTGGCCGACCGGGTGCGCGCCCGCTGCGCGCAGGGCGTCCCACACGCGGGCCGCTCCATCCGCCGGCGTCATGATCCAGATCTCCGCCGCGCCCGTCTCGCCGGCTCCACGCACGAGGCGCACGTCGACACCGTCGAGAGTAGCGGCGACGCCGGCCCACGCGGCGTCTGCGGGCGCGACGCCGGCAAGCCGGTGCACGAGCGCCGGCGCCTCCGGCCCGGCCATCAGCAGGAGGCCGTGGGCGCCGCTCACGTCCTCGAGGACGACCTTCTCCGCGAAGAGGTACTTGTCGAGCTGCTCGTACACGGCCGGCGCCATGCCGGGCGGCGTGACGAGCACGATGCGATCGTCCAGCACCCACACGAGCAGCATCACCTGGACCTTGCCGTGGACGTCGAGCAGCGTGGCCGCGCAGCCCTGCCCCGGCATCAGCCCCTTGATCTCGTTGCTGAGGAGCGCGTGGAGGAAGCTCGCGCGATCGCGGCCGGCGGCCTCGACGAGGCCGCGGTCGCCGCGGTCGATCACGCCGACGCGCTGGCGCACGGCGCGGTACTCGGCCGCGGCGTCACCGTAGTCGAGCGGAATCTCGCGCGCGATCGCCTCGGGCATGGCGTCATTTTACACGTGATAGACTGCGCGCCGTGCCGGGACCCGCGCGGCTCGTCATCCGCAGATTCCAGCGGGCGCTGCTCGCGTGGTACGCGCGTCACGGCCGCGATCTGCCGTGGCGACGGACGCGCGTGCCCTACCGCGTCCTCGTCTCCGAGATCATGCTGCAGCAGACGCAGGTCGAGCGCGTCATCCCGAAGTACCGCGAGTTCCTGCGCGCGTTTCCCTCGCTGCGCGCGCTGGCGGCGGCGGACGTCGCCGACGTGCGCCGGATGTGGTACCCGCTCGGCTACAACATCCGTCCCGTGCGCTTGCACGCCATCGCCCGGGAGACGATGGCGCGCTACGGTGGCCGGCTGCCGGACGACGGCGAGGCGCTTCGCGCGCTGCCCGGCATCGGCCGTTACACGGCGGGCGCGCTGCTCTCGTTCGCCTACGGGCGCGACGCCGCGATTCTGGACACCAACGTGCGGCGTGTGCTCGGCCGCGTCTTTTTCGGACCGCGCCGTCTCGCGCGCCTCCGCGGCGACCGGCGCTTCTGGGAGCTCGCCGAGGCGCTCGTCCCGCCGGGCCGCTGCTACGACTTCAACCAGGCGCTCATGGACTTCGGCGCCACGTGGTGCACGCCGCGCGCGCCGCGGTGCGGTCGTTGCCCTTTGCGACGCCTCTGCGCCACGTTTCCGACGCTCCCCCGAGGCGCCTGACGTGCCGCTCGTCATCGAGGTGATCGCGGCGCTCATCCGCGACGACCAGGGCCGCTATCTCATCACCCAGCGGCGCCAGGGCAGTCACCTCGAGGGCCTCTGGGAGTTTCCCGGCGGCAAGCTCGAGGCGGGGGAGACACCGGAGGTGGGGCTGCGCCGCGAGCTCGAGGAAGAGCTCACGGCGACGTTCGAGGTCGGCGCCCTCGTGGAGACGATCCACTGGGAGTACCCCGACCGCACGATCATCCTGCGCTTCCATCGCTGTCGCCATCTCGCGGGCCCCATCGCTCCCCGCGAGGGCCAGGCCATGGCCTGGGCGGCGCCGGCGCAGCTCGCAGACTACAGGTTTCCTCCCGCCGACGCCGCCCTCATCGAGCGGCTCAAATCTTCTGCCACATGAAGTGACGGCGATTGCTGGTGTACGGACGCACCTGTGCGGGCCAGCGGCCTCGCTCGACCGCCGCCGACCAGGCGGGCGTCACCAGCACCTCGGGACTCTCGAGCTCGTAGAGCGCCGTGTAGCTCGGCTCTCCCTCGATCACGATCTTCTTCCGCTCGCCGCCGATGAACATCTCGAGCGGCCGCCGGCGAAAGCGCGCGACCGAGACGACGCCGGGCACCTGCAGCAGCGCGGGCACGTGCTCCATGTCGTAGACCTCGTTGAAGATCGCATCCTTGCTCGGCTCGACATCCATGGCGGCAGTGAAGAGATACCGGCTCTGAATGGGCATCACGCTCTCCTTGGGCTGGACTCGATCTCGGTGCGTCAGTACCAGATGGCCATTGGCAGCCCGCGCGCGTCGTGACACGGCCGCGCGGGCAAGCACACCGCGCGCCGGCCGGCGATGCGCGCGGCCGACCAGCACACGGCGAACGCGTCGATGACGTCGTCGGCGGCAGCGCCGCGCGGCGGCCGCGCCACCGCCGCGCGCACGTCGGGAAACCGGCGCTCGAGCAGCGCCAGGCGCTCCGCCCGTCCCGGCGCCGAGCGCTTGGGCGGCAATCCCGCCCGCGCTCTGGCCATCGCCCGGAAGGCGAGCTCCGGATGAATCTCCCGCACGCGCCGGAGGAGCGCCGGCCGGCGGCGAAGCGCCGCGTCGACCTCGCGGAGCTTGGCGAAGAGGCCGAAGCACTCGATGGAGATGCCGAGCCGCGCGGCCGAGGAGCGACGATTGAGCGCGAGCGCGCGAGCATACTCGCCGGCACGCAACGCCGATCGAACGGGCGGCGTGAAGACGCAGCAGGCGCGGCGCCCGAGCAGACGCCGCGCCCGCCGATCGCAGTCCCGGCCCCCGGGCACGGCTTGATCGAGCAGACCGATGGGCATGTCGACGCCGACCACGGCCGCGTCCGCCGAGAGGTCCAGGACGTCGGCGAAGCGTTGCACCACCTGCACCGAGGTCTCGCGACCGGCGAGCACGACGACCCAGCCGGCCCGACAGCCGTCGGCACCGGCGGTTAGGGTGGGTGGCCTGGTCGAGATGGTCGTGGCTGCGCGCTCCGGGTCAGGCGCGTCGCGGCGGCTGGGCGGCGACGAGCGCGGCGTGATACATCGTGACGAGCGAGAGCACGTCGAAGACGGGCCGGCCGGTCTCGCGCTGGATGTCGGCCGTGTACGGCGGCATGTTCGTGCACTCGAGCACGATGGCGCCGACGTCCGGATGCTCCGTGACGAGGCGGCGGGCCACGCGAATGTGCTCCTCCCGCGCGAGATCGACGTCAAGCTCGAGCTCGTTGTCGAGCAGCGCGCGGGTGAACTCCTTCTCCGTCTCCATGCCCACCACCGCCAGCGGCACGTCGGCGCCGATGCCCGCGCCCCGGAGATGCGCCGGCGTGAGCGTGCCCGCGTTCACCGTCATGATGCCGACGCGCTGCCCCGCCGGCAGCGTCCGGTGCACCAGCGGCACCAGCAGCAGGCTCGACGTGAACACCGGCACGCTGACGGCGCGCACGAGCTCGGCCTGGTACGTGATCAGGAAGCCGCAGTTCGTGGTGATGGCGCCGACACCCTCCCGCTCCAGCGCCTGCGCGCCCGCTACGAACGCCGGCAGGAGACCCTCGGCCCCGCGTCGCACGACGAGATCGGGATCCGCGCCGGCTACGCGCTGGTAGCGCACCGGGAACGGAAACGTGGTCGCGTTGCCCATGTCGCCGTGGATGCGCGGAAACCGCGTGTCGAGCATGAGGATGCCGACGGTGAAGCCGTACTGGTTGAACCCGCCGCGGACGCGTCCGGTCGTCATGGTCACCTACTCTACCTCAGCCGGTCGCCTCGGCACCCGCGGGCCGCGCGCGCCTTTTTTCCAGCGCCTCGGCGAGGGCGCCGGCCGCCCCCTGCGCATCCTCGACGTCGGGTGCGGTCCCGGCAACACGCTGCGCCTGCTCGAGCGCCACGGCCTCGCGTTCGGGCTCGAGTACTCCACGGTGGCGCCTACTTCCTGCCCCTCCTCGTGCGCGCCAAGCTCGATCGCTCGCGCGGCGGCGGGGCGGTCGGCGCCGACGACTTCTTCGATCTCCCCCCCCCTGGCTCAACGAGCTCCTCCGGGCGCAGATCGTCTGGGAGCACCGGCTCGGCCTGAACCGTCTGCTCCCGTTCGGCGTGTCGCTGCTTTGCATGGCGCGGCGACCGGCGGAGTGACGTCGGGCGGAGCGCGCTAGCCTAGCGGGCGTAGCGCCGGCACCACAGCAGGAAGACGAGCAGCGTGTAGAGCTTCTTGCGGTGGTCGTACTGACCGGCCTGGTGCTCGTCGAGCAGCCGCTGGACAGCCTCCGGACGGAAGAGGCCGTCACGGCGCAGCGCGCCCGGCTCGCAGACGTCACGCAGCAGCGGCGCGAGCTCGCCGCGGAACCAGCGCGCCAGCGGTACGCCGAAGCCCTTCTTCGGGCGATCGAGGACGGCGGCCGGCAGACGGCTGCGCATCGTCTTCTTGAGGATGTGCTTGGTGCGAAAGTGCTTGAGCTTCATCCCGGGCGGCAGCAGCGCCGCCACCTCCACCACGCGCCGGTCGAGCAGCGGCACGCGGACCTCGAGCGAGCAGGCCATCGACGCGCGATCGACCTTCTGCAGCACGCCCTCGGCGAGGTAACCCTTCAGGTCCAGGTAGAGCACCTGGTTCAGCCACGGCGCGGCCGGCACGCCGGCCGCGATGCGATGCATCGCCGCGTAGGATGGCGGGGCGGACAGACGCGCGAGCGTCTCGGGCGTCAGGAGCTCGCGCTGCTCGTCCGGCGTGAACGAGCCCATCCACATCGCGTGGCGGTCCACGGTGTCGAGCGTGGCGCCGGTCACGAAGCGCTTCAGCTTGAAGTCGAGGCTCAGGTTGTCGTGAGAGACCGGCAGCCGCTCCACGATGCCGCGGACGCCGCCGCGAAACACGGCGGGCGTGCGCTGCCAGGCGCGCGCGAGCTTGTGGGCCTGGTAGGTCGGGTAGCCGGCGAAGATCTCGTCGCCGCCGTCGCCCGACAGCGCCACGGTCACCGTGCGCCGCGCGAAGCTTGACAGCAGGTACGTCGGGAGGATCGAGGCGTCGCCGAGGGGCTCGTCGACGAGCTCCGCGAGACCGCCGACGAGGTCCAGCGCCTCACGGGGGCCGACCACGTGCTCGTGATGCTCGGTCCCGAGCGTCTCGGCCACCAGCCGCGCCTGGCCCGACTCGTCGAACGAGCGGTCCTCGAAGCCGATGGAAAACGTCTGGATCCGTCCGCTCGTGTGTCCGCGCGCGATGGCGGCCACCGTCGCGGAGTCGATCCCGCCCGACAGGAACACGCCGAGGGGCACGTCGGCGATCAGGTGCTGACGGACCGAGAGGTCCAGCGCGGCCGCCAGATGCGCGACGCCGACGATCTCCTCGTGCGATCCGCCGCCGTACCGGATGTCCCACCACTGCTCGAGCTTCGCCTGGCCGCCCGCGTAGACCAGCCGGTGGCCGGGCGGCAGCTTGCGGACCGCGCGCACGATGGACTGTGGCGCCGGCAGCCACTCGTGGGCGAGATACGCCGAGAGCGCGTCGACGTCCAGCTCGGCCGAGATCGCGGGATGCGCGAGCATCGCTTTCAGCTCGGAGGCAAAGACGATCTGGTCGGGGAGGAGCGCGTAGTAGAGCGGCTTGACGCCCAGCCGATCACGGGCGAGCACCAGCGTCTGTGACGGCTCGTGCCACACGGCGAGGCCGAACATGCCCTCGAGATCCTCGAGGGCATCGGCGCCGCGCGCCTCCCAGGCGTGGACGATCGCCTCCGTGTCCGAGCGCGTCCGGAAGACGTGCCCCGTGGCGCTGAGCCGGTTGGTCAGCTCCCGGTAGTTGTAGATCTCACCGTTGAAAACGACCCACGTGCCACCGTCCTCGCCGGTCATCGGCTGCCGGCCGGTGTCGAGGTCGATGATCTTGAGGCGCCGGATGCCGAGCCCGGCCGGCCCGCGGATGACGAAGCCCGCATCGTCGGGCCCGCGGTGGGCCAGGGTGTCCGCCATCGCTTCGAGGATCTTCTGGTCCGGGCGCCGGTCGGCGCGCGCCAGGACGTTGCCGACGATGCCGCACACGGGCGCTACTCGACTCCCTGCATGCCGTCAGTTTCGGGCACGTAGTAGGCCGCCTTGCGCTGGGTCTCGTAGAAGCCGCGGATCGAGGAGGCGGAAGATCACCTCGACGCGTCGCGACTCGACGAAGCGGACGAGAGGGCTCGGGTGGTCGTGAAACCGGTCGAGGTCGTACTTGACGACCATCGCGTCGTTCCAGGCCTTGACCTCGCGAGCGTCGCGGAAACGCGTCGTGGTCGTCACTTCTTACTTTTATAGCACCCTGCCCCGCAGACTCCGGCGAGCCTTGAAACGCCTCCGCGGCCGGGCTAGGCTAGGCCACTTTTTGGCCGTCCGTACCGGAGGATCCGTCCCCATGCGAGTCGCCTGGATCGTCGCCCTGCTGACCACGCTCGGACTCTCCGCCCCGGCCTTCGCGCAGAGATCGGCGAACCTCGGCAGCAACCCGCCGGGCACGGCCTTCTACGCGGTGGCCAGCGGGCTGAGCAAGATCGTCACCGACGCCGCCGCCGTCAAGCTCACCGTCCAGCCCTATTCCGGCTCGAGCACCTTCCTGCCGCTGCTCGACAGCGGCGAGCTCGAGTTCGGCGTCAACAATGCCGTCGACATGGCACTGGCCCAGCGCGGCCCGCAGTTCAAGATCGGCGGGCGCAACCCCTTCCCGCCCACCCCCAACGCGCGGCTCGTGATGAACGGCTCGCCGTTCCTGGTCGGCCTGCTCGTGCGCAAGGACTCGCCCATCAAG
>Ga0209382_10004067_pt1 | contig 19799 bp, 11 predicted proteins | sample SoiMetdeltSBSDD5_FD_187599 | JGI IMG/M metagenome (GOLD analysis project Ga0209382, IMG submission 187599) | Bulk soil microbial communities from a Populus tree surrounding site in Tennessee, USA - Soil MetaG P. deltoides SBSDD5 (SPAdes) (version 2) | ecosystem: Environmental > Terrestrial >... | reverse complement strand
GATCGGCTTCCGCAGGTACGCTGCGACGCCGGCCAACATGTAGCGCGCCTCTGCCTCCGGCGCGTCGTCGGCCGTGTACACGATGGTCGGGAAATCGAGGCCCGCCTCGACGAGATGCCGTTGCACATCGAGCCCGCTCATGTGCGGCATGTGCGCATCGAGCAGGAGACAATGCGGGTGCGTTCCGCCTGCGGCGAGCGAGTTAAGGAACTCGCGGCCGGAAGCGTAGACGCTCGCGCGCAGCCCGAGCGACACACAGAGACGGCGCAGTCCGGTGCGAACGGATTCTTCGTCGTCGACAATTACAATCAACATCGAAGCGTTCGCGGGTCCACGCGTCATACGCGCGCCAAGGCCGGGTTGAGCCGATCCGTTACCCGTGTCGGGCCGACAGCGAACAGCTAGAACATCAATAAATGCCGGAGCAGCCTCATCCGTCGACATTGGACCTTGGGTTAACACGGGGACACGCGGATGGCCAGCACGGCTAGTCGTAGGTCCCATCGATTGAGACAGGCCTGAGCGGGTACAGTGAAGCATTCGTGCTTGTCTCTCTCCTCGTGCTGGCGCTCGCGCCGCAGGTTCCGACTCAGGACACCGCCAGCGTCACGACGCGTGCGGTGCGGGTGATCGTGGAGGCGGCAGCTGCCCGGAACCACGAGTCGCGCCCGGGCCGCATGCGCGCGGAAGCCGAGACCGAGATCGCCCTCGTCCAGCGTCGCGCCTCGGGACGACGCGAGATCGTTGCCGTGCAGCAAGAGGCGTCGACGATCGACTGGATGAGCGATAGCCTCGTCGAGCAGCGCATTACCGGGTATCGATCCGAGCAGGTCGGGATGTCGTACGCGACGACCCGGATCTACCGCGTCGGGTGGATCGTGCCGCTGCTCACGGGAGACCGCATCCGCCTTCGGCTCCCGAATCCAACCGGAGCCTCGAAAGTCGAGAAGGCGCTGGACCCGGTGGTGCGCCCGCTGCGCCGTCTCCTGGCAGAGCCCGAAACGCTCGCGACCGTCCATCCTCTCGCGCGCGACGGCCGGCGCTACTACGAGTATCCGCGCGCGGACACGGTGATGGAGCGGATGCCTAACGCCGACTCGGTGAAGGTGCTGCGCATTGCCGTCGTGCGTCGCGACGACGTGCCGGCAGGGACGAGCGTGTTCGAGGGCGATGTGGAGATCGACGCCCGGACGATGCTGCTCGTCCGCTTGCGAGGCCGGGTGTTCATCGTGAGTGGTTACGCGCTCAAGGTGCGGGACGCGCTGTCGGATCAGGTGCGAATCGTCGGCTTCGTGGACATGTGGAACGGCTCCGAGCGCGACGGGGTGCGCCTGCCCGACGTCGAGCGGCTCGACATCGTGAGTGGCGGACTCGTCGGGGAGACCGCCGAGCTCCTCCGGTTCGTGACGCGGTTTCGGGGGCAGGACATCGTGGAACGGGAGCCGCCGCCGTCTTCGGAGGTCGCCGCATCGGGAGCGCCTCGCGTTCGCGTGACCTACGCGCCGATGTCGCAACAGGCGTCGTACGAGGACTGGATGCTCCCGTTAGGCAGCGCGACGCGGATCGCGCAGACGCAGCCGATCGACGACCTGTATCCCGATCGCCTGCAACCGGAGGGCCCGCCCCAGTGGACCTTCCGCGCGCGGGATCAGTATGACGTGTTCCGGTTCAACAAGGTCGAAGGACTCTACACCGGGCTTTCGGCCAGCTGGTACGCACGCGACCTCGCGCCCGGATTTGGGGTAACCGGGACCGCGGGGTATGCCTGGTCCGAGGAAACGTGGCGCGGTTACCTCGCGGCCGGGCTCCGGCGCACCACCTGGCGCACCAACGTGGGGTTCGGGCGGCTGCTGGATCTGACAAACGACTTTCGGTCGCCGTTCGACTCCGGCAGCGTGTGGTTCCCGCTCCTCTGGTCGTCCGACAACTATGACTACGTGGACCGGCACGTCGCTCGCGTCGCGGCCGAGAAGCGGCTCACGCCGCATGGCACGTACGCTCGACTGGAGGCGGGCGCCATGCGGGACGCGGAAACGGTGGACTCGCGCCGACGCGGCCTCCTGTTCGGGCCGTTCATCCCGAATCGCGTCGTGGACCCTGGGCGGTACGCGCGTGTCGTCGCGTCGCTGGAGTGGAACCCCGACGTCCAGGCCGACATCACGCGCGAGCGCTACGGCGGCAGCATTCGGTACGAGCTGGGCGCCGGCGATCTCGATTACCAGCGGACCGAGGCGGCTCTGATCACGCGCTACGATGCCGGCCACGTCGTGCTCATCGGACGACTGTACGGCGGGATGCTCACTGGTACTCCGCCGACGCAGCAGCTCTTCGAGACCGGGGGGACCAACAATCTTCCCGGCTACGACTACAAGGCGTTCGCGGGCGACCGCGCGTGGATCGCGCGCGGCACGGCGCAGTACGCACTGCCGTACCTGCGGTCGCCCTTTCCGTTCATCGCCGGCTTCGTGGTCCCGGCGATCGCCCCGGAGCTGAACTTCGGCGTCCAAACGGGCATGGCGTGGGCGAGCACCGATGAGGCGCGCGCCGCCGTTAGGCGCCTCGGGGACAAGGTCGACGAGGTAACGGGCGAGCCGATCATCGATCCGTCTACTGGCGAGCCGGTCCCGGTCTCGGTCCCCACGGAACAGCTCCGCGCGACGGCAAGTCTCGGCTTACGCTTCCTGAGCGGCGCGGTCTACGCCGGCATCGCGCTGCCGATCGATGCGACGCGCGACACGCGTCGTAACCTGCGCTTCGTGTTCGGCTTCGGTCGCCAGCTCTGAAGCTCCTTCCCCCCGGAGCGGGAGACCGACAAGCAACACCTAACGGTGCATCCGTTCCCCCCTCTGTCTGTGGGGCCGGCCTGCTCGGGTCCGGCATCTACGACGAAGGGTTGTTCGGATGCGTCGGATTTGGCGGGTCAACCGGATCGCTCCCGGAACAGGTCCGCCCTCGCATCGCAACGAGCCGGGATCTTTCGTTAAAGGCCTCGCTCAGAGCACGAGACGCGCGAAACGGCCCAACCGCCGCTGCCACGTCTTGTAGGGCGGAATCAGCTTATCGAGCTCCTCCTGTGTCTCGATCCAGGTACTTCGAGCCATCAGCGAGTAGAGGTCGACCAGCCCCACGGCGGCGCTCATTCCCGACAATACGAACACAGCTTCGCCATCGAGTAGCTGGCCGCGAGGATCCTCGTTCTGCGTCCCCACCGTCAGATAGAACGTCATGCGCGCACTGTCGGCGGGGGGAAGGCTGGCGTAGTAGGCCTGCAGCAGCTTCTGGACAGCTTCGACCGTTGCAGTGCTCAGGGTGTCGTCGTAGAGGCCGGTCTTGAGTCCCCGCCGTGCCCGCTCGGCGCGCTCGATCGTGGTGTGGATCACGACGTCGCGCCACTCCGGACGACTGGTGAGCCGCGCGAGGGCCGCGGAATCGGCGAAGAACTGCGTTTTGCGATGCAGCTGTGGCAATCGCGGTGCCTCATCGCGGCCGAGGACGAATGGTTTGTACCCGGCTCGCTCGAGCATCGCCGGCGCGCTATCGAACACCGCGGTCACCTGGGACGCGAATGGAAAGAGGTCCCGTAGCCACGGATACTCCGCGACTCCCGCGTCGGTGGCTCGCGCCGTTCGGGCAATGTCGTTGACGTCCTCCTTGGCCGTGTAGAATCCGATCCGCAATTCTCCGCCCGCCTGCTGGATCTCCTGTTTGAATTCCTGTCGCACCTGCAGCAGGCGGAGCATGACGTCGTACGTGCGCGACATCTGCGGGAAGCCCGGACTCGGCGCGTTGGCGAGCGCCGGTCCGACGATATACACACGGCACCCGCGAAGCGCGGCGCCGGCGAGCATTCCGGCCCAACTGCTTGCGAGCCAGAGGCCGTCGGGCACCGTCAGCACACTGCCGCGCGGCGCCAGCGTGTACAGCATGGCGCGCGCGATCGAGGCCTGCTTGCGACCGAAGCCGGGCTCGTTATGCACCTGAAGTGCCCGACCCAATTCGCTGGCGGCGCTTCCCGCTCCGTTCGCGAGTTGGCCGGCGAACTCGCACGTGTCACATGAAGGCGTGTCGCGAAGTGGCAGCGGGATCTGGCCGTCGGTGAACGAGTTCAGCTTGAGGAGGCGCCGCGCGGCCGCCCGCACCTCGAGGACCGCGGGCCCGCGAACGAGCACGCCGCGGTCTTCCCAGGTCGGCGTCGCGTAATGCTCGCCCACCCCGACGCCCGACAGCACCATGCCGCCGAGGAACGGCGCGGATTCGGTGATGTCGTAGAACGCGATCTTGCGATGGTCGCGCATCAGGTTGTCGGGAAGCAGCGGCACCCCGGCGATGATGCGGTGGCTGCGGAACGTGAAGTCGCTCGGCTGCGTGATGTCCACGTGCACCTTGATGGTGCGGCGGAGCCACGCGTCCCCGCCGTGGCGCGCGGCCAGCGCCTGAAGGCGTTGCGACGCGGCCACGGCCGCGCGCAGCTCCTGCTGTCGTCCTCGTAGCACGGTCTCGAGCGTATCGTTGTTGCCGGGAAGCTTGATCTTCGCGCCTAACGGGTCCTCGAGCATGGTCATCCACAGCCGTCCGTTGTTCGGCTCGTAGAAGTTCTGGTCGAGGATGAGCATGTACGTCGTCAGGTCCCCTGTGCTGTCGAACCGGGCGACCGCCCGCGTGAGGGCCGGGAAGTACACGTTCGCGGTTTGCGCGTAGCCGATGGCATCGACGGCGCCGGACGCTCGCGTTCCGGCATAGTCGTGGACCCAGAGCACGTGGTAGTGGCGCGCCAGGAAGATCGATCGGGCGATCTCGAGCTGGATGCGATCTTCGTTCAGGTACGTGATCTGGTTCCGGCGGGTGAACGGTCGCCCAATGACCCGGGCGATCAGGGCGTCGATCTCGACCTGGTCGTCGTGCTCCTCGGGCGTGAGCGCGAGCTGCAGTGGCAGCCAGACGCGGCGGGAATCGTCCCACTGTTTCGAGATGCGCTGGTGCACCGCCCTGATCGCTTCCAACCACGCCTCGTGCACACGCGTGGCGGCGAGCCGGCGCTCGTTCGCGGCGCCTGACGAATCGGTGAGCCAGCCCTGGAAGTCGGCCTTCGCGGCGTCGGTGAGCCCCGAGAGGTCGTACTGCTTGTCTTTGACGCGACCGAACTGCGCGTCGAAGGGAATCAGCAGATACGTGAGCAGCCCGGCCCGCGCATGTCGCGCGGCGAGGGCGCCCAGCGTCGTGTCACGCAGGGCAATCGCGAAAGCCCGCTGCAGCGATGCCGCGTAAACGCGCTCGGCAGCCAGGAACGTGCGGCCTTCCGGATACTCGGCCGACTTCACAGCTATCGTGTCGCGGATGCGTCGCGCTTCGGCCTGGGTCTTCTCGACATCCTTCTTGCTGTCGGTCTCGTGGTGCTCGCTGAAGAAATTGCTGTACGACCCGATCAGCAGCGCTGCCTGGCGCACCAGACGTAGCGCCGTGTCGGCACCTGGCGGAAGCGGAGTCGCGGCGGCCTGTTTGTATGTGGCCGAAACGTTGGCGGACGATGCGGGTTGCGGGCTCGCGTCACGCGCCACCTCGCGCAGCGAGATCCCCGTGCGACGCGGCCTCGTCCGGCCCGCGTATGGCTGGCCAAGGGGCACGGTGATCCCGACATCGAGGCCGCTTCCGCGCGCCGGAATCCAGTCGACGCGGAGCTGCGTGCCGTGACCAACGAGGCCGCCCCGTCGGACGGCCGTGTTGAAGGACAGAATGAAGGCGTAGTTGTTCTCGCGCGCGTCCCAGTCTATGCCGTACGCGAGATTCACGGCCCGCGTAACCCCGAGGAGGCGGGCGCCGCCGGTCGCTCCCCCGTCGCTCGCAAAGAGATACCCCTCCGCGGCAAGCCCGAAGACCCCGTTGACCGGGCTTCCCCTCGGGCGAAAGATGCCGAGCTCCACGCCGCCGGTCGCGTCGTTGTTCCTGCCGAACGTGGCGACGACCGAGGTGTATGGTTGCCAGATGGGTGGCTGCCCCATCGACTTGATGGTCGGTGGAGCGACGACGTCGCCGGGTGACTGTGCGCCGGTGCCCCGCGGCGAGACGGCTGCCAACCCGGCGATCGATCCGGCCACGGCGATCCTGGCAAGACCGCGCGACATCCGGACGATTCTCAGGGCCGAGGGGAAAGGAAAGGAGGGGGAGATCGAGGCGTTAGGCACTCTGAGCGCGGGTCGAGGCCACCACTACCCGCATGAGGTCACTCACCGACCCGAGGCGAGGCAGCGCGGCGAACGCTGCGATGAGTAACACCGATCAAGGTGCGTGAGCGCTCACACTTAAGTCCAATGGCCGTCATGGCTAAGGAGCGACGTCACTTGTTTCCGTGCGGGAGGCTCGCGCAGGGGTGGCTCGGGGGGAGCGTGACGAAGGGCCGGTCACGGACCAACCATTGCGCGTGCTTGGTCCCAGCCACATGTCTGTACGAATTGGACTTTGGTCCAATGTAGGCCCGGCATGCCGTGCGTAACGCTGCTGGCTGTGTTCAAGCATGTGAATTGCCAAGCTCAGGCATCTTGAAATCGGCTGAACAGAGGAGGCTCCTTTAGCGCGCTCGTTGTCTGTCCATACGGCCAGGACTCACGGCGAGGACGACGCACGCAGGTGATCTCGCAGCTCCCCACGGGTCATCTTTGGGGGACCCCAACGCCCTCGACAGTGCCGGATCGCACATGCTCGAAGAAATCCCAATGATTGCCGTTATCGACGACGACGATTCGCTCCGCCGAGCGCTCGCGCGGCTTCTCACCGCAAGCGGTTATCAGGTGCGGACTTTCGCGTCCGCAACCGAGTTCCTTGCCGAGCGTTTCGCTATAGAATCCACGCCAGGGTGTCTCCTCATCGATGTCCGGATGCCGGAGCTTGGCGGACTCGAATTGCAGGCGGTCCTGAACAGCACCGGAGCGCAATCGGCCGTTGTATTCATGACGGGCCATGGCGATGTGCAGACCGGGGTCAAGGCAATGAAGTCGGGGGCCGTGGATTTCCTGCTGAAGCCCTTCACGGACGACGATCTCCTCGATGCGGTTGGGCGCGGGCTCTCGCGGAACGCGGAGCAGCGCGTCGAGCATCGCGAGATCGATGAGCTCGAGCATCGGGCGGCGAAATTGACCCGTCGTGAGAAGGAGGTCTGCACGCTGGTCGTCGCCGGGAAGCTCAACAAACAGATTGCGGCAGCATTGGGAACGAGCGAGAAGACGGTGAAGGTGCACCGGTCGAGGGTGATGGCGAAGATGGAGGCGGCATCGCTGGCGGAGCTCGTCCGGATCGTGGAGCGACTGAACCGGTCCCACTCGAGCGCCAGCCCGGGCCGGACCGTGCCTTTGGAGCCTCGCCGGGAGCCCACTGACTCTCACGACGACGAACGGCGCAGGCTCGGTGGAAGCACTGGCTGAGAACGGACGATCGCGCTCGACTCGCGCGGGAATCGTCGCGCTCGCCGTCGCCATCGGGTACTACGCGGGCGCGAAAGTCGGATTCGCGCTCACGGCGGTCCCTCAGCCCGTTTCCACGCTCTGGCCGCCTAACGCGATCCTGCTGGCGGCCCTGTTGCCGGCCCCGGTGCGGTGGTGGCCCGGGATCCTGCTCGCCGCGTTTCCCGCGCATCTCGCGGTGGAGCTCGGGAGCGGCGTGCCGCTGTCGATGGTGCTCTCCTGGTTCGTCAGCAACTCGGCCGAAGCGCTGATTGGCGCAGCGGGCGTGCGCAGGTTCAGCGATCGCCCGGTACAGTTCGACACCTTCCGGCAGGTCGGCATCTTCGTCGTCTTCGCGGCGATCCTCGCGCCGTTTCTCTCATCGTTCCTCGACGCGGCGTTCGTGGAGTGGAACGGGTGGGGGACGGACACGTACTGGCAGGTGTGGCGTGTTCGGTTCTTTTCGAACGTGCTCGCGATCCTCACGTTAGTGCCGGCGATCGTCGCGGGTGCCACGCAGAGGCTCTCGCTCCGGTCCGTTTCGCCGCGGCGCATGCTGGAAGCGAGCGCGCTCGTGGGCGGCTTGCTGCTCGTGTGCGCGCTGGTGTTCGCGCGTCCCATGGTGGGGGTCCACGAAAGCCCGGCGCTGCTCTACGCGCCGCTGCCATTTCTCCTCTGGGCGGCCGTTCGATTCGGCCCGGGCGGTGCGAGCGGATGCCTGCTCGTGTTCGCGCTCCTTTCCGTCTGGGGGGCAATCCACGGCCGGGGCCCATTCGTTGGCCGCGCGGTCGGCGACAACGTGCTCTCGCTCCAGCTGTTCCTGATCGTCACCTACGTTCCGCTCATGGCGCTTGCGGCGGCCATTCGCGAGCGCGCGCGCGCCGTGAGCGAGGCACGTCGCACCGGGGAGTGGCTCAACCTCGCGTTAGGCGCGGCGCAGGTCGGGGCGTGGGACTGGGACTTGGTCGGCGGCGGACGAACGTGGTCGGAGAACATGCCGGCGATGTTCGGGATTCGAAGCGATGGGAACGGGAAGGTTGCCCAGGAAGCCTTTTTCGAGACCATGGTGGCCGAGGACCGCCAGGTTGTCCGGACAGCGGTGTCGCAGGCCGTAGACCATGCCAAGCCGTACGAGGTCGAGTTCCGGACGATTCGGCCGGACGGGACGATTCGGTGGATGCTCGGGAAGGGAACCGTCGTGCGCGACAAGGCGGGACATCCGTTGCGCATGCTCGGGGTCAACACCGACATCACCGCGCGCAAGGACGCCGAAGCGGCGGTCCGCAGCGAGGCATCGCTTCGCGAGAGCGAGGCGCGGCTTCGCGTGCTGGCCGATGCGATGCCGCAGGTCGTCTTCACGGCCAAGCCGGACGGCACGATCGATTACTTCAACCGCAAGTGGTACGAGCTCACGGGCACGCCTAACGGTGAGGTGCACGCCGACACGTGGCTCGATGCGATTCACCCGTCCGATCGGGTCGGGTGCTACGAGACGTGGCTCGGGAATGTCAGGGCGGGGCGGCCGCACGAGTACGAGGGCCGCGTCTGGTCCGCCAAGGCCGGGACCTACCGGTGGCACCTCGCGCGAGCACTTCCTGTGCGTGAGGAGTCCGGCGCGATCGTCCGCTGGTATGGCACGGCGACGGACATCGACGACCACAAGCGCGCGGAACACGCCCTTCGGGAGAGCGAATGGAACCTGCGCGTACTTCGTTCGGAGCTCGAGACGCACGTCGCGAAGCGGACGACGGAGCTCTCGCGGGCCAACCTGACGCTTCGTCAGGAGGTCGACGTGCGCCGGCAAGTCGAAAAGGCCCTCCGCGCGTCCGAAGAGCGGTTCTCGAAGGCGTTCCGCGCGAGTCTCGACGCGATCGCGATCGCGAGCCAGCCGGATTCACGGGTCCTCGAGCTCAACGATCGCTGGGAGGCGATGTTCGGGTATTCGCGCGTCTACGCCATGGGGCGGACGATCGATCAGCTGCACGTGTTCGCGAGCGAGCGTGACCGGGATCTGATCGCGGAGCTCATGCGAACGCGGGGCTACGTGCGCGAGTACGAGCTCGACATGCGGCACAGGGACCGCACGATCCTCCGGGCCGTCCTGGCCGCGGAGACAGTGGAGGTGGCCGGCGAGCCGTGCCTCATCATCATGGTCCGTGACATCACCGAGCGTCAGCGCGCCGAGCGGGAGATCGCGGTGCAGCGGAGCGAGCTCGCGCACCTGGGACGTGTCGCGCTGCTCGGTGAGCTCTCAGGCGCCCTGGCGCATGAGCTCAACCAGCCGCTCGCGGCGATCCTCGCGAATGCGCGGGCCGCGCAGCGCATGCTCGCCCACGACGACGTCGACCGGGTGGAGCTGCAGGCGATTCTCGACGATATCGTATCGGACGACCGGCGGGCGGGCGCGGTCATCCAGCGCGTGCGGGCGCTCATCCGGAAGGACGAGACCGATCCGCAGACGGTGCCGGCTAACGATCTCGTAACCGAGTCGCTGGAGCTGGCGCGCAGCGACCTGATTCAGCGCGCCGTCGTGGTCTCGACCCGACTGGCGCCATCGCTCCCGCAGGTGCAGGCCGATCGGGTGCAGCTGCAGCAGGTCCTGCTCAACCTGATCGTCAACGCGTGCGATGCGATGGCGGACAAATCACCGACCACGCGGGCGCTCGTGATCACGACGGCGGCTCGCGGGGGCGCCGTTCGCATCTCCATCTCGGACAGCGGCACGGGGATCAGCATGGAACCGATCGATGCAGTGTTCCAGCCGTTCGTGACGTCCAAACGACACGGCCTCGGGCTCGGGCTCGCGATCTGCCGCTCGATCGTGGACGCACACGGTGGCCGCATGTGGGCGGTCAACAACAGCGGCGGCGGCGCGACGTTTCACGTGCTCCTGCCGGGAGCCGCGATCGCTGCGGCCGGGGCACCCGGCGCGATGGCCGCGGTCCCGACGGCGTAACCGGTCAGGCCGGGCGGCCGTTGCCTAACGGGAAAGCCACCATGAACGCAGCGCCGCCGACGGCCGGATCGCTTTCGCACCAGATCACCCCGCCGTGTGCCTCGACGATCGTGCGGCTGATCGACAATCCCACGCCGAGTCCGTTCGGCTTCGAGGTGATGAACGGCTCGAAGATCGCAGCCTGGCGTTCGCGCGCGATGCCCGGGCCTGTGTCCCGAATGGTCACGATGGCGGTGTGAGTCGCGGCGCGGGCCGTCTCGATGAGCACGAGGCGTTCGGCGCCGAGCGGGCGGTCCGCGAGCGCCTCGAGGGCGTTGAGCACGAGGTTCAGGGCGACCTGCTGCAGCTGCACGCGGTCACCGATGACGACGAGCGATTCGTGCGTGAGGGCGAAGCGGATTTCGACACGCCGGCGGATCGTGTCGTGACGGACGAGCTGCACAGCCTCGCGGAGCATCGCGTTGAGGTCGATCGGGCCGCGCTCGACGTCGCCTTTCTTCGCGAACGCGCGCACGCGCTGCACGACTTCGCTGGCGCGACGCCCGTCGGCGGCGAGCTGCTGGAGGATCTCGCGCACGGCGTCCGGGTCGCTCGTCTTCGCGTCGAGCACGCGCATGGCCGTTTGCGAGTTGATCAGGATCGCGGTGAGAGGCTGGCGGATCTCGTGCGCCAGCGCGGCGGCGAGCTCGCCCACCACGGTCGTGCGAGCGACGTGCGCGAGCTCGCGGCTCCGTTGGGCGGCGATCTGCTCGGCGTCGCGGAGCTCGGTGATATCGGCCACCGTTCCGACGACGGTCGCCGATGAATCCGCGGACGCGAGGTGGAACGGCGCGGGCCGGTCACGGAACCACCGGACGGTGCCGTCGCGGTCCAGTAATCGGAAGTCCGTCGCGCCCGCGGCGCTCGTGCCGAATGGGCTCTCGGCGCGGGCGCTCCACGCCCGCTGCAGGGTGCCTGCGTCGTCGGGGTGCACCTGGCGCCACCACCAGGTGGGCGACTGCAGCTCGACGGGCGCCAGGCGCAGCAGCTCGCCTAACGACGAATCGATCTGCACGGCGCCCGAGGCCGGCTCGTACGAGTAGACGAACACACGGCCTGTTTCAGTGGCTATCGCGTACCGCGCATCGCGTGCGGCCAGCTCTCCGGCAGCGCGCCGGCGCTCGTCGATCGCCGCAGCGAGGAACAGGAGCGGCGTGGAGATCGCGAGAAAGAGGAGCTGCTGCACGACGACGCCAAGGCCGACGGGCGTGGCCCGAATCACGGTGGCCTCGTTCATCGCGCCTCGCATCGCGCCGCACGCGGTGATGAACAGGGCGAGCGCCGCGCCGGCCAGTCCAAACCGAAGCGCGGCGTACAGTACCAGCGGTACCGGTGTGAACAGCAGGATCACCTGGGCGATCGGATGGCCGGGCACCGGCTCGAAAACCGTGGCGCTCACGAGCGTGACCGCAGCCGCGAGCAGGACCGCTTCGACGGCCCGTGTCCAGCGAACGACGCGCCGGGATTGCGTGAAGGCCTCGGTGAGCGCGGCGTGGCTTGCCAGCCCCACCGGCACAACGGTCATGTACGCGAGCGTGTGCGCGAGCACCGCAATCAGCCACGCGGCCCAGGCGGTCGACGGGTCAGCGAAGCCATTGGGATTGGTCGGATCGAGCGGTGCCTCGATCTGGAACAGCGCGGCCGAACCGAGTAGCGCAACCAACGGGGCGGCGACCGTGATGACCGCAAACACGCCGATGGAGGGAAGCGCGCTCAGACCCCACTCCAGGTCGACGTAGTTTCGGATCAGCGCCGCGGCGAGGACGGTGGCCGTGGTGTCGATGGTGAATGATCCTAGCACCACCCCGATCGACGCGCCCTGGCCGATCGTTGCCAGCCAGTGCCCGACGAGCGCAGCCACGAGGATGGTCCACCAACGGGCCAGCGGAGTGAGCAGGAGGGCGGTGAGCACGAGCGCGCCGGGTACGAACACCGCCGCTGGCAGCTCCACCGTGGAGATGGCGGCGTCCGCGAACCGGCCGGCCGCGGCGTAGCACACGGCGAACGCCGCGCCGTTGCGCACACTCCGGAGCACGTCGGGAACATCGACGGCTCTCGGCACGGCGACGCTGGAACGAGGGACTGAACGCACGGCGGGCACGTGGTTCATTCGGTCAGGCTGCCAGCGCCCGCCGCTCAGGCTCGAACGCGCTCTCCATTCGTCGAGTGCCTCGTGGTTCGGCGTTCATGGTGAATCAGGTCTCACGCACGCGGACGACGCATCGAAATCCGACGTGGCAGGCGGACGTGTCGATGGGTTCCGGGAATCGAGCAGCCGGACGATAGCGCCGGCAATAGTTCGGCGCGCAGAGATGGGAACCGCCCTTGAGCACCTTGCGTGGCACGCGTGCGGCGTCCCGAGGATCGCGGCTCGCGTCTTCGCTCCCGCCGCGCGGATTGTGTGGAATACAGCAGGCCTTCACCCGGTCCTTCGCGTGGCGGGGTCGGTACCAGTCGGTGGTCCACTCCCAGACGTTGCCGATCATGTCCTGGATACCGTACCCGTTAGGCGGGAAGGCGTCCACGGGCGACGTCTGCTCGTAGCCGTCGCGCTGCTCGTTCTGCCACGGGAACTCGCCCTGCCATGTGTTGGCCATGTGGGATCCGCCCGGCGTGAGCTCGTCGCCCCAGGCGAACTCGGCACCATCGAGGCCGCCGCGCGCGGCGAACTCCCATTCGGCTTCCGTCGGCAGCTCCTTGCCGGCCCACGCGGCGTAGGCGGAGGCGTCACCTAACGTGATGTGCACGACCGGGTGACGTCCCAGGCCGTCCAGCGTGCTGGACGGGCCACGTGGGTGGCGCCATTGCGCGCCGCGCAGGTACGACCACCACTGATGGGAGTTCTCGAGGCTTACCCGCACCGGCGGCTTCGTGAACACGAGCGAGCCGGCGTACAGCATCTCGGGCAGGGCACCCGGATAGTCTGCCGCGTTCGGCTCGAGCTCGGCGAACGTGACGTACCCGGTGTCTTCGACGAAGCGGCGAAACTCATCGTTCGTCACCGGGAACCGGTCGATCCAGAACGCGTCCACGCTCACACGGTGCGCGGGTGCTTCTTCCACGTAATGCCGATCGGATCCCATCCGAAACGTGCCACCGGGGATCCACACCATGTTTCCCGTAACCGCATCGACCGATCCTTCGCGCTCGAGCTCGTTGGGGTGAAGACTGCTCAGCGAATTGGTCATGCTGTCGCCTCTGCTCGACACGGATCGGCACTGCGGTTTTCGGGAGAATGCCGTTCAAGGGGGGGATGTCCCATTGGACTTTGGAGCAACCCCCGACGCACGCACGGTGCGGCCGTGTGCAACCTAACGCGAGTCGTGCGGGTCACTGCGACCATACGCTGAATCTGCTCATGCGGAGCACCGGGGCGACTGTGAGCTCGACGTGCTGTCCCGGGTTGACCGTAATCGTTTCGGTCGTGTACGTGGAATTACTGCCGACGGGATCGATCAGCAACTGCAGATTGCCGTCGGGCGCGATTTCGGCTGGCACGTTGAACGTCGCCGTGGTCAATCCCGTCACCGAACCAACGCGCGTGCGCGTCCGCCCGCGCACGGCAAATACATCCACGTCCATGTAGTTCGAGTTGTTTACTGTGACGATCAATTGCTCACGCGGCGTCGCCGCGCCGGACGCGTGTTTCGTCGCGCAGGCCGCGGCGCCGATCGTCAGACCTGCGACGGCGGCGACAATCCATTCTCGTACCATGGCCCCTCCAGCTTCATACGTTTCTTCATACGTCAGAAGCGGATGCCGAGTCCGAGCGCGAACCCGGACAGGTAGCTGTCGTTCACGAGCTGATCGCGATCGTAGTCGATATCGAGGTGCCGGTAGGCGGCATCGATCGAACAGCAGTGCGAGAGATCATAACCGACGCCTCCGATGGCCTGCCAGGTCAGATTCGAGCCGCCGGCGCCGACGTCTCCCTTGGCCGACAGATGCCAACGCTCGGCCGGGTTGAATCGCACGCGGAGACCACCAATACCGTCGATCCAGGACCGACTTCCGGTGGCGATCCCCACATCTCCTCCAGGGGAATCCGCCGACACGTCCACCTTGGGGTGCCAGTAACGCCCTCCTGCGAGCAGATCGATTCCGCCCCAGTCCGCCGGGAGGATGGTATACCCGAGCTCCGGCTCGAGGATAGTCTGGTTGTGCTCGAATATGACGGTGCTCTCGGAGCCCTCCTCGACGGCCTTTCGGTCGCTCATGGACATGTACGTCGTGTTCAGGCGAACCAGCCATCGGTTGCGCCGCGCCTCCAGCAGCGCCGAGACACTGATATCGGTGTGGCTTAGAACGTCACCGGCGCCGAGATCGACATCCGCGATCCCGCCGGCGAAGCCGATCCGGCCGCTCAACCCGGCGAGCCATGCGTAAGGCGTGAGCGAGACATGCCACTCATCGTCGGCCTGCGCTCGAGCAGTGCGACTGGGGACGACGGCGGTCGCACACAATACCGCGATGGGAACTGCGAGGCCAACGCGCATCCGCGAACTTCCTCTTTGTTAACGGTCGTGACTGATCCGATAGGGCCACGATGAGCACGTTGTGGTGGGGCGGCCATTACACCTTAGCCGCCCTTCGGGCGGCAGCTATCAGCTATCAGCCATCAGCTCAACGGCGCGAGAGAGCGCGTGCGGGGCCTTCCCATGCCGACCAGATCGCTAGCCCAAGGTCCAATGTCCCGTGTGGGACAGGCCCGACACTCTGCGAGACGACCGCGCGCTCTGGGCGGCGCGGCAAGCGCGGCATCCGACCGGTGAGCGAATGATTCGATCGCGCGTTGTCGCACTCACCTCGCTCTATCTGCTCGTCGTGTGCGCGGTGGGGATGCTGCATCCGGTTCGGAACGCGCTCGTCCTGGGCGCTCTCGGCGGCCAGGGGTTCTACAAGGTATATGTAGCGAGCGCACTGGTTGCGGTCGCCGTCGTGCCGTTCGGCCGCCTGGCGGCTCGGGTTCCGCAGGAACGCCTAACGCCGGCGATCGCGGGGTTTTTCGCCGCGAACCTGCTCGTGTTTCGCGCCCTGTTTCCGGGCGGCGTGGTGTTCGGGGTGCTGTTCTATGCCTGGCACGACCTGTTCGCCGGCATTCTCGTCTCGCAATTCTTCCTGGCAGCCAACACGCTGCTCGACCCTCTCAGCGCGAAGAAGGCGTTTCCGGTCATCGTCGCCGCCGGCTCCGTGGGGGCGGCTGTGGGCGGCGCAGTCACTGGATTCCTCTCGCCCGTGATCGGCGTGGCTAACCTGCTGCTCGTCGCCGCCGTCCTCACCGCCGTGTTTGCCGCCGCCATTCCACGGGTGCTGGGCGAGCGGACGTCCGAGCTACAGCCGAGCGTGCGCATGGTCTCGGGCGCGGACCGGGCATCGCTCGGCGAGGTGGTTCGCAACCGGCAGATACAGCTCATCGCGGTGTCCGTCGTGCTCACGGTCCTCGTGAAGCAGCTGGTGGACTACCAGTTCAACGCCGCAACGGCGACGCTCGGCGACCGCGACGCGATCAGCGCGTTTCAGGGAAAGTTCAGCGCGGCAACCCAGTGGCTGCCCCTCGTGGCAGCGGCGGCGATTCGGCCGGCGCTCGCGGAGTGGGGAGTTGGCGCGGCTCTCCTCATGCTTCCGGCCAGCATGGTCATCGCAAACGTGTTCGTCGGCCTGCGCGGTGGTCTCGGCCCATCGGCCTTTGCAAAGGCGACCGAAACCACGCTTCGCTACTCGGCCGAGCGAACGGGGCGCGAGATCCTGTACATGCCGGTTTCGGCGGCGGTTCGAGTGCGGGCGAAGCCGCTGATCGACGTCGGTCTCGAGAGTGGGCTCGCCAAGGCGCTCAGCGCGGGGGTGATCTTCGTGCTGATCGCGACGGTAGGCGCCTCGCGACTGGCCTGGCCGGCCGTGGTGCTCTCAGTCCTCTGGCTCGTTGCTGCGGTCGCGGAGCGGCGCGCCTACGTTCGGGCGCTCGCCAGCGGCCTTCGGGCACCAGAGCTGGAACCAGGGCTGCTCGCAGCTTTGCTCCGCGAGACCGGGGAGGAGGAAGTTGTTAGGCAGCGAGCACCGGCGAGCAATACCGAGGCCGACGTGCTGGTGCTCGTGGCGACGTTACGGGATTCGGGCAGCGACTCGAGCGCCCGGCGGAGCGCCGTGCACGGACTGCGTGAATACGGCGGTCCCGAGGCGACTGCCACCCTCCTCGGCGTCGCGGCCGACGAAACCCTCGAGCTCGCGCTGCGCACCGACGCGCTGCACACACTCAAGCGCCTGCACGACGAGCGTCCCGACACGACGGTGGACGAGGCGACCGTGCAAGGGGTCATCACCGGGCACCTCGAGGCGGCCGAGCGGTACGGAGCCGCCGGTGCTGCGTTGCGCGAGGGGGCGACGGGCGATCGCGACCGGCTGCTCCGGCAGGCGGTCGCCGAAGCCTGGCAGGCGCGGCAGGCCGCGATCTTCGATGGGATTGCGATCGTTCACGACCCAAGCGTCGTCGATGGGTGCTATCGCGCGATCACCGGAAGCGACGACCGTCGTCGCGCCGAGGCGCTCGAGCTGATCGAAGAGTCGGCGAGCCGGCCGGCGATGCGGAGGCTCGAACCCGTTCTTCGCGCGGCCCCCGGTCACGCCTCGCGCGGCGACTTTGGCACCCGGGCGGATGCGATCGCGGCGCTCCGACGGGATGATGACCCATGGGTCGCGCAATGCGCGGCGTACGTTGATAACGGGGCAAGGAGTGAGACGATGGAAGTGATCGAACGAGTGTTTCTGCTCCAGCGGGTGGAGATTTTCGCGGACACCCCGAGTCATCACCTGGCACGCATCGCCCTGCTCGCGAAGGAGGTCGAGGCCGACGCCGGTGCGCTGCTTTTGCGCGGCACGGAGAAGGCCGATGCGATGTACGTCGTGATCGACGGCGAGCTTCGCGGTGAGCGGCCAGGGCGATCGACGCGCTCGGTGGGAACGGGTGAAGCGGTCGGCGCGCTGGCTGTCCTGGATGACACGCCAATCGGGCTCGACGTCCGTGTTGTGAAAAGGAGTCGCCTTCTCCGCCTGACGCGTCGCGACCTTCGCGACCTGCTGCACGACCACCCGGATCTCGCTGTATCGCTGCTGCGCGGAATGGCCACGCGCCTCCGCTGGCTCGTTGAGTTGGCGGTGCGTGACGTGCCGCCCGACTCACGGCCCATGCGCGTTCCGGTCGCCGACCGTGGCCTCGATCAACAGGCACCGCCACCATGAGTTATCGCATCCTGCCAATTCTCTGCACTCGCGCGCTCACTGCCGCCATTGCCGTGGCGCTGCCGATTCGCGACCTGGCGCCACAGGACGCGAACATCCAGATGCGCGCGGCGCGTGTCGAAACGCTCCTGCGCGACAGCGCTCTCAAGCCCGTCGCTTCGCAAGGCTCGCGATTCAAGGGCGACAGGACGGAGCACGTGCTGCTGACGTTCAGCGACACGACGGCAATCGAGGTGAAATGGGCCGTGGCGCCGCAGGGCGGCGAGGCGTTCAACAACCAACCGCGCTACGAGGCGGCCGCCTATGAGCTGCAGAAGCTCTTTCTCGACGAGCGCGACTACGTCGTGCCGCCGACGGCCCTTCGCATGATCCCGCAGAGCGTCTTCGCCGCATCGCCAGGACTGAAGGGTGAGCCAACGTTCGAGGGCTCGTCCGCGGTGCTGGTCGCGCTCCAGTACTGGACTGCCGACGTGACGGCAGAGGGCGTGTTCAACCAGAAGCGCGCCGATCGCGACTCGGTGTACGCGCGCCATCTCGGTGATCTCAACATCCTCACCTATCTCATCCGGCACCGGGACGCGAACAAGGGCAACATGCTGGTGTCGGCTGACTCGACGAACCCGAGACTGTTCGCGGTGGACAATGGCGTGGCGTTCAACAGCCCGCCGAGCAATCGCGGGACGGACTGGCAGTACATGCGCGTGAAGCGTGTGTCCGGCGCGACGGCCGCGCGGCTTCGCGACATCACCGATGAGCGTCTAACGGGAGCGCTCGCGGTGGTGGCGCAGTTCGAGCGGCAGGGTAATGACTATGTGGCGTCGGCACCGGGCCCGAACCTCGACGCGGGGAAGGGAGTCCGTCGCAAAGGATCGACGCTGCAGCTGGGGCTCACGTCCGACGAGATCGCGGCGGTGCGAGGCCGGCTCAAGGATCTCGTCAAGGACATCGACGGCGGGAAGATCAAGACGTTTTAGGAGATGTCATCCCGAGCCGCCAGGCGAGGGACCTTCATCGTCCCGATAGAGCCCTCTACCGGTCACCTGAGGATCCCTCGCTTCGCTCGGGATGACAACCAAGCTCGGGATGACAGGGTTGTTACATCGAGGACCCGGTGTGGGCGACGCGGCGAACCAGCGCGAGCAGCTGGTCTCCGTCGAATGGCTTGCGCAGGTACCCGTCCGGGCCTGCTCGCCGCTCCAGCTCGACGGTCGGCACCTCGTCGTGCGCGGTGATGAACACGACGGCAACAGCGGATCCTGACGCGAGCAGGCGATCGTGCAGATCGAACCCGGTCATGCCTCCAAGGTGGACATCGAGGACCAGGCAGGCCGGCTCACGGTCGAGCGACGCGGTGAGATACTCGTGGGCACTCGCATACGTCTCGACGGCGATGCCCGCGGTTCTGAGCACCCGGGCGAGGGCGGACCGCACGGACGGGTCGTCATCTACAATGGCGACCCACCGGCTCAACTCGGGCGGTGTGCGCTGGACGGCCATTACGATGCCATGACGTAAGCGTATTGCCGCCCGATGCCGGTGATCAATCAGCGCGTGCCGCTTGGCGTGCGCCGTGTTGGGAGAACGCGGTGTACGCGGGAGCGGAGTGACGAGCGCCGTCGATGACCGCGGCCATCGGCACCGGCGTATCGGTCCGTGTGCGTCGCTTGCTGAGGCGATGGAAGAAATCGATCGTGCGCACGAGGTCCGCGAGTGAATCCGCGTGCATTTTCCGCATGACTCGTGACCGGTGCACCTTCACGGTCTGCTCGCACATCCCGAGCTCGGCGGCGATCTGCTTGTTGAGCCGTCCGGCAACGACGCGATCACACACTTCGTGCTCGCGCGGGGTGAGCGTCTCGTAGCGCTCGCCGATGTCGGCGACCTGGTGCCCCTCCTGCAAACGAGCGCGCTGGCGTGCGATCCCGCGCTGAACAGCGTCGAGCACCGTGTCCTCCTCGAAGGGCTTGAGGAGGAAGTCCTCGGCGCCGCTCTTCATCGCCTGAACGCTGATCGCGACGTCGTCGTGGCCGGTGATGAAGATCGTCACCATGTCGCGGCCGAGTCGTGCGAGCTCCTCCTTGACCTCGAGGCCCGTCATGTCGGGCATCCGAACATCCATCAGAAGGACCGCGGGCTGCTCC
>Ga0209382_10004066_pt1 | contig 19803 bp, 10 predicted proteins | sample SoiMetdeltSBSDD5_FD_187599 | JGI IMG/M metagenome (GOLD analysis project Ga0209382, IMG submission 187599) | Bulk soil microbial communities from a Populus tree surrounding site in Tennessee, USA - Soil MetaG P. deltoides SBSDD5 (SPAdes) (version 2) | ecosystem: Environmental > Terrestrial >... | reverse complement strand
TGCGCCGGTGTACAGCGACGAATCGTGCGTGGAGACCACGAGGGGTGCCGTCCAATTCCAGCGAAGCGGTTCTTCGCCCGGCAGAACCTGCGGCATGATCGCTTTTCGTTCGCCGGTTTTGCGATCGTAACGAATCGCGCGACCGTTCTGGCAGTTCGTATAAATAATGTTGTCGTCTTTCGGATCAATCGCAACATACATGCCATCGCACGCCAGCATCTGAAACCAGTCTTCGTTCATGATCCCCAGCGCTCTGCGCACGGCGCTCGGACCGCCCCATGAGGCGTTGTCCTGCATGCCTCCATAGATGAAGTAGGGCTTCTGCATGTCGACGGCGACGCTGTAAAACTGTCCGATCGCGTAATTGTTCAGGTGTTCCCAGGATTTCGCGCGATCGTAGCTCACCCAGGTCCCACCGTCATTGCCGTCGATCAGATGGTTCGAGTTCGACGGATCGATCCAGAAAGCGTGATGATCCAGATGGACGTTTGGCGCGCCGTCATCGCGGAACGTCTTGCCACCGTCGTCGGAAATATGGAGCTGCACGCCGCCAACGTAGACTCGTTTGTCGTCGTTAGGATCGATCCGGATCTGGCTGAAGTACATGGGCCGCGGATTCAAGCTGTTTATTTTTACCCAGGTTTCGCCCTTGTCTTCGGAGCGAAACACGCCACCCTCGCGGTTCTCAACGCGTGCCATGACGATGTTGGGGTTCTTGCGGTAGATATCAAGTCCGATCCGGCCGACATCGGTCTGCGGCAGGCCGTTCGTGAGCTTTCGCCAGGTTCGGCCGCCGTCCGTGGTCTTGAAGATTCCGCTTCCAGGCCCGCCGCCGTTGAAGCCCCATCCCGTGCGGCGTCGCTGATACATCGCCGCATACAGCGTCTTCGGATTCAAAGGATCCATCGCCAGATCAACGGCGCCAGTATCGCCGTTAACGGAAAGTACATTTTTCCAGGTCACACCTCCATCGGACGTCATGAAAACTCCGCGTTCGGCGTTCGGTCCCCACAAATGGCCCAGAGCCGCGACGAATACGATGTCAGTGTCTATTGGATTAACGACGATGCGGCCAATATGGTGGGATTCGCGAAGTCCCATGTGCTTCCAGGTTTTGCCGCCGTCCGTGGATTTGTAGATTCCATCTCCCCACGAGGAGCTTTGCCGGCTGTTCGCCTCTCCCGTTCCGACCCACACGATGTTGGCATCGTCCGGATTAATAGCGACGTCACCGATAGACACACTCGTCTCTCGGTTGAACACGTTCTCCCATGTGTTGCCGTTATTCGTTGTCTTCAGGAGCCCGCCCGATGCCGACGCGACGTAGAAAATGTTGGGGTTCGGTTCGTACACCGCAACATCCGCGACGCGGCCCGACATGATCGCTGGTCCGATATCACGCGGTTTGAAAGTGTTCAAAAGCGATTCCGTGAGTTGAGCGGATGCCGTCGCGCAGAAGAGGACAACAGCACACAATAGACCGGCAATTCTGATTGGGATTTTCATAGACGCGGATTACACCATGCGTCGCGGATCGAGTCAAACAAGCAGCGTTGTTGTCTGTCAGGGCGCCGGAAGTTGAGGCACGCGATTTTTGGAAATTGGGGTCAGACGTATCGTTCACCATTTTCGACTGTAGGCGCGGTCTGTGACCGCGCTGGCGCTCGTGGCGCCCCTACAGTCGAAAATGGTGAACGATACGTCTGACCCCAATTTCCAAAAATCGCGTGCCCAAACATTGTGCAGTTGCGGGCTCTGCCGACTCATGTTGACTTGCAACATGGAGCTATGCCAACCTCATGTACCCTATCAACAGGAGTGAACGATGACGGAATCTGCTGATGTGCCATATGGCACGCTGGACCTGATGGTCCTTAAAACCCTGCAGGCCATGGGCCCGCTGCACGGTTTCGGTGTGGCTCGCCGTATCGAGCAGATGGCGCGAGGCGTGTTGTCGCTCAACCAGGGAACGATCTACCCGGCGCTTCTCCGGCTCGAACAGCAGGGACTGATCAAGAGCAAATGGGGCATCAGCGAAAACAACCGGCGTGCCAGGTTCTATGCGATCACGCGATCGGGAGAAAAGCACCTGGCGGCCGAGTCGAAGAACTGGACACGAATGGCGGCGATGATCATCAAACTTCTGGAGACGGAATCATGAAGGCACTTCGATCGATCGTCTTGAGAATTTTCGGAGCACTGGGAATCGGCCGGCCCGAATCGCGCGTTAACGAGGAAATGCGCCATCATCTGGACCTGCTTGCCGAAGAACACGAGCGGCATGGTCTCTCGCCCGAGGAAGCCCGCCAGGCGGCCCAGCGCGACTTTGGGAACCTCGTGCAGCTCCGTGAAACGCATCGGGAACAGCGCGGGCTGCCTTTCCTCGACACGCTCCGTCAAGACGTCCTCTATGCCTTGCGCATGTGGCGCCGCAACCCCGGTTTCAGTGCCGTGGTTGTGATCATCCTGGCCGTTGGAATCGGCGCCAACAGCGCGATGTTCACGTTTGTCAATGCGCTGCTCTTTCGTCCAATGGCGGGTCACGCGGGAGAACTCGTCGGAGTTTACAGTCATAACCGAACGAGAGCCGACTCGTTTAGATCGTTTTCGTATCCCAACTACCTCGATATTCGCGATCGCAGCGACGTGTTCGACGGACTGTTAGCGCACACCTTCGCGCTGGTCGGATTTCCTGCCGGCGATATGACACGCCGCGCCTTCATCGAAGTTGTGTCATCGAACTACTTCGAAACGATCGGCGTGCAGCTCGCAGCAGGCCGGCCGTTTTCTGCTGAGGAAGAACGGCCTGGCGCAAACATTCGCGTTGCGATAACCGGGTACGACCGATGGAGGGATTCCGGTTTCTCGTCGTCGTTTATCGGCAGCACAGTTCGAATCAACACTGAAGACTTCACCGTGATCGGGGTGGCACCCCCGAGATTCTCCGGTACAACTGCCTTTGTAAGCCCGGAAATGTGGGTACCTCTCGGCACGTTCGACACGATCGTGAACGACATTTTCAAAAACAATGGTGCCGGACTCGGCAGCCGGTCGAATCAAGGGCTCGTCGTGGCCGGCCGGCTGAGGAAGGGAATCGACGTCGATTCGGCCAATCTCAGGCTGGACGCTTTGTCGAAGCAGCTCGAAGAAGCTTATCCGGCCGATAACCGCGATCAACTGCTCACGGTTCATCCGTTGTCCCGGGTGTCCATCAGCACGGAGCCTGCATCGGATGCAGGCGTTGCGATCCTTTCCGCCGTCATAATGCCGCTGTCGGGCGCCGTGCTTCTGATCGCGTGTTTCAATATTGCGAACATGTTCCTCGCTCGCGGCTCTTCACGAAAGAAGGAGCTCGCCATCCGACTCGCCGTCGGCGGCGGTCGCCGGCGCATTGTCCGGCAGCTTGTGACCGAAGCTTTCATGCTCGCTCTCGCGGGAGCGGGTGTTGGTCTATTGCTGGGATACGCAACGATGAACATCGTGGTTTCCTCCTTAACCGCGATCATGCCGTTGCCGGTTCAGATGGAAGCACGGCCGGACTTGAATGTCATGCTTGTCACGGCTGGTTTTGCGATCCTCAGCACTTTTGTTTTCGGACTAGTGCCGGCACTGAAGCTTTCAAAGCGGGATGTCGTGAGCGATCTTAAGGAGTCGGCTGATGCCTTCGGAGGCCGAAGCGGCGGAATTCGAACATGGCTAGTCGTCGGTCAGATTGCTGTCTGCCTGATGCTCATGGTTGCGGGCGGGTTGTTTGCACGCGTGGCGGTGCAAGCGGCAGGAGCGGACCCCGGATATCGGTACGACGATCTCTTTCTCGTCACCGTGGACTCCGGTCTCGCCGGCTACGACGAGGCGCACGGCCGCACCCTGATGCGCGACGTGTTGGACCGGTTCCGGTCCATACCGGGTGTCGCAGCGGCAGGGATGAATTCACAGGTTCCTTTCGGTGAGTTTCACGAAGGTCAGCCGGTAGCACGCCTCGGAGCGGACGCAACACCACAATCGGTCACATTCACGATCGCGAGTTCGGACTATTTCAAGACGCTGGGAATGCCCCTTCTGCGTGGCCGCGAGTTCACCAGCGCGGAAGATCTGTCCGCAGCGCAGGTTGCCGTTATCGACGAGCCGCTGGCTCGCCTGCTGTTCGGCAATGAAGATCCGCTCGGTCAAATGATTCGGATGGTCGATCGATCGGAAGGCCTGGGCCCCAGGGAACACACGGTCCCAAGGGAAATCGTCGGTGTCGTACCTGGCATTCGCGACGAAGTCACCGACGAGAACCCACGGCCTCATCTGTATGTTCCTGCCGGTTCAAGCTACAGGGCGAGCATGAATTTTTACCTTCGCTCGCGGGCCGGTGCGAGCGAGTCGGAGATGCTGAACACCATCCGCCGTGAAGTTCGAGCCGCGGATCCAAAACTACCCGTCCTTGATTTGCTGACCATGCGCGCGTTTCACGAACGCGGCCTCGTACTGTGGGCATTGCGCGCGGCGGGCCGGACACTGAGCACGTTCGGTATCCTGGCTTTAGTGTTGGCTACGGTCGGCGTGTACGGCTTGAAATCCTATCTCGTTTCTCGGCGAACCCGTGAAATCGGGATCCGAATCGCTCTGGGGGCGCGGCCCGAAGACATTTTATGGCTGGTGCTTCGAGACGGAGCGCGGACAACCATTACGGGATTGCTGATCGGTTTTCCCCTCGCCATCGGGCTGGCGATGCTACTGAGAGGTGGTTTCGTCGGTGTGCGTGTGCTTGATCCGCTTGTGATGCTTCTCGCTCCGGCGCTGCTTCTGGGCGCGGCGGCGGTTGCGACGTATGTTCCAGCTCGACGCGCCACACGCGTCACACCGCTGGATGCGCTGCGGATGGAATGAAGGTGGAGGGAAGGTGGGGTAAATAAGGCGAAAAAAATCGGGGCGCTTTCGCGCCCCGACCGGCCAGGGACGTTACTGTAACAGGCCTTTATTGGTTGTACCGTTATCGAAGTTTTCGTTGATCGCGGTGACTATGTCATTGAGGTTTGATACCGTCATGCCTGCCGGTAATGGGCCGCCGCCCAGGACCTGATTGGCTAGTGCCAGCACCTCCGCGACGGTTTTCCCCTGCAGTGCTGTCGATGTCAATTTGAGATTCGCCAATCCTGTTTTGGTCTTGCCTGCATTCGAGAAATCCACACTCAACTGCAGTGCCAGAACCTGTCCGTTGAACGAACCCGCATCCGTGGCTTTCGTCGGATTAACGTAGTTCGCCTTCAGGACTCCTGGGGTTCCGCCCGCCGGCAAGAATTTCTCGATGGCAGCTGCGCTTGTGAACTTCTGCGTGAAATTGCCGCCGATCGTCACACCGTTCGGATAAACAGTGCTGAAATTCCTGCTCAGAAGCATGCCAGGGTTATTGCCATTCGGTGGTGCTCCCCAGCCGCCTTGCGTGTAGGTGACGAAGCCGCCTTCACGTACTTCACGGTAGCCGAAATCGACATCCGTTCGGTTTTCGCCGGGTGCGAGGTTTGCGGTGGCGCAGTTTGGCGTTGCGAGCCCATCCAGATCATAGGTCTGCACAAAGCCGGCAGGCAGGTTGCTGGTGCACACTTTATAGTTGCCTCCGGAAAGGCCGGAGAAGACATAAATGCCGTTTGCACCGGTGGTCGTAGAACCTAACGTGTTGCTATTGATCGCATCGATTAGCGTGACCGTAACTCCGACCAGGCCTGGCTCGCCGGAATCCTGAATTCCGTTACCGTTTTGATCGTTCCAGACACGATCGCCGAGGCTCGCTGTTGTTAGAACCGTGACATCCAGCGGTTCGCATGCAGCGACCACTCCGGCGTACGGCGAATTTGCATCGGGTGTGTAGACCGCCTGGAAGGAGTATCCGCCAGGCGTCAACGGACCGAAACTCGAGGAGGGGTGGGCGATACCATTGACGAATGCTACCGTTCCAGCATTAACCCCGGCGTCTCCACCGGAACAGGTCTTGTTGCCATAAAAAGTGAAGCTCGCTTGACCGGTTGGGATACCGATATTCGGTAGTCCAGTGGCGAGGGCGCTATCGTGAACCGTGGATCCCTGAACGACTGAAGTGGTTACCGCGTGATCCGGTTCTTTGTGGATTTCAGTTACAACTGCAGCGCAGGAGGCAAGCGCGCCGGTTATGGGATCGGTGAAAGCGTAGCCGGCGTTGTGCAGGACGCCGCCGCCACCGGGCTGGCCGACGCTGTCCTTCAGGCCGTCGAAGATGACGTCGTTGCTCGTATTGAAGTAGCCGGATGGGTCCGGACCATCCTTCGCATTGGCAACGATAGCTGTCTGACATCCGTTGCGTCCCCAACCGAGAGGTGCTGGTGCGGCAGGGTCGAAAGTGAAGGTGATATTTTTGTTCGCATCACGGCTTCCGCAAACTTCTGCGGTGCCCAGCAGCGGACTCTTGATAAAGACCCGCACGGGTTCCGCGTAGTTGCTGCCGGTGCATGCTCCCCATTCATTTGCCGGCAGTCCAAATACCGCAACGGATCCCTTCGCGTCCACGATGGTCGACGTGACAGCCGTGCGGACCGGCAATCGATATTTGTCGCCGCTGTATGGCGCCAAAGGTGTTGCAGTGGCGCATCCCGCTGCGCCTGGCGTATTACACAGGGCGCCTAATGACCCGGTAACGGGTACAAATTTTGATAACCCATCCCAGAAAAAGGTTCCTGCTGTCCGGCCGGAGTTTTGGCCGGTTGCAGAGATGGAAATCTGAAGCGTCGTGAACCCCAAACCCGGTAGTGCCGGAGCCGGTATCGACACGCTGAATTGGCCGTTAGAGTCGGCGGTGGCGGTCGTTGTGAAGTCGGCTATAAGTGTGGGTGTAGCATGAAACGTCATGTTGACCTGTTCCAACGCCTGCCAGCCAAGGCCGGTGATAAGGATGCTATCCCCCGGCATGTAGTCGATCTTGTCCGTTTTGACGGTTGCTGCGAACGCCGGATGGGCGCTAAAGAGCCCAATAACGACTGTTACAAGTGCGAGTAAAAAATGTCGAAAGTACGAATTGTTCGTACCTTGAGCGGTTGACATCCGTGTTTCCCCCAAGCCTTCGATCGGCACAAAATCCGTTTCGTGTTTGTGCGGATTCGTGAGCGGTTTTGGTTACGTGCAGACCCAATTCATAAGCACGACTAGGAATACGGCCTTTAAAATTCTTTGTCAACGCTCGTGTGGAATTGAATGCCTAGAGTGACACTTTTTGATTCCGGGACCCGTTGACGCTAATTCCCTCGACACACTATCCTTACGTGCTCATAACAAATAAGCAGGGACAAATATGGGAAAGAAATCGCGATCGAAAAAAACACGTCCGGATACAGTTAGCCGCGAGCGGCTCAGGACGGCGCCGAACTGGGCTCTTCTGGGCATCAGCATTGTTGGAATGCTGTTGACGGCCTACCTCACGTTCACATCCTTAACTGGAAGTTCCGTCAGGGGCTGCAGCGCCGGGAGTGGATGCGACGTTGTGCTCAGCAGCCGCTGGGCGACTATGTTCGGCCTTCCGACATCGCTATGGGGTTTTCTGGCATACGCCGGTTTGGCGGCAATTGCCTTCATCAAAGGCGCCGAAAAACATTGGCGGTATGCATGGACCGCGAGTCTTCTCGGTGTTGCTTACAGCGTTTATCTTTCGACGATCTCTCTCACCGTCCTGGACTCGGCGTGTCCATATTGTCTGACCTCGCTGGCGTTGATGATCGCGGCTCTGGCGGTTACAACGTTTCAGCGTCCCCCCGAACTGGCACCGTTGGGTTGGCAGCGATGGCTGATCAGACGAATACCTCTTGCGGCAGCCTTCGTGTTCGCGATGCATATTCAATACGTCGCACTGCCAACACTACCGGAAGACCCGATCGCAAAGCCGTTGGCGGAACATCTCACGAAGATTGGCGCGAAATTTTATGGCGCTTCGTGGTGTGAACACTGCCAGCAGCAGAAGAAGTACTTTGGGCAATCCGCCGAACTGCTGCCCTACATCGAGTGCAAACCAGGAGGTCCGAACGCGCCCCTGACACCACCGTGCCGCGAAAAATACATTTCCACTTTCCCGACGTGGGTGATCAAGGATCAGCGAATTGAGGGTGTTCTCACACTGTCGGATCTTGCGGATATCAGTGGCTTCAAATCACGCAGCGCGACCAATTAGCTAAGCAATGCGCAGGACCTTTGTTCGGTTTAGTGCACTAATGCTCTTTGTTTGCGGGGGCTTCGTTGCGGCGACTTTTGCGCAGCAGGCCGAATCGCCCGCTCGCATCATCGATGGTTCGCCTGCTCCTGATCCACCGGAGACGATCACGCGCGACGAACGACGACGTGCGACGATTCGGGCCATCAAACTCGAACAACCGCTGAAGCTCGACGGGAAACTCGACGAAGAGGTGTATTCCATCACCAAGCCCTTCGGCGGCTTGATCCAGGTGGCGCCGAAATACGGTGAAGAATCCACTGAGCGCACGGATATCTGGATTACTTACGACCAGAACAACATCTACGTTTCCGCCCGATGCTGGGATTCCACACCGCCCGAACATTGGATTTCGAACGAATTGCGACGTGACACGAATCAATTGCGCCAGAACGATCATTTAGGCGTCATGTTCGATACGTTCTACGATCGTCGAAGCGGATTCTTGTTCTACACAAATCCTCTCGGCGCCCTCGCCGACTATTCGGTCGTCGATGAAGGAGGCTCGAACACAGACTGGAATCCAGTCTGGAGTTCGCATACCGGACGTTTCGAAGGCGGCTGGACGGTAGAGATGGCGATTCCTTTCAAAACGCTTCGCTACCGATCCGGACCAAACCAGATTTGGGGAATTCAGCTTCGACGGTCCATTCGTCATAAGAACGAATGGACATACCTGACTCCCGTGCCTCAAAACCTTGCAGGTCCTCAGGCATTCAATCGAATTTCGGCAGGTGGAACTCTGGTTGGCTTGGATTTGCCGCCAGCAAGCCGGAACGTCGAGATTAAGCCGTATGTCGTTTCACGCCTGACGACGGATCGATTGCGCACCGTTCCGATAACGAATGACTTCGATCCGGATGCCGGTGGTGACATGAAATATGGTGTGACCGCAAATCTGACTGCCGATTTCACGGTCAACACGGATTTTGCGCAGGTGGAGATCGACGAGCAGCAGATCAATCTCACCCGATTTAACCTGCTGTTTCCGGAAAAGCGCGATTTCTTTTTGGAAGGCCGCGGCGTATTCGACTTCGCGCGTGGCGGATCCAGCGGCGGCGTCGGCGGTTTCGGCGGAGCCGACAGTTCAGGCGCAGACACGCCGTACCTCTTTTATAGCCGCCGCATCGGTTTGAATGCGAACCGCGTGATTCCCATCAAAGGCGGCGGACGATTGACCGGCAAAATCGGAAAGTTTGCGATGGGTTTGATGAATATCGAGGCCGGTAAGGAACTCGTGTCGAACACCCCCGAGACCAATTTCACGGTGGTCCGCGTCAAGCGCGACATTTTGCGGCGCAGTACGATCGGCGCGATGTTCACCAACCGGTCGGACTCGATCGTACAGCCGAACTCATCAAACCAGGGCTACGGTGTGGATGGCGCGTTTTCTTTTTACCAGAATGTTGGGATCGGTGCTTATTACGCGAAGACGAAGACACCAGGGGTGAGTTCGGATGACGACAGTTATCAGGCGCGCTTCGATTACGCCGCCGACCGCTATGGAGCACGGGCGGAGTATTTGAAGATCGGCGACAACTTCAACCCGGAAGTCGGTTTTGTTCGCCGTGACAACGTCAAACGTTCCTACGGGTCGCTTCGATTCAGCCCGCGTCCGCGGTCGAGCAAGAGAGTTCGGAAATACACGTTCCAGGGCAACATCGAATATCTCGAGAACGGCGCCGGTTTTCTGGAGTCGCGCCAGCAAACAGGAAACTTCAACATTGAGTTCAACAACAGCGACCGTTTCAATATCGACGTGAACAAGAACTTCGATGTGCTGAGCGTGCCCTTCACAATCGGCGGCGTGACGATTCCGGTCGGCGGATACAACTACAACGACGCGGCAGTTTCCTACAACTTCGGGCAACAGCGACGACTGTCCGGCAATGTTTCGTTGCAGCGCGGCCAATACTACAGCGGCGACATCACGACTTTGAGTGTTAGCCAGGCGCGCGTGTCGATTACAAAACGACTGTCTGTCGAACCCAGCTTTTCCGTGAGCCGCGTGGATTTGCCGAATGGAAGTTTCACAACTCGAGTAATCCGATCCCGCTCTGACTATGGATTCTCGCCTCGAATGTTTGCGAGCGCTCTCTTGCAATACAACTCCGCCGATCGGACGTTCAGCAGCAATCTCAGGTATCGGTGGGAGTATCGGCCGGGAAGTGAATTCTTCGTTGTGTGGACGGACGAGCGCGACACTCGTCCGACCGGCATCGGTTTGCGGAATAGAGCGTTCGTGATCAAAATGACGCGACTGCTTCGGTTTTAGTGATCACGGGACGAGGCGTTTCAAGTCTTCGAACCAGTTCTGTTGGATGTAGATTTTCGTGAGGTCGACGCTTCCGATTTGGGCAAGCACGTCGTCGATGCTTTCGTCGCGCTGTTGGGTATAGACCAGCGTCCCATCATTCGAGAACGAGTAATCGGTCGAGCCACCAGTGCCGCGTCCGGAGAGTGGTGTTTCCAAAACTCGCTGTGGGGTGCCGACGGTTTCGAGCTTCTCGAGATCGAACTTCACCGCCATCAATTCGCGATCAAAGCCCCGAGCAAAGACGATGTGACCCGTAGGTGCATAGCGAGCGGCGAATGCATTCTCATCGAGGAGTTCGCGCTCTTTGCCGGTGGCCAGGTCCATTACCGCGATTCGCGCATTGACAAGAGGCCCATTCGCGAGCGTAAACAGCACCGCTTTGTTGCCGGGCAGGATGCTGGGCGACAGATGCGGAAGATGCGGACCCATCGTTTCCGCCGCCGGTGTCTGCTCGCCATTCGAGACCGATACGCGGAGGAGCATACCTCCGACGATCCCGACGACTAGCGTGTCCGTGCCGAGCCAGGCGATGCCGCGCAGCGGTGGAGGTTTGGTAATTGTGGAAACCCCGCTGCCATCCAGTGCTGCCTTCTTGATCGCCCGATCGGCGTAAAACGCGACATATCGGCCGTCGGGTGAGATCGCCGGATCCGTCCCGAATTCGGTGCCGGCAATTTCAGTCGGAGCAGGTTCGCCAATCGTGCGCCGGTACAGCTTGCGGCGATCCGTGTTGGAGTCGGCGACATAGACGATCGTTTTTCCATCCGGTGTGATGTCCAGTTGCCGGCCGACCACCCCGGCACCGTAACGATATCCGTTTGGAAGCTCGATCGACAGACGCTTGGATTCATCGGCATTCGGTGGCTGCGCCGTCCGCGAAAGCCTCAGGCTCAGCACCACGAGCAGTGCAAGTAAACCTACCAGAACCAGGAAGATTCTGCGCATACCACCTCGAGATTAATACTGTTCAACCCCACTTCTGATTAACACGAAAAACATCGTGAATCGAGTGTTAACCGACGTCGGCTTTCTCCGTTTTAAGTCTTAGCTGAGGGGTGTGCAATGGGATTTCTACAAGACTTCAAGTTCGGGCTGCGAATGCTGGCGAAGAACCCGGTTTTCGCGTTGATCGCGGTCATCACGATCGCTCTGGGAATCGGAATCAACAGCACCGTATTCACGCTAACGAACGCCGTCTTGCTGAAAGGCCTGCCATTCGAAGACCCGGAGAGGATTCTTCACCTGGTCTCGACCGACCTGCCTCACGGGCGGCAGCGAATGCCGATGTCGCTCGTGGATTTCGCGGATTTTCGCGATCGGTCGAAGAGCTTTACCGGAATGGCCGCTTACGCGCCAATAGCCGTTGACCTGAGCGACGACATCGGTTCACCAGAGCGCGTCTCCGGCGTCCGTTTGTCCACAAACACCTTTTCGCTCCTGGGACAGAAACCACTGGTCGGCCGTGATTTCAACACAGGCGAGGACGCTCCATCGGCGGAGCCGGTTGCCTTAATCGGATACGGACTGTGGCAGACCCGGTACGGTGGCAAGTCGGACGTGCTAGGTAAAGTAGTGAAGGCGAATCAGAAGTTCTACACAATCGTTGGAATCATGCCTCAAGGTATGAAGTTTCCTAACAACGAGGATTTTTGGATTCCACTGGTTCGCGCAGAAGCGGATGAAAAACGCGGCAACCGTCAGTACGCGGTTTTAGGGCGGCTTGCGTCCGGCGTTAGCACGCAAGCGGCAGTGACTGAGTTGAGGAGCATCGCGCAAGGTGTCGCGCAGGCGTATCCCGAGACAAACAAGGACATACAAGTAGCAGCCAAAACATCCAGCGAGTTCTACAACGATGGAGAGATTCGAACAATCTTTCTGACCATGCAGGGCGCCGTGGCTTTCGTTCTGCTGATCGTTTGCGCAAACGTTGCCAATCTCTTGCTGGCTCGCACGGTACGCCGCACCCGCGAAACTTCGATTCGTACCGCACTCGGCGCGAATCGTTGGCGAATCGTTCGGCAATTTCTTGCCGAAAGCGTGCTGTTGAGTTTCGCCGGCGGCCTCGTCGGGCTCGGACTCGCCGTGATCGGCGTGCGTCTCTTCGATTCGGCTGTACAGAACGTCGGCAAGCCTTACTGGATAACGTTCACCTTCGATTACCACGTCGCTCTGTTTTTCTTTGCCGTCTGTGTCGTGACGGGGGTTCTGTTCGGCATCGCTCCCGCGTTACAAATTTCGCGAGCAAACGTCAGCGAAAACCTCAAAGAAGGCGGTCGCGGTTCGAGCGGAGGAACACGGGCGAGACGGTTGACGGGCGCGCTGCTAATCGCTGAGATCGGCCTCACGATTGTGCTGTTGGTGGGCGCGGGACTCATGATCCGGAGCTTTCTGAATACCCAGTCTTTCGATTTGGGCTTCAAGTCCGAGAATCTGTTGATCGCGCGCGTCGCCGCACGTGGTCCGAAATACCCGCAGCCGTCCAACATCCTGACGTTTGAACAACAGCTGGCGGACAGATTGCGTCAGATTCCCGGCGTCGGCACACTCGCCATTGCATCGAGTCAGCCCGCGACCGGTACGGGTAGCCGGCCGCTACGGCTCGCGGATCGCAACATCGCAGATGCGCAAAACAAGTTTCCTAATGTGAACACGCTTATCATTGCGCCCGCCTACTTTGAAGGTCTCGGCCTTTCGATGGTTCGCGGCCGTGAATTCGCCGACACCGACGGCGCACCAGGAGCAGAAGCCGCGATCGTCAATGAAAGTTTCGTCAGGACGTATTGGTCCGAGGAAGACGCGATCGGAAAACAGATCAGGCTGGGCGAAAAAGGCGATGGCCCATGGATCAAGGTCGTTGGCGTCAGCCCTCGAATCCTGCAGAACGGCGTCGGACCCGGAAGACAGCAGGACATGTACCCGCCTCTCGTGTACATACCGTTCCGGCTGGAACCGGTCGCAGGATTCAACGTCATGGTCCGTGGCAACGTTCCGCGTGAAAAACTCACCGCCGAGATTCGAACCGCTTTGCGCGATGTCGATCCGGATTTGCCCCTGTTCAATATTTCAACGATGGATGAACAGATCGCGCAGCGCAGTTGGCCGTTTCGTGTTTTCGGGACGCTGTTCGCGACATTTGCGTTGATCGCTCTCGTAATGTCCTCCGTGGGTATTTACGGCGTCACATCCTATGGCGTCAGCCAGCGGTCGCAGGAAATCGGGGTCCGCATGGCGCTGGGTGCGTCGACAATACAGGTCCTTTGGCTTGTGCTGCGACAGGGGCTGATCCGCATCGCGCTAGGTGTAACCATCGGGCTCGTCGCGGCATGGGGTATGAGTCGTGTATTGAGTTCCATCTTATTCCAGGTCACGGCCACCGACCCGTTGACCTTTGTGTCGATCTCGATTCTCCTCACGGTAGTCACCATCACGGCTTGTCTCGTTCCGGCGCGCCGCGCAATGCGCATGGATCCCGCGACCACATTGCGGCGGGAATAGGATTCCCTTAGCCGCGTCAGCGGCGACAGTCTTCGAGCCCCGGCCCGTCTACGTTGCAGCGTTTGCGTGAAACACGGTTCGGGCGAGGCTAATCCCCTCCTTCGCGAAGGAGGGGAATGCGCCTCCTCAACGATCACCATGCAAACGACAATTTGCCGGACCTCCGAAACTCGCCGGGATAAAGCCGGGGGCTAGCAGACTCTCGCCGCTGACGCGGCATGAAACGCATTGTTCTCTCTCCTTGACAACTTAGGAAAGCCTGTTATTCTCTCTCCTAAGTGAAATAGGAGAGAGTCATGATCTGGGCGAGGATTCGTTCACTGGCAAGCGCGTTGTGGCGGCGGTCGCGGATGGAAGACGAGATGGCCGACGAACTGAGCTTCCACATCGCCTCCCACGCAGACGATCTGATGGCGCGACACGGCCTCGATCGCGCTGAGGCCATGCGCCGCGCGAGACTCGAATTCGGTTCCCTCGACAAGTACAAAGAAGAAGGCCGCGAGGCCCGCGGTCTCAGCTTTTTCGACGCGCTGCGTGGGGACTTCCGTTACTCACTCGGGCAGTTGCGCAAGTACCCGATGTTCACCGCTACGGCCGTGCTAACCATCGCACTGGGCGTCGCCGTCAACGCAGCAACCTTCAACATTCTGAACGCATCTTTATTCAAGCCTTTGCCGGCGCGAGACCCGGACCAACTCACTCGTTTGGCAACATTGACGTCTACGAATCCCGTTCCAAATGCGATTTTGAGTTTTCCGGACTACCGTGATCTGAAGGGCGGATCGGACGCGTTCGAAGACATCGCCGCCTGGAGCAACGAATTCCACGGATTGAGCGTTGATGGTCGGACCGACCGCGTCATCACCAGCGCGGTAACCGGAAACTTCTTCGCGATGCTCGGCGTCCAGCCGATGTTTGGACGCCTGATACGTCCAGCCGACGGCGAGCTTGGCGGCAGGGAACCGGTCGTTGTGCTTGGTTACTCGTACTGGGCCAATCGGTTGGCGAAGGATCCATCCGTAATCGGCAAGCAAGTCAAACTCAGCGGACAGCCGTTCACTGTCATCGGCGTGTTGCCGGACGAATTCCACGGCACGGACGGCCTCATCGAGTTCGATGCATACTTTCCACTCGAACTGTCCATCATCGGTCCGTTTCTGACGAACCGCAACCTTGCAGCGGTGCGTGTGATCGGGCGACTGAAGCCTGCGGTGACGGTACAACGGGCACAGGTGGCGCTCGACACGATTTCCTTGCGACTGCAGGCAGAGTATCCGGACTCGAATACGAATCGTACGATCAGCGTGTTTCCCGAACGCCGATCGCGTCCTGATCCCGCCCTGGTCAACGTTATGCCGAGGGTCGTGGTTGTGCTGCTGTCGCTTTCGGGAGCGGTGCTGCTCATCGCATCCGTCAACGTGTTGAGTCTGTTGTTGGCGCGTGGTTTGGCCCGTCGTGGCGAGATGGCGATCCGCGCCGCACTGGGCGCCAATCGGTGGCAGTTGGTACGAGTCTGTTTTTCGGAGGCGGTTCTGATTGCCGTACTGGGCGGAGTGGTCGGCGTGGCCGCAGCTTCGTGGATAACAGGGCTGCTCGCAACCGTTCGACCCAGAGCAATGGCGGGCATCGCGCTTCGCATGAATCTCAACATGGATTGGCGTGTTGTCGCATATGCGACAGCGCTGATTGTCTTGACCGCTATTGTTGTGGGGTTGATTCCGGCGCTGCGGAGCGCGCGCACCACGCCTAATCGCGACCTTCACAATGCGAAAGCGACTGGTGCACGCCAGCGTCAACGGCTACGGCAAGCGCTGGTTGTCGCCCAGCTAGCCGTGTCGGTGGCATTCCTTGTTGTTGCGGGAATGTTTGTTCAGAGCCTTTACAATCTGCAGTCGCTGGACCTCGGATTTCTTCCTGACCACCTGCTCCTGGCTGATGTTGACCCTGCAACCGGCGGCTATGACGGAACACAGATGAAATCACTGTTGACGTCAACCGAGACGCGGTTGAGCGCATTGCCCGGGGTGCAGACAGTGGCTCAGGCTGCACTGAGGCCATTCGGCGATTCGACGCTTGGCGGCGGAGTTTCTGCCGAGTCCCAAACACCGTCGTCCAAGCGGGAGATGTTGGGCGCGGATGCCAACATCATCAGCCCGCGTTATTTCGAAACCATGGGAATCCCGTTCCTTCGTGGACGCGATTTTCAGGAGTCGGATGGACCGTCATCGCGAGCCGTAGCGATTGTCAGCGACACGCTGGCCGAGCAACTGTGGCCAAACGACGACGCAATTGGAAAGCGCCTAAAGACGACGGTTGCACCGGATCTGATGCTCGAGGTTGTCGGCATCGTGCGCGCGAGCAAGCAGAGTGATGGTCTGCAACCCAGAAAGCCGGCCCCGCCGCAATTGTTTGTACCGGCGGCTCAGGCGACTGCGTTGGGCCGCACCGTACCGGTTGCCCGGACGTTTTACATCCGAACGCGTGTTCCACCCGAAAGCCTCGCCGCGGCAGTACAGTCGGAGATCCGATCCATTGATGCAAATGTCGCGGTCAATAACGTCGGGACCATGGATGCCCAGGTGCGCCAGAGCCTCACCGGATTCGGTCTGGCCCGCGCGGCCGTCGTCATATCCGCAAGCCTCGGAGTGCTGGCGCTGCTGCTCGCGTTGGTCGGAACCTATGGATCGCTGTCATGGATGGTCGGCCAGCGTGTGCAGGAAATCGGTGTCCGCATAGCCCTCGGTGCGAATCGCAGTGCGGTTCTGCGCATGATTGTCTATCACGGATTGAAGCTCGCGGCGTTGGGTGCTGTTGCTGGCGTGCTTGCCGGTGGAGCGATCGGAGGATTGCTGCAGATCTTCCTGTTCGACGTTTCACCGCTGGATCCTCTGGTGCTCATTCCCGTCGTGCTTTTGCTTCTGGGGACTGCATTCCTAACGTGCATGATTCCGGCACGTCGGGCGACAAGAATCGATCCGATTCTCGCACTGAAATGCGAGTAGGTGACGAATGGGCCGACTTCCTGTAATCGTGCGCTCTGCGCTCACGGGCGCAGTCGTGCTCGCGGCTGGCACGTTGCCGTGGGCCCTCCTCGTAAAGTTAAACTACGATCACTTGCCGGCAATACCGTGGTCCGTCCCTCCGGCCGCTCTGTATCTAGCACTTTATTGGCGTTACCTCCGTCGCCAGCCGGATGCGCGGGTGAATCGCCTCAGCGAGGAAGTCTGGAGTCTCGCTTTGTTCGCTGGTTTCATCGGCCTGATTGAACTGGTTCTCCTGTTCCGTGTCATAAACCGCTTGGTTCATTTGCCGGCTCAAAGCCTGGGAGGTGATTTTTCTCGTCTGCCGTTTCCGACGCTGTTTCTCTGGCTAGTGATGGGATCGATCGTCGCGGGTGTCGTCGAGGAAATCGCATTTCGAGGCTTCATGCAAGGTCCGATTGAAAAGCGGCACGGGCCCATCATTGCAATTCTCGTCACGGGTATGATGTTTGGTTTTGCCCACTTCTCCCATCCGGAAGTGACGTTGGCGCTCATGCCGTTTTATATGGCTGTCGCGATCATCTATGGCGCGCTAGCTTATTTCACGAATTCGATCTGGCCGGGCATGGTTCTCCACGCCGGAGGAGACATTCTGGGCGGATTGGATCTATTTACACGCGGCCAATCCGAATGGCAGACCTCCGCGACTCCTGAACCGCTGGTGTGGCAAAACGGACCGGACCCCGCGTTCTGGATTGCCTGCGGGGCCGTTGTGCTGGTCGGATGCGCCGCAGTGTGGGCATACGCCAACCTTGCGGCTGCCGCTCGCATCCCTCTCCCTCTGGGAGAGGGCGCCCGAAGGGCGGGTGAGGGTTAGACTCTTACCGCAACGATATGGAGTTCATCACGTTCCGAAACGTGGACTGATATTGCGCAAACTGATTCGTTGGCGCCACCTGGACGAAGTACAAAAGGTCTCCGTTTGGCCGTAGCACCGTAACGACGATATCCGTCTCCTGACCACCAACCGGGCTTGCATTGGAAAGTTCCGTCACCAGCGCGTTCTGACCGTCAATCCGAGCTTGTGCGGGGGACCGTACGGCCTTCATCGAAGGGTTGTTCTTGCTAAGATCCGAGAGAAACTGGTTATTCGCTTCATTGAGGTTTCTGGCGCGTTGCGGTTTGAAAACATCGATGATCAGGCCATACGCGAGATTTCCTTTGCTGTCCATTCCTCTGTCCGGCGCCAGCGTTACGTTGGTCCCGTTCACCATCGGCTTCCAGTTTTCGGGATGCTTCAGCCGGATACCGCCGGCAGCCAAATCGATGAACCGTGTTGATGGAGCCGGAGGTGCGGCCGCACCTTTATTGTCGCCGCCACCCGAGGCCGGCTTTGGATTCGGTTTCGGCGGCTCCGGTAGCGACAGCATGATTCTTTTTACTTCCTGAAAGTCCGGTGAATCCAAACGAGGGTTCGCAGGGCTGCCGCCAAGTTTGCGGATCTCGTCGTTGACGTTACCGATACGATTCTCCGGAATAGGATGGTTGCTGAAAAACTGTTCGGCTTTCGATCCTTTGTGCTCTTTCGCGAGTTTGTCGAAGAACTGGGCCATCGCGCGCGGATCGTAGGTCATGTCATAAAGGATTTGAGTGCCCATCAGGTCGGACTGCGTTTCAGCGTCCCGTGAATACTTGAGCAGGATCGATCCTGCAGCGAAGCCGCCTAACTGCGTGACAAGCGCACCCATATTGGAATTGCCGAGCAAACCGCCGAGTATGGCGAGAGGCGCCTGAGCGTACTGGGCTTTCGTGACCTGGTTGGTTCCGTGGCGAAGAATGACGTGTCCTACTTCATGTCCGATCACTCCGGCGAGTTGCGCTTCATTGTCTGCGGCTTCGATCGCGCCACGATGTACGTAGATGGGACCGCCCGGCAGCGCAAACGCGTTGATGGATTTGTCGTCGACGATTTTGAAGGTAAACGGAAACTTGTTTTCGTTGGGCGACTTCGCCACGATCTGCTGCCCGAGCGCGCTGATGTAGGCATTCGCGTCGTTGTTTTTGATCAACACCAGTTCTTGTTCGGCCTCTTTGGCAACCTCGCGGCCCATCTCGACGTCCTGCTGCGGGCTGAACATGTTGGTTCCCGGACGCAGTCTTGTCCTCTGGGCCAAAAGCGTCACGTTCAAAGCCAGGATCAAAATCAGTATCAATCGTTTTCGCATAACAGAAATTCTCGCGTGACTGGTGCCCGTGAGGCAAGCGTTGCGCAATGAAATTGGGGTCAGACGTGTCTGGCACCTATTTTCATTAAAGTCGTTAGTTTCCGAAAATAGGTACCAGACACGTCTGACCCCAATTTCGTTGCGCAGGTTATTGTTTGCGGATGACCTGAGACAGGATGGAGATGAGCTGAGGGACTGCGACCGGTTTGGCAATATGGGCCTGATAACCGGCCTGTTTTGATTTCTCGAGATGATCGTCATTCGCGTAAGCCGTCAGTGCGACGGCGGGAATGTTGCGCAGATTCTCAGGCAATTCGGAGCGGATTCGCGTGAGCAACTCGTATCCATCGATATTCGGCAAACCGATGTCGCTGAGGAGCAGATCCGGTTTGGCATCGACGATTTGCGCGAGCGCCTCGGAGGCGGAAGCGGCGCCGAGCACGGAGGCCCCGTAGCTTTCAAGGGCTTCCTGCAGCATTTGCCGCGTATCGGGTTCATCCTCGACGACCATAACCCTGAGGCCATCGAGAGAACTCTGGCCGGTGTTTTCCGTGTCGGAATAATCATCAGTGT
>Ga0209382_10004065_pt1 | contig 19803 bp, 24 predicted proteins | sample SoiMetdeltSBSDD5_FD_187599 | JGI IMG/M metagenome (GOLD analysis project Ga0209382, IMG submission 187599) | Bulk soil microbial communities from a Populus tree surrounding site in Tennessee, USA - Soil MetaG P. deltoides SBSDD5 (SPAdes) (version 2) | ecosystem: Environmental > Terrestrial >... | reverse complement strand
GAGCGGAATCCCGAACCTCCCCGACATCCCTTCACTGCGGAGCTTCCGCGGCAAGGTGCTGCACTCCAGCCAGTATGGCGACGGCGAAGCCTGGAAAGGCGCGAGCGCGATCGTGATCGGCACCGGCAACAGCGGCCACGACATCGCGCAGGATTTGTATTCGAGCGGCGCCAAGGTCAGGCTCGTGCAGCGCAGCCCGACGCTGATCGTCAATATCGAGCCGAGCGCGCAGCTTCCGTACGCGCTGTATGACGAAGGACCGCCGCTCGAGGATTGCGACCTGATCACGATGTCGGTGCCGCTCGCGCTCGCCTGGAAGACCCACCAGATCCATACCGCAAGAGCGAAGCAGCTCGACCAGCCGCTGCTCGAGCGGCTCGAGCGCGTCGGCTTCAAGCTCGACTTCGGCGAGGAAGGCACCGGCTGGCAGTTCAAGTACCTGACGCGCGGCGGCGGCTACTATTTCAACGTCGGGTGCTCCGACCTGGTCGCCGAAGGAAAGATCGGGCTGGCGCAGTTTTCCGAGATCGCCGAGTTCGTCGCCGAAGGGGCACGGATGCGGAGCGGCGAGACGCTCGCTGCCGATCTGATCGTGCTCGCGACCGGCTACAAGGGCCAGGAAGTGCTGGTGCGCAAGCTGTTCGGCGAGGAAGTCGCCGATCGCGTCGGCCCGATCTGGGGATTCGGCGATGGGCAGGAATTGCGCAACATGTTCACGCGCAGCGGCCAGCCGGGCCTGTGGTTCATCGCCGGCAGCTTCGCCCAGTGCCGGATCTATTCCAGATACCTCGCGCTGCAGATCAAGGCGTGCGAGGCAGGCTTGCTGCCTCGGCAACTGATGTAGCGATGCTTCGAGCCATTCTCGCGGTGGTCGCTGCGCTAATCGCATGGATCGTCACTGCGACCGCTCTCAATCTGCTGATTCGCTTTGCCTGGTCCGAGTACGCGGCAGCAGAGCCCGGGATGAGTTTCATTCTGTCCATGATGCTCGCGCGGCTGCTGCTCGGTGTCATCGCTTCTTTCGTCGCGGGCGTTGTCGCCGCGGCCGTCGCCAAAGACCGCAAGTGGCCGGTCTACGTCGTTGCGATCATCCTGCTCGCGGCGTTCATTCCCGTTCACTACAGCCTCTGGGCGCGCTTTCCCCTTTGGTATCACCTGTTTTTCCTGGCGTCGCTGGTCGCTTTTAGCTACCTTGGCGCGGTGACTCGTTGGCGGTACCCCAAATGAGTGACACTTCGGCCCTCGTGTTTCGTACTGCCGGAATCGGGGACATCCCTGGCCTGCGCTTCGTCGATCCACTGATGCGCGCGGACCCTGAGCGGGCACAACGGATCGCATCGGCGCTGCGGAACGGCGAGTGCATCGTCGCCGCCAACGGTGACGAAGTCTTGGGCTTCGCGATCCTCAACTACACGTTCTTCGACCAGGGCTTCGTTCCGCTGCTTGTGGTCGGCGCCGGCAGTCGGCGGCGCGGAGTCGCCACTGCGCTGCTCGCCGAACTCGAGCGCCGCTGCGCGAAGCCGAAGCTGTATATCTCGACCAACCAGTCCAACCTGCCCGCGCAGTGTCTGTTCGAGAAATGCGGCTTTGCTCCGAGCGGACGCATCGAGAACCTCGATCTCGACGACGCCGAGTTGCTCTACTTCAAGTACACCGCCGCGGCACCGAGGTTCAAAGAAAGGGCGTCCAGCGGACATACGATTCAATGAAGACATGCGCAGCGCTGGCGTTCGTCGCGCTGTTCGCCTCCGCGGTTACGGCCACTGCTGCCGAAATCAGGGTTCTCAGCGGCAACGGAGCGCGCGCCGCGATCACCGAACTGAGCGCGCAATTCGAGCGCGCGAGCGGGCACAAGGTCTCGCTGCAGTTTGCGGTCAATCCGGAGGCGAAGCGGAGGATCGAGGCCGGCGAAGCGTTCGACGTCGCGATCCTGAATCCGCCGGTGCTCGATGACCTGATCCGGCAGGGCAGGATCGGTGCCGACACTCGGGCCGTTCTGGGGCGCAGCGGCATCGGCGTTGGTGCGCGCGACGGCGCGCCGAAACCCGACATTTCCACCGTCGCCGCGTTCAAGCGCACGTTGCTCGACGCGAGGTCGGTCGCCTACCCGGGCGAGGGAGCGAGCGGCAAGTACTTCGTCGGCCTGATCGAGAGACTCGGTCTGGCGAGCGAGATGAAAGCAAAGATGCGGCCGATGCCGGCCGAGTACAACGTCGAGGCCGTCGCGCGCGGCGAAGTCGAGCTCGTAGTGGCGGTCGCATCGCGAATCTCGGGCGTTCCGGGCGTCCAGCTCGTCGGGCGAATTCCGCAACAGCTGCAAACCTGGATCGGGTTCAACGCAGGCGTAGCCACGACGGCGCGGCAACCGGACGCGGCGCGCGCCATGCTCAAGTTCTTCACCGCTCCTGCAGCGGCGCCCGTTCTTCGGGCGCGGGGAGTAGAACCGTTTGTAGAGGCTTTGATGGAGCGGCCCCGCTAAACCCGACCTGGAGATACTCGATGCTGACCGCGACTTGCCGCTGCGGCGCAGTGCGCGTGGAAGTGCCGCGCAAGCCTCGCCGGCTGACCGATTGCAACTGCAAATCCGCACCTTCCCCGCTCGACGAATACTTTGGCCACGCGACTAGCAGTTGACAGGCGCGATTACGGCGAAGGACCCCTTCCGAAAGCGAACTTCCGGCAGCGCAACCATAGCGCCGTTTACGGCAATTGATGGAAGCGTTACGGAAAAGTCACCGTCTGGGGGCGGGGTAATGTACGCCGCTAGCCAGAAGTTTCCGCCACCAGCCATCGGCTCGCGGATGGCACGCATGTATTTCTGCACGGCTGGGTTTTGGTAATTGATTGGAAGCCCACCGACGCGACTGATCTTTGGAAACGTGCTCTCGCTATTCGGACGTTTGCTGGCCCACGAGAACGTGACCTTGTCGTCTTGCAGACTGACCACCTTGGCTGCGGGCATGGTGAATCTGACCCCAATGTAATGGCGGCCATCAGTCACTGCGTCTACTTTGACATCAAGTGTTATCCCTTCGATAACGAATTCGATGCTGGAGGGCACATTTTCGGGTGAGCACGGAGAGTACATAACACGCCCCCCCGCGCCCTCTGGAACGTAGAGCTGTCTTGGGAACGGCATGCAAGCTACGCAGCTTGCTACAAGCGATAGCTGCAAAATCCGACGCGTGATTCTGGTCATCGACTTGGCGGCAAATTGTAGATACGGCAAGGTCGTGCTAGCTCTGTTATGGTGCCGCCGTGCAATCAAAAATGCATTCGAGTTTCCGAGTGACCGGTTGTGGCCGAAAGCTGTCGCAAAAGATGTGTAGCCCACGAGGTGGCCATTTGGCGAGCAGCTTCCGATCAACATTGACGTCGTCCCACCCATTCGCGGCTACATCTTAATACGTTCCCCAGGAGAATGATCGGGCGGTCGATCGCGATCCTGCTGTCGCTCGGCCTGCTATCGGAGGCTGCGCGCGCCGACTACACCATTGTCGTAGATCCGGCGCGGCTGCACGAACTGACACTCTCGCTGAGACTGCCGAAAGCCGAAGGTGCGCCGCAGCGGCTGAATGTGCGCGGAGCCGCATGGGGATTGGACTCGCAGGTGCATTCCGCCCGCTGCGGCAACACGCCCCTCAAGCAACAGAAGGACGGCACCTGGATCGCGGAAAGTTCCTGTCGCGAAGTGACATGGAACGTGGGGCCTCTCGTCGTCGCCGACGGCCGGGCCGATGTCTCGCAGCAGGCGACTCTATTGTTCCAGCAGCCGCGCTGGCTGCTGCTGTCCGAGCCGACGTCGATGCTGCGGCTGATGGACGTCCCGCCGGCGTCGGCGTCGCGGATCACTGTCCAGCCGGGAGCGGCGGCCATGCTGGGCGCGACGGCGCTGGGCGAGAGATCCTGGCGAATGCCGTCTGCGGACGAAGCGCCGGAATTCTTCGTCGTCGGCGACGTACCGGCAAGATCGCGCACCATCGGCGCTTTCGAAGTTCGCTACGTCGCGGACAATCCGGGACGAGTCGAAGCGCTCGGGCTCGAGCCGCTGCATCAGAAGGCGCTCGAGTATCTGGCCCGCGTCCTTCCGCCCCCGCCGGCGCTGCCCGCCGCGGAGCGAACGCTGCTTGTCATCTGGGTCGGGATCGACGAGCAGCGCCGGCGGATTGGTGGTGCGGCCGGCAACCGCAGCTTCGTGGCCAACTATGTCATCAAATCGGACTCTGCGCGCTTCGACGCTGCGCGGGCGCTTACGGTGCTGGCGCACGAGCAATTTCATCAGCTTGCCGCGCTCATCCGGGGACGGCTTCCCGCGCTTCCGGTATGGATCAGCGAGAGTCTCGCCCATTACTACGGACTAAAGGCGCTCGAGAAGGTGGCGCCCGGCGAGGATGCCGGTTTGATCCGCGCTGAGTTCATCGCTCCGTCCCGCACGATCACGGCCGGCCTGCTCGAGCTCGAGCGCCGTCACGCCGCGCAGGATCGCTCAGCGTATCCGTTGTTCTACTCGCAGGGCGCGACGTTCTGGGCAGCGATCGATGACGCGTTGCGTGCGAATTCGGCAGGTGTGGGCGACCTCGATGCGCTGATCCCTGGGCTTCTAGGCATGAGCATGGAGCCCGGGGCGCGTTTGCCGGCCGCATTCGTCGCGAGACTGCGAACCGATCTCGGCGCCCGGGCCGACGAACTTCTGGCAAAGTACGTCGGAGAGTGAGGTCCGCCTCCATGATTCGACAAAGCCGCGAAGACGACCTGACCGCCGTGCTCGCGGTCATCAACGACGCCGCGCAGGCGTACAAGGGCGTGATACCGGCGGACCGGTGGCATGAGCCCTACATGCCGCTCGCCGAGCTCGCGCAGGAAATTGCCGACGGCGTCCGCTTCTGGATCGCCGAGGAGAATGGGCGCGTGATCGGCGTAATGGGGATCCAGGACAAGGGTGAAGTGGCGCTGGTACGGCATGCGTATGTCGCGACTGTGCTGCAGCGTAAAGGCGTCGGTGCGGGACTGTTGAAGCATGTGCAGAGCCTGACGAGCAAGCCGATACTGATCGGCACGTGGCGGGATGCGACGTGGGCGATTAATTTCTATCGGCGTAACGGATTCACGCTGCTTTCCGATCATGACAAGGATTTTCTGCTGCGCAAGTTCTGGTCGATTCCGGCGCGGCAGGCCGAGACTTCGGTCGTCCTCGCCGATCAGCGCTGGATGGAGCGAGCCGCTTCGGTAAAGGCATGATCACGAGCGCGCGGCAGGCGCTTGCATTCGTGCGGAAACACGGCGTCGTGCTGGCTTCGGCGAAGGGAAATGCTCCCCGGCTCACAGAAGCGATCGTGGGTGAACCGATCCAGGGCAGCTGGTGGGCGCATCGGCAAGGTCGCAGGATCTTCGCCGTTCTCTCCGCGGTCAGCGAATCCGAGGACGTTCTCGTTTGCCGGCTCATCGATGGCAAGATCACGCTGGTTCATCGACGGCTGTGGCCTGTACTGGTCCGGTTGTCGAAACGCTTCGCGCCCGAGCAGCTCGCGCAGGTTCGAGAGGAGCACACTCCTTCGGGTCGGCACATCAGCCGCGCGGTTGCCTTCCCGCGCTGGGTGCCCGCCGAGGTTGCGAAGCAGGCCAAGACCATCGATGAGCAGCAGGCTCTGGCCGTCTTCGGCGCCTGGGTCCCTACTTCCCCCAAATCGCGCCGGCCGCCTCCACGCACAGTCGGAGCTTCGCGCGCTCGTCGGCCTCGGTCACCGGGTTTCCGCCGATCGTGCTCGCGAAGCCGCACTGCGGGCTGATCGCGCAGCGCTCGGCATCGACGTACTTCGCCGCCTCATCCGCCCGACGCTCGAGCTCGTCGATCGTTTCGAGCTGCGGTACCTTGCTGCTGACCATCCCGAGCACGACGCCCTTCGTCTTCGGCAGGAAGCGCAGCGGCGCGAAGCTGCCCGCGCGCGGCGTATCGAACTCGAGCAGGAAATGATTGACGCGCGCGCGCCCGAAGAGCTTCTCCGCGACCGAGTCGTAGCCGCCCTCGGAGAGATACATCCCCTTGTAGTTGCCGCGGCACATGTGCACGCCGACTACGATGCCGGCCGGCAGGGCCTTCACCGCCTCGTTGATCGCGTCGACGTAGAGGTCGACGAGCGCTTCCGGGTCGCCGCCCGCGGCGCTCACCTGCTCGCGCGCCGCCGGATCGCACAGCACCGCGAGCGCGACCTCGTCGAGCTGCACGTAGCGGCACCCTGCGCGCGCGAGATCTGCGATCTCGGTCTGGTAGACCTTGCCGAGGTCGGCGAAGAACGCGCGCGCCTCCGGATAGACGCCGGGTGCGCCCCAGTCGGCAAATCGGTAGAAATGCATCGTCGAAGGCGCGGGCATCGTCACCTTCTGCGTGCAACTCGTCAGCGGCGACGCAAAGAGATATTCATCGAGCGTGATCGGCTCGCTGCGGCTGACTTTCGCTGCGACGAACGGCGCGGTGAACGCGCTCTCGTGGCCGTGCGCGTCGTGGAAGCGCAACATCGCCTCCTTGAGCGCGAGCCCGCGCGTCAAGCGCACGAACTTCTCCCAGTACGAGATGCGGCGGAATTCTCCGTCGGTGACGACGCCGAGGCCGCACTCCTCCTGCAGCTTCAGCACGTCCCGAATCGCCTGGTCCTGCACTGTACGCAAGCCGGCGCCGTCGAGCTTGCCTTCCGAATGCTGGCGGAATGCCTGCCGCAATTCGGGCGGTCTCAACAAGCTGCCGATGTGATCCGCCCGGAATGGCGGGCGGCCGTTCGCCTCGATGCGCATCCGAAACCTCTCTGACGGCATAGAATACACGCGCATGCTGCCGCGCGTCGCCGAATCGCCGAACGCGAGCGAGTTGCGGCGCACCTCCGCTCCCGCACTGCTCGCGCAGCGCGCGCGCACCGAACCCGGTGTGACCGCCTACCGCGCGAAGCATCTCGGGCTGTATAGAGAACGAACCTGGAGCGACTACGCGCGGCTCGTCGTGAAGGCGGCACATGGTCTTCGCGCGCTCGGCCTGGCGCGCGGCGAGCGCGTCGCAATCATGGGCGATGCGTGCGAGGAATGGATGATCACCGACCTCGGCGCGCAGGCCGCGGGCGCGATCGTCTATGGGATCTATCCGACTGCGTCGTCCGCGGAGATCGAATACCAGATGAAGGATGGCGGCGCGTCGATCTTCGTTGCCGAAGACCAGGAGTACCTCGACCGGATCCTGCCGCTTGTAGATCGCCTGCCGCAGCTCAAACGCATCGTGGTCATCGATGCGTCGGCGCTCTTTGCCTACCCGGAGCCGCGGCCGATGACGTTCGAGGAGTTGCTTCGGATCGGCGGCGAGCGCAGCGCCGGGGACCTCCAAGCGCTCGCGCAGGAAATCGATCCCGCGTCCAATGCGTTCATCGTCTACACCTCGGGCACGTCCGGAAATCCGAAGGGCGCTCTCGTGTCGCACGGCGCGCATCTCGCGGCCGCGTTGAACCTGATCGATCACTACCCGACGCTTGCCGAGCGCGTGCATCGTACGGTGGCCTACCTGCCGATATGCCATATCCTGGGGCGCGACATCGCGGTCACGCTGCCGCTGCTGTCGAAGCTCGTGCCGCACTTCGGCGAGGACGTGGAGGACCTGCCGCGGACGTTCTTCGAAGTAGCGCCGACGGTGCTATTTACGGTGCCACGCTTTCTGCAAAAGTTCGCGTCGCAGGTGCTCGTCTCGATCGGCAGCACGACGCCGCTGAAACGCGCGGCGTACGACGCGGCGATGCGGGTTGCGCGCCGCGAAGTACGTGCGCGGTGGGATGGCGGCAAGACCGGTTCGCTCGCGTACCGGCTCTCGCGCGCGCTGGTCTTCGCCCCGCTGCTCGAAAGGCTCGGCCTCGACAAGCTCGAGCTCGCGATTTCCGGCGGCGCACCGCTTCCGAACGAGACGATGGCGTTGTGGCACATGTGGGGTGTGAACGTAGTCGAGATCTACGGCCAGACCGAAACGGCCGGCGCGATCATCACCGGCCAGAAAGGTCCTTTTCCGCGACCGGGCAATGTAGGCACCGCGCCCGCGCGATGGGAAGCGAAGCCAGGCGAAGGCGGCGAGATCCTCGTTCGCAGCGAAGACCTGTTCAGCGGCTACTGGAACAACGCCGAGGCGACGCGGGAAGCGTTTACCGCCGATGGATGGCTGCGCACCGGTGACATCGGCGAATGGAGCCGTGACACGCTTCGAATCGTCGATCGCGCCCGCGACTTCATCGTGACTTCGGGCGGCAAGACGCTTTCACCCTCGCTCATCGAGAATTTCTTGCGCGCGAGTCCCTATGTTGCGGAGGCGATGGTCATCGGGCATGCGCGCAAATACCTGACCGCGCTCGTCGAGATCGATTTCGACGCGGTGGCCGACTGGGCGCGCGCGAATGACATCGCCTACACCGGCTTCACGAGCCTCGCCGCGCATCCGCAAGTCACGCGCTTGCTCGACGGCGAAATCGCGCGCGTCAATCGCGAACTCTCGCGCGTCGAGCAGGTGAAAGCGTTCCGCATCCTGCCGAAAGCGCTCGATCCGGAAGAGGAAGGCGAGCCGATCACGCCGACGCGCAAGGTCAAGCGCGCGCTGATGCTGGAGCGGTTCAAGGCGCTCGTCGAGTCCATGTACGACGATCGCGAAGAGAAACTCGTCGCCGCCGGAGTCGGCGACGCCCTGCAAGCCTGATCGAGGAGGAGGACTGCAAATGAGAAAGACGTTCATGGCCATGTTGCTCGCCGCCGCCGCCTGGCCGGCCGCGGCGCAGGACGCTTATGTCGTCGGTGTATCGGCAGCGATGACCGGACCGGGGGCCGGGATCTACGCGCCGGTCGTCGAAGCGATGAAGGCGTATCTCGATCACGTCAACGCCAAGGGCGGCGTGAACGGCAAGCCGATCCGCCTGATCGTGCAGGACGACGGAGCGGAGCCTTCGAAGGCCGCGGCGAACGCGAAGAAGCTGCTTTCGCAGGACAAGGTCGTCTTGCTGATCAACACCAGCCTCTCCTCGACCTACGCGCCGATGGTCGCGGAAGCAAAGCGTGCCGACGTACCGCTGTATTTCGGCGGCTCGGTCTGCCCGAAGGAGACCTATCCGCCCGCCGATCCGCTGCAATTCTGCTCGAGCGCGTTCGGCGCGAACCTGGACTCGCAGGGTTCGCTGGCATTCATCAAGGCGCATGCGAAGGAGCCGGTGCGGATCGGTTTTGCCGCGATGGCGATTCCGATCGCGCGCGCCGAGATCGAGTACGCCGAGGGCTTGTCGAAATCGATGGGCATGACGCCGGTGGAAAAACAGATCTCGCCGCCACCTGCTCCCGACTACACCCCGTTCGCAACGAAGCTCAAGGATGCAAATCCGAACTGGGTGTTCTCATGGTCACCGTGGGTTTCACAAGTGCGCACCTTCGAGGCAATGCGGCGCCTCGGCTGGAATGGGCGCTACCTGACGTGGGCGCATTTGAATGCAGAGGAAGAGCTCGCGCGGATCAAGGACGGCGAGTTCTACGTGATCGGCACGAACGCGTTCTTCCAGGACGACCTGCCGGTGCACGCAGAGATTCGCGCAATCACCCATCGCGCGAACCTGAAGTATCCGGTCACGTATCTCACCGAGGGCTTCATCGCTGGCTTGGTGGTGGAGTCGACGCTGAGGGCGACGCCCTGGCCGCCGACGCCGAAAAAGGTGCTTGCGGCCCTGAACAACCTCAAGGTCGAACTGAAGGGACTGCGCGGCGGCCCCCTGGAATGGACGAAGGACAACCACTTCCGCACGAAGCAGTACTACCGCGTGTGGCGCTGGGACCCGGCGAAGAGTGCCGTCGCGCGCGTGCAGGACTGGCAGGCGATCGAGGTGAAGCGCTAGCGTGCAGCTGGCGGTCAATATCGCCGTCCTCGCGGCGATCTATGCGCTGATCAGCTGCGGCTACGTTCTGATCTACCGGGTAAGCCGGGTGCTGTCGCTCGCGCACGGCGAGCTGATGATGCTCGGCGCATACGGTCTGGCGGCGACCGCGTCTCTCTTTTCGGGCCATCCGCTCGTGGCGATCGGAGCCTCGGTCGTACTTGCATTCGCCGTGGGAATCGCGGTCTACGCGGCGCTGATGTGGCGCATGACCGGCGAATCGGTCCTTGCGGCCGTCCTGGCGACGATCGCGCTCGGGATCCTGCTGCGCGGCGCGATGGTCCTCGTATTCGGCACGCAGACCCAGTACCCGCTGCAGAACCTCGGCTGGACGAACGCATCCATTGCGCTCGGCAGCTCGGCGCGCATTTCGGCGGCCGGACTCGCGCTCGTCGTCGCTACGGCGACGGTGTACGGGGGGCTTTTCCTGTTTCTGCGCGCGACTCGTTGGGGAATCCGCATGCGCGCCGCCGGGCAGAACCCGCTGCTCGCTGCGCAGCGCGGGATCCGGCTGCACGCCATCTACGCGCTTGCGTGGGGACTCGCGACGCTCACCGGCGGAATGGCCGGCATGCTGATCGCGTGCGATGCCGGCATCGAATCCACGCTCGTCACGATCGGATTGAAGGCATTCCCCGCCGCTCTGGTCGGTGGGCTCGATAGTCTCCTCGGCGCGCTCATCGGTTCGCTGATCGTCGCTTCCGCGGAGGTTCTGTTGATTCACTTCGTCGATCCGCTGCTGTCGGACGTGGTGCCGTTCTTCGTGCTGCTCGCGATGCTCGCGGTGCGCCCCTGGGGGCTATTCGGCACTCGCGAGGAACTGGACCGCGTATGAGCGAGCCGCGCGCAAGCGGGTACTTCCGCACAACCTACGCGCGCGACGCCGCGTTGCTCGATACCCGCGCACAGAAGATCTGGCTTGCGATCCTCTGCGTCGTGCTCGCCACCCTGCCCTTCGTGGCCGGACCGTTTCTGCTCGATCTCGCCAACCAGGTGCTGCTGACTTCGATCGGGGCGATTGCGCTGATGCTGCTGACCGGCTACGCAGGACAGATCTCGCTCGGCCATGCGGGATTGCTCGCCGCCGGCGCCTTCACGACCGGAATTCTCGTCAAGGAATTCGGCGCGCCCTTCTGGGTGACGTTCCCTGCGAGCGCCGCGACCGGGGCGGCGATCGGCCTCGTCTTCGGATTGCCGAGCCTGCGGCTGCGCGGCCTCTATCTGGCGGTCTCGACGCTCGCGCTGCATTTCATGGTGATCCATGCGGGCCAGGAGTACGAGACCCGGCGCGGATTCTCGACCGGCGTCGTCATCGATTCGCCGCTGCAGGATCCGCGCGCGTGGTACTTCGTGCTGCTCGCCGTAGCCGTGGCGACGATTCTGTTCAGCCTGAATCTGCTGCGGTCCAAGACCGGGCGCGCCTGGCGTGCGATCCATGCGCGCGAGGCAGTCGCCGAAGCGCTCGGGATCGACGTGCGCCGCGCCAAGCTCTCGGCGTTCGTCGTCTCGTGCGCCATGACCTCGATCGCCGGATGTCTGTTCGCGTACTACAGGGGATTCGTTTCGGCGGAAGCGTTTTCGCTGTTCGTTACGATTCAGTACGTCGCGACGGTGATCGTCGGCGGAATCGGGTCGATTCTCGGGGCACTGCTCGGAACGGTGTTCGTGGTGCTGTTTCCATACGGGATCGAAGCGCTGATGCACACGCTCGGCCTCGCCGAGCGTCTTTCGTCGGTCGTGTTCGCGATCAACTATGCCGCATTCGGCCTCGCGATGATCCTGTTCCTCATCTTCGAGCCGCAAGGGCTCGTGGGCATCTGGCGGCGCGTCCAGGCGTGGTTCCTGTTGTGGCCGTTCAAGCAACGGCGTCTCGGGCGATGAGCGCGCTGAAGCTCGAGAAGGTCGAGGTCGCATATCACCGCGTGATTACCGCGGTGCAAGGGATCTCGCTCGAGGTGCCCGCCGGATCGATCGTGGCGATCCTCGGTACGAACGGGGCCGGAAAAACGACCACGCTACGCGCGATCTCGGGGTTTGTCGGGCTCGACGACGCGCGCGTCACCGAAGGATCGATCGCATGGCGTGGTGAACGGATCGAGAACCGTCCCCCGCATGAGATCACCTCGCGCGGCATCGCGCTCGTTCCGGAACGCAGCAAGGTGTTCGAGAACCTGAGCGTGGCGGAAAACATCGAGAGCGCGGTTGCGCGGCCCGGCGCGCCGCGTCTGGCCGACGCAGTATGGGAGTACTTTCCGGCGCTCGTGCCGCTGCGCGCGCGCGAGGCCGGCTATCTCTCGGGAGGAGAGCGCCAAATGCTCGCGATCGGCACCGCGCTCGCCTGCTCGCCACGACTGCTCCTGGTGGACGAGCTGTCACAGGGCCTCGCGCCGCTGATCGTCGATGAGCTGCTCACGCGCCTGCAACGGATCCGCAAGGACCTTGGCATGACGTTGCTCCTCGTTGAGCAGAACGCGGCGATCGCGCTCGATGTCGCGGACTATGCCTACGTGATGGAGAACGGCCGAATCGTCCTTGACGGCACGCCGGACAAGCTGCGCGCGCACCAGGACGTGCAGGAGTTCTACCTGGGCACCGGAAGCGCAGCTCGCCGCAGCTATCGCGACGTGAAGCAATATCGCAGGAGCCGGCGCTGGTATGGCTGAGAACCTGCGCCTCGAACGTGTCTCGCTCGCCTTCGGCGGTCTGCGGGTGCTGCGTGACGTCCACTTCGAGACGCGTCCAGGCGAGCTGCTCGCGCTGATCGGCCCGAACGGCGCAGGCAAGACTTCGGTGCTGAATTGCATCTGCGGGATCTATCGCGCGAGCGCCGGCCGTATCTATTTCGGCGAGCAGGAGATCAGCCGCATGCGCCCGCACCAGATCGCACGGCTCGGGGTCGCGCGCACGTTTCAGCACGGCGAGCTCTTCGCGCACCTCACCGTGATCGAGAACCTGCTCGTCGCGCGGCACGTACGAATTTCGACGCGGCTGGTTGCCGAAGGGCTGTTCCTGCCCCGCGTGCGCTCGGCCGAGCAGGATCACCGCCGTGCCGTCGAGGAGGTCCTCGAATTCACCGACCTCGAGCGTTACAGGCACCGGCGCGTCGACGAGCTTCCATTCGGCATCCAGAAGATTGTCGGGTTCGCGCGCGCGCTCGCGATGCAGCCCGCGGTGCTGCTGCTGGATGAGCCTTCTGCAGGCCTCTCGCGCGATGAGCGCGAGGACCTCGCGCGTTACATCCTGCGGATCAAGTACGAGCTCGGCACTCCGATCGTCTGGGTCGAGCACGACATGCAGATGGTGGCCGACCTCGCAGATCGCATCTATGTGCTCGACCACGGTGAGCCCATCGCCGAGGGGCCGCCGGACGATGTGCTGGCGAACCCGCAAGTCATTCGCGCGTACCTCGGGCCCGCGGCGCGTGAGCCGCGACGAGCACATAATTCGTCCGATTCCGATGCCCTTCCATAAATCCTGGCTCGGCTACGTGTTCGCCGCCGCCTACCTCGCGTTCGCGATCCCTTTCATTCATCGCGCGCTCAACGCGACCGGCGGGTGGATCAGCCTCAAGGGACTGGACATCGCGATCGCCACGATCCCGTCGAGCTTTACGTTCGGACTTCTGCTCGAAACGCTGGGATGGCGGCCGAACTACTCCGAGCCCGGCGTGCTCGAGTATCTCGAGATCGCCTTTCACGTGCTCGTCACTGCCGCAGTCGTCTATGCGATCGGCTACGGAATCCAATGGGTCCTCCGGCGCCTGACCGGATAAGTTAGGCTAGCGCATTCGTTCCCCGGAGGTTCGAGAATGGCCCTGTATCAGCTTGGCGACGACGCACCGCAGATTCCAGCGTCCGCGTACGTGGCAGCGGAAGCCGTCGTGATTGGACGGGTCACGCTAGGAGAGCGCACGAGCGTGTGGCCGTGCGCGACGGTGCGCGGCGACAACGAGCCGATCCGGATCGGCAACGACGTCAACATCCAGGATGGCGCCGTGCTGCACGTCGATCCCGACTGCCCGCTGACGCTCGGCGACTACGTCTCGATCGGCCACCAGGCGATGCTGCACGGCTGCACCGTCGGCGACCGCTCGCTGATCGGCATTCAGGCGGTCGTCATGAACAAGGCCGTGATCGGCAAGGATTGCCTGGTCGGCGCGGGCGCGATCATCACCGAAGGCAAGGTCTTTCCGGACCGCACGCTGATCCTCGGCGCGCCGGCCAAGGTCGTGCGCGAGCTGAGCGACAAGGACGTCGCGTTCCTGCTCGCCAACGCCGGCTACTACGTCGAGCGGCAGCAGATGTACAAGGTCAAGCTGAAGCGGATCGGTTGAGCCGGTGCTGTTCCCCACGACGCTCGTCGGCAGTTACCCGCAGCCCGAGTGGCTGATCGACCGCGAGAAGCTCGGCAAACGCTTCCCGCCGCGGCTGCGCGCCAAGGAACTGTGGCGGATTCCCGAGCCGTGGCTCGCGCAGGCGCAGGACGATGCCACGATCCTCGCAATCCGCGCCCAGGAAGACGCGGGCCTGGACATCATCACCGACGGCGAAATCCGGCGCGAGAGCTACTCGAACCGGTTCGCGACCGCGCTCGAAGGCGTCGACATCGACCGTCCGGGCGAAGGGCTCGATCGCTCGGGCCATCCGATCCTGCTGCCCCGCATCGCCGGCAAGGTGCGGCGCAAGCACCCGGTGCAGGTGGAGGACCTCGAGTTTCTGAAGCGCCACACGAAGAAGCCGGTAAAGATCACCGTGCCGGGCCCGTTCACGATGAGCGAGCAGGCGAAGAACGAGTACTACGTGACGGGCGAAGAGGCAGCGCTCGACTACGCGGTGGCGGTAAACGAGGAAATCCGCGACCTCTTCGCTGCCGGCGCCGATATCGTGCAGGTCGACGAGCCGTGGATGCAGGCGCGGCCCGAAAAAGCGCGCCAGTACGGGCTCAAGGCGCTGAACCGCGCGCTCGAGGGCGTGCGCGGCACGACTGCAGTGCACATCTGCTTCGGCTATGCGGCGGTGATCCACCAGAAGCCTTCGGGCTATTCGTTCCTTCCCGAGTTCGCCGGCTGCGCGTGCGACCAGGTGTCGATCGAGGCAGCGCAGCCGAATCTCGACTGCGCCGTGCTCGCCACGCTGGCGCAGAAGAAAATCATGGTCGGCTGCCTCGACCTGAACGACCTGAACATCGAGACTCCGCAGGTCGTCGCCGGTCGCATCCGGCGCGCGCTCGCGTTCGTGGCGAAGGAACGCGTGATTCTCGCGCCGGACTGCGGCATGAAGTACCTGCCGCGCGACGTCGCGCAAGAAAAACTCCGCGCGATGGTCGAGGCTGCGCGGATCCTGCGGCGTGAATATGGAGAACACCAATGACGACTCAATCGCTGCACGCCGTCCGGGCCGAACTTGCACCGACGGGCATCCTGCGCGCCGGCCTGAACCGCTCGAATTTCCTGCTCGTCGTCAAGGACTCGCCGGCAGAGAACCCGCGCGGCGTTGCCGTCGACCTGGCGAGGGAGGTAGCGCGGCAGCTCGACGTCGCGGTCGCGTTCCTGAACTTCGAATCGCCCGGAAAGATGGCCGATGCGGTGAAGACTTGGGACGTCGCGTTCCTCGGCGCCGAGCCTGCGCGCGCCGGCGAGATCGATTTCACGCCGGCCTATGTCGAGATCGAGGCGACCTACCTGGTGCCGGCCGGCTCGACGCTGAAGAGCATCGACGACGTCGATCGCGCCGGCGTGCGGATCTCGGTGTCGAACCGCAGCGCCTACGACCTCTACCTCAGCCGCGCGCTGAAGCACGCCGAGCTGGTGCGCGCCGACGGGCTCGACGCGTCGTTCGATCGCTTCGTCGCCGACAAGCTCGATGCGCTCGCGGGTCTGCGCCCGAGGCTGATCCTCGATGTCGGGAGGGTTCCGGGCGCGCGGATCCTGGACGGCAGATTCACGGCCATCCAGCAGGCGATCGGTACGCCGAAGGGGCGACCGGCAGGTGCGCAATACCTGCGCGAATTCGTCGCAGAGGTGAAAGCCTCCGGGTTCGTCGCCGAACTGATCGAGCGCCACGGCGCGCGCGGCCTGTCGGTGGCGCCGCAGGCGTAGCGCGTGCTCAACACGGCGCCGCTCACCGACATCAGCCATGTGATCCAGCTGGCGATCGCGCCGGTGTTCCTGCTGACCGCGATTGCGACGATCCTCAACGTGCTTGCCGGCAGGCTCGGGCGCGCGGTCGACCGGCGACGTGTGCTCGCCGCGGCGCTGCCGAACCTGGACGGCGACATCAGCACGCTGGCGAAGCAGGAGCTTTTCTACGAAATGCGGCGCATCAAGCTCATCTACGTCGCGATCTCGATGGCCGTGTTTTCGGCCCTGCTGGTGGCGGCACTGATCTCGCTGGCTTTCATCGACCCCTTCGTGCAGCTGGATTTCACCAAGCTCATTGCAGTCCTGTTCATCCTGGCGATGGTCGCCCTGGTCGCGAGCCTGGCCATCCTGCTGCGCGAGATCTTCTACGCGGTCAACAGTCCGCGTGCGCCGGTGGTCTGACTCTCCGGCAGGGACACGCTGCCGAACAGCTCGAAGTAGTAGCGGAACTGGAGCTGGCGCGCTTCCGGCGTGGCGGCCAGCGTGAGCCGCAATCGCTGCGGCCCGCCGTATTTCATGCCTTCGTCCGGCACGAACCCGCCTTCGCCCTCGATCTCGATTCGCTTGATCTCACAGAGATCGCCGTCGGCGTCGGTGTCTTCAGCCTTGGCGTCCAGGCCGACGAGCTGCAGCTCGCCCGGCTCCCAGAGCTGGAATCCACTGCCGCTGCGCGCGATCGGCTTGATCGTCACGTCGAGAACGAAGTAGCGGCGATTCGCGCCTTCTTCATTGTCGATGTCTTCGGGCTTCGCCGCTCCGGTGAGCGAGTGGATTTCCGCGGTTGCACGGCGCAGTACCGCGCCTTTCGCGCGGAACGGGATTTTGAATAGCGCCTCGAGGATGCGGCCGGAGAAGAAATACCCGGCGAGAATCAGCAACACGATGCCGCCGACGACTGCCTGCCATGGAAGGAACCGGAACGCGAGCACTGCACTCGCGACGAGGATGAGGAGCAGGGCGCCGATGATTTTCATGCTCGGAAACCATATTGCCATAGGTTCGTCTAAAGTAAGCGCCTGAGGAGCATGGTCATGGCTGATCTGTTCGAGAATCCGATGGGATTGATGGGGTTCGAGTTCGTCGAATTCGCATCGCCGACCCCGGATGTGCTGGAGCCGGTATTCGAGAAGCTCGGCTTTCGCAAGGTTGCGCTGCACCGCTCGAAGAAGGTGGCGCTGTACCGCCAGGGCGACATCAATTTCATCGTCAACAACGAGTCGCAGGGCCAGGCGCACTACTTCGCCGCGGAGCACGGGCCCTCCGCGTCCGGGATGGCGTTCCGGGTCAAGGACTCGCACAAAGCGTATTCGCGCGCGCTCGAGCTCGGCGCGCAGCCGATCGAGATGCCGACCGGGCCGATGGAATTGCGCCTGCCGGCGGTCAAGGGAATCGGCGGCGCGCCGCTCTACCTGATCGACCGGTTCGAGGAAGGCCGTTCGATCTACGACATCGACTTCGAATTCATCGACGGCGTCGAGCGCCACCCGCGCGGGCACGGGCTCAAGGTGATCGATCACCTGACGCACAACGTCTACCGCGGCCGCATGAGCTACTGGGCCGGCTTCTACGAGAAGATCTTCAACTTCCGGCAAATTCGCTACTTCGACATCAAGGGCGAGTACACCGGCCTCACGTCGCGCGCGATGACTGCGCCCGACGGCAGGATCCGCATCCCGCTGAACGAGGAAGCCTCCGGAACGACCGGGCAGATCGAAGAGTTCCTGATGAAGTTCAACGGCGAGGGGATCCAGCACATCGCACTGCTCTGCGACGACCTGCTCGCGAGCGTCGACCGCCTGAAAAGTGCTGGAATTCCGCTGATGAGCGCGCCGCCCGCGACCTACTACCGGATGCTCGACGAGCGTCTGCCGGGACACGGCGAGAACGTCGCCGAGCTGCAATCGCGCGGCATCCTGCTCGACGGCACGACCGACAAGGGGAACCGCCGGCTGCTGCTGCAGATCTTCTCGCAGACGCTGCTCGGCCCGGTGTTCTTCGAGTTCATCCAGCGCAAGGGCGACGAAGGGTTCGGCGAGGGGAACTTCAAGGCGCTGTTCGAGTCGCTTGAACGTGACCAGATCGAACGCGGCGTGATCAAGGCCGCGTGACCATGCAGTCCCAAGAAGCCGCGAAACACGGCGCCGCCGCGGGCGAGGCGGGACGGCCGGAGCGACCCGACTGGACGATCGACCAGCACTGGGAGCACTACACTGCGGCCGAGCACGCGGTCTGGAGAACGCTGTTCAACCGCCAGACGAAGCTGCTTCCGCGGCGCGCGTGCGACGAATTCGTGCAGGGCATGCGCGCGCTGCCGATCGGCGCCGAGAAAATCCCGGATTTCCGGCGCCTCAACGAAGTGCTCTCGAAGCGCACCCGCTGGCAGGTCGTCGCGGTGCCGGGCCTCGTGCCCGACGAGATCTTCTTCGAGCACCTGGCGAACCGGCGCTTTCCTGCCGGGCAGTTCATCCGCAAGCCCGAGCAGCTCGATTACCTGGAAGAGCCGGATGTGTTCCACGACGTGTTCGGGCATGTGCCGATGCTGATGAACCCGGTCATCGCCGACTACATCCAGGCGTACGGGGTCGGCGGGCTGCGCGCGCAGAAGCTCGGCGTGCTGCAGCACCTGGCGCGCGTCTACTGGTACACGGTCGAGTTCGGCCTGCTGCTGCAGCCCGACGGCTTGCGCATCTACGGCTCGGGCATCGCGTCGTCGTACACCGAGAGCGTGTTCGCGCTCGACGATGCGTCGCCGAACCGGCTGCGCTTCGAGCTCGAGCGCGTGATGCGCACCCGCTACCGGATCGACGATTTCCAGGAGACGTATTTCGTACTCGGCACACTGGAGGAGTTGCTCGAGCTCGCGCGGATCGATTTCGCGCCGATCTACGAGCGCGTGCGGCATCAGCCCGATCTCGAGCCGGGCGACGTGCTTGCGGGCGATCGGGTGATTTCCCGAGGCACCGGCGCCTACCACGCGACCCGGCGCGCGGCGCACTGAGCGATGGAATTCCAGGACCGGACGGTCGTGATCACGGGCGCGGCCGGAAACCTGGGCCGCGCGGTCGCCGAAGCGTTTCTCGCGCGCGGCGCAAACCTGGTGCTCGTCGACCTGAAGAACGAGGCGCTGCAAAGAGTCTTCGGCGCCGGCGACTCGCGGCGCCTGCTGGCCGCGGCCAACCTGCTCGAGCAGGCGCAGCTCGATGCGATGGCGATGCAGGCGGTCGAGCGCTTCGGGCGCATCGATGTGCTGGCAAATCTCGCCGGCGGCTTCCGCATGGGCGAGCCGGTCCATGCGACGACCGACACGACCTGGAAGTTCCTGCTCGACATCAACGCCGGCACGCTGCTGCACGCAGTCCGCGCCGTCGTGCCGCGGATGCTCGCCCAGGGCGGCGGCCGGATCGTCAACGTCGGTGCGTACGCCGCGCAAAAAGGCGCGGCGCAGATGGGCGCCTACATCGCGGCGAAAAGCGCGGTGATCCGGCTGACCGAGACGCTCGCGGCGGAACTGCGCGACAAGAGGATCAACGTCAACTGCGTGCTGCCGACGATCATCGACACGCCGGAGAACCGCGCCGCGATGCCGGACGCGGATCCGGTGCGCTGGGTCGCGCCGGCCGATCTCGCCAGCGTAATCCTGTTTCTCGCTTCCGACGATGCGCGCGCCATCCACGGCGCGGCGCTGCCGGTGACGGGGTTGAGCTAGAACGACAAGGACGCCAATGAACGATCCGAAAAGCA
>Ga0209382_10004064_pt1 | contig 19807 bp, 19 predicted proteins | sample SoiMetdeltSBSDD5_FD_187599 | JGI IMG/M metagenome (GOLD analysis project Ga0209382, IMG submission 187599) | Bulk soil microbial communities from a Populus tree surrounding site in Tennessee, USA - Soil MetaG P. deltoides SBSDD5 (SPAdes) (version 2) | ecosystem: Environmental > Terrestrial >... | reverse complement strand
CTGGGCGTGCTTCTTGAGCGTCTCCGCGAACTTGAGGCGGTCCTCGTTGACCTCCTCCGGGGTGAGCTGGGCCAGCACCTCGCGCAGCACGCCTTCCAGGGTCTGGCGCGCCACCACCGCGATCTGCTGCGGGCTCGTGCCCAGGAAGCGCTCGACCGCGTTCCTCACGTAGGCGGGGTTGTTCGAGATCTTCACGTTCGCGATGGCCTTGACGTCCAGGGGGATGCCGCTCTTGGAGTAGGCGTTGGTGACCGTCACCTCGACCATGAAGAGCCGCATGTCCATCCGGTTCACCGTTTCCAGGATGGGGATGCGCACGGCCCAGCCGCGCCGCACCACCTTGTAGCCGGTGGACTGGCCGTTGGGCAGGGTGTGCTTGCGGCCCGAGAAGATCAGGATCTCGTTCGGGCGGCAGATGTAGAGGAAGCCCTTCACGATGGCGACGAAGAAGGTGAGCGCGATGACCGTGCCCACCGCCGCCCCCAGCAGCAGGATCGCCGTCCCCAGGCTCACGCCGCCGATTTCCGCTCCCGTCATGACGTTCCTCCTAAAAGAGGCGCGGGCGCGACCAGCGCCACGTCCTCACGGACCTCGACCACCACCACCTCGGTACCGGCCGGAATCAGCGCGCCCACCGTCGTCGCCTTCATGTCCACCTGCTGTCCCCCGAGCTCCAGACGGATCTTGCCTGGACGGTCGGCCGCGCACGGCAGCAGGACGCGCGCGCGCCGCCCGGCCGCCTCGTGCAGCGAGGCCGCGCCGGAGGCGGCGGCGCTGCCGAGTCGCGCGAAGGTGATCCCGGCGGCGAGCCCGGCCGCCACCCCGCTGGCCAGCGCGATGAAGAAAGCGGAGCGGCGGCCCGTGATCCCCGGGATGTGCAGGGCCGCGCCCACGAAGCCGAACGCGAAGAGGCCATAGATGAAGGAGCGGATGGAGAGGACGCCCGGCCCGCCTCCGTGGTGCTGGATGTCCAGCGAATGGCCAGCGTCCACCGTGTCGTGGCCGCCGGAGACGGCCTGCACCAGCATGAGCCCCCCTCCGAGGACGAGGGCCAGGACGTACACGAGCCACATATGGGAGGCCGGGAGTATGTCACGTCGGCGGTGGAGTCAAGAACGGGGGATCCGCCGGGGGTACCCGTGAGCTTCCTCACAGGCATCCGAAACGTCACGTCCCCTCCCTCGTCCAAGTCCTGAGCGGCGGAGGCGTCCGAGACGGCCTCGCTGGATTCGCACGACGTACGGGTTCCCCACGGAAAACACACAGGCTCATTTCCACGGCGCGGCTTCGAGCCGTTTCGCGTGAGGTGACTTCTTGCCCGACGGAGAGCGGAGATTGGATTACGAGGCATTCAAGCACGTCGTTCGCGAGGCGGGCGAGCGTCGGGCCGCGCAGGGCGGCCTGGTGCCCATCCCGGAGCTGCGGCGCCAGATCCCCACGCTGGATCCCCGGGCCTTCGACGATTACGTCCTCGCGCTCCATCGCGAAGGCGCGATCCACCTCCTGAGCCACGTGGAGCCGGACAAGCTCTCGTCCGACGTCCGCCAGCAGTGCGTCGTCCACCAGTCGGGCACCTTGCTGTACTGGCTGCGGTGGCTGTGACGGCCTAACTTGGGCCGGGGGTCTTGTCCCTCCGGAGGGCCGGTCGTACGCTGGGGGATCGCTTGATGGAATCCCCCCCCGGCACCGCCGAGCTGTTCGATCACGCCCCCGTTGGGCTCTGGGCCGCGGGCCCGGATGGCTCCCGCATCCACTTCAATCGGCAATGGCTGGCCTTCACCGGCCGCACGCTGGCCGCGGAGCGGGAGAACGGCTGGACGGAGGGGATCCACCCCGACGACTTCGAGCGCTGCCTGGGGACCTACCTGCGCGCCGTCCACGGCCGGCGTGCCTTCGAGCTGGAGTACCGGCTGCGCCGCTTCGACGGCGAGTACCGCTGGATGCACGACTCGGGCGTCCCGCACTACGCCGAGGACGGGGCGTTCGTGGCCTACGTGGGCTCCGCCGTCGACATCACCGACGCGCGCCGGGCCCAGGATGAGCGCGAGCGCCTGCTGCAGGACGCGGAGGCGGCCAGCCGGGCCAAGGACCAGTTCCTGGCCACCCTCTCCCACGAGCTGCGCACGCCCCTGAACGCGGTCGTGGGCTGGGCCCACATGCTGCGCTCGGGCAAGCTGGACGACGAGGCGGCCGCCCGGGCCATCGAGACCATCGACCGCAACGCGCGCGCGCAGAGCCAGCTCATCTCCGACATCCTCGACATCTCGCGCATCGTCTCGGGCAAGCTGCGGCTCAACGTGCGTCCCGTCGATCTCACGCCGGTGGTGGAGGCGGCGCTCGACACCGTGCGCCCCTCGGCCGAAGCCAAGGGAATCCGCCTCCAGGCCGTGCTGGACCCCGGCGCGGGACCGGTCTCCGGCGACGCCGATCGCCTGCAGCAGGTGATCTGGAACCTTCTCGCCAACGCCATCAAGTTCACGCCCCGCACCGGCCGCGTGCAGGTGCGCCTGTCCCGCATCAACTCCCACATCGAGCTGCGCGTCGAGGACACGGGCGTCGGCATCGGGGCCGAGTTCATGCCCCATGTCTTCGAGCTGTTCCGCCAGCGCGACGGGACGCCCTCCCGGCAGCACGGCGGCCTGGGGCTGGGCCTGGCCCTGGTGAAGCATCTGGTCGAGCTGCACGGCGGCAGCGTGGAGTGCGCGAGCCCCGGCGAAGGCATGGGTTCCGTGTTCTCGGTCAAGCTCCCGCTGATGATCGTGGCTTCGCGCGTCGAGGGGGTGCATCCGACCGTGGAGACGGGCGCGGCCATGCCGCCCGCCCCTTCCCTGGACGGAGTCTCCGTCCTCGTCGTGGACGACGACCCGGATGCCCGCCACCTCATCTCGACGCTGCTCGAGGAGCGGGGCGCGCGCGTACGGGCGGCCTCTTCGTCGGAGGAGGCGCTGGCCGCGCTGGAGGCCGATCGGCCAGACGTCCTCGTGAGCGACATCGAGATGCCCGGGCAGGACGGCTACGCGCTCATGCGGGCCATCCGCGCCCTGCCCCCCGAGCGGGGAGGCCGCGTTCCGGCGGCGGCGCTCACCGCGTACGCGCGCACCGAGGACCGCATGCAGGCGCTCCTGGCCGGGTTTCATCTGCACATGCCGAAGCCGGTGCAGCCCGCGGAGCTGGCCGCGGTGGTCGCGAGCCTCGCCGGCCGCACGCGGTAGCACCGGCGGCGCCGGCCGTCCCGCCCGTGTCACGCGCCCGTCGCGGAACATGTGATCCAGGTCTCTCGTATCGCCCTTTGAATCATGCCCGTGCCGCCCGGGTCCGGAGCGGCGCCCGCCCTTTCAACTCGCTTTCCGGGTCGCGGCCGGCGGAGATAACATGGGGGGCTTCGAGGAGACCGCGTTGAGCGACCTGAAGGGCGAGCTGGCCTCGCTGCGCATCGACCGTGACCGGCCGGCCCGGAGTGCCTGGCGCTGGCCCCTGCTGCTGCTGATTCCCGTCCTCGTGCTGCTGGGCGCGCTGTACGCCTTCCGGGCGCGCGACGCCTTCAGCGCGGTGACGGTCGAGACGGCCAACGCAACCCTGACCAGCGGCGGCGGCGGCGCCGCTCCCGCCGGTACGCCGATCCTGGCCGCGTCCGGGTACCTCGTGGCGCGGCGCAAGGCGGTGGTGTCGGCCAAGATCCAGGGCCGGCTGGCCGAGCTGCGGGTCGAGGAGGGAAGCCGCGTCCGCGAGGGCGAGCTCATCGCCCGGCTTGAGAGCCGCGACTACGAGGCACAGGTGCACCGCGCGACCGCGTCCGTCGAGCGCGCGCAGGCCGACCTTTCCGAGGCGGAGCGGCAGGCCCGCGTCGCGCGCAACCTTACCGAGCAGAAGGTGATGGCACAGGACTCCCTGGACGCCGCCGACAGCCGCGTGCGCATCGCCCAGGCCGCGCTCGGGCAGGCGCGTGCGGACCTCGGCTACGCCCAGGCCCAGCTCGCCAACACGCGCATCCTGGCCCCCTTCACGGGAGTCGTGGTGAAGAAGATGGCGGAAGTGGGCGAGAGCGTGGCCCCGATCCCGCCGGGCGTGAACCTCTCGACGTCGTCGGGGGCCGTGGTCGCCCTGGCCGACCTCGACACGCTGGAGACGGAGGCCGACGTCGCCGAATCGAACGTCGCGCGCCTCGGACCCAACCAGCCGGCGGAGGTGACGGTGGAGGCGTTCCCGGACAAGAAGTACCGCGCGGTCCTGCGCCAGATCATCCCCACCGCCGATCGCACCAAGGCGACGGTGCAGGTCAAGGTCACCCTGCTCGAGAAGGATGCGCAGCTGCGGCCGGAGATGAGCGCGAAGGTGCAGTTCCTGGAGCCGGCAAAGGCGGAGTCGGCGGAGCCGTCGGCGGTGGCGGCGCCCGTGATCAGCGCGCCCGCGGCCGCGATCGTACAGCGCGACGGACGCCCCGTCGTGTTCGAGGTGGTCGGCGGCCGTGCCCGCCAGCGTGGCGTGGTCGCCGGGGCCGAGCGGCAGGGCCAGGTGGTGGTGAAGGAGGGCCTCCGCGGGACGGAGACCCTCGTCGTGCGTCCCCCGGAGACGCTCAAGGACGGGGACGCGGTGAGGACTAAAGGATGAGCAGCGGACAGGCGAACGCGGTCCGGGCGACGGCGGCACCGGAGACGGCCGAACCGATGGTCGACGTACGCAAGGTGCGGAAGGTCTACCGTCGCGACGCCGAGGAGCTGACCGTGCTCGACGGCATCGACCTGCAGGTGCCCGCCGGCGAGTTCGTCGCCCTCATGGGCCCGTCCGGCTCCGGCAAGACGACCCTGCTCAATCTGATCGCCGGCATCGACCGCCCGACTTCGGGGCAGGTCATCGTCGCCGGCACCGACGTGGCCCGCCTGAGCGAGAGCGAGCTCGCGAAGTGGCGCAGCCGGAGCGTCGGGTTCATCTTCCAGTTCTACAACCTGATCCCGGTGCTGCGCGCGGTGGAGAACGTCGAGCTACCCCTGCTCCTCACGAACCTCTCCAAGCGCGAGCGGCGCGAGCGCGCGCTCACCGCCCTCAAGGTGGTGGGCCTGGCCGATCGCTCCGGCCACTACCCGCGCCAGCTCTCCGGCGGGCAGGAACAGCGCGTGGCCATCGCGCGCGCGATCGTGGGCGACCCCAGCGTGCTGGTGGCGGACGAGCCCACGGGCGACCTCGACGCCAAGAGCGCCGAGGACATCCTGGCCCTCATGGAGACCCTCAACCGCGAGTTCCACAAGACGATCGTGATGGTGACCCACGACCCGCGCGCGGCCTCCCGCGCGCACGTCCAGCACCACCTCGAGAAGGGCGTGCTGAAAGCGGACTGAGGAAGCCATGAAATTTCTTCCGTTCGTCCTCAAGCATCTGCGCCGCAACTGGGTACGCACCCTGTCCACGGTCGCGGCCATGGCCATCTGCATCTTCCTCTTCTGCACGCTGCAGACGGTGCTCGTCTCCATCAACGACCTTTTGGCCAGCACGAGCGCGAACCGCCTCATCAGCCGCAACGCGGTCAGCCTCGTCTTCAACCTGCCCCTCTCCTACGGCGCGCGCATCGCCGCCATTCCCGGGGTCAAGCGCGTGGCCACCACGGCCTGGTTCGGCGGCTCCCTGCCCGCGAAGAAGGAAGGCAAGGCGGACGCGGGATCGGAGACCACGACCGACTGGAGCCAGTTCTTCCCGAACATGGCCGTGGAGGCGGAGCCGTATTTCCAGATGTATCCCGAGTTCGTGATCCCGCCCGACCAGTACCGCGCGTTCAACGAGGACCTCAAGGGCGCGGTGATCGGGCGGAAGCTCGCGACCAAATACGGCTGGAAGGTCGGGGACCACTTCTTCCTCGAGAGCTTCATCCCGCCCTACCGGAAGAAGGACGGACCGTTCGAGTTCCAGGTGGACGCCATCTTCGACACCGACCCCGTCAAGCACCCCAACACCGACACCAACCTGATGCTGTTCCACTACAAGTACCTCTACGAGGCCACGGGGCGGCGGATCGCCGCCGGCACCTACGCGATCGAGATCAACGACGCCTCCCAGGCGGGAGCCCTGAGCAAGGCCATCGACGCCCAGTTCGAGAACAGCGACGCCCAGACCCACACGGAGACCGAGCAGGCCTTCACGGCCAGCTTCATCGCCATGGCCGGCAACCTGGCCTTCCTCCTCAACAGCATCGGCCTCGCCGTCAGCTTCACGATCCTGCTCGTCACCGCGAACACCATGAGCATGGCCGTGCGCGAGCGACGCACCGAGATCGCCGTGCTCAAGACGCTCGGCTTCTCCAGCCTGCAGGTCATGGGGCTCATCGTGGCCGAGGCCATCGCCCTGGGCGCCTTCGGCGGCGCGCTGGGCCTCGGCGGCAGCCAGGGACTGATGTGGTTCCTCCTGCACACGCCCGGGATCAAGGACATGCTGGCCGGCATCGGCCTCAGCGAGCTGCACCTCAAGCCGGTCATCGCCGCCGCCGGCTTCGCGGTCGCGCTGGGCCTGGGCTTCGCGGCCGGGTTCGTGCCCGCCATGAACGCCTACCGGTCCCGCATCACCGACATGCTGAGGACGGTCTGATGGCTCTTCCTCTCTCCTACAACATCCGCAACGTCCGCAACCGCTGGCAGGTGACCCTGCTCGCCATCTCCGGGATCGCCCTGGTGGTGGCGGTATTCACGGTGCTGATGTCGATGTCCGAGGGCTTCGCCACCGCGCTGCGCACGACCGGACGCTCCGACAACGCGATGATCGTGCAGCGCGGCTCCGCGTCCGAGCTCACCTCGTGGATCCCGCTCGACCAGCGGCAGATGATCGTGGTGCGGGACGAGGTGGAGCGCGGGGCGGACGGCCAGCCCCTGGCCTCTCCCGAAGACGTCGTGGTCACGATGAAGCCCAAGAAGGACGGCGAGCCCACCAACATCAGCGTGCGCGGGGTCAGCCCCCGTGCCTTCGAGGTGCGGAGCGGGATCAAGATCGTGCAGGGCCGCACCTTCACCCCGGGCCTCTACGAGGTCATCGTGGGGGAGAAGATCGCGAACCGCGTCCAGGGCCTCGACATCGGCGCCGGGGTCAAGCTCCAGAAGCACGAATGGAAGGTCGTCGGCATCTTCACCTCGCAGGGCGGGGCCTTCGAGAGCGAGATCTGGGGCGACGTCGAGGTCATGGGCGCCGACTTCGGGCGCAGCGGCGGGTCCAACGCCATGAGCGTGCGCCTCAAGCCGGGCGCGGACGTGGCCAGCCTGGACCGCTGGATCCGCTCCAACCCGCAGATGCAGCTGCAGGCCGTCTCGGAGAAGAAGTACTACGACGACCAGGCGGGGCCGCTGGCCAAGGTCCTCCGCATCCTGGCCACCTTCGTCGCCTTCGTCATGGGTATCGGCGCCGTCTTCGGGGCCATGAACACGATGTACGCGATCGTGGCCGCGCGCACGCGCGAGATCGGCACCCTGCGCGCGCTCGGCTTCTCGCGCCGGGCCATCCTGTTCTCGTTCGTCCTGGAGTCGGTCACCCTCGCCCTGTTCGGCGGCCTCATCGGCTGCCTGCTCGCCGTGCCCATGAACGGCTACTCGACGGGCACCGGGCAGACCCAGAGCTTCAGCGAGATCGCCTTCGCCTTCCGCATCACGCCTCCGATCGTGGGCATTGCGGTGGCCTTCGCCGTGCTCATGGGGCTGATCGGGGGTCTCCTGCCCGCACTGCGCGCGGCGCGCCTGCCCATCACGTCCGCCCTGCGCGAGGCCTGAGGCGGTCTCAGGCCGCCTTGTCCAGATCGCCGCTCCAGAGGAACTCGCGCGTCTCCGCGACCGCGACTCCGGAGAGGGCCAGCAGGGAGACGAGGTTGGGCACGGCCATGAGCCCGTTCGCGATGTCGGCGAACGTCCAGACCGCGGGCAGCGACGCGACGGAGCCCACCATGACCGCGATCACCCAGAGGATGCGGTAGGGCCGGATCACGCGCGTACCCAGCAGGTACTCCGCCGCCTTCTCTCCGTAGTACGACCAGCCCAGGATGGTCGAGAACACGAAGGTCAGGAGGCCGATGGCCAGGATGAACGGCCCGACCACGGGCAGCTCGCTGAAGGCGGCCCGGGTGAGGGCGGCGCCGTTGAGGCCCTGCGTCCAGTCCATGGAGTTGACGACCACCAGGCCCGTCATCAAGCAGACGACCACGGTGTCCCAGAAGGTGCCGGTGGAGGAGACGAGGGCCTGGCGGACGGGGTTCTTGGTCTGGGCGGCCGCGGCCACGATGGGCGCGCTGCCCAGCCCCGACTCGTTCGAGAACAGCCCGCGCGCGATGCCGTAGCGGATGGCCTCGCGTACGCCCGCGCCCATGAAGCCGCCGACGGCGGCCTGACCGGTCCAGGCCGTGGTCAGGATGAGGCGCAGCGTCTCCGGCAGCGTGTCCGCCTTCATGACGAGGAGGATGAGGCAGCCGAGGATGTAGAAGATGGCCATGAACGGGACCAGCGCCTCGCAGACCTTCGCGATGGACTGGATGCCGCCCAGGATCACCACCGCCGTCAGCACGGTCATGATGGCTCCGGACACCCAGGGCGAGACGTGCCAGGTCTCGCTGACCATGGCCGCGATCGAGTTCGCCTGCACCATGCAGCCGATGCCGAAGGCGGCCACCGCGGTCAGGAAGGCGAAGATCATGCCCAGCCACTTCATGCGCAGGCCGCGCTCCAGCACGTACATGGGACCGCCGGCCATGGTGCCGTTGGCGGTCACGATCCGGTATTTCACGGAGAGCACCGCTTCCGCGTACTTGGTCGCGATCCCGAACACGCCCGTGAGCCACATCCAGAGCACCGCTCCCGGTCCGCCCGCCGCCACCGCCGTCGCCACCCCGACGATGTTGCCGGTGCCGATGGTCGCGGCCAGCGCGGTGGTCAGCGCGCCGAACTGGCTCACGTCGCCCGCGCCCTCCTTCTCGCGGCGGAAGGAGAGGCGGATCGCGGTGAGCAGATAGCGCTGGATGAAGCGCAGGCGCACGGTGAGGAAGAGATGGGTGCCGAAGAGCAGGATGAGCAGCGGCGGCCCCCACACCCAGTTGCTGATCGTGCCCAGCATCGCCTCGATGGATTGCATCCGCAGAGGATATCCCGTGCCGCGGGCCGATCGCGGCCGCTCGCGCCCTTTAGGATGAGGACGTGAGCCCGCCCCTGCTCGAGCCCGCGCCGGAGGGGCTTCGGTGCGCACGCGGGGGGTTCCACGTCGACCCCTGGAGCGCCGCCGCCACCGCCGTGATCACGCACGTGCACGGCGATCACCTCCTTCCGGGCTCGGCCCGCTACGTCTGCTCCGGGTCGTCGCTGCCCTTCCTGCGCAAGCGCCTCGGCCCGGATGTCGCCGCCCAGGGCGTCCCCTACGGCGAGCGGTTCCGCCTCGGCGAGGTCACCGTCTCGTTCCACCCGTCCGGCCACGTCCTGGGCGCGGCCCAGATCCGGCTGGAGGCGGAGGGCGAGACCTGGGTCGTCTCCGGCGACTACAAGCGCGCGCCCGATCCGACCTGTGCCCCCTTCGAAGTCGTGCCCTGCGACGTCTTCATCACGGAGGCCACCTTCGCCCTTCCTCTCTATCGCTGGCGGGATCCGACGGTGGTGGCGCGCGACATCCTGGCCTGGTGGGAGGCCAACCGCGCCGCGGGCGTGGCTTCGGTGCTCTTCGCCTACGCCATGGGCAAGGCGCCCCGCATCCTGGCCGAGCTGGCGCGGCTGACCGATCCCGCGCGCACCGTCCACGTGCACGGCGCCGTGGAGGGCCTCGTCGAGCTGTATCGCGAGGCGGGCGTGCGCCTCCTGCCCACGGTACGGGTGAGCGAGACGGCGCGCGGGCGTTCCTTCGCCGGTGAGCTGATCCTGGCCCCTCCCGGCGCCGGCGGCTCGACCTGGATGCGCCGCTTCGGCGCGCACGAGACCGCCTTCGCCTCCGGCTGGATGCGCGTCCGCGGGACGCGCCGGCGGAAGGGGTTCGATCGCGGCTTCGCCCTGTCCGACCACGCGGATTGGCCCGCGCTCCTGCGCACGATCGAGGAGACGGGAGCCCGCCGCGTGCTCGTGACCCACGGCTACGCGGACGAGCTCTCGCGCTACCTGCGCGAGCGGGGCTACGACGCCGCCACCCTCCCCACGCCGTTCCAGGGCGAGGCCGACCTCTCGTGAGATCTTTTGCTGCGCTCTACGACTCGCTGGACCGCACGACCTCCACGAACAAGAAGGTGGCCGCCCTGGCCGCTTATTTCGCGGCCGCGCCTCCCGACGACGCGGCCTGGGCGCTCTATTTCCTCACCGGCCGCAAGATCAAGCGCCTCATCCCGAGCCGGGTGCTTTGGGAGCTCACGCGCGACCTCACGGGCTGGCCGGAGTGGCTGCTCGAGCACTGCTACGCCGCCGTGGGCGACTTCGCGGAGGCCATGGCCCTCCTCAGCGACCGCGGCGACGAGGCCGTGCCAGTGGACCTGCCGCTCTCGCGCTGGATCACCGAGCGCGTCATCCCATTGAAGGACATGGACGCGGCCCAGCAGCGCGAGGCCATGCGCCGCTACTGGAGCGAGCTCGACGTTTCGCAGACGTTCGTGCTGAACCGGATCATCACGGGCGAGTTCCGCGTCGGCGCCTCCGCCACCCTCGTGGTCCGCGCGCTGGCCCAGGTGGCGGGCGTGCCCCCGGCCACCATGGCCCACCGCGTGATGGGGGACTGGCCGCCGACGGGAGCCTTCTTCGCCGGCCTCCTGGCCGGCGCGGCCTCGGAGCCCGCCCTCTCGCGGCCGTACCCGTTCTTCCTGGCCTCGCCCCTCGAGCAGGCGGTGGAGACGCTGGGCTCGCGCGAGGACTGGCTCGCGGAATGGAAGTGGGACGGCATTCGCGCCCAGATCGTGCGGCGTCAGGGCGCGGTGTTCGTGTGGTCGCGGGGCGAGGAGCTCCTCGCCGGCCGGTTCCCGGAGCTGGAGGCGGCAGCGACCCATCTGCCCGACGGCGTCGTGCTCGACGGCGAGGTGCTCGCCTACCGGGACGGCGTCCTGCCCTTCGCGGTGCTGCAGACGAGGATCGGGCGCCAGAAGCTCACGGCCAAGGTCCTTTCCGACGCGCCCGTCGCTTTCATGGCCTACGACCTGCTCGAAGACGGCGGGGCGGACATTCGCGAGCGGCCCCTCTCCGAGCGGCGCGAGCGGCTGAAGGGCCGGCTCGCCGGAGTCTCCCCGCGCGTGCTCGTGTCGCCGGAAGTGGAGGCGCCCACCTGGACGGGCCTGGCCGCGCTCCGCGACGAGGCCCGCCGCCGCAACGTGGAGGGACTGATGCTCAAGCGCCGGGCTTCGCCCTATCAGGCGGGACGGCGTCGTGGCGACTGGTGGAAGTGGAAGATCGACCCCTTCACCGTCGACGCGGTGATGATCTACGCCCATCCGGCCACGGACGGCGCGCCACCCTCTTCACGGACTACACCTTCGGCGTCTGGCACGAAGGCCAGCTGGTGCCGGTGGCCAAGGCCTACTCGGGCCTCTCCGACGAGGAGATCCTGGAGCTGGACGCCTGGATCCGGCGCCACACGATCGAGAAGTACGGGCCCACGCGCGCGGTGGAGCCGACCCAGCTCTTCGAGCTCGCCTTCGAGGGGATCGCGCCCTCGACGCGGCATCGCGCGGGCGTCGCCGTGCGCTTCCCGCGCATCCTGCGCTGGCGGAAAGACAAGCCCCCCGCGGAAGCGGACACGCTGGAGGGGCTGCGCGCATTGCTGCGGCCACGGTGACGGGCGGGAGGGCCCTCAGTCGAGCGCAGTGAGGCCGAAGACTTCGACGTCGACCGAAGACGCGTAATGGACGAGCGGGTCGCGCGGCGGGCGCACGAGGCCGGCGGCCGCGATCAGGTCCTCGGCCAGGCCTTCCACCGTCCCTTCCTGCATGGGATACGGGGCGTGGTGCACGCGCCCCTGGTACAGCCGGCCTTCGTGGGCGGCATAGAGGACGTACCGCTCGAGGAGGAAGTGCTCGAGCGTCCCCGGCCGCGCGGGGGCGGCCGCGCCGCGGGGCTCGTACTCGACCGCGCAGGTGCCCGGCCGCGGCCCCGGCGCCATCCGGCGCGACCGGAAGTGCACGCGCGACCCGCGGACGTCCGCCGCCATCTGCGCGAAGCGATAGGCGAGGTGATAGAGGGCGCGCGCCACGTGAACGGCGACGCGGCTGGACGCGTCCAGGCTGAAGAACCACACGCCCGGGTCGCGTCCGCGGTCGTGCACGTAGGTCCGCACGTTGACCTCGACGAAGCTGGAGACGCCGGGGACGGGGGGAAGGAATACGGGCCGGGCGCGGGTGACGACGAAAGGGACGAGCCCCACCCAGGCCTGGCCCGCATAGGTGTCGAGGGCGAGGCCGCGCGGAAGGAGAGGCCGTATCTCCTCGGCGGGGATCGGCCAGTGCAGGAAGAGGAGGCGCGACCAGCGCTGCTTCATCGCGGCCCGGCCCGCCGGCCGCGCCGTCGGCGCCATGCGATCGATGCCGTCCGCCGCGGTCATGCCGGCCATTGTGCGACGAAAAAAAGCCCGGGGCTCGCGCCCCGGGCCACGGATCCCGCCGTCAGCGGCGGCTATTCCGAGATGTCCTCGTCCTCGCGGGAGCTCCGATCGCGGTCGAGATCCCGGTCCGAGCTTCCGGACGGAGAACCGGACGTGCGACTGGATGGACTGTTGTCGCGGTTGCCGGAGCTGGAGCCCATGCTGCCCGAGCTTCCGGAGCTCGAGCTTCGGGAGCCGGAGCCCATTCCGCTGCTGCTGCCGCTCGAGCCGATGCTGCCGGAGCTGGAGCCCATGCTCCCGCTGCCCGAGTTGCGGTTGCGGTCCTGCTCGTTGAAGTCCCGCTTGGTGCCCTGGTTGGAGCCGCTGCCGCTGCCCATGTTCTTGTTGTCTCCCATAGAAACCCTCCGCGTTCAGGTTGGCGTTCGACGGGACGGATGTCCCCCGAGGGCGGGAAACATCCCTCTCTGACTTAAATGTAGGAATCGGGGCGCGATCCGTCAACGGAAGTGATTACACGAGCCCAATGTCAAGAAGGCCAAGGGCCCGTTTATCATTGAATCAGAGCGACTTACTTCGTACTGATCTTCTTTGACAAGAACTCGAGACTGGCGGGCAGCACGGATCGTACATATTCGTAGCCATGGTCGCCGGGGCGCAGCGCGAACTCGTGCGCAACCCCGCGTGCCTGCAGCCGCCGGTGCAGCTCTTCGTGCCCGGCGCCGAGCCCGTACCGATCGTGGTCGCCGCAGTCGAACGAGAGGGCGGGGACGGCGCGGGGGTCGGCGCGCTGGGCCCATTCCAGCGGGTCGTTCGCCCTCCAGAGGGCGAGGTCCGGCGGCTCGCCGAACACGCGGGCAAAGGCGGCGAGCTGATAGGGATCGGCGCCCTGCCCCGGCCGCGGGGGCCCCGAGAGCAGCATCGCGCTATGGGTCGCGACCGCGGCGTAGAGCTGCGGATGGCTGAGGGCGATGCGCAGGGCCGCGTAACCGCCCATGGAAACGCCGAAGAGGGCGCGGCCGCTCCGCTCGCGGCGTACCCGGTAGGTCGACTCGGCGTAGGCGATCGCGTCTTGGGTGACCAGGTCCTCGTACGCGCCCTGGAACGAGTTCAGGAAGAAGGAGTTGCCTCCGTCCACGGCCACGACGACGAATTCCGGGAGCACGTGCCGCGCCCACAAGTCGTCGAGGATCGTGGCCAGGCCGCGGCGCTCCCAGAACTGGCTCCTCTCGAACAGCCCGTGCAGCGCGTAGACGACGGGGTAGGTCCGCGCACCCGCCGCGTAGGACGGAGGCAGATGGACCACGCCGGCCACGTCGCGTCCGAGGGCGGCGGAAGGGAAGGTGACGGTACGCACCTCCGCCCACAGCGAAGAACCGGACAGGGCCCCGGCGAGGGCGGCGACGGCAATTCCTCGCGTCTTCACGATGTCCTCCGCGCCGAGGGCCGCCCGCGGCGGCCGAGGTGACGATTGATGTCGGCGAGCACGGCGTCCATGCTCGCCGCCGTGAGCTTGCCGGTGAACGTGTTCTGCTGCGACGGATGGAACGACGCGAAAAGCTGGAGGCCCTCGCCCAGGTCGTGGCGGACGCCGTGGCCGAAGGCGAAGGCCTTGCGCGGAGGCACGCGTCCCAGGCCGCGCAGGAGGGCGACGACGGCGTCCTGGCTCACCTTGCCCAGCGCGAGCACCGCGCGCACGGCGCCCAGGAGCCGCCACTCGCGCGCAAGGTACTCGCGGCAGCGGCCGATCTCCTCCGGGAGCGGACGGTTCGCGGGCGGCGCGCAGCGCGCCGCGGCCGCGACGTAGCAGTCGACGAGCTGGAGGCCGTCGCCGCGCGCCACCGACGTGGGCTGGCTGGCGAAGCCCGCGCGGTGCAGGGCGGCGAAGAGGAAATCGCCCGAGCGGTCCCCGGTGAAGATGCGGCCGGTGCGATTGCCGCCGTGGGCGGCGGGGGCGAGGCCCACGATGAGCAGGCGCGCCCCCGGGTCGCCCCAGCCCGGCACGGGACGGCCCCAATACTCCTGATCCTGGAACCGCCGCACCTTGACGCGCGCCACCTCGCGGCACCAGGCGCGCAGGCGCGGGCAGCGCTCGCAGGCGACGACGTCGCGCGTCACCCGGGCGAGGCTATCGCGCGGCGGAGAGTCGCGCACGGCCAGAGGGTTCGCGAGCAGCGGGGACACGAACGGGGGTCAGGACGCCGGGGTCAGCGGCGCTTGCCGCCCGCCGCCGCCTTGGGAGCGCGCAGGGTCCGCGCCTCCGTCGTGCGCGCGGCCGCCGCGCGCTTGGCGGGCTTGGCCGGCGCCGCGGCCGGGCGGCCGGCGGCGGGGACGGCCTGCGGGCCCTTCTGGGCCAGGCTCGCCTTGAGCGCTTCCATGAGGTCGATGATCTGCCCCTTCGGGGCCTCCGGCGCGGCCGCGGACGTGACCTCCTGCCCCTCGACCTTGCGCTGGATCGCCTCGTGGTAGCGCGCGCGGACGTCGTCGACGTAGCTTTCGGGATGGAACTCGTCCGTCGCGATCTGGTCGATGAGCTGGACGGCGAGCTTGAGCTCCGGCTCCTTCACCACCGCGTCGCCCACGGGGATCTCCGAGAACGGCCGCACCTCGTCCGCGTAGTGGAGCACCTGCATGATGAGCCCGTTGTCGATGGGCCGCATGAGCACGAGGTACTGCTTGCCGCGTGCGGCCCACTTGGCCAGGGCGCAGCGGCCGGTCTGACGCATGGCCTCGGACAGCAGGCGATAGGCCTTTTCGCCGCCCTTGTCCGGGCCGAGGTAGTACGCGCCTTCGAAGTAGATCGGATCCACCTTGGCCAGGGGGACGAACTCGGTGATCTCGATCGTCTTGCTCGCCTCCTCGGCCATGGACTTGATCTCGTCTTCGGTGAAGACGACGTACTGGTCCTTGGCGAACTCGTAGCCCTTGACCATCTGGTCGCGGGTGACGATCTCCTCGTCCTTGGTGCAGATGTACTGCTGCTTCAAGCGGGAGTGGCACTTCTCGTGGAGGAGGTTGAACGAGACGGCGGCCTGCGACTCGCTCGCCGCGTACAGACGGATGGGCACGGTGACGAGCCCGAAGGAGATCGTGGCCGTGGACATCGACCGTGCGACCATGGCCCCCATCATAACACGATCATGCAAGTTGATTAGATTCAATCAATTGCGTGTCACCGGTCACCACAATGCGATGGGTGGGGCCGCCCCTCCGGCCCAAGATGTTGTTGCGGCGGCGGTTAGGCCTTGACCGCCCGGAAGGTGATGGACCGGACCTTCCCGGCCACGTCCTCGAGCCGCGCCCCCGCGCGCGCGAGCAGCGCCGCGACGTCCGCGGGCGCCACCTCCTCCATCGCGGCCACGTAGTCCACGTCGCGCAGGATCTCGACCGCGCCCAGGCCGGCCTCGCGCACGAGCCGGAAGTAGTCCGCGCGCTGAGCCGCGCCCGAGATGCACCCGACGTAGGCCATCACGTCCTTCTCGACCGCGGGCGGCAGCATCCCGTCGAGCACGATGTCCGAGATCACGAGCCGGCCGCCGCGCCGCAGCACGCGCGCCGCCTCCGCGAACACCGCGCCCTTGTCCGGCACGAGGTTGATGACGCAGTTGCTGGTGACGGCATCGACCGACCCGTCGTCCACGGGCAGGGATTCGAGGCGCCCGGGCCGGAACTCGACGTGGGTGAGCCCCAGGCGCTCCGCCGCCCCGCGCGCCTTGTCGATCATGGCCGGCGTCATGTCCACTCCGATCACGCGGCCGCCGGGGCCGACCTGGCGCGCGGCCAGCAGCGCGTCCAGCCCGGGCCCGGAGCCGAGGTCGAGGACGGTCTCGCCTTCCTGGAGAGCCAGGAACGTGAGGGGCGCGCCGCAGCCCAGGCCCAGGTTCGTGTCCGCGGGCACCTGGGCCAGCTCCTCGGGCCGATAGCCGAGGCCCAGCGCGATCGTTCCCTCCGGCGAGCCGCACACGCCCTGCGGGCCGCAGCAGCCTCCTTCCTCCCCCTGAGCGATGCGCCCGTAGCGCTCACGCACCTTCTCGACCATCCGCTCCGCCTCAGCGCCCGCGGCGAGGGTCACGCGTTCGGGATCCATGGCTCTTCCTTTCTCGGGCGCGCTTCGCGACGGGCGCGCAGCCGCCGTCCTCACAGCAGTGCTCGGTGAGATAGGCCATGAGGGCGCGCATGCCGTCGTAGTCGGCGGCGTAGACGATGGAGCGGCCGGCGCGGCGCGCGGTGAGCAGGCCGGCCCGCGTGAGCTGCGACAGGTGGAAGGAGAGGGTGGTGGCGGGTATGGCCAGCCGCTGGGCCAGGTCGCCCGCGGCCAGGCCTTCCGGGCCCCGGCGCACGAGCAGCCGGAACAGCTCCAGCCGCGAGGGCTGGGCCAGCGCGCCCAGGGCCTCCACCGCCTCGCCTTGTTCCATGATTCCAGACTACTGGAAACATGGAAGCGTTGTCAAGCCGCGACGCCCATCGCATCGCTCACGCCTCCGAGCGTATGCTGCGCGCCATGGCCCCGCCCTGGCTCCTCTACGGCGCGAACGGCTACACGGGCGAGCTGATCGCGCGGCGCGCGGTGGCGGCGGGGGAGCGGCCGGTGCTGGGCGGGCGCAGCGCCGCCTCCGTCGGCCGCCTGGCCGGGGAGCTGGGGCTGGAGCAGCGCGTGTTCGCCCTCGACGATCCCGCCGCCGTCGACCGCGGCCTCGAGGGGATGAAGGCCGTCCTCCACTGCGCCGGCCCCTTCTCGCGCACGGCGGGGCCGATGGCCGAAGGGTGCCTGCGCGCGCGCGCGCACTACCTCGACATCACGGGCGAGATCGAGGTCTTCGAGGGAATGGCCGCGCGAGGCGCGGCCGCGCTCCGCGCCGGCGTGACCCTGCTGCCGGGGGTCGGATTCGACGTGGTGCCGTCCGATGGCCTGGCCGCCCATCTCCACGGCCGTCTTCCCTCCGCGACCCACCTCGCCCTGGGCTTCCAGGGATCGGGCCGGCTCTCGCGCGGCACCGCCACCACGATGGTCGAGAACCTGCACCGGGGAGGCGCCGTCCGGCGGGAGGGACGGATCGTCCGCGTGCCCGCGGCCTGGCGGACGCGCGTCATCGACTTCGGAGCCGGGCCTGTCGCCGCCATCACCATTCCGTGGGGCGACGTCGCGACCGCCTACCACACCACCGGAATCCCGAACATCGAGGTCTACACGGTCGTGCCGCGGACGACGCGTCTCCTGTTCAAGGCCGCCCGTCCGCTGGCGCCCCTCCTGGCGACGGGACCGGTGCAGTCCCTGCTCAAGCGCCGCATCCAGTCCGGACCGCCCGGCCCCAGCGCCGCCCATCGGGCGCGGGCGCGGAGCCTCCTCTGGGGCGAGGCGCGCGACACGAGCCAGGTCGTCGTCTCGCGTCTGGACACGCTCGAAGGCTACGAGCTGACCTCACGCACCGCTCTCCTCGCCCTGCAGTGCGTGGTGGCGGGCGGCGTGGGCGCGGGATTCCAGACGCCGAGCCGCGCCTTTGGTGCCGACTTCGTCCTGGCCGTGGAGAGCACCGTGCGCCGGGATGACCCGCCTCGCCCTGTGTAGGATGGAGGCGTGACCGCGCCCCCCGATCTCCTCGTCGTCGGCGCCGGACCGAGCGGCCTGGCCACCGCCATCGCGGCCCATCAGGCCGGTCTGGGCTACGAGGTCGTGGAGAAGGGCGTGCTCGTCAACTCCATCTTCAACTTCCCCCGCCACATGACGTTCTTCACGACCGCGGAGCTGCTCGAGATCGGCGGCCTGCCCTTCGTCACCCCCTACGAGAAGCCGACGCAGGTCGAGGGCCTCAAGTACTACCGCAAGGTGACGGACGCCTTCGGGCTGCAGGTCACCCTGGGCCAGGAGGTGGTGGGCCTCCGGCGCCTGGACGCGCCCGGGGAGGCGGCGCGCTTCGTGGTGGAGACGCGCGGCGCGGACGGAGTGACGACGAGCCGGCCGGCGCGCCACGTCGTCTTCGCCACCGGGTACTACGATCACCCCAACCTCCTCGGCATACCCGGCGAGGAGAGACCCCACGTCTCCCACTACTACACGGAGCCGCACGGCTACTACCGCAAGGCGGTGGTGGTGGTGGGAGGGAAGAACTCCGCCGCCATCGCCGCCCTCGAGCTCTACCGGGCGGGGGCCCAGGTCACGCTCGTGCACCGGCGCGCGCAGCTCAGCGATTCGATCAAGTACTGGATCCGTCCCGACATCGAGAACCGCATCAAGGAGGGCGTGATCCCCGTCCGCTTCGAGACCTGCCTGACGGAGATCCGCGCGCGCTCGGTCGTTCTCGGCTCCGCCCGCGGGAGCGAGGAGATCCCCGCGGACCAGGTCTTCCTCCTCACCGGCTATCACCCGGACACGGGGCTGCTCCGGCAGGCCGGCGTGCGCATCGACGAAGCGACGCTGGTCCCCGAGCACGACGCGGCGACGCTGGAGACCAGCGTGCCCGGCCTCTTCGTGGCCGGAGCGCTGGTCTCCGGCAAGCAGACGAGCCGCATCTTCATCGAGAACGGCCGCTTCCACGGGGAGGCGATCGTGGGCGCCATCACGGGGCGCGTGCTCAGCGCGCGCGGCTAGGAGAGGTGTCCGGCGAACCGCGCCGCGAACTCGGGACCGCGCGCCTCGTCCTCGTGCTTGAAGAAGACGAACGCGCGCGCCCAGGGCTGGGCCCGCACGCGGTCGGCCCAGGCCGCCACGTCCGCTTCCGTGTAGCTGGTGCGTCGCAGGCGCAGGTAGCCCCAGTCCGCGGTGACCGCGATGTCGGTCAGCGGCTCCTCGTCCGTGTCGGCCAGGCACAGGGCCGCGCCCTTGTCGCGGAGCGCGCCGCGCACCTCGTCGTCGAACCAGGAGGCGTGACGGAACTCGAAGGCCGCGCGGGGGGACGCCGGCAGCAGGGCCAGGAACTCCTTCAGCCGCTCGAGGTCCTTCTTCATGTAGGGCGGCAGCTGGAAGAGGATGGGCCCGAGCTTCGCGCCGAGCGCTCCCGCCGTCTCGAAGAAATACGACACGTCCCCGGAAACGTCGGCCAGCCGCCGGTGGTGCGTGATCCTCTGCGGCGCCTTGAGCACGAACGTGAACGCTTCCGGCGTCTGCTCCGCCCATTTCCGCAGCAGCTCGGGGGCGGGCATGCGGTAGAACGTGTTGTTGATCTCGACGGTGGGGAAGCGCCCCGCGTAGAAGCCGAGCATCTCCGCTTCCTTCATCTTCTCGGGGTAGAACCGCCCCTTCCATTCCTTGTAGCTGTAACCGCTGGTGCCGGTGAGGACGTGCATCGGGTGGGCGAGAAGAGCCCTTAAC
>Ga0209382_10004063_pt1 | contig 19809 bp, 14 predicted proteins | sample SoiMetdeltSBSDD5_FD_187599 | JGI IMG/M metagenome (GOLD analysis project Ga0209382, IMG submission 187599) | Bulk soil microbial communities from a Populus tree surrounding site in Tennessee, USA - Soil MetaG P. deltoides SBSDD5 (SPAdes) (version 2) | ecosystem: Environmental > Terrestrial >... | reverse complement strand
GCCCGCAGGAACTTCTGCAGCCCGGCCATCTCCGGCGCGGGCATGACGTTCCCGGGCATGCCGCGCAGCGGGCGCCCGTCGTGAACGAGCTTGGCCAGATCCGGATCGGTGATCGCGGAGAGCCGCTGGACGATGGGAGGGCCCATGTCTCCCCCCCACCCGTCGGCGCCGTGGCAGCTCGAGCAGCGCCTCTCGAACGTCTTGCGGCCGCCCTCCAGGCTCTGCGCGCCGCCGGTGGCGCCGGCGAAGAAGGACCCGAAGACCAGTAAGATCGCGGCGAATCTCGTCATCACGGGCTAGAGTCTACCGTCCCATCGCTTCAGGAGGGATACCGATGAACCGCCGAACGTTCCTCAAGACCCTCGCCGCCGCCCAGGCCGCCGTCCTCCTTCGCCCTCGGGACGCGGACGCGTCGCTGCCCAAGGCGAAGATCACGCGGGTGCGCATCTACCGGCCGCCGAACCTCAACCCCCTGTTCAACCAGAGCAACATGGTGGTCACGGTCGAGACCGACATCGGCCTCACCGGCATCGGGGACGGCGGCGCCAAGGACACGCTCGAGCAGTGTGCGGGGACGTTGATCGGCAAGAATCCCTTCCAGATCGAGGCGATCTGGCAGGAGGCGTACATCGCCTGGTTCTACCCGCCGGGGCGGGAGAAGACCCACGCCCTGGGCGCCCTCGACGCCGCTCTCTGGGACATCAAGGGCAAGGCGCTCAACGTCCCCGTGCACGAGCTGCTCGGAGGGAAGACCCGGGACTACTGCGAGTGCTACCTCACGGGCAGCGTTCCTCCGGGGACGCCCCCAAGCGCGAAGCTCAGCCTCCGCGAGCGCGCGCGCGCGACCATGGAGGCGGGCTACCGCGCGTACCGGATGGGAGCCGGGGACGTTCCCATCGGGGACGTCTACGACACGCGCGCGATGGTGCGGCGCATCGAGCAGGAGTGCCGCGAGGCCCGCGAGGGAGTCGGGCCGGACGGGAACTGGTGCATCGACTTCCACCAGCGCTTCGACCTCGGCGACGCCGTGCGCTGCTGCAAGGCCATCGAGCCCCACGACCCGCTCTTCGTCGAGGATCCCGTGCGCGACGAGCATGCCCTGGCCGACATCCCCAAGCTCCGGCAGATGACCACCGTGCCCCTGACCCACGGCGAGGAGTGGGGCCTGCGCTGGGACTTCAACCGCCTGGTCGAGAGCCACGACATCGACTTCATCCGGGCGACCCTGCCCAACGTCGGCGGGATCACCGAGATGATGAAGGTCGCCGCGCTCTGCGAGACGCACGCGGTGGGCATCATCCCGCACTTCACGGGCCCCATCGCCACCGCCGCCCTCGTCAACTGCCTTTCGACGTTCTCCGGCCCCGTGATGCTCGAGCACTACCCGGGCGGTCCGGCGATCGACTACCTGCCGGAATGGCTGGACATCAAGAACGGCAAGGCGTACACCAACCAGCGGCCGGGCCTGGGCGTGACCGCCGACCTGACGCGGCTGACCCAGATCGGAGAGATCACCGAGCCCGGACGCCGGATGATCTTCAAGCGGCCGGACGGCTCGCTGACCCATTGGTGAGAGGAGACATCATGATGGATCGTCGCAGTGCCATTCGCGCGCTTTCGCTCACCGGGGGCGCGTCGCTCCTGGGCGCGCGCGACGCGCTCTCCGCCACCCAGCCCGCCCCCGCCTACGCGCAGGCCGTGAAGGGCACGGCCCCGGTCAAGATCCGCGACGTCCGCACGATCCTCACCGCACCCAACCGGATCCGCCTCGTCGTGGTCAAGGTCGAGACGACGGAGCCGGGCCTGGTGGGCTGGGGCTGCGCGACGTTCACCCAGCGCGCGCTCGTCGTGGAGACGGCGATCGAGAAGTACCTGAAGCCCTTCCTCGTCGGGCGCGACGTGGACGAGATCGAGGACATCTGGCAGTCCACGTACGTGAGCTCCTACTGGCGGAACGGCCCCGTCCTCTTCAACGCCATGAGCGGCGTCGACATCGCGCTCTGGGACATCAAGGGCAAGCGGGCGGGAATGCCGCTCTACCAGCTCATGGGGGGCAAGGTACGCAAGGGCGCGGATTGCTATTTCCACGCCAGCGGCAGCAGCTTCCAGGAGGTCGAGGACAACGCGCGGGCGGCGATGCAGCAGGGATTCCGCCATGTTCGCATCCAAGTGGCGACGCCCGGCTATGCGGGCTACGGCGCGCGCAGCGGCGTCGCCCCGACGGCCGGTCCCGGCATGAGCGGGGTCACCGGCGCGCCCTCGGACGCGGTCGGCCCCACCAATCCCCAGGCCATCTGGGAGCCGGGGCCGTACGTGCGCATGCTGCCGAAGCTGTTCGAGCACATGCGCACCAAGCTGGGCGACGAGGTCGAGCTGCTGCACGACGTGCACGAGCGGGTGACCCTCAACCAGGCCATCAACCTCTGCAAGGCGCTCGAGCCCTATCGTCTCTTCTTCCTGGAGGACCCGTTCCCGCCCGAGGAGAACGACCACTTCCGGCTGCTGCGCCAGCAGACCAGCATCCCCATCGCGATGGGCGAGCTCTTCAACACGCAGCACGAGTACGTGCCCCTCATCAAGGACCGCCTGATCGACTTCATCCGCATCCACATCTCGCAGATCGGCGGCCTCAGCCCCGCGCGCAAGGTCCAGGCCCTCTGCGAGTACTTCGGCGTCCGCACCGCCTGGCACGGTCCGGGCGACGCCTCGCCCCTGGCCCACGCCGCCCAGCTCGCCCTGGAGCTGGCCAGCTACAACTTCGGCGTCCACGAAGGCGGCGGCTTTCCCAAGGAGACGGCGGAGGTGTTCGCGGGCTGTCCCGAGGTCAAGGACGGCTACATGCTGGCGTCGGAGAAGCCGGGGCTGGGCATCGATTTCGACGAGAAGCTGGCCGCGAAGTTCCCCATCCCGGCCGGGCCGCCGAACTTCGATTACTCCTGGGGCACGACGCGGCGGCGCGACGGAACGGTGATCAGGCCCTGAAGCATCACGGGATCACGTTGGGCGCGCCCTGCTTCGTGCCCGTCCACTGGACGGCGTAGCGGCAGGCGGCCGCGGCCGGAGGCTGTACGGCGACGGAGGCCAGCGCTTCCAGGCCGGTCCGGGTGAAGCGTCCGGTGACACGCACGGTCTGCGCGCCCAGGGAATCGGTCACGGTCTGGGCGTCGGTCGTGAAGGTGCCGTCGTTCGAGAGCGTCCCCGTGTACGTGAGGCCGTGGGTCAAGCGGAACTGCGTGGCCCCGGGGGTGTGCTCCACGCGCGTCGGCAGGGGCGCCACCTGGACCGTCCCGCAGGTGTTGTCGGTCAGAGCGACCATCATCGTGTAGTCGCCCCCCACCGCGATCAGGGTGACGGAAGGACCCGACGTCGGGCTCGTGCCGCCGCCCCCTCCCCCGCACGCGGCGAGGATACCCAAAAGCGCGCTCGCCGTGCCCCACGAAATCCGTTTGCCGGCGCGCCGCGGACGTGCCAGCATCCGCGCGTGCCGCCCCCGGTCCTTCGCTTCGGGGTCTTCGACCTCAGCCCGTCGACGGGCGAGCTGCGCCGGGCGGGCGTGCGCATCCGGATCCAGCCCCAGCCGGTGCGCGTCCTGGAGATCCTGGTCCGCCGGGGGGGCGAGGTCGTCACCCGCGAGGAGCTGCGCCGCGCGGTCTGGGGCGACGGCACGTTCGTCGATTTCGAGCACGGCCTGAACTTCTGCATCAACCAGGTGCGGCGCGCGCTCGGCGACAGCGCGACCGCGCCTCGCTTCGTGGAGACCGTGCCTCGCCGCGGCTACCGCTTCATCGCGCCCGTGGAGAGGCCGGAGCCGCCGGCGGCCACGGACGTCCGCGCGCCGATGGCACCGGCCGCCGCCGCTCCAACGGTCGTCCGCGCCGTGGAGCCCCGCTTCCGGGCGGGTTGGCGCTTCACCGTCGTGGCGGTGGCGGCCCTGCTCGTCGGCGGAGGCGTCGCGCCACGCCCGCGCGAAGCGCCCGTCGTCGAGATCCGCCCGGCCGCGCGCGAGGCGTATCTCAAGGGTCTGTATCACACGCAACGCGGCCCGGCGGAGTGGGCGGAAGGCGCGCGGTGCCTCGAGCGGGCGGTGGCCGAGGACCCCTCCTTCCTGGCCGCCCAGACCGCGCTCGCCGGAGCCTACGTCCAGCTGGCGGAGGCACGCCTGCGGACGGGACGCGAGGTCTTCCCCCTCGTCCGCTCCGCCGCCCTCGCCGCCCTGCGCGGGCCGCGCGAGGTCGCGGACGCGCACGTCTGGCTCGGGGTGGCGCGGCTGGCCGGTGACTGGGACTGGTCGGGGGCGGAGCGCGAGATGAAGGAAGCCATCGCCCTCGCCCCGGACCTCGCCCTGGCCCGGCGCCGCTATGCGTCGCTGCTCTCCGCGCGCGGCGACGACGACCGGGCCCTGGCCGAGCTGGCCGAGGCGCGCCGCGTCGATCCGCTGTGCACCGCCCTCGCCGGGGAGGCCGCCCTCATCCACTATCGCGCGCGGCGCTTCGACGAGGCGGCGGCCCTCTGGCGCGAGGGTCTTCGCGTCCGCGCGGACTCCGGTGGGCACGAGGGCCTGTTCCATCTCTACCTCCAGGAGGGGGACCTCGAGACCGCGTCCGTGGAGGCGCTGCGGGTGATGGCCCTCGTGGGCGTGCCCGAGCGCGAGATCCGCAAGCTGGGTATGCGCACGCCCGCGCAGATCGCGCAGGCGTTCGTGCGGGGCGCCGTCCAGCACCTCGATCGCCCCGGCAGCTACACGCTTCCCGACCGCCTGGCCATCCTTCACGCCACCCTGGGCAATCGCGAGCGCGCGCTGGACCAGCTCGAGATCGCGGTCTCCGAGCGGTCGCCGCAGCTCCTGGCCGCCCTCCGCGACCCCGCGTTCGACTCCCTGCGCGCGGAGCCGCGGTTCCGAAGGATCGTGGTCGCCGTCGGCCGAAGCTAGGCGATTGCCGCTCATGGACGGGGAGCCTAGGGCGTGCGAGCCGCCGCGGAAAGGCCAGAACGCCTGAGGGCCGAAGTCCCGTCGTGCGCGCGCGTTGGAAGACGAGGTAAGGAACGATGAGCGCTTGGAGCCGCCGGGACGTCCTCAAGGGGATCGGGGCCCCCGCCCTCGCCGCTTCGCTGCCGCTGCGTCCGGCCGAGGGCGCCCGTCCTTTCGCGCGAATGCCCGGGGAAGGCCCGGGCACGCCGAAGATCTGCCTCGGCTTCTACGGCACGGTGGACGAGGCCGGGATGCGGCGCGTCAAGCAGATCGGTGTGGACCACGTCCTCACCGGCGGTCCGAAGATCCCCTGGAGCGAGGCCGATCTCCGCGCGCGGATCGACGCCTTCAAGGCCGGCGGGCTGACCCTGTACAACATGATGATCTCGGGGTTCGACGACGTCATCTGGGGCCGGCCGGGCGCGGAGGCGCAGACGGCGGACGTGATCACGTCCATTCGCGCGGCGGGCAAGGTGGGACTGCCCGTCGTCGAGTACAACTTCTACGCGCACCGGCTGACGGAGGGCTACAAGGAGGAGACGGGCCGCGCGGGCGCGGGCTACACGGCCTACGACTACGGGCTCTCGAAGGACCTGCCCCCGAAGGAGGGCGTGGGCACGCACACGCGCGCCCAGCAGCTCGAACGGGCGCGGCGCTTCCTGAAGGCGGTGGTGCCGGAGGCCGAGAAGGCCAACGTGCGCCTGGCCCTGCATCCGAACGATCCGCCCGTGCCCCTGAGCCGCGGGTCGGAGCAGCTCATGGGCACGGTCGAGCACTGGAAGGAGTACCTCGGGCTCGTCGAGAGTCCCTTCAGCGGCATGACCTTCGACTGCGGGGTCACGCGCGAGATGGGCGAGGATCCGGTGGCCGTCTGCCGCTGGCTCGGCGAGCGCGACCGCATCAACCACGTCCACTTCCGCAACGTCGTCGTCCGGCGGCCGTACGTCGACTACACGGAGGTGTTCCTCGACGACGGCCAGGTGGACCTGTTCGGGGTGATGAGGGAGCTCGTGCGGCAGAAGTACCCGCGCGCGATCTACCCCGAGCACCCGCGTGCTCTCGACCTCGATCGCGAACGCGGGGCGGTCCGGAACCAGTACCCGGGCGGCGGCGGGTTCGCGGGCGAGATCTACAACGTCGGCTACGCGCGGGCCATGCTGCAGGCGGCCCTGACCCTCTAGCGGGAAGGGCCTTCGCGGTAAGGACCTCGGCCTATAGGCGCTGGCTCACGGCGAGGATGTTCCCCTCCGTGTCCTTGAACCAGGCCGTCTTGGCGCCGCCGCCGGTGGCGATGCCGTTCTTCATCTGGATCCCGGGCATGTCGTACTCCTCGAAAGTCACGCCGCGCGCCTTGAGCTCGGCGACTTCCTTCTCCACGTCCGCGACCTGCCAGAAGGCCTGGCTCGCCCGGGACGTGCCCGCGTTGGGCGTCGGGTACATGAAGACCTCGGTCCCTCCGCATTCGTAGATCACGCCCCCGGCGTATTCCTGCTTGGGCCGGAGGCCGATCGTGCCCTCGTAGAACTTCCGGGCCCGCGCGACGTTGGAAACCGGGATGTAGGCGCGAATCGGGGCCGCGCTCAGCATGCGCACCTCCTCGGTAACGGCCTTGGTGCCGTCCTCGTCCCATTCAACCTTTCGCCCGCGCTCGCGGTCAAACTCGGACAATGGCGCCTCCCGAGCCTCCCTCCACCCTCCTGGCGCGCCTCCGCCTCCGACTCGAAGCGGTGCGCGTCGCGATCTTCAGCTTCTTGAACGGCCCGAAGCCACGCTCGTCCGAAGGCGGAACGGGCGGAGCCGTAGGCTAGAGGTCGATCGCGACCACCTCGTGATCGCGGACCGGGGGCACCACGACCGTCACCGTGGCTCCCGCTTCCTCCGCGTTCGCTGCCGTCCCCGCCACGAGAAGCCGGACGCGCCGCGGCCGCGCCCCCGGGGGCAGGCGGATGCCCACCCTCATCGGACCCACGGGCACGAACTCGCGCACCGGGCCCTTCATGGCCATCGCGTTCGTGAGGTTCACGAGGTGCACGGTCAGCGAGTCCTTCTGGCGCCACGCCGTCACGTCGAACAGACCCGGCCCCTCCACGGTCACGGGCGGGTCCTCGTTGGCGGCCCAACGCACGGCGTTCGCCAGCAGCCGGCCGTGGTCGGGCGAGAGGACCTCCCAGAACGTGCGGTCCAGGTCCCCGGGTAAGTAGACGACGCGGCTCCTCCCCCGCTCGCGGAGGTAGACCTGCCGCTCCGTCGTCGCCTCCTGGCGCGGGAACACGTGCTCCATGGGCAGGTCGGGGTACGAGGGGACGAGCGTGACCGGCGACGGGAACTCGCCGCGCGGGCGGACACGCACGCGCTGCACCGCATTGATGATGCGCGGCGCGTCCTGGAGGCCGGCCAGGAGCGGGTGCGTCCGCCGGGCCTCCGCGTCGAGCGCGAGGTAGGAGTTCTGCATCCGCCGGTCCACCTGCCCGTCGAACGAGACGCCGAGCACCTCGGCCAGGCCGAAGTCCTTCCGGGCCGCTCCCGCCTCGTCGTAGAGCGAGGTCTCGAAGGTGGCGAGCAGGCTGCCGCCGCGCTCGACGTACTGGGCGAGGCTGCGACATTGCGTGTCGGACAAGGCGGCCACGTTCGGGAGGAGGAGCAGCTTGAAGCGATCGACACGGGCGGCGTCGAGCAGCCGGTCGTTCACCATCTCGAAGGGGATCCGCGCCTCGACCAGCGCCTGGTACAGACCCTTCAGGTGGTCGTCGACGCGGGCCTCCGCCTGGTCCTTGCCGTAGAAATCGCGCGTCTGCTCCGAGTAGACGACGGCGACGCGGGCCAGCGCTTCTTCGTTGCGCAGGTAGCGCTCGTGCGCGTGGTGCCAGGCGTACAGGTCTTCGACGGTGGCGAGCCAGCGGCGGTCGTAGAGCACGCCCGAGAACTTCGTGAACCAGGGCCGGAAGCCGTTGGCGATCCCGTCCAGGGCCCAGAGCCGGATCTCCGGACCCGCCTGCACGGAATCCTTCCAGCGATAGGGCTCCTCGACGCCGACGCTGAAGAGGCCGGCGATGGGCTTCGTGCCCATCACGGCGCGGTACTGCTTGGCCGAGCGCCCGAAGTCCCAGGGCGGAGTCAGGCCCCGCCGCGCCTGGTGGTCCACGGCCAGGAACTCGGCGCGGGTCGCGCTGTCGAGACCGGGCGGGCCGTTCGGGATGAAGCGCGCGGTCTTTCGCACGCTGCGGATGGCGGCGTCCCAGACCTCCCAGAGCTCGCGCAGCCGCTGTCTCCGCCAGAGGATGTAATCGCGCCGCGCGGGGTCGTCGGGGCTCGAGCCGGGAATGTCCTTGCCCGCCGCCGCCTTGAAGTTGCGCCGGCAGGTCTCGCAGTAGCACGTGCCGCTGCCCGCCCATCGATTGGCGAAGATCCCCTGCACGTCGTAACGGGTGGCGATCTCGCGGACGACCTCGGTCATGTGGTCGAAGTTCCGCGGACCGAGGCCACAGGTCACCCACAGGTCGGGGTTGGCCCAGTGTCTTCGCGGCTGGCCCTTCTCGTCGGCGGCGATCCATTCCGGATGGGCGGCGCGCGCGTCGTCGTACACGGCGTGGGGGTCGACGCGGGCGAGCACGATCAGGCCGCGCTGGCGGCACTCGCCGGCCAGTTCGCCGAACGGGTCCATCCCGTCCTTCATCCAGGCGCTGCGGCGATGGAACGGCACCTCCGTGGGATAGAACGCGACCACTCCGCCCGCGCTCAACGTCACCGCGTCGCAGTGGGTGCGCGCGAAGTAATCCAGCCAGAACTGCGGGTCGTAGCGGCCGGGGTCGTTCTCGACGAAGGCGAGCTGTCCCCAACGCATGGCGCGATCGAAGGGATTCGAATCGACCGTGGTTGCGTGGTCGAGCGATTCAGACCAAGCGCCGAGCACATTGGCTGCACCCACCGTCGTCGCCGCCATCCCGAGGAACTCGCGGCGTTTCATTCGCCGGCAACGACTCCGAGCGTCAACACCCCCTGAATCATCGCGGGACTCACACTCTCCTCCGAATCCGTCCGTCTCCGGACGTGGCCGAATACTGAGCCATTTTCAGAACGTATACCGCCACACATACCGGAAGTTGTGGACCACGAGGGCAGCGAGCAGCGCGAAGCCGAGCGCATAGACGACGGCCGCGATCAGCCGGGTGATCGGATAAAGAACGTCTGCGAAGTCCCGCACGTACCAGAACGCATCCGCGTTCCTACCCGCGGGAAGTGGAATCTCGAACACGCGCTCGCGATCGATATGGTGGGTCGTCCCTTCCGGATACGTCAGACTCGTCGGAATAGGCGCGCCGAGTGTCTCGCCGAAGTGAAACAGGGCCTGCTCCTGAACGCCGGCCGAAACGCCTGGCCTGAATATAAGGTACAGGTACTCCCTTACGATCTGACGGCTTCCGCGCCCTTCATCCGACCATTCGCTGAACCGCTCGTAGTCCCGAACGATGCGTGGGCAGCGCAGGGAGTACAGAAGGCTGCCACAGGCGAATGCAAAGGAGCTGTAATAGAAGATCTTCAGGCTGAAAGGCAGGCCGAGGTGTAGCCGAGTGCTAGCGATCCACACGGGAAGCGCTGTGTCCTGCCCGACCGCCGCCAGAATTTTCGATACGGCGGGCACCACGATCACCCAGACATACGAAGAACGCAGCACGGCGCTGTGCCCGAGGCGACGAAAGTCCGACCACCGCGGAATGGCCATGCGTAGGCGTGAAATCACGGGCAGCGCTCCGGTGAATGATGTTCGATCGACGACCGCGCCGGAGTATATGCGTGCTCACGCCCTACGCCACGGGTCCCGCGGCCATGTGATAAGGCACCGGCTACATCCGGGGACGAGAATTCTGTAGTCCCGGCGTCGTGATGGGTTCCGGCCTCCGCGTTCAGCTCGTCCGCGTCGCCGCCGCCACGGCCTGGCGGCTCACGCGCAGGCTGTCGAGGGGCGTGCTCCCCACCGTGTAGTCCTGCTCGACGTAGTAGTACTTGACCCCGGCCTTCTCGGCGGCGGCGAAGAACCGGCGGTAGTCGATCTCCCCGGCCCCCACCTCCTTGAAGGCCTCGTGCGGGACCTTGCCCTCGTCGAACTGCACGGGTGTGCCGCGTGCCTTGTCCTTCAAGTGCACGAGGGGCACGCGCCCGGCGTGGGTCTCCACGAGCTTGACCGGGTCCACGCCGGCGATGCTCGCCCAGAAGGTGTCGAGCTCGAGCGAGAGCAGGTCGCGCGGCGTCTCCCCCAGCAGCACGTCGATCGGCCGCACTCCCCCGATCGGCTCGTACTCGAAGGCGTGCGGGTGGTAGGCCAGGCCGAGCCCCGCCTTGCGACACGCCTCGCCCGCCTTGGCCAGCCGCGCCGCGAGGTCGCGGTAGACGTCGATGCCGCCGCGCTCGGCCTTCATCAAGTACACGACCACGAGGTACTCGAGGCCGCGGGCCTTCGCCTCGTCCACCGCGCTGGTCCAGGTGTAGTCCTCGGGCACCAGGTCCCCGGAGCCCGCCCAGGCCTTGCGATTACCGGTGACGAGGTACGTCGGCGCGTACGCGCTCGCCTGTCGCAGGCCGGCCGCCTTGGCCGCGGCCTCGAGGGACGGCCGCAGACCGCTCTCGATGTAGCGGTAGCCGAGCCCGGCGATCGCCTTGAGCGTCCCCGCGGCGTCCGCCTGCATCTGGTCGCGGACCGTGTACAAGGCCACCCCGAGCCGGTCGAGGACGCCGGCGGCGGCGGCCTCGGACGCGCGCGCGGCCAACCATCCCGGGGCCAGCCCCGCGGCCAGGCCCGCGACGGACGCTTTCAAGAAGACTCGCCGGGTGGGATCGTGGTCATCCATGCCCGCATTCTTGAACAGAGCGGGCACCGTGGCAACGGGTTTCGCAAACGCCGACCGGCCGGCTCAGCCTCCCGCGATCGCGCCCAGGATGATGAGGGGCTCCTTGCCCCCCGCGATCGCGTCCGGCAGCGGCGCGTCCGTGGGATCGTGCGAGAGGTCCTCCTGGCCGGCGAAAAACCGCACGAAGGGCCGCCGCTTGCGCGTGACGTGGTCCCGGATCGTGCCCTTGAGCCCAGGATATCTGGCCTCGAGGGCGTCGAGCACGGAATCGATGGTGACCGCACCCGTCACCTCCAGCGCCACCTCGGCGTCGGCGCCGGTGAGCCGGCGGAGCGGGGCCGGGATCTGGACGCGGATCATTTCAGTGTCTGCACCTCGACGGAGAGGACCGGGGGCAGGTCGCGCACGATCGAGGCCCAATGGTCTCCGCCGTCCGGTGAGCAATACACCTGGCCGCCCGTCGTTCCGAAGTACACGCCGCACGAGTCGAGGGAGTCGATGGCCATGGCGTCCCGGAAGACGTTCACGTAGCAATCCTTCTGGGGCAGGCCGTCGGTCAGGGCCTCCCATTCGTTCCCGCCCTTGCGGCTGCGGTAGACGCGCAGCTTCCCGTCGGGCGGATAGTGCTCGGAGTCGCTCTTGATGGGGACGACGTAGACCGTCTCCGGCTCGTGCGCGTGCACGTCGATGACGAACCCGAAGTCGGTGGGCAGGTTGCCGCTGACCTCCCTCCAGCTGTCGCCGGCATCGTCGCTGCGCATCACGTCCCAGTGCTTCTGCATGAAGAGGACGTCCGGCCGTGAGCGGTGCAGGGCGATGCGGTGGACGCAGTGCCCGATCTCAGCCGTGGGGTCCGGGATGTATTGGGAACGCAGGCCCTGGTTGATCGGCTTCCAGCTCCGGCCGCCATCGTCGGAGCGGAAGGCGCCCGCGGAGGAGATGGCGACGAAGATGCGCTTCTCGTTCTTGGGGTCGAGCAGGATCGTGTGCAGGCACATCCCGCCCGCGCCCGGCTGCCACTGGGGGCCGGTGCCGTGCCCGCGCAGGCCGGACAGCTCCTTCCAGTTCTGGCCGCCATCGGTGGACTTGAAGATGGCCGCGTCTTCGATCCCGGCGTAGACGGCGCTTGGGTCGGACAGCGACGGCTCGAGGTGCCAGACGCGCTTGAACTCCCAGGGCTTCTGCGTTCCGTCGTAGTGCTGGTGGGTGGTCAGCGGCTTGCCCGTCTCCGGCGAGGTGTCGTAGACGAACTTGTTGCTCTCGCCCTTCGGCGATCCGTCGGGCGCGGTCGTGGGCTCGCCCTTGGGCGTGCCCGGCTGGTGCCAGGTCTTCCCGCCGTCGTCCGAGCGCTGGATGATCTGCCCGAACCAGCCGCTCGTCTGCGAGGCGTAGATGCGATCGGGATCGGCGGGCGATCCCTTGAGGTGGTAGATCTCCCAGCCCGCGAAATGCGGGCCCTGGACGTCCCACTTCTGCCGCTTCTCGTCCGAGGTCAGGATGAAGGCGCCCTTCCGGGTGCCGGCCAGGACTCGCACTCCACTCATACGCGGCTCACCTTTCTGGCGCGCGCCCACGCGCTCGCCTGGCTCGTTCCAGTGGTCTCATGTTCCGCTGGCGGCGGGGCCGGGTTCAAGCGCCCCGTTCGGCCCCCGTCGGCCCAGTCCACTTCCTACGTCGGCGGGCTGGGATTGTTCCGTTGCCGGCGATACTCTGTGCAGTATCGGGAGGGACTATGGGCCAACGCCGGTCGCCAGGTGCCGTGTCGTCGTGCGCCGTTGCCGTTGGCTCGTTGTGGCTGGCTGCCCTCGCGGCCGCGCAATCCGTGGCCATCGACCATCAACCGGTCGCCTGCATCGTCGCCGACCGCTTTCCCGCTCTCACCGCCCGCCTCGAGCCCGTGAACGCCGTATCGCGGGCACGGACGTATTTCCGCGCTTCGGGAAGCCCGGCCTGGTACTACACGGAAATGAAGGCCGCCGAGGGGGGGTTCCGAGCCGTCCTCCCCAAGCCGAAGAAAAGCCTCAAGCGGATGGATTACTACCTCGAGGTGACGGGCCGTGACGTCGCGGTCACGCGGACGGCGGAGTACGGCGCCGACGTCGTTTCCGACGCGGCCAGCTGCCACGGCGGAATGATGGCGGCGAGCGCCGTCGGCAGCGCTTCGGTCACCATCGCCGCCGTCGGATCCGCCCCGTCGATCCCGGTAGGGTTCAGCGGAAGTGGCATCGCGGGCGCGGCCGGAGGCGGCGGCATCGGGACTACGACCGCGATCGTCGGCGGTGTCGGCGCGGCGGCGGCGGCCGCGGCCGTCGTTGCCGTCAAGAAGGCTTCGGACGAAGAGAGCTGCGGTCCCGGCGATACGTTGACCGTCGTCGAACGCTCCGCGACCACGCTCACGCTGCAGTGGTCGTTCCGCGAGCCCTCGCCGGTAAACTGCTACACGGTCGATTTCCTCACCAACCTCCCGGAGTGCCAACTGCCGCCCCACAACAACATCCAGGAAGTCCGGGGGACGTCCGTGACGCTGACCGGGCTCGCGTCCTCGGCGCTCTACAACATCCACGTCCATCCGCTTTCCTTCTGTCCCGGCGGTGGCGGCGGCGGCGGTTCGACCCTGTCCGGGAGCACCAACGCCGTCAGCGTCAGGACTCTTGCCCCCGGCGCCGCCAGCCAGTCGGTCACGCGATCCGACTACTCGTCTTGCTGCTCGTGATCGCTACGCCTTCGGGCCGGTCGCGCTAGAAATACAGCTTCAGCGCCAGCTGCACCTGCCGCGCGGGATAGGTGGTCCGGATCGTGCCGTAGGTTCCTCCAGCGATCGCATTGCCCTGCGCGTCGCGCCGGATGTTGGAGGCGTTGCTGTCCGGGATCTGGAAGTTCGTCTTGTTGAGGACGTTGAACGCCTCGACCCGGAACTCGAGACGGGTGTCCCGGCGGCCCAGCGGGAAGGCCTTGTGCAGCCCGAGGTCGGCCTGCCAGAAGCCCGGGCCGCGCGCGATGTTGCGGCCGGCCGTCCCGAAAGGCTGGCTGCGATCGGTCGGGATGGTCACCGCGTTGATGTTGAGATAGTTGTTCGGGTCGTTGGGCGAGCTGACCAGCGGCTGCCCCTCCACCAGGTTGGGCCGGTAGGTGAGGCTCGAGCCCACCACGAAGGCCGATGCCGGGCTGTAGGTGAGGTTGACGGGCAGACCGCTGGCGATGGTGTTGATCAGCGTCATCCGCCATCCGCCGATCACGGCATCCGCGAGACCGCTCGCGCCCGACGCGAACCGGCGATCCTTGCCGAAGGGCAGGTCGTACACGATGCTCGTCGTGTTGTTGAACGGCTGGTCGTAGTTCGACACGCCGCGGTCGGCGGCCATGTTGCGGATGTTGATGCGCGAGTTGTCCCCGCTGGTGGCTTCGAGGTGGCCGGCCACGTTGTCGATCGTCTTCGACCAGGTGAACGAGTTCAGCACGTACAGCCCCTGGCGGAACCGGCGCTCGACCTTCACCTGCAGGGAGTGGTAGTTCGCGTTGCCGCCCGGGAACGAGGCCTGGATGAACGAGAAGCCCGGGATGGGCCGCCGCGCCTGCAGGGCCGTGCCCGCCGCGGGATCGGCGGTGTTGTTCGGACGCGCCTGGTTGTAATCGCCGAGGACGATGAGCTTGACGCTGTGGTTGCCGACGTAGGCGACGTCGAAGAGCAGGTTCCAGGGCAGCTCGCGCTGCACGGTCAGGTGCCAGCTCTGCACGTAGCCGGTACGCGTGTCCGCGGGGGTGTAGTTGACGCGCGCGGCCAGCGGGTTGAAGTTCGCGGAAGTGGTCAGGCCTTCCGGATACCCGGCCTGGGTGGGGCGGAAGCAATTCAGGAACGCGTTGCCCGTGCAGATGGGCTGGGAGACCTGCTGGGCCACGCTGGCCCCCACGATGAAGGGCCCGTTGTAGCCGAGCATGTTCTCGCCGCCCAGGCGGTTGAAGTGGACGTAGCTGATCCCATAGCCGCCCCGGATCGCCGTCTTCGGCGTGAGCTGATAGGCGGCGCCGATGCGCGGCGCGAAGTTGTTCTTGTCCGGATGCACGCCCGAGCGATCGAAGAGCGATCCGTCCCTGGCCTGGACGAGGGTGTTGGTGGCCGGATCGTAGTTCGCGAGGTGGTTGTCCTTCTCGTACTGAGGCGTGGCGAACTCGTAGCGCAGGCCGAGGTTGAGGGTGAGCTTCGGGCTGACCTTGAAGTCGTCCTGCACGTAGGCGAAGTGCATCCGCTGGCGGTAGTTCAGGAGGGCGACGTTGTTGAGGTTGTAGGTGCTGCGCGCGCCGAAGAAGAAGTCCGCGAGGTTGTACACGTTGGCGCTGGCCGCGCCCGCCGGCCGGCTGAACTGGCCCGAGTACTGGTCCTCGCCGTACTTGGGGTGGAAGTCCTCGATCGCGGTATTGATCATCTGGAACTCGTAGCCCGTCTTCAGGGCGTGGTGGCCGAGGATCCGCGTGTAGTTGATGCGCGGATTGAAGACGAACGGGTCCTGGTGCTGGGGATTGCTGTTCTGGCGGCCCATCTGGGTGTATCCGCCGATCGTCTGGGTGTTGAGTCCTCCCGTGCTCCCGGCGTCTTCCGGCAGCCCGGTGATCCCGTAGCCCTGGAGCATGCTCGGCCCGCCGAGGCCGGTCGGGGTCTTGCCCGCCTTGGTGTGTGAGATCCCGAGGCGCAGCTCGAGCACCGACGCGCCGGAGAGGGTGAGGGTCACGCCGGTGGCCAGCTGCTTGTTCTCGACGTTGACGTTCGCGTTGGCGGGGCTGAACAGCGGCTCGGGAAGGAGAGGAGCCTCGAAGTTGTGCAGCTTGCGATAGCTCACCCGCGCGAAGGCGTTGACCCGGCTATTGAAGTTGTGGTCCACCTTCACGTCGAACTTGTCGTTGAAGAACGTGCTGCGCGGCAGGTTCTCGAAGTTGTTCGAGGCGGCGGAGGTGGTCACCGCTGGCAGGTCGCCGAGCACCTTCCGCGCGAACGAGGTCATGGGAACGGGCGACCCCGCGGGAATCACGGTGCCCGCCCGCTGCAGGGTGCCGGACGAGTCGACGAAGTCGTACGGAATGCGGACGGGGACGCCCAGGACTCCAGCGCGCTCACTGGCGTTCGCGATGGTTCCGAACTGCAGTGATTTCGTGATCCGCCGGAAGCCTTCGTAGTTCGCGAAGAAGAACGTGCGGTCCTTGACGATGGGGCCGCCGAAGGTGACCCCGAACTGGTTCTGCCGGAGCTCCGGCTTCTGCAGGCGCGTGGGCTTGAAGAAGCCCACCGCGTTGAGCGAGGTGTCGCGCAGGAAGTCGTAGGCCGACCCGCGGAATTCGTTCGTCCCGCTGCGGATCGAGGCGTTGATGACGGCGCCGCCCGCGCGCCCGTACTCCGCGCTGAAGTTGTTCGTCTGCACGCGGAACTCCTGCACCGCGTCCGGGGAGGCCTGCACCACCTGGTTCGAGAAGCCCTGGTTGCTCGTCCCGTAGAAGTTGTTGTCGACCCCGTCGAGCATGAAGCTGTTCAGGGAGCTGCGGAGACCGTTGACGTTGAAGGAGGCATCCCGGCCGCCGGACTCCTGCGTGTTCAGCACCGACTTCCGCACTCCGGGGCTCAGGAGAGCGAGGTCGGCGTAGGCGCGTCCGTTGAGGGGCAGGTTCACGATCTGCTGGCGGTTGATCACCTGGCCACGATCGCTCGAATCGGTCTCGAGCAGCCGCGCCTGCGCCTCCACCGTGACCTCCTCCGTGATCGCGCCCGTCTGCAGGGCCAGGTCCACGCGCTGGCGCGCGTTGACGCTCACCGTCACGTCCCGGGCGACGGCCTTCGAGAAGCCCGACAGCTCGCCGGTGACTTCGTAAGTGCCGATCTTGACGTTGAGGAACTGGTAGTTGCCGCTGGTGTCCGAATCGGCATGGGCGGTCACGCCGGTGGCCACGTTGCGCAGCGTGATCCGCGCGCCGGGCACGGCCGCCCCCGCGGGGTCGTGGACCGTTCCCAGCACGGTCGCCGTCTCGAACTGGGCGAAGGCGGGAGTGGCGAGCCCCAGGGCTCCCAGGAAGCAGATTGCCGCCAGATGGCGGTGGGTCTTGGCGCTCACCATGCGTCACCTCTCCGTTTGGATGTGCGAGGGAAAGAACGCTACGAGCCCAACGGGGAGCTTGTCAAGTTGGGTTGGAGCGTTCCAGGGGCCGCCACGACAGGGCCGGTCTATTCGGCGCGGAGCGCGGCCACGGGATCGATGGACGTGGCGCGCCTCGCGGGCAGATAGGAGGCGAGCAGCGCGATCCCGCCCAGGAGTGCCATCGTCGTGACCAGGGTCGCCGGGTCGTAGGGACGCACGCCGACGAGCAGTCCCTCCAGGACCCGGCCGAAGCCGAGCGCGACCAGCGCCCCCGCGATAAGGCCGATGGCCACCGGCCAGAAGCCCTGGCCGATCACCAGCCGCAGGACGTCGCCGGGAGTGGCGCCGAGCGCCATCCGCGTGCCGATCTCCTGCGTGCGCTGCGCCACCGCGTAGGCGGCCACGCCGTACACGCCGATCGCGGCCAGGAGCAGGGCGACCGACGCGAAGCCCGCGATCAACGTGGCCACGAAGCGCGACCGCGCGCTCTCCGCGGCCACGAGGTCGGCCGCGGTCGTGCCGGAGAACGTGGGAACGGAGGGATCCAGGGAGTTGGCCACCCGCCGCACGGACGCCAGCGCGCCCGCCGCGTCGGCGGACGCGCGCACGACGACCCAGAAGCCTTCGCGTGGCCACTGCCGGATCGGCACGTACACGTCGGGGTCGGCGGTGACCGCCTCCACGAGCCGGCGCTGCTTCACGTCCGCGGCCACGCCCACGATCTCCACCGATCGACCGCCCATGCGCAGGCGCGCGCCGATGGCATCGCCCCCGGGCCAGTGCCGGCGCGCCATCGTCTCGCTGATGACGACGACGGCGCGATCGGTCCCAAGGTCGGCGTCCGCGGGTGTGAAGGTCCGGCCGCGCACGCGGATCTTCATGGCCTCGAAATAGCCGTCGCCGACCGCGTGGTGATACACGCGGATCCCGCCGGGCTGCGTCACGTCCTGCTCGCGGCCCTCGATGGTGACGTTGCGGGCGGCCGACTGGCCTCCCATCGGTACGTCGGAGGCCAATGCCGCCGTCTCGATGCCCGGCCGCGTGCGCAGGCGGTCGACCAGCTCCGCTCCGAACTGGACGGCGCGCGCGGGATCGTAGCGGGCGGCGGGCAGGGAGAGGCGCAGGGCGGCCAGGCCGGAAGGCGCAAAGCCGGGGTCGAAGCGCCGCAGCGCTCCCGCCGTGCGGAGCAGGAGGCCCGCGCCCACGAGCAGCACGAGGGCCAGCGCCACCTCGAGGCCGACGAGCACATGCCGGCCGCGGTCGCGTCCGGCGCGAATGGCCCGGCCCGTCTGCTTCAGCGTCTCCGCCACGTCCGCGTCCGAGGCGCGCACGGCGGGCAGGATTCCGAAGAGCAGGGTGGTGACGGCGGCGGCCCCGGCGGCGATCAGGAGGCTGCGCCCGCCGATGGCCACGTCCACGAAGCTCGGCAGCGAGAGCGGGTTCGCCAGACGGAACGCGCCCACCGTCCAGCTCGCGAGCAGGAGCCCGAGCAGCCCGCCCGCGCCGGCCAGGAGGGCGCTCTCGGTGAGCAGCTGGCGCACCAGCCTCGCCCGGCGCGCGCCCAGCGCGGAGCGGATGGCCATCTCGCGCCGCCGCCCGGCCACGCGCGTCAGCATGAGGTTGGCCACGTTGGCACAAGCGATGAGCAGGACCAGGGAGACGGCCACCGTGAGCGCGGCCACCACCGGGCGGAAGGGACGCGCGACCTCGTCGTCAAGCGCCGCCACCGCCGCGCCCCGGGCCTGGTTCTCCCGGTGGCCGGCCTCGAGACGGGCCGCGATGGCGTCCATCTCCGCCTGCGCGCCCGCCACCGTCACCCCCGGCCGCCGCCGCGCCACCACGTTGAGCCAGCGCTCGTTGCGGTCCCGCGCATCGCGGTCGGCGACGCCGAGGGGTCCCCGGAAGGCCGTGAACAGCTCCGCGCCGTCCGAGAGGCCGCGGAAGCCCCGAGGCAGGACGCCGCACACGCGCGCGGGTATGTCGTCCACGACGATGGTGCGGCCCACGATGTCGGAAGCCTCGCCGAAGCGCCGCGTCCAGAGGCCGTGCGACAGGACGACGACCGCTTCCGCGGACGGGGTGTCATCGGCCTCCACCAGCGCCCGCCCGCGCTCCGCGGCCAGGCCCAGGATCTCGAAGTAGGCCGGGGAGACGCGCTCCATCACCACGCGCTCGACGTCCTCGCCCGCGCGGAGCGTGGTCCCCGTGTCGTCGTAGACCGCCATCTTCTCGAAGGACCGTGCCTGGGCTCGCCAGTCCTCGAAGTTGGGGTACGACACCGACCGCCGCTCCAGGGTCGCGCGCCGGATGGTCTCGTCGATGGCGACGAGGTGCTCCGGATCGCGGTACGGGAGTGGACGGACGAGCAGCGCGTGCGCGAGAGTGAGCACGGCGGTGACGCCGCCGATGCCGAGCGCGAGCGCGAGCGCGCTCGTCACGGTGAAGACGGGGCTGCGCCGGAGGGTGCGGAGGCCGAACCGGACGTCGCTGGCGAGGCTCACTCGCAGGTGGCGAAGTCAATCTCCGTGCCAGGACCGGACCGATTGCTAAGTGCCCGTGGGAGCGGCGGGTTTCGGTTTCCGGCGGTCGTCGGCGGCCCGGTCGCCTGTTCGGAAACGGCACGCGGGGGTCCCACCTGCGGACGTCCCTTGAAAAGAAACGAAGCCGGCAGCGCGGGGTCGCACGCTGCCGGCTCGAACGGCTTCCGAGAGTGGCTGAGACCTACGCGATCTCCGCCCCCTCCTTGATGTGCTCCGGCTCGACCAGGTACTCGGCCACGTACTCGCCTTCCAGGCCCCCGGCCGGCCGCTCGATGACCTCCTCCGGGATCTTGATCCGGCGGTAGAACTCCATGCCCGTACCCGCCGGGATCAGGCGGCCC
>Ga0209382_10004059_pt1 | contig 19816 bp, 11 predicted proteins | sample SoiMetdeltSBSDD5_FD_187599 | JGI IMG/M metagenome (GOLD analysis project Ga0209382, IMG submission 187599) | Bulk soil microbial communities from a Populus tree surrounding site in Tennessee, USA - Soil MetaG P. deltoides SBSDD5 (SPAdes) (version 2) | ecosystem: Environmental > Terrestrial >... | reverse complement strand
GACGGCTGGCTGCGCACCGGCGACGTCGCGAGCATCGACGAGCACGGCTACATCCGCATCGTCGATCGCACCAAGGACCTGATCAAATCCGGCGGCGAGTGGATCAGCTCGGTGGATATGGAGAACGAGCTGATGGGTCATGCATCCGTCGCGGAAGCCGCAGTGATCGCGGTCCCGGATGAGAAATGGAGTGAGCGCCCGCTCGCATGCGTCGTGTTCCGTCCCGGCAAGACTGCGACAGCGGAAGACTTGCGCGCGCACCTCGCGCACAAGTTCGCGAAGTGGCAACTCCCGGAGCGCTTCGAGTTCCTCGACGCGATCCCGCGCACGTCCACCGGCAAGTTCTGGAAAACCAAACTCCGCGACCAGTTCCAACGCTGACCGTGCGCGTGTAGCACGCTGTAGGTCGGGCTTCAGCCCGACTCCGATGCTCGTTCAACCTTTTCCCCGATTGACCCTGTCACGACTCGCGGCGTAATTTTCGCCGCGTCGAACTCCAATCAACTCAGCTCAGGGATGGCCGCCATGGAACGTCCACACGGCTTTTGGATCGCAGTCGCTGCTGTTCTCATCGCTTCATCATTGGCTGCTCAGGCCGCGCGCGCGCAGGATCCGGATCTCTGCGTCAAGGATGGTGGCACTGCCGAGTGTACGGGGCCGCAAGTCGGACCCTACCAGTATTCGCTCTTCAGCCCGGGGTGGTCCGCCGGGCCGTTCGGCTCAGAAGCGGTAGCCTTGGATGTGCTCCAGAGCGGCCTTGAGGACGGGGGTGCATGCACGGTTTCGATCGACAACCCAGCGTGGTATCCGCTGCCGACGGCATCGGGCCTCTACCAGGTCGGCACTAACTACTTTTACGTCACCGTTGACGGATTCGGACTTGAGAACAACCAGCGCAAGTATTCGGTGACGGCTTCTGGCACGTATGCAATCAACTCCACGCCTGCCTGTGGCAACAACTACTCGTATCTCTATCAGCTATTTCGCTTTCGCACGGTAGGCTGTCCACGCTACTACCAAGGCAACATGTGGACGCCCGGGCCGAATGGCCATGGGTACTGCTGGCGCACGGCGGCGCCGTGGCTCAAGCCGCAGAAGAATGTCGGCCCGCCGCCAGACGACATGTGCGTGGGCAACCCTGTGAACATCGCAAGCGGCAACAAATACGCCGTGGAACGCGACTACGTGGGCGCGGGCGCCTTCCCGCTCGAATACGTGCGCCGCTATAACAGTCAGGCAGCCAACATCTATACCGGTGCTGCCCCGCCCTTTGTTTCACGGCTCGTTATGTGGCGGGGCAGCTATGAGAAGGCCGTGCTCTTCAACGGGCATCAGGCGTTTCCCGCGGTGGATGTTTATCGCGAGGATGGCAAAGTCATCCGCTTCGAGCCGGTCGGCGGAGTGTGGCAGACCGATGCAGATATCAACCTCAAGCTCACGCAGCATATCGACACAGGCGGTGCCACGACGGGCTGGACCGTCACCACGGCGAACGACGTGCGCGAGGAGTACACCGCCGCAGGATCGCTGATCTCGCAGTCCGATCGGGGCGGCGTCACGCACACGGTGAACTACGATGCAGCCGGTCGCATTGCGAGCGTCATGCACTCGTTCGGTTATCAGCTCGGCTTCAACTACGACGTCAACGATCGCCTCACCTCGATCTCCTTGCCGGGCGGCGCGACGATCGCCTATCAGTACGACGGGTCAGTTCGCTTGTCAGTCGTCACCTATCCGGACTCCAAATCCAAAACGTACCACTACGAGAACTCATCGTGGTGGAGCGCGCTCACCGGTATCACCGATGAGAACAACACGCGCTTCGCCACCTACGGCTACGACAGCAATGGCCGAGCGAATTTGTCGGAGCACGCAGGCGGTGCCGATCGGCACACCTTCGCTTATCCAAGCAGCACGTCCACCACGGTGACCGATCCTCTGAACGAAACGCGCACCTGGACGCACGGGATCGTTCTGGATAGTGCCCGCGCCATGAGCGTCAGCTCCAGGAGCACGACGTGTCCCGCGACCGAGAAGTCCAAGAGTTACGACGCGAACGGCAACGCTTCCTCTGTCACTGACTTCAACGACATCGAGACGCAGCGCACGTATGACCTGACGCGCAACCTCGAAACCTCGCGCACCGAAGCCTACGGCACGCCGCGCGCACGCACGATCACGACGCAATGGCACTCCACCTTCCGTCTGCCCACGCAGATCGATGAGCCCGGCAAGCGCACGACCTTCACGTACGACTCTAGCGGCAACCTGCTGACGAAGACCGTGCTCGACACGGGCACGAGCGAGTCGCGCACCTGGACCTACACGTACAACAGCTTCGGCCAGGTCCTGACCGCGAACGGTCCGCGCACCGATGTCTCGGATGTCACGACCTACACGTACTACACCTGCACCACCGGCTATCAGTGCGGCCAGGTCCAGACGATCACGAACTCCCTCGGTCACGTCACGACCTACAACACCTACAACGCGCACGGCCAGCCGCTCACGATCACCGATCCGAATGGTGTCGTGACGACGCTGACCTATGACGCCCGCCAGCGCTTGACCTCGCGCACGGTCGGCAGTGAGCAGACGACGTTCGACTACTGGCCGACGGGACTCATCAAGAAGGCGACCCTGCCGGATGGCAGCTTCCTCGAGTACACCTACGACGGCGCACACCGGCTCACGGAGATCGAGGACTCCGAGGGCAACCGCATCGTCTACACGCTCGATGCAATGGGCAATCGCACGGCGGAGAATCTCTACGATCCGTCCAACGCCTTGACCCAGACGCGCACGCGCGTCTTCAACACGCTCAATCAGCTCTGGAAGGAGATCGGCGCCGCCGGCACTGCGGCCGTCACGACGAGCTTTGCGTACGACAGCGAGGGCAACCAGACCGGGATCAATGCGCCGCTGTCGCGCAACACTACGCAAGGCTATGACGAGCTCAATCGGTTGCAGCAGGTCACCGATCCACTCTCCGGGATCACGCAATACGGCTACAACGCGCTCGATCAGTTGATCTCGGTGACGGATCCGAGCAGCAAAGTCACGAGCTACAGCTACAACACGCTCGGGGATCTCACCCAGCAGGTGAGCCCGGATACCGGGACGACCACGAATACATACGACTCAGGCGGGAATCTAGCCACCAGCACGGATGCACGAAGCAAGACGGCGACGTATGCCTACGACGCGTTGAACCGGGTCACGAGCGTGACGTATCCGGATCAGACGATCGCCTACACCTATGACAGCGGTACGAACCAGAAGGGCCGCCTCACGCAGCTCACCGATGCCTCAGGCTCCACGAGCTGGAGCTACGACACGCAGGGGCGAGTGCTGTCGCGTCAGCAGAGCATGGGAATCAGCAAGACACTCGGCTACGCCTACGACAGCGCCGGGCGCCTGCAGACTCTCACGCTGCCCTCGGGCAACACCATCACCTATGGCTACACGGACGGGAAGATCACGAGCCTGACGCTGAACGGCTCGACGACGATCCTCTCGAACGTCCTGTATCAACCGTTCGGGCCGACCCGAGGCTGGACCTGGGGCAACTCAACGCTCGCGATCCGCGAGTACGACACGGACGGTAAGGTCACGGACATCGATAGCGCCGGACTCAAGACCTACAGCTACGACGATGCGTTCCGGATCACCGGCATTACCGATGCAGCGAACTCGAGCCTGAGCCAGAGCTACGGCTACGACCTGCTCGATCGAATCACGAGCGCAATCAGTACGAGCCTCAATCAAGGCTGGACGTACGATGCGAACGGCAATCGTCTGACGCAGACGGGCAGTGCGGCCTCGACGTACAGCGTCAGCAGCACGAACAATCGCTTGAGCAGCGTCTCTGGTGCGTTGTCGCGAACGTACAGCCATGACAACAGCGGCAGTGCGACGGGAGATGGCACGGCAACCTTCACCTACAACGATGCCGGGCGCATGGTGAGCGCGACCAAAGCGAGCGTCACGACGACGTACGCGCTCAACGCGCTCGGGCAGCGAGTGAAGAAGACCACGAGCAGCACCTCGACGTACTTCGTGTATGACGAGACTGGGCAGCTGGTCGGTGAGTACGACAACTCGGGCAATCTGATCCAGGAGACGGTGTGGTTGGGCGACACGCCAGTGGCGACGCTCAGACCGAGCGGTCTGTTCTACATTCACAGCGATCACTTGAACACGCCGCGACGGATCAGCCGGCCGAGCGACAACGTCGTGGTATGGCGATGGGACTCGGATGCGTTCGGGACGACTGCAGCTAACGAGGATCCGGATGCCGACTCGAGCCTGTTCGTCTTTGGCCTTCGCTTTCCGGGGCAGTACTTTGACCCAGAGACTGGGCTGCACTACAACTACTATCGAGATGGTTACGACCCAGCCACCGGACGCTATACGCAAAGCGATCCGATAGGACTCGCCGGCGGATTGAACCCGTATGCGTACGTCAGCGCCAGTCCGGTAGGGGCCGTTGATCCGCTTGGCTTGTCGGAAGCAGGGGATCAGATCGCGGCCGTCGGCGTCCGACGCGCGATGGGCGGCATGGACGCCGCAATGAGAGCACAGGGTATTGCTGAGCGGTCGGGACTGCCCGGTCCGCACAACGGGCCACAGGATGCCTATCGCCATTGCCTGTGGTCGTGCCTACTCGCACAAAGCATGGGTGAGCAATCGGCCAGGAAGATCGGTGACACACACGAAGCTACCAACAAGAAGAATAATCAGCCGCAGGATGAGCAAGACATGGACCAGGCCAACAACGCGGCGGGCAGGCTATGCACTCAACCGATCGGACCGAAACCCTGCACTGAGCGTTGTGGCGATCTCTTAATGAGCGGCCAACTGTTTGGACTTGGCGGTAAGCCGATGCCCGTACCACCAAATTCACCAGCGGCGAGCTCTGGAGGACGTTATGGACGTTATGGCCCGTATTAGCACGATACTTCTGTTGCTCATCTGCCTTTCTGGCTGTAACGGGCCCGAACATTGGCCAATGGAACCGTTCGATGCGCGTGAATGGGCGAAGACGCCGGACGCCAAGCGGTATGTCTTTGCTCGCGACATCGTGGAGCGGAGGGTCCTTGAGGGTAAGACACCGACCGAAGTTATGGCTCTTCTCGGTCCTCCGAGCTCCGAGAATGCGAACGAACATGCGATCAGCTATGTGATCAGTTCTGGCGGCATCGGATTCAATCAGGTCTTCGTGCTAGATCTGCGAGTCAACCCAGCAGGAGGGCGCGTCGAGAGCGTTGCGATCCGAGGGGACTGACAGGATCGATTCCCATTGGCTGCATCTACGACGACAAGGCCGATTAATCTACAACTACTTCAGAGATGGATACGACCCTGCAGTCGGTCGCTATACGCAAAGCGATCCGATCGGCCTACGCGGCGGACTCAACACGTATGCGTACGCAGGCAAGTGTCTTCGAGCCCGCAGAGCCGGGAACCTACGCCTTGAGAGACACCGAAGAGGAAGTGGTCGATCCTGCGTTCATTTCCACTTGGTCTGTCACTGAACCTGATGCGTGAGCCCTCGAATCGCGATGACGGATCAATCCCTCCACCGCAGAGCGGCGGAGGGCACAGCACCGCTCTCTACTCAACTCACATACAAAACTCGCGGTTCGTCGACTTTGTTGAGTGGTCCGAGTGCATCAAGTAGCGGTTTAATCCGCACCGAATCGACTTGCTCCGCACTCTGGTCGATGAGACTGCGCGCGACGTAGGTCGCCTGAGCGTACGACACTGCTTCTTCGCACTCGGCGTGCAGCAGCACTTCGTACAAGCAAGTGAGCACGCCGTATGCCTGCAACAGCAAGTCGCGCTGCGCGTCGATGATCTGCTCTAACCGATTCAAAGCCTGCAACGTATCCATGTCACTCTCCTTTTCAGGGTGGCTGGTTAGACGCTCGGCGGTGTTCTTACCACCGTCGGGCGTCGCTTCTTCGGCGCTCGGATGAGCGCAATGGAAATCGTACGCGCGGTATTGGTTCTGGATATCCGAACAGGGTGGGAGTTTTGAGAGAAATGCGAAGAGTCGGGCTGAAGCCCGACCTACAGCGCGATAGACAGCGGCGATAGGCAGCGCGATAGACAGCGCGATGAGCCGCGCAATTGCAGCCCGGCCTGCGGTGTCAGCGTCGGAGAACCTTTTCCCTCTCAGCCATCACCTACGCGCACAGATCACTACTGATCGAAGCGGGCAAGGCCCGAGGTTTCTCGATGAAGACGTTTCTCAAACAGCTCCTCGCTGCTGTCGTTGTTCTTTCAATGCTCGGCTGCACGACGATCCAGCCGCTCACAGCCAATGGGTCGCAGCTTGCGAGTGCGCTCAAGCCTGGCGACAAGGTCGAGATCACAACGACGCGCGGCCAGCAGCTCAACCTGAAGGTCGACAATGTCGGCGCCAGCTCTCTGCAGGGCGGCGGTCAGACCGTCGCGTACAACGACATTCAGAGCATCAGTCGCAAGGAGATCGACTCGCAGAAAACGTTGTGGGTCGTTCTCGGTATCGTCGGGGTAGGTGCGCTTGCGGCAGCTGCAGGTGGCGGCGGCGGCAGCGGCGGTGGCAGCGGCTACTGAGGCCCGCGCTCGATGCGGCAGTGGATGCTCTGCATGCCGCTGTCCTGCGGGTCGTAGTTCGGGTCGTCGGCCGGGAAGGACTCGGTCGTGATGCGCAACGCGGTGATTTCGTCGAGCGTCCAGAGCTTGCCGTAGCCGAAGCCGCCTGAGTTGCTCGAGCCGCCGACCTGCACCGCCCGCAGCACTTCGACACCACGTGTCGAAACCCCGTGGAGATACGGCTCCACGACGCGCGGCAGGCCGTTATAGCGGAACTCCAGCAGCAAGCGCTTGCGGATGGCCTCGCAGATGATGTCTCGTTGTTCGTTCATATTCCGCGGCCAGGCGGACAGGACGGGCCGAGCGTAGCGGCGAGCAGAACGGCTGTCTGTCCGTGGATGCCGCGAGGATGAGAGCTTATGCTCTCGCCATGAGCCAGTACGTCGGCGCGATCGACCAGGGCACGACCAGCAGTCGCTTCATCGTGTTCGACGCTCAGGGCGCAATCGTCGCCGTCGCACAGAAAGAGCATCAACAGATCTACCCGCAGCCGGGCTGGGTCGAGCACTCGCCGGTCGAGATTGCCCGCAATACGGATGACGTCATTGCAGCGGCGTTACAGCAGGCGAAACTGACGGCGCGCGACTTGATCGCGGTCGGCATCACGAATCAGCGTGAGACCACGATCGTCTGGGACCGCAGCGGGCGACCCATTCACAACGCATTGGTATGGCAGGACACGCGCGTCGATCCGCTGGTCGCGTTCTATTCCGGCCATGGCGGCAAGGATCGCTTTCGCGCCCAGACCGGGCTGCCGCTCGCCAGCTACTTCAGCGGCCTGAAACTCAAGTGGCTGCTCGATAACGTCCCCGGCGCACGCGAGCGCGCACTGGCCGGAGAGCTGCTGTTCGGAACGATCGATAGCTGGGTCGTCTGGAATCTCACCGGCGGCGTGCGCGGTGGGTTGCACATCACCGACGTTACGAATGCGAGCCGCACGCAGCTCATGCGCCTGGACTCGCTCGCCTGGGACGACGAGCTGCTGAACGCCTTCTCGATTCCGGGGACGCTGTTGCCGCGGATCGCATCGTCGAGCGAGGTCTACGGCGAGATTGCGGCCGGGCCGCTGCGTGGAGTGCCGATCGCAGGAATCCTCGGCGATCAGCAAGCCGCGCTCGTGGGCCAGACCTGCTTTCGTCCCGGCGAAGCCAAGAACACGTACGGGACGGGCTGTTTTCTGCTGATGAACACCGGAACGACGCCGGTGTCGTCGGCCGCAGGACTGGTGACGACCGTCGCGTACCAACTCGGCAAACAACCGGCGCACTACGCGCTCGAAGGCTCGATCGCCATCGCCGGCGCTCTCGTTCAATGGCTGCGCGACAACCTCGGGATGATCGCGAAGAGCAGCGACGTCGAGCAGCTCGCGGCGAGCGTCGCGGACAATGGCGACGTCTACATCGTGCCGGCATTCTCCGGTCTCTACGCGCCTTACTGGAAGGACAGCGCTCGCGGCGTGATCGCCGGCCTGACGCGCTACGCCACGCGGGGACACATCGCGCGAGCGGCACTCGAAGCGACCGCATATCAGACGCGCGATGTTCTGACCGCGATGGAACAGGACTCAGGCATCAAGCTGAGCGAGTTGCGCGTCGACGGCGGCATGGTCCTGAACGAGTTGCTGATGCAATTCCAGGCCGACATCCTCGATGTCGCAGTCGTTCGTCCGAAGGTGACCGAGACGACCGCACTCGGCGCCGCGTACGCCGCGGGATTGGCAACGGGCTACTGGCGCAGCACCGACGAGCTGACGAAGAACTGGGGCATCGAGAAGCGCTGGACACCAGCGATGTCGAAAGAGCAACGCGGCCGCTTGTACTCGGCATGGCAGAAGGCAGTCACGCGCTCGTTCGGGTGGGTCGAGTGACAGCGAAGACTCAGCTCGACGGCTTCATTGCGAAGTACTCACCGGACGTCGCGAAGCAGGGACGTGCCGCAATCGCGCGCATGCGCAAGCTCCTGCCGGCCGCACAGCTCCTCGTGTACGACAACTACAACGCGCTCGCGATCGGCTTCGGGCCGAGCGAGCGCGCCACAGCAATCGTGTTCTCGATCGCGTTCTACCCGCGCTGGGTCAGCCTGTTCTTCGCCAAGGGCGCGGGCCTGCCTGATCCGCACAAGCGCTTGAAGGGAAGCGGCAGTGTCGTTCGTCATGTCGTGCTCACCGATATCGCCGTGCTCGACGACCCGCAGATCCGTGCGCTCATGCAGCAAGCACTCGCGCGCTCCGGCGCTTCATTGCAGGCCGGCAAGCGCGGCGCTATCGTCATCAAGTCGATCTCGGCGCGGCAACGACCCCGCCGCCCACCTGCCAATAAAAAGTAACTGTAGGTCGGGCTTCAGCCCGACAACGAGGGTTCAATCATGACCGACGTCAACATCCTCGCCGTCCTCGTCGCGGCGGTCTCCAGTTTCCTGCTCGGCGGACTGTGGTATTCGCCCGTCCTCTTCCACAAAGCGTGGAATCGCGAAGCCGGCCGCGGCGAGAACCCCGAGAAGATGAAGCATCCGGGCCGCGTATTCGGCGTCGCGTTCGTGTTCGCGCTGATCGCGGCGTGGGTGTTCGCGTGGTGGCTCGGTCCCGATCCGCAGCTGCGCGATTCGTTGTGGAAAGGTCTCGCAGTCGGCGCCGGCTTCGTCGGCGCGAGCTTCGGGATCAACTACCAATTTGCGAGCCGCAGCTTCCTGATGTGGGCCATCGATGCCGGCTACCACACGGCGCAGTTCCTGCTGTTCGCGCTGGTGCTGTCACTTTGGCCGTGAGATTTCCTGCGTGCGCAGCCACTGCGTGACGAGCTTGGACCGTTCCTCCGTCACGCCGAGGCTGCGCAACGCGTAGTCGGTCATCTCCAGCGCGAGCTCCAGCTCGCCCATCACCGCGCGATCCACGCCCTGGTCGATAAGATAGGCAAGCTCGCTCGCCGTGTGCGTGCGCGCGACGATCGCGAGGCGCGGATTGCGCTCGCGGGCCAGCTCGAGAATCCGCCGCACCTGGAAGCCGTCAGGCGAAGCGATCACGAGCAGGCGCGCGTGCTGGATCGCTGCGAGATCCAATACGCCGGCCGCGGAAGCATCACCCTGAATCGCGACGATGTGCTGCGCGCGCAGCTCATCGACGATGCGTTGATGCGCCTCGACGACCGCGAATTTCAGCCCCTGCGCTTCGAGTGCACGACCGACGACGCTGCCGACGCGGCCGTAACCGACGATCACTGCATGATTGCGTAAGGTCGCAGCCTGCGCGGCTGGGACTTCCGGCGCGCGCCGCCGACTGCGGCGTTCGAGCAATGCTGTTACGCGCGGATGCCGGTCGAGCCAGCGTGTCATCGGCGCGATCATGCCGAACGCGAATGGATTGAACGTGATCGACAGCAGCGCGCCAGCGAGGATCAGGTCGCGCCCCTCGGGCGGCAGCAGGCCGAGTCCGACGCCGAGCGCGCCGAGAATGAAAGAGAACTCGCCGATCTGCGCGAGACTGGCGGAAATCGTCAGCGCCGTCCGCACCGGGTAGCCGAACGCGAGCACGATCGCGAAGGCCGCGAGCGACTTGCCGACCACGATCACGAACAGCACGCCGAGCAACTCGAGCGGCCGCTCCACGACGACCGACGGATCGAACAGCATGCCGACGGAGACGAAGAACAACACGGCGAATGCATCCTGCAGGGGCAGCGAGTTCTCCGCGGCCTGATGACTGAGCTCGGTCTCGGCGAGCACGACGCCCGCGAAGAACGCGCCGAGCGCGAAGGAGACGTCAAACAAATGCGCGGATCCGTACGCGATGCCGAGCGCGATCGCGAGTACGGCGAGCGTGAAAAGCTCGCGCGATCCGGCGCGTGCGACGTGCTGCAGGATCCACGGCACGATGCGTCGCCCGCCGACGAGCATCACCGCGACGAATATCGCCACCTTGAGCGTCGTCATCCCGAGTCCCGTCAGCAGCGAGCGCGTATCTGCAGACCCATCGGTCGCCAGCGCAGGCAGGAACACCAGTGCCAGGACCGTTGCGAGGTCCTCGACGATGAGCCAGCCGACTGCGATGTGGCCGTTCTCAGTATCGAGCTCGTTGCGTTGTTCGAGCGCTCGCAGCAGAACGACCGTGCTGGCGACCGAGAGAGCGAGGCCGAACACGAGCCCCGCGGACAGGCTCCAGCCCCACCAGCGTGCGAGCCCTGCGCCGATTGCGGTGGCGACGGCGATCTGCGCCACGGCGCCGGGCAGCGCGATGGCGCGCACCCGCATGAGCGTCGAAATCGAGAAATGCAGGCCGACGCCGAACATCAGCAGGATGACGCCGATCTCCGCCAGCTCGGAGGCGAGGTCGGCATCCGCGACGAAGCCCGGTGTGAACGGACCTATCGCGATGCCGGCGACCAGATATCCGACGAGCGGCGGCAGGCGCACGCGGGCGGCGAGGAATCCAAAGGCGAGGGCGAGGACGAAGCCGACGGCGATCAGTGCGATGAGTTTGGATTCATGGGGCATGCAGCCCGCACTGTATCAAGAAGTCAGGCTAAAGCCTGACCCACAAGAGAGGAGTCAGGCCAAGCCCAAGCTGCATGTGGGTCAGGCTTCAGCCTGACTCTTCATCTCACGAGCGCCACGTCCAACGGTCTGCTATCGGCGCGCCCACGATCATCCACCGTGCGGACGATGTAATGCCCCGACCCGCGCGGGTTCCATGCCAGCGCAATTCCAGGCGCGCTCGTTCCGACGTAGCTCTCATCGACGAACCAATGCAGGCGGCGCACCTCGCTGTCGGCGTTGGCGGCGAGCGGTACTGTCTCATCACCGATGCGCCCGGCGCGGATCGTGTAAGTCGCGGCAGTGACCGGCGATGTGATGTGCGGCGGCGTGCCGCCCGGCAGGTCGCGCAGGCAATCCGCTGCCGGTGGCGGACGACGCCGCGGCATGCCGGCTTGCGCGAACAATTGCAGCAACTCGGTCGGCCAGAACTCGAACACTTCCGAGCGCGTGTATTGCGGGTCGTACGGCGGGCAAGCCTGGTCGCCGGAGCGCGCGTCGATCCACACGCGTCGATGTACCTGGCTCACGCGAATCGGCGAAACGCCCGGGATGTACCAGGTGCTCACAGTCTGCGGGCACTCTGCGTTCGGCAGATCTCCCGAAGCGCTGCAGACATCGACGCGTTCCAGTCGCGGCGGCTGGCGATAAGCGGGCTCGACCAGCTTTCTGTTGGCGCCGATCGCATCGACGAGGCGGAAGAACAACGGTGCGGCTGCCTGAACGCCGACGAATGCAGGATTGCCGGAGCCGTCGAAGTTGCCGACCCACACGACGAGCACGTACGGGCCGAATACGCCCGCGGTCCACGCATCGCGGAAGCCCCACGACGTACCGGTCTTCCATGCAACCGGCACGCTGCTGCGACGCTGAGTGAATGCGTCGTCGGGACGCGGCGCCGTTCGCAGCATGTCGAGCGTCATGAAGCTCGCTTCTTCGGAGAGCAGGCGCGAGCCGGTTTCTTGGCTCTCGCCGGCGAGATAGTGCAGCGGTGCGAGTCGGCCGCGATTCGCGAGCATCGCGTACAGCGTCGCGATTTCTTCGGAGGTCACTTCGCCGCCGCCCAGTGTGAGCGCGAGGCCGTAATGTCGCTCGCTCGCGAGCTGCGAGACGCCGGCGACTTTGAGGAACTCGTAAAGGCTCGGTTGCGTGAGCTGTGCGGAGAGCGCCACGGCGGGAACGTTGCGCGAGCGCGTGAGTGCATCGGTCGCGGTGATCGGGCCGACGAAGCGGCCGTCGAAATTCTCGGGGCTGTAGGGACCGAAGGAGGTCGGCGCATCCTTGAGCACGGTGAGCGGATGGATCAGGCCCTGGTCGATCGCGAGCGCATAGATGAAAGGCTTGAGTGTCGAGCCGGGCGAGCGCTTCGCGAGTGTGCCGTTCACCTGGCCGTCGATCGCGGCAGAGTTGAAATCGGCGGAGCCGACCATCGCGCGTACGGACATGTCGCGATAGTCGACGAGCAGGGCAGTGGCGTTGTGAATGCCGGTGCTGCTGCGCTCGCGGATGTAGTTCGCGATCACGCGCTCGGTGAGAGATTGCAGGCGCGAGTCGAGCGTAGTGCGAACCGCATGCCCTTCGGCTCTCTGCAACACGTAGTCCGTGAAATGCGGCGCGCCGAACGGCAGATCGCGCAGCGATCCGAACTGCAACCGCATCGCGACGTGCTGTGCCGCATCCGCTGCCTGCGGATGTGCTTCGGTCCAGCGCGCGAACAAGCGTTGGCGCGCCTCGCGCAGCTCATCGCCTTCACGACCGGACGGCGCGCGGCGCGCGGGCGATTGCGGGATCAGCACCAACGCCAGCGATTCGGCGATGTCGAGCCGCGCGGCGGGCTTGTCGAAGTAGATGAGGCTCGCGGCACCGACGCCCTGGATGTTGCCGCCGTACGGCATCAAGTTGACGTGCGCTTCCAGCAGCTCGCGCTTGGAGTAGCACATCTCTAGCTGAATCGCGCGAGCGATCTGCTGCAGCTTGCCGCCGACGCTGCGGGTGTTCAGGCCGTACATCAGTCGCGCGAGCTGCATCGTAATCGTCGAGCCGCCGATCCGCGGCCCGCCCGAGTAGCTCGACAGTGCGGCGCGCACGAGCGCCGCCGGATTGAACCCGGCGTGCCGATAGAAGTGCCGGTCCTCGTGCATCAACAACGCGTCGACGAATTCCTCCGGGACCTGGTCCAGCGGCGTCCACAGCCGGTATTGCTGATCGCTCGCGAGCGTCAGTCGCAACAACCGGCCCTGTTCGTCGAAGACTGCCGTCGACGATGGAATGCGTGCCACCAACGGTTCGCGCGGCGCGAACCGAACGCCGATCACGACCGCAGTCACTGCGACCAGGACGGCGAGCAGCGCGGCTACGATTTTCACGGCCGCGACACCACGAGCTTTCCGGCTGGCGAGCGGCCCACGACGCTGCGGTCGTACATCGCCTCGCCGTAGGCAGGCGGCACGACGTAGTTGCCCACGTTGGTCGCCTTGATGCGGTAGACGATTTCCGACATGTCCTTGGCCGCGTCGACGTAGAACACCACGCGGTCCTCGCGCATGTCTGCGTACTGGAGCGACGCCCTGGTCGTGCCGACGCACACCTGGCACGTCCAGCCTGCGGCGCCCTCGTCGTATTCCTCGCCGTCGTTCGCTTCAGTGCTCGCTTCCAGGAAGGGCGTTTGCGCTTCCTGCGATGGCACGACCAGCTCGAACCCGCCCGGCAGCAGATCGACCAGCGCGAGGCTCGAAACATAGTCGCGCGCGATGCTGCGGAACTTCAGATGCACATCGACCTGCTGACCCATCGTGATGCTCGTCAGCGGCTTGCCGCTTGCGTCCGTGTACTCGCGCAGTACCTCGAAGCCCTGGCGGATCGCTTCCGTCGGCGGTTTGCGGTCGAAGCCCGACTGCTCGATCGTGTAGTACGCGTTCAGCTCGGAGTTGTTCGTGAAGCGCAGCGCCGCCGCCTGCTCGCTGAATGCAGCCTTCGGGAACGTGACTTCGGCGAGCTGCAGCGCTTGGACACGTTTGTCCTTCAGCACTTCAGCCAGCGCGAGATTGCGCGCGGCGCCCTGAGTCGCGCTCGCGTAGGCGTCGAGCGCCAGCAACGTCGTGCCGGCCGACAGCGAATGGTAGTAGCTGTCGTTCACTCGCTGCGCCAGTGTCGTCAGCGTTTCCTTCGGTATGTCCTGCAGACGTTCCGGGAAGTGCCTGGCGATCACGAACAGCAGCAACGCGTCGCGCGTCATCGGATCGTTGTACATGTCGCTCGTGGTGCCGAGGCCGAACTTCGTGCGGCCGATCAACTGACCCGCGTCGCGATCCTGGCGCATGAGATCGAGCGAGCCCGCCAGCCAGGCGGCCGTGAGGTCCTGTTCCCACTGGCCGCGATAGCGCTCTTCCAGCCGCTTGCGAGCCGCGGCGATCTCGGTCGACATCCGCTGCCCTTGCCGCGTCAGCAGGTAGATCGCATACGCGGTCTGCCGCTCGTCCGCCAGATTGTTGCCGTCACGTGCAGCGATGTTCCGCAGGAAAACGTTGCCGCTGCCGATCAGGTCGCCGGGCACGGGCTCGTCGCGCTCCGCCGCTTCGATCAGGAAATGCTGCGCGTACAGCGCAACGAACTCGACGACCTGCTCGCTGCCCGGCCACAGCTTGTACGCACCTGCGTCGCTCTGGCGTGCACGCAACTCGCTCACGAGCCCGGCGATGTCAGCCCCCGGCTCGGTGCGCACGTAGCCGAACTCGGGCCGCGCCTTCAGCAGAATCGCTGGCATTGCCTGGCTCACGATCTGCTCGGTGCATGCGTACGGATAGCGCCCGAGGTAGCTGACGAACCCGTGCGCAAACTGCAGCGGCAGCATCGAGGCGCCGGCTTCGAGCTTGCGAAAGTGCGGATACAGCGAGCGATCGATGGCGATCTCGCGCTGGCCGCGCGGCAGCATGCCCGCCCTGATCTGCGTCATGTACGACGTCGCCGGTCGGACGCTCAGGTCGATGCGGCGCTTCGCGCTGGCGTCACCGCTCTGCGCGCTGAACGTGAGGTTCGCGGGGCCAAGCTCATCGCGCGTCCGCACGCGGAAGCGCACCGATCCTTCGTGGCCTTCGGCGATCGTTGCCTGCTGCGTGCGGTCGCCGACGACTTCGAGGGCCGGGTCGGTCTGCAACGTCACCGCGACTGCAGCGTTCTCACCGGAGCCCGCAACGTTGTTCGATACGCCGACGCTTACGTCGAATTCGTCGCCCGGTGTCACCGTCGTCGGTGCGTTCGGCGACAGTACGAAATCGCCGCGCACGATCGTGCGGCCGTCGTACACGCCGATGCGATCGTTCGACACGGCCACAGCCATCACACGGAGCGTGCCGTTGAAATAGTCGGGCACCGCGTACTTCAGCTCGCGCGGCGTCGCGTCCGCTTCGACGATGCCCGACCAGTACGCAACCGGCTTCTCGCCTTTGCGACGGAACGGATTGAGATGCTTGCCGAGCAGGCCTTCCGCATCGCCGCCGGGTGCGGCCGCGAGGCCGAGTTGGCGGAACTCCGGCAGGATCAGGTCGAGGATCTGCAGCGTCGAGACTTCGAGCGCCCGCTTCGCGAAGAAGTGGCCGAGCGGATCGGGCGTGCGATAGCTCGCCACCTGCAGGATGCCTTCGTCCACCGCGAACAGCACCAGGCGCGACGGCCGCGTGGAGCTGTAGCGGAACGTGACTTCAGCGCCCGGCTTCGCGAGCTGAGGCGACTCCACCGTAACCTGGTTGCGGCGTGCGTCGACGTCGATCGAGAACGGTTGTACGCCGTACGACAGCGGGCTGGTGTAGATCTCGGACGATCCGGCGTCGCGCACGAACGTCACGGTGACGTAGGCGTTGCCTTCGAGCCCGTCCGGCAGCCGGACGCGCTGCACCGAGCTCGTCGTCGTGGTCTTGAACCAGTGCCACGCATAGACGCGCTCGCGCTCGATCGTGATCAGGCCCGCGCCGGCGTACGGCGCGCGGATCGAGAGCTCGATTTCCTCGCCGGGCGCGTAGTCGCGCTTCGACAGCACCAGCTCCAGTTCTGCATTCTTCTCCAGCGCGCGCGTGACGTTGCCTTCGCCGGCGACCTGGTAGTCGAAGCGCGCCAGGCGCTCACCCTGTGCATCGCGCACTTCGTAAGCGAAGTTACCCGGCGCATCGGTCGCGAGCGACAGATCGAAACCGTTCGTGGCGATCGCCAGCGGCTGCTCCGACAGCGTCGTCTCCTTGCGTCGCGACTCATATTTGTATGTGCCGTTCTGCTGGCGCATGAGCACGGAGACGAAGCGCGTCTCCAGGCGTGCGAGCACCAGCTTCTCGACGGCTGCGGCACGCGCCTGCGGATTGATCGCGATCAGGTGCACCTTGCGATCTCCACCGCGCGGCAGGAACTGCAGATCGCCGTCCGCCTTGTAGCCGATCAGGAACGGCATGCTCGATACGAGCTGCGCCGCCTCGGCTGTGACGCCGCGACCGCCATCAGCTTCGAAACCCTGCGCGACGATGTGCATGCGATACGTCGCGCGCGCGAAGCGCTGCAGATTGAGCGTGAGCTTGGCGTCGCCTTGCGCGTTGGTGGTCGTCTCGGCGAGCTGCTCCGTGTAACCCTCGCGTGCGAACTGCGGGTCGTAGAACGTGTAGTCCGGGAACGCGCGGAAAGAGGGAATGCTCGGATTGAGCGTGAGCTGTGCGGTGACGCGGCGATTCTCCGCCGGCGTGCCGAACAGGTTTTCGAGATGCACGTAACCTTCGAGCGCGTCCGGCGCGACCCAGCCATCGAGCGACTCGGTCGAGAAGCCGGCCTTCATGCGCAGCCGATCGGGCTGGAAATCGCGCACTTGCACGGTCGTCGAGCCGATCAGATCCGAGTCGTACTGGCTGCGCACGATCGACAGCGACAGCGTGTACGTGCCGGTCGGCGAGCTCTCCTTCGTCGCGTGCAGGATTTCGCCGAAGCCCGCCGCGCCGGGGAGGTACGTCTCGCGCCGCACGACGATGCCGCGCGGGTCGGTGACTTCCAGGCGCAGGGGCAGGCGGTCGAGGTTGCCGCTCCAATCCTGGTTGCGGACGATCGCAGCCGCGCGGATCTGCTCGCCGGGCCGGTAGATGCCGCGGTCGGAGAACAGGTACGCAGCGAGTGCTGCGCGGTCGGCGTTGCTCTCCACGCCGCCGACTTCGAAGCGCGAGAAATCCAGCCAGCGGTCGCGGCCGTCGAACGGCAGGAAAGAGCTGTCGCCGCTGCGTCGCGCGAGATACAGCACCGGCGCCCGCTCGTTCTTGAAGCTCTTGAGATCCGGGAAGCGTACGTGGCCGTCGCTGTCCGTCGTCTCGCTGAGCGCGGCCAGTCCGTTGCGACCGATGATCTCCACCGTCGCGCCCGCGACCGGCGCACCAGTCGCGATCGACTGCACGAACACGTCGTGCGCGCTGTCGACTGCACGCTTCGCGACCAGTCCGAGATCGGTCACGACGAGCAGACGCGCGTCGGTGAGCTGACCGACGTTGTTCCAGTTCGTGCCGAAGTCGCGCGCGGAGGCTTCATCGCCGTCCCACGCCTGCGCGCGGACCAGGAAGATGCCGCGTCGGTCGCCGCCGTCGTTATCGAGGAACTCGCCGAGATCGACCGCCTCATACTGCGCTTTGCCGGGAGGTGCGGGCGGCAGCTCCAGCACGCGCACGAAACGCTCGGCGACGTTGGTCGCGTCGAACGACCAGTTCGAGAACATCGGTTTCGCGAATTCGCCGTTCGACTGCGTGACGAGATGCTGCAACTGTCGCGGCAGCAGCCGATTCACCTCGACCCGGATCTTGCGCACGTTGCGCGCGAACAGGCTCAGCGTCTTCTCGCCGGACATCGACAGCAGCGAGCCCTGGTGCATGATGCTCAGCTCGCGCGGAAATTCCGGTACGCGAATGATGCGCTCGACACTCTCGCCGAGCTGGTAGCCGCCGAACGAGCGCAGCCCCGCGTCGACCTTCACGTACACGTAGCGACCGGGATCGGCTTCGTAGCGCAGGCTGTGCAGTTCGTAGTGCTCGCGCTCGCCGGGAATTTGCGTGAGCTGCAATTGCGTGTCGGTGCGCAGCACCTCCGGCCGCAGGTTGCTGGCGTCCCACTGGAACGGCCTGCCGCGGCTGTGCTGTTCGAACGACTGCTGCAGCTTCGCATCGGGATGACGCAGCGGCAGCAGCCAGGCGTGCACCTTCGCCGGCAGCTCGCGCTCCAGCACCGAGAACGACGTCGTGACCAGCAGCACCTGGTCGGGCTCGTTGCGCTCGTCGCGCACGATGTCGAGTGCGACATCCGCAATCTTCAGGCTGTTGAGACCCGGCACGTCGACGTCGGTCGCGAGCTCTTCACGCGTCTCGTTGCCGCCGCGCGCCGCATGCACGCCGGGCGCGATTGCGATGTGCAGGCGACCGGCCTTCGCCGGCACTTCGATCTGGTTGGAGTGCACGTACGCGTTCAGCTTCAGCTTGTCGTAGGTAACGGTGAACGTCGGCGCGGTCAGCTCCTTCTCGATCTTGTCGTTGACGCGCTCGAACATTGCGAGCCGCACGCGGCGCTCGAAACTTTCCGGGTCGACCGGATGCGTGAACGAGATGTTCACGACCGCCTTCTTGTTCGCGGCGACGACCGGGTCCTGGTAGAACTCCGTCGTCGCGACTTTGGCCACGAAGGCCGGCGCATCGAACTCGAAGCTGTAATCGCGCAAGCGCACGTGCGCGGCGGCGAACGTCTTGCGCGACAGCGAGACTGCGAACTTCTGTCCGACGGGCCAGTCGCTCGCCGGCTGAAAGCGGAGGGCCTTGTCATCGTCCCAGCGCCATTGACCGGCGAGCTGCGGGCTCATCGAAATGCCGGCCTGCTCCGGCTCGACGGCGTGACCGGCGCGATCGAGCGGCGCGGTCGCGGAGTCGAAGCGCACGAGCAGCGGATTCGGCGGGCGCGGCGGATCGCAGGCGTAACAAGTCACCGGCGGCGCGGTCACGGCGAACGTAACTTCGACGGGACGAGGCTGGCTTTCGTACCAGCGCCACAGCAGCACAGCGGCGATGACGAGAACGAGCGCGCTTGCACCGATGAGGGCCGCACGTCGCGGATTCCCCCGTGCAGCGCTCGCCGTCGCTGCACCACGGTCGTGCACGAATGACGCAGTCCTGGCGACCCACTGCGGCGGCTGCCACGAAATCTGCCCGAACGCCGCCCGCAACCCGCTCCGAATCCGCTCGCCTGCCGCACCCATGCATGCCTCTCGTTCGCCGCCCGCACGGCGCCATTTTGGGCGCGGATTGTGCCTAAGAAGGGTTGAACTGTGGCAGAGCCGTGGCGGTCAGAGGGTAGCGGTCAGCGGTTGGCCGTTAGCGGTCGGTGCGGAAATGGGTTACGGTAGCTCCATGCGTACGTTGAGATGGCTTTTTGTCCTGGCAGTCCCAGTTCTCGCGGCCTGCGGTGGCGGTTCGGATACGAAGTGCGTCGATCCTGACGAGCCGTACCTGAGTGCGCGGACCAATACGCCGCTGCGCGTTCCCGACGGCATGTCGCAGCCGAACCGCTCCGAGGCGCTGGCCATCCCGGAGGCGAAGACTGCGAACAAGTCGGGTCGCACGTCCTGCCTCGATGCGCCCCCGTCCTACTTCCGCTCGAC
>Ga0209382_10004058_pt1 | contig 19818 bp, 14 predicted proteins | sample SoiMetdeltSBSDD5_FD_187599 | JGI IMG/M metagenome (GOLD analysis project Ga0209382, IMG submission 187599) | Bulk soil microbial communities from a Populus tree surrounding site in Tennessee, USA - Soil MetaG P. deltoides SBSDD5 (SPAdes) (version 2) | ecosystem: Environmental > Terrestrial >... | reverse complement strand
CTCGCTCGCGCGGCGGCGATTGTCGTGCCCGGCGTCGGACATTTCAACGCTACGGCGGTTCTCGATGAAACGTGGCGGACGGCAATCAACGAGCGGGTTCGCAACGGTTCGCCGCTTCTGGGAATCTGCCTGGGTCTGCAGTGGCTCTTTGAGGGCAGCGACGAGGCGCCGGATCTTCCGGGACTCTCAGTGCTGCCCGGCCGGTGTTTCAAACTGCCGCCGCCAGTCAAAGTGCCTCACGTCGGGTGGAACTCTCTGGAGATCGGGCAGCCTGCTCCGCTCGTGGACGGAGTGGCGAATGGAACGCAGGTGTACTTCACGCATTCCTACGCCGCGCCGATTACCGGCGATACGGTCGCAGGTACGACGCACGGCGCGCGCTTTGCCGCAGCGGTGCAGCGCGGCCGGGTCTGCGGTGTGCAGTTTCACCCGGAGAAATCCGGGACCGCAGGGCTGCAAATCCTCAGGAACTTCGTGGCGCTGATCTGACCATGCTGTCGAAACGCATCATCGCGTGCCTGGACGTCCGGGACGGCTCGGTCGTCAAGGGGATCAACTTCGAAGGCCTCCGTCGGGCGGGAGATCCAGCTGAACTCGCCGAGCGCTACAACGCCGAAGGCATTGACGAGCTCGTGATCCTCGACGTGACGGCGACGATAGAAGGCCGCCGCGCGCTCGAGGCGACGATCCGCGACGTCTCGTCACGTCTGTTCATCCCGCTCGCGGTGGGCGGCGGCATCAGATCGGAGCGAGACGCGGCGGCTGCGGTTGACGCGGGTGCGGACAAGGTCAGCATCAACTCCGCCGCTCTCGCGAATCCAGCGCTCATCACGAGCCTGGCCGAGAAGTACGGCAGCCAGGCTGTTGTCGTTGCGATAGATGCGAAACAAGTGGGCGATCGGTTCGAGGTCTACGCGCGCAGCGGGAGCGTTGCCGCAGATCGAGACGCGGTTGAATGGGCGCAGGAAGCCGAACAGCGCGGCGCTGGAGAAATTCTTCTGACGTCAATCGACCGCGACGGAACGCGTTCCGGTTTCGACTGCCCGCTGACTGCCGCTGTGTCGCGCGCCGTTTCGATCCCGGTGATCGCATCAGGTGGCGCCGGCACGTTCGACCACTTCTTCGAGGTCTTCACCGACGGAAAAGCTGATGCGGCACTAGCCGCGTCGGTCTTCCACTATTCCGAACACGCCGTTGCTGAACTCAAGCAATTCCTTCACGGCCGCGGCATCCCGACACGATTGTGAAATGTTGATTCCATCGATTGATCTCCAAGGCGGCCGGATCGTCCAACTCGTGCAAGGTGAACGGCTGGCCGTAGAGACGTCCGACTTCGACGGCTGGATCGAGCGTTTCTCCGGATTCCCCAAGGTCCAGCTGATTGATTTGGACGCGGCCAAGAATGCCGGGCACAACGAGGATCTCATCTCCGAGATCTGTGCACGTCTGCCGTGCCGCGTTGGCGGCGGAATTCGCCATGCGGAACGCGCCAGGCGCCTGCTTGCGCTCAATGCCACCGCCGTCATCGTGGGATCGTCATTGTTCAGCAAGGGCCACGTGAACCTCGATGCTGCGGAGGAGATCTCGAGCGCCGTCACTCCGGAATGCTTGATTGCCGCCGTGGACAGCCGCGGCGGCCAGGTCGTGATCGACGGCTGGCGGACCACCGTGGGCATCACGGCGGTGGACGCCGTGCGCGCGCTCGAGCCATTTGTCGGCGAGTTTCTCTACACCCACGTTGACCGCGAAGGGTTGATGCAGGGAACCGACATGGACGCCATTGCGGCCGTTCGAGACGCCACGTCCCGCCGGGTCACCGCCGCGGGCGGGATCACGACCGTCGAGGAAGTCGATCGTCTGCACTCCATGGGTGTGGATGCCGTGGTTGGGATGGCCATCTACACGGGACGGATGAGCCTGCCGAAGACCAGTTAGCCGCTTCTGAGGTAGTCTCTTAGCGCTGATGCGGCGACTGAGCGCGGTCCTATTCCTGCTGCTTGTGACGTCCTCGGGCTGCACGCGCCCAGCCGGACTGTTTTCCGAACAGAACGCGCACGCCCACATCAGCATGCTTGCCGGCACGATCGGCAGCAGGCCCGTGGGCACTCCGTCCAATACCCGCGCGCGCGAATACATCGTCGAGCAGCTTCGCCAGTTCGGGTTCGAGGTCCGCGTCCAGGATGTCGACGCGCGACGGCCTCAGCTCGGCCGTACGGCCCGGGTTTCGAACATCATCGCCATCCGGCAAGGCCAGCGTTCGGAAGCGATCGGCCTCGTCTCACACTACGACTCCGTGGCCGCGGGGCCTGGTGCAGGCGACAACGCCCTCGGAGTTGGCGTGTCGTTGGAGGCTGCGCGTGTCCTGGCCGCAAAGGCGGATCGGTCGTGGTCGCTGATGATCCTCGTTACGGATGGCGAGGAGGCAGGCCTCATGGGCGCCGCCGCGCTGATGACCGACCGCGAAGTCAGCAGTCGGCTGAACGCCTACGTCAACATGGAGTCGATCGGCTCCGCCGGTCCCCCGATGCTCTTCGAGGTCGGTCCAGGCAACGATTGGATCCTCGGCCCGTGGGCGGAGCTGGCCCCACACCCGCGCGGCGGATCGTTCGTCGGCGAGATCTATCGTCGCCTGCCAAACGACACCGACTTCTCAATCTTGAAGCTGCACGGAATTCCTGGGTTGAACCTCGCGGCGGTGGGCGACGGCTATCCGTATCACACCTCCCGCGACACGGTTGACAGGCTGTCACCGCGCACGGTTCGACAGACCGGCGAGCAGGTTGTCGCGATCGTCAACGCACTCGACACAATCGACATCACCCAACGGACATCGTCGACGCGCACGTACTTCGACGTCGGTGGCACGTCCGCGATTTCGTACGGCCTGACCGCGAGCCTCGCGATCACAATCGGTGCGATGTTGTTCGGCCTCATCGCCTGGGTGAAAGTGATGGCGGCCGCCATGCGAGCTGAGGGGATTTTCCGGTGGGTGCTGAGTTGTTTCTGGATTCTTCTCGGAGCCGCCGCCGTCATCGGCTCGATGGTCGGCACAACGCACCTCCTTCGCCTGGCTCGCGAGACTTACCACCCGTGGTACGCGAGGCCGACACGACTTTTCGTATTGCTCATCGTCGTCGGCACGACGGTTGGATGGGCGGTCGCTCGATTCGGCAAGTGGCTGCCGGCGCGCGCGCACGGATTGCGCCATCCGATAGTTGCCTGGAGCGTCACGCTGCCGGTGTGGCTGCTCCTTGCGGTAGGCGCGCTGTGGTTTCTGCCTGACGCAGCCTATCTCTGGGTACTGCCGCTTCTCGTCGCGGGCATCGTGCTCACCGTGACACCGTCCATGAACACCGCCGCGGTGCGTGCGGCGTCGGTCATCGTGCTCGCAGCCGCCGGTACGCTCTGGATTCCCAACACCGCGGATCTCCTCGGCTTCGTCGTCGCAGAGCTGGGCAGGCTGCCCGTCCAGACGCCCATCTTCGTGTTTGCCGCCATGCTGACCGTGTGCGGCCTGATGGTGGTACCGCCGCTCCTTGCGACAAGCGCATCGACAAAACCTATCGTTCGTCCGGCGCTGACGACGGCAATTTGCCTGCTGGCAATCGCCGTAGCTGCGGCCTATGCGTATGTCGCTCCTGCATATACCAACGAGGCGCCCCTCCGTCGATTTGCGCGAGCTGTGCAGGAGGGAGAGGGATCGGCGATTTGGGATGTCGCTTCGATCGAGCCTGGACTCGATCTCGGAGCAGGTGCACCGGGCGGATGGGCGCGCGCAAACTCGGCGCCCGCTGTCAGTGCTCCCGTTCGCGTGCTGCCGCATCCCTTTGTGTTCCGGACGACCGCACCGAGCATGGGGCCGGCGCCTGTCTCGATTGCGTCGTTTCAAACCGAGCCGCTTGCGGCCGGCACCGAACTGTCGGTCACCGTGGTACCACGCACCTCTGGACTGGTTGTGTCGTTCGTCCTGCCAGAAGGAAAGCACCCGGCGCGGTTCAGCCTCCCAGGCATCGAGCGTCTCGGACGCTGGACGGCGACGTACGTTGCCGTTCCACCGGAAGGGATCGTGTTCCGCGCCAGCTTTGGCAACACTGCTCCGGACGGACTCAAAGGCTTTCGCGTGCTCGTTTCGACACAGGCGTCCGCGCGCGAAGGCGGCTGGCCGCTGCCGCCGTGGCTGCCCACCGAGCGGATGGCTTGGACGGCGGAAGCGATGTGGATCATCGATCCGTTTGCCCTGCCAATTGCGCCTGTGCCGCCATTACGTTAGACTACGTAACCATTACGCCGTTTCGCGTAATCAGGGATGACCAATCCTTTCGTCTACGGCGAGATCGTCCCGGCGGCGGCGTTCGTCGATCGCGAAGTCGAGCTCGACCGGCTGGGGCGCGATCTGGCAGCCGGTCAGAAGGTCTTCCTGATTTCCCCACGCCGCTACGGCAAGTCGTCGCTGGTACGCCAGGCGCTGCGCAGCGCCGCCCGGGGCGGCGCGCTGACGGTCGAAGTGCAGGTCAGCAGCTACAGCTCGTACGTCGCATTTCTCGAGGGGTACGCCCGCGCACTGGCGTCAGCGGAAACGCGCCTCGAGCGAGCGCGGTCCTGGCTCCGCGAGATGCTGTCCGGCGTGCGCCCAGAAGTCCGCCTCGAACCGGACGAGAGCGGCCGCAACCAGATTGCCGTGTCGTTTCCCGCGGTTCGCACCGACCGGGACATCTCTCATCTTGCCCAACAGGTGTTCAGCCTCCCAGGCCGCATCGCCGACGTTCGGCGACGGCGGATGGCCATCGCGCTCGACGAGTTCCAGGGGATCGCGGCGTTCAACGGCGGCAGCGTCGAGCACACCCTGCGCGCCGCAGTTCAGCAGCAACGCCAGGTCGGCTACGTCTTCTCCGGTTCAGAACCAGCGCTCATGGAGCGGATGCTCGGCCGCAGCCGTCCGTTTTACAAAGCCGGACCGGTGATGCGGCTCCAGAAGATTCCGCCGGATCGGTTCGCGAAGTTCATCGAGACTCGGTTCCGCGCCACCGGCTTCAAGCCTGCGCCGGGTGTTGGTGCGGCAATCGTGGACCTGGCCGGCAACCTGCCCTACGATGTGCAACGACTCGCGCACGAAGTGTGGGACGACGTGAAGGCGGCGGCGGGCAGGACGGTGGATCTCGAGGACTTGCACGAGACGCTCAAGCGCCTGCTTGGCGAACACGAAACACTCTTTGAGGGCACCTGGCAACGGTTGACCTTGGCGCAGCGAGGTGCGCTCCGCGCGGCCGTGCTCGAGGACGGCAAGGAGTTGCTCTCTGCTGACGTCCGCGCACGCCATCGCCTGAGCGGAACGTCCACAGTCCAGGCGTCGCTCGCCGCGCTCGTGCGCGACGACATTCTGACGCGCGAAGGCACGCGATACGCCGTAGTCGACTCGCTCTTTCGAGAGTGGATAGCCAGACGGACTTATTGAGGCATGAAACAACTACTCGAACGCCTTGGACTGGGGCGACCCGATCTGCGCGCCTGGGCCATGTACGACTGGGCCAATTCGGCGTTCCAGACCACCATCATCGCCGCGGTCTTCCCCATCTACTTTCACAACGTCGTCGCGGCCGATCTCGGTGATTCCCTCTCGACCAGCCGCTTCGCGTGGGCAACGACGCTCGCGATTGTCATTGTGGCCCTGGTCGCTCCGCTGCTCGGCGCCATTGCCGACTACGCGGCCATGAAAAAGAAAATGCTGGCGACGTTCCTGTTCATCGGTGCGCTCTCGACGATTGCGATGTACTGGGTCGGCCCCGGTGACTGGAAGCTTGGGCTGACCTTGTTCGTCATCGGCAACATCGGAGTGGCCGGCAGCATTGTGTTCTACGAGTCGCTGCTGCCGCACCTCGTCGACGCGAAAGACCTCGACCGCGTGTCGTCGGCTGGCTACGCCATCGGGTACCTCGGCGGCGGCGTACTGCTCGCGATCAACCTGCTGATGATTCAGAAACCCGCGTGGTTTGGCATTCCCGACACGCAAACCGCAGTGAGACTGTCGCTCGCCAGCGTCGGCGTCTGGTGGCTCGTGTTCTCGATCCCGATCTTCCGCCGCGTGCCCGAGCCACCGCGGCGCATCGAGGCTGACGAACCCGAAGCCGGCAACCTGCTCAAGACGGGATTCATTCGTCTGGTCGAAACGTTCAAAGAGCTGCGCACCTACAAGCAAGCGTTCTTGCTCTTGCTCGCGTTCCTCATCTACAACGATGGGATTCAAACGATCATCCGTATGGCGACGACGTTTGGGAGCCAGATCGGCATCGACGAGAACGCGATGATCACCGCGCTCCTGATCACACAGTTCATCGGCATCCCGTTCGCGTTTCTCTTCGGGATGGCAGCCTCTCGTATCGGCGCCAAGGTCGCCGTGTTCGGCGGCCTCGCCGTCTACGCCGTCATCGTCGTTCTCGGCTACTACATGACAACCGCCGTACATTTCTTCGCGCTCGCGATTCTCGTCGGCATGGTGCAGGGAGGCACGCAGGCGCTCAGCCGATCGCTTTTTGCGAGCATGATCCCCAAGCACAAATCATCGGAGTTCTTTGCGTTCTTTGGCGTGTTCGAGCGCTACGCCGGCATTCTTGGCCCTCTGATCTTTGCCACGATGGTGCAGGCGACGGGCGAAAGCCGGAACGCGATCCTGGCGGTGCTTGGGTTCTTCATCATCGGCGGCGCGCTGCTCGCGTTCGTCGACGTTGACGCAGGCCGCCGTGCCGCGCGGGAAGCCGAGGCGACCGTCGCGTGAGCGAACGCCCGAATCCCACGGTGCGGTGGCTCGCGAAGGCTATTTGCTGGGTCTTCTATCGCATCGACGCGGTCGGCGACGTTCCGGCAGCCGGCGCCATGCTGCTGCTTCCGAACCACCCCAACGCTCTCTTGGATCCGGCGGTCGTATGGGCGACTGCGGGGCGCGATGTGCGCTTTCTCGCCAAGTCGACGCTATTCGGCGGCGCGTTCCGGCCGATCCTCAAAGGGGCCGGGGCAATCCCTGTCTATCGAAAACTCGACCAAGGCGTGGACACGTCCAAGAATGCAGAGACGTTCGCGGCCGTTTCCAGAGCGCTCGCGGAAGGGGATGCGATCTGTCTCTTTCCGGAGGGCGTCAGCCACTCGACCGGTCGCCTCGAGCCACTCCGAACCGGCGCGGCACGGATGGCGCTGGCTGCCGAGCGCGAGGGCACCGAGGTGATGCTCGTTCCCGTCGGCCTGAACTTCGATCGCAAAGCAGTGTTCCGGTCGCGCGTAACAATCGTGTTCGGCCGACCGTTCTCTGGCCGCGATTTGCTGCCCAAAGACGACGCCGGCTATCCCGCGGCGGTGCGCTCCTTGACCGATCGAATGGCCGAGCGGATGCGCTTGCTGCTCGTCGAAGCGGACCCTCGCGCGGACGCAGCGCTCGTGGACCGCGTGGACCGTCTGTACGCGGCGGCACGCAGCCGTCCACAGAATGCCGAGGAGCGTCTGCTGCGACGACGAATCATCGCCGCGGGAATGGAACGCCTCCGTCAGGCAGACGCCGCGCGGTACGAGAGCGTGATGCTGCGGCTCCGCCGCTATGACGACCGGCTGCGCCGCTTCGGCCTGCGCGATCGTCATCTTGACTGGCAGGTCTCGACCGCTGATGCCATCGTCTTCGCCGCTCGTGAACTGATGCTCGGCGCTGTGCTGCTGCCGCTGTGTGCGGCGGGGCTGATCTTGTACTTCGTACCCTACCAGGTGACCGCGCTCATCGCGCGACAAGTTACAAAAGAACGCGACGTGCTGGCAACAGCGCAAGTCTTTACCGGCATCGCCGTCTACGCCGCGTGGTTCGCGGCTATTGGCACCGTCGTCTGGTGGATGGCCGGTCGCAACGCGGCATTCGTGACCGTTTTGCTCATGCCGATACTTGCCGTGATTGCGCTCTTCGCGATCGAGCGCGAGAGCGCAGTGATTGATGCGGTCCGCGCCTGGTGGTTGCTGGGCCACGCGCACGCGGACACGCGCGAACGGCTGAAGCGCCGTCGATCCGAGCTCGCTGACGTGCTCGACGAAGCTCGTGCCTGGCTCGAGACCACCACGAGTTCCAAAAGCGCAGGCCAGCAGAACTGACAGCACCGTGAGCGCTATGCTCCTTTCGAGGCTCGTCGACGGGTTTAGAGTCAGCCCTCCCGATGCCGACCCCGAAATCACCGGCATCACGGAAGACAGCCGCAAAGTGCGGCCGGGCATGCTGTTTGTGGCCGTGCCTGGCACCCTCCTCGACGGACACGCCTACATTGCTGACGCCTTGAGTCGCGGCGCTGCAGCCGTCGTTGCTGAGCGCACTGGTGCAATTCCACCGCACGTGCCGTTCGTTCGCGTGCCTTCAAGCCGCACGGCGCTGGCGATGATGGCGGCGCGCTACTTCGGCACGACCGGCCTCGGCGTGGCCCTGATCGGATTCACCGGCACATTTGGCAAGACCAGCACCAGCGAGATCCTCCGCGCACTTCTGGATGCGGCTGGTTCGCGGACTGGAGTGCTGGGCTCACTCGGCGCGCGCTTTCGCGGCTTCGTGGATACTGGCGACGGGCTGACGACGCCCGCACCGGTCGAACTGCACAAGGCGCTGCGCGGCCTCGCGAGCGCCGGCGCGTCGACCGTCATTATGGAAGTCACGAGCCATGCGCTGAAGCTCGGCCGCGTTGAGGGCTTGAGTTTTGCCGGCGGGCTGCTGGCCGCCATCATGCCCGGGGAGCACACCGACTTTCACCGCTCCTATGAGGACTACGTCGAAGCCAAACGCCTGTTCCTGAGCTACCTCGAACCTACAGCGCCGCTTGCGTACGATGCCGACAACCTCGCTGCACGGCAGGTCGTAGCCGGACGCATCGAGCGAAAACCAGCCGTGGGATTCTCGCTCGAGGAGCGCGACGCTGACGTGCGTTTCTACGACGTCCTGCTGAGCGGCGATGGCGCGTCGTTCACCATCGGCGGGCGCTTGCTCGGCGCACGCACCGGGATCAAGATGCGAAGCCCGCTGCTCGGACGCGGCCATCTGCGCAACACAGCGCTGGCGATAACCTACGCGCTCACCGTCGGTTTGCCGGCAAGCGCGGCCCACGCAGTGATCTCAAACCTGGCGCCGCTCAGACGACGAATGGAACGGTATGAAGTGGGAGGACGGATCGTTCTGGACGATACTGCCGCGCACCCGAACAGCCTGCGGGCAACACTCGAGGTCGCGTCACTCATTCCCCACGACCACCTCGCTATCGTCTACGCGCTTCGCGGGCGGCGGGGGACGGACATCAACCGTCAGAACGCTTCAGCACTCGCGGACTTGTCATTCCTCCACGGCGCCGAATCGCTGATTGTCACATCCGCATCCGATCAGACAGACGCCACGGACGAGGCGTTGCCAATCGAGATCGATGCAACGCGTCAGGCACTTGTCGCAAGGGGCCGCAAGTTCGTCTGGCACGATTACCTCGAAGACGCGCTGCGTGATGCGTTCCATCGCACCCGCGCCGGCGACTTGATTGTGCTCGTTGGTGCCCAGGGGATGAATGAGGGGAAGGGGCTGCTGCAACGGGGATAAAGCGGACCGCGGACCGCGACCCGCAACTCAATTCACGAGATACTTCTGAACGAACAACACCCATGCGTACTGGTTGAAGTCGTTCGTCGTGACGGAGAACTCTTCGTGCCCGCCGTCATATACGACGTACCAGACGGGGGTGCCGTTGGCGCGGACGGCCTTGACCATGGCCTCCGATTGGTCGGGCGGCACGCGCGTATCCTTCGCGCCCTGGGCGATGAACAGGGGGATCTTCAGCTTCGAAGCGTGGGTCAACGGCGAGATGCTCTTCAGGAACGCGCGCATCTCGGGATCGGACGGATCGCCGTACTCGGCCAGGCGATCGCGGCGACGGGAGGGCTCTGTACCGTCGAGGAATGCCGCAAAGTCGCTCAACCCGAACCCTTCGAACGCGCAGCGCAGACGGTCGCCGTACGCAATCGCCGACGCCAGCGTGATGTACCCACCGTAGCTGGATCCGGTAATCATCACGCGGTTCTTGTCGAACTCCGGCCGCGTCGCGATCCAGTCGAGCAGCGCGCCGATGTCCTTGACCGCATCCTCCCGCTTGCGCCCATCGTCCAGGTGCTCGAAAGTGAGCCCGTAGCCCGACGAACCCCGCACGTTCGGGTAAATGATCGCGATCCCCATGTCGTTGCGGAAGTAGTTGCTGCGGCCGATGCCGCGCGGCCTCTCGCGCCGCTCGGGACCACCGTGCACGTTGATGATGACCGGACGCGGCCCAGCAAACTCTTTCGCGGGCCGGTACAGGACGCCGCTGATCTTCAAGCCGTCGAAGCTTTTCCACTCGACAATCTCAGCGTCCGGTAGCGACTCTGGGTTCGCGCCGCCAATTTCGCTTGCCGTCCACCGTTCGAGCTTCCCGGTCTTGACGTCTACGGCGTAAACGTCCGAAAACGTCCGTGCGCCCGCAAACTCGATTGCCAATGCTGTTCCCGATCGATGCCACGACAGGTTGGTGATGACGCCGGGAGGAATCGCCGAGACAACGCGCGGCTTCGCACCGGCCTCGAGGATTCGCAACTCGCTGGTCGCGCCGCGATCGGCGACGATCGCAAGCTGCCCGTTCACGGGAGAGACCGAGAACGCTTCAATCGCAAGCCCCGCGTCCGTGACGGGCTTCCATTCGCCGGATGCCAAGTCACCCTGCCAGACACGCATCACGTCCGACTCGCGATCGCTGAGCGCGTACACGCTGCGGCCGTTGCCGCTGAACTGCCCGCCGATCCATCGTGAAGGCGCTCCGCTCGCCGGCGTCACGAGTGTTCGCTCGCCTGTCCCCACGTCAATCCGCCATAGCTTGGTCTCGGTGGTGTTTGGGATCAGTTGGTGTGCGAGCACGTGCTTGTCGTCCGCAGACCATCCGAGCGCCTCCCATGTCCCATCGACTTCCGCGACGATTTTCTTGGCGCTGGGCTCCAACGGATCCATGACATACAGATCCCGGTCCTTCCCGTTGCGCATGGTCGAGGAGTAGGCAATCAGGCCGCGCTTGCGCGACCACGAGGGGACGCCGTGCCTCGATTTGCCGTCGGTCAACAGCGTGATCCGGCCGGTGGCGAAATCGTAGCGGAAGAGCTGCATCATCTCGCCGCCGCCGGACGTATCCTTTCGGAACACAAAGTATCGGCCCGCGGGGTCGTAGCTGGCGCCGCCGGTGACGCTTACGCCTTCGCGGTAGAACGTGAGCTGCGTGCGGGCGCCGCCAGCGGACCGCACCTCATGGATTTGGGACACGTTCCCGAACGCGGTGGAGATGAGGATGCGCCGCTCGGTCGGATGCCACGCGAGGAAGCGCGCTTGCCGGAACTGGCCATAGGGCGCGACCGCATCCGCGATTGCCGCGGGAATCGGTGGCACCCCGTCGGCCCGCACGCGCTCGGGCACCGGGAACGTACCGCCCTGCGCGAGCGCTTGCGCAGGCAACAGCAGCAGGAGCGGCAAAAGACGCATGGAAACGACCTGAGGGAACCTCGGTTGGAGCTGCGGGAAGTCGACCTCATTATAGTGCAAACCTGAATGGCGTCGCGTTCGTCAAATGCGACGGATCACACGAGTGGCACGGATGGACCTCCCTGTGCAATCGTGTGCACTGGATTGATACGCCATGAGAATCATCATCGCTGGCGGCACCGGGTTCCTCGGCAGTCCCCTCGCGGAGATGTACGCCGAAGAGGGGCACGACGTTCGCGTGCTCACTCGATCGCTGATGTCCGGCGATACGCGCCACGATCCCGGCACCGGCGTGCCTGGCATCACACGTGTCGGGTGGAAGCCCGATGGCTCGTCAGGACCGTGGGCGACCGTTGTTGACGGAGCGGACGCCGTCATCAATCTCTCGGGCGAGTCGCTCGCCGCGCGGCGATGGACACCGCAGGCCAAAACCATTTTTCGCAACAGCCGTATTCACGCGACGCGCAGCGTCGTCGCCGCCATCGACGCCGCTCGCACGCGTCCAGCGGTTTTCATCAGCGGCAGCGCCATTGGCTACTACGGGCCTGCTGATGCGCAGCCGTTGAGCGAAGTCGACGGGCCGGGACAGGACTTTCTGGCGAAGTTATGCGTCGAGTGGGAGCAGGAGGCGCGGAAAGCCGAGACGAGCACGCGCGTCGTGACGCTGCGCACCGGCGTCGTTCTCGAACGTTCGGGCGGCGCGCTGCCCGAAATGATGAAGCCGTTCAAGTTCTTTGTCGGCGGACGGATCGGATCCGGACGTCAGTTCGTGTCATGGATCCATCGGTTGGACTGGATCGAGATCGTCCGCTGGATCGTCCAGACCTCGTCGGTCTCGGGACCGGTCAATGCGACCGCGCCTCATCCCGTCACGAACCGGCACTTGTCGCGAGCGCTCGGTCACGCGCTGCGCCGCCCAAGCCTCGTGCCCGTCCCCGGATTCGCGCTCAAGCTGGTTGTTGGCGAGTTTGCCGAGAGCCTGCTAACCGGCCAGCGCGTCATCCCCTCACGCGCGCAGAAAGACGGCTATCACTTCCGCTATCCGGAAATTGAACAAGCGTTCAGAGGGATATTTGGTGAATTCAGATAGGGGAAAAGGCGGAAGGCGGAAGGCAGAAGGCAGAAGGCAAAACGCATCGTTTGGAACACTCTGCCTTCTGCCTTCTGCCTTCTGCCTTGCAAGCGTTAGATAAAATTAGGACCGGCTCTGAAGTCTCCGCCCAGGATAGCGCTCGAGTCCCCGCCCAGCCAGTTGTCGATCACGCGCGCGTAGACCGAGCGGAAATCTGTTTCAAAGCGGACATCCTGGCTGCTGTTTTCGAGCGTGGGATTGTCGTTGCCGATCCGCAGGTTGGCCGCGGTGCCATAGATTCCGCCTCGCACGCCTCCGCCAATCGCCATCATCAAGCTGGCCGCGCCGTGATCGGTGCCGCTGCTGCCGTTCTCGCTGATGCGCCGGCCAAACTCTGAGAATTGCAGCACGAGCGTGTCCGTGAGCAAGCCCTGGTTCAGCAGGTCCCGATAGAACGCAAACAGGCCGCCGTTGAGCGTCGTCATCAACCCGTTGTAACTGCCGTTCGCGACGTTCGTGTTCTGGCCCGCGTGCGTGTCGTAGCCACCCGTCTGCACCCAGAAGATGTTGGTGCCGACCCCACGAGCGATGGCGCCGGCCACCATCTGCAGTGCTTGCCCGAACCCGTTGTTGGGATAGGCCACGGTCGGTGCGTAGTTGTTCACCTGCGCCACACGATCGAGCGTGTTGAACGCCGCCTGCGCGGTCGAGTTGACGAACGCCAGGTGCGGCTGATCGACCGGTACGTGCGACGCGATGCGCGTGGCGCTCTGGCGCGCGGCGAGCGCGTCCGCGCCGCCGTTCGGGCTGGCAAAGGCATACTCTTGGACGTTCGCGATCGACGGCACACCGACCGTTCTGGCGAGGAGCGTGCGCGGCGTCTCGCGCACGGTCGACCACGCCGTCAGCGGATCCACTGGCGCTGGAAGGCGATCGAGATACCGCCCGAGCCAACCCATTCCCTGCGGTGTCGACGGATCCGCGCTCGACCAGATATCCGTTCCCTGGAAATGCGAGCGGCTCGAATTGGGATAGCCGGTGCGCTGGATGATGGCCAGACGGCCGGCATTGAAGATCGTCCGAAGGTCGGTCAGTCGCGGATTGAGGCCAAGCGGGGTGCCCCCGCTGTCCGACCCAATCTGCAGCACGGATGCCGCGGGAATCGCGAGGGTAGGACGACGAGCGTAGTACTGCGCGTCGGTGTAAGGAATCAGGGTGCTCAGTCCGTCGTTGCCGCCGCTCAAATACAACACGACGAGATTGCGTCTCGAGCGTCCCTGCGCTCGAGCAATATCAGTCAGAAACGCCGGCGCGGCAAACCCCACCGTGAACGCCGCAACGCCGCCTCGCACGAAATCGCGTCGGGTCATCGACATGGCTCGAGTCCCTTCTTAGACCAGTTGATAGTCGCCAGAGCCGGTGATCAAGTGCGCCAATCCAGACGATTTTGCTGCGAGTTGCGTGTCGGATCCGGTCCATGCGCCGCCAAAGTTCGCGTATTCGAGCAACGCGTTGTAGGCATCCCGCGAGAACTCCGGCGGCGTCAGCCGATCGAGCATGAACGTGAGCATGCTCTCGGCAGAATCAACCTTCCCGCGCGTCTGCTCGCGCAGGTTGAACCGCTGATTGGTTGCGAGCGTGGCGGCAAAGTTCATTCGCGCCAGCATCCCACCGCTCGAGAACCACCCTTGCGCGAGCTCCCAGCCATTGACATCCGGCGGCTCGAACAGCTGCTGCCCCATGTTCACGAGCGGCGTCAGCGCCGTGTTCACGGAGAAGCCTTGCCAGCCGACTTCTTTGATCGAGCGGACAACGAACTCGACGGGCCAGGAGTACCGGCGGTAATAGTTCGCTGGATCCTTGAACTGCGACGACATCAAAATGAGCCGCACCATCGGGCCAATCTCAAAGCCGCTCGCGTAATACACACGCGCGAGGCCCTCGATGAGACCCTCGTCTGGCGGATCGACTTCGTTGATGAAGTAGCGATACAGCTTCAACGCAAGGCGTGGTCCCGTCAGCGGGTGTCGGGCCAGCGCGTTGATCAGCTCGATCCCGTCTTGCATGCCGTCGGCTGCCGAGCGCGCCGGGATGACCCGGGCGCCGTCCGAATAAATCGGGAACGAGAATTCCTTCGCGGTTGTGTCGTGCTGCGGTGCGTTGTAGAAGAAGTCGTACCGCGCCTGCGCCGTGTTGCGATTCGCTAACGCAAGGTTCCAGCCGGTGAAGACTCTCGCGCCCGCGTAGACGTCGGTCTCTTCGAAATGGCCCACGCCAATCGTGAACAGCTCCATCAACTCGCGGGCGAAGTTCTCCTGTGGACGGGTGCGAATGTTCGTGCGGCCATCGAGCCACACGAGCATGGCCGGATCCTTGGCCACTTCGACGAGCAGATCGCGAAAGTTCCCCATCGCGTGCTCACGAAACAGCTCGAGCTGACCGGTCGTGCGGCTGCCATCGTCTTCTGGCTTCGCCGCGAACATGCGCGTGGCAATCGCCGAATCGCCGATCTCGCCGACGACTTTGGTGTAGGCCGTAGCGAAGTGGTTGTGCCAGAAGAGCGCCATCTTTTCCTGGAGAGGGCGCTTGGTGTGGATCATGCGGAACAGCCAGCGCTGCCGCGCGTCGAGGATATTGGTGGCTGGCTGGAAGCCACTGCCGCTTCTCCCAGTGACGCCGACGTACCCAGGTCTTTGCACGAACGAGTCGACGTCGTCAGGAAACTCGGTGTAGTTGAGAAGTTGCGCGACGGCGCCAGAGTAACTGGCAAACGACAATCGGTTGTGGGCGTCGATTTCTTCTTGACTGGCCCCGAACCCCGCCCGCCGGAAGAGATGCTCGATTTCCTGCTCTCGTCGGCTCATTGGTTCTTCTCCCGGGCCGCTTTCGCGAGCGGCTCCCACCCACGCTGCAAGAGAGGCCCGATCCTACGGCTGGGCAACGCCGCGGTCAACATTACGCCCAAAATCCCGAATTTGCCGGAATTACGAATTTGGCTGCGGATCGCCAAGTCTTCTTTTGACCCGTGGTCGAGCGGTTTGGTTACTTCAGGATGCGCGAAAAACCCAACAAATCGTCCCACTTATCGGGAGAGCCCTGGAACTGCCTTAGAAGCACGCGAGCGGCCAGCCACGAGACCGCGGCACCGTGACCCCCGCGGCCGAGCGCAAAAAGATGGCGAGGGAAATTGCGATGCAGCCCGACGTACGGCAACCCGTCGACGGTTGCGTCGTAGGCGACGTCCCAGGCCCACTCGGGCATGGCCCCCGAAATGGCGGGATAAAGTGTGGACAACTCATACATCAGTTGCCCGGTGCGCTGAACGAGCATCTTGTCGCGCGCGCGCGCGGCAATTGTCGGTTGATCGGCGCCCGAAAACAGCACGCGATCGTCTTTGAGCCACCGAAGAACGTGCGGCGGGTCAACGCTGTCGCGTAACGCAGCCGCCCGGCGTCCGAGCTCGCGCCTGACCGCTGCCGGCAGCACTTCCGTCACGACCGCGTAGCTGTGACGCGGATCGACATGACGACGAAGTGCGCGCAGATCGGTGAGGGGCGCACTTGTCGCGACCAGCACTGCCTTCGCGACCACGGTACCCGAAGCCGTCGAGACTTCCACAGCCTTTCGACTCGTGCGAATGCGTCGGACTGCCGAGCGTTCGAACAGGCTCGCTCCGCGATCGGTTGCCGCCGCAGCAAACCCCACACACGCGCGAAAGGGGTCGACCGTAAAGCCGCGCGTCCGAATTGCGCCGCCGCCGTCGATCGAGGATTCGCGCGCGAGCGCCGCTGCGGTCAACCAACTGTGATCGAAACCTGCCTGGCGCCTCGCGTCGTACTCGCGCCGCAGCGCCTTCACTGCAGCGGCATCTCGCCGCACGAAATGGAGCAGGTCCTGCGGTACGAGGTCGCACTTGATATTGAGACGACGAATGGCCGCCGCAAATTCAAGCGACGCGCGACGCATGTCCTGCCACAGCGTTCGTGCGGCACGAAGCCCGTGAGCCGCAGCCGTCTCCTGAAACGAGGCATCGAAGTCCTCGCGAACGATGCCGATTGACCCGGCAGTTGCGCTCGTCCCGACACGATCGGCTTCGAGCAGCGCGATCTTGACTCCGGAACCGCTGAATGTGACGGCGCATGCACACCCGGTCAGACCTCCGCCGATGATCACCACATCGGTCTCGAGTTCGCCGCGAAACGTGGGGTATGAAGGACGACGGCTCTTCGGGAAGCGATCGAGCCAGATTGGCGCGCGAGGCATTCGTGGGCGTTATTCTATGCTTTATATGAAACGCTTCGCCACGGCCGTCCTTGTGAGCGTCGCTGTCTATACCCTCGTTCTACAGGGCCAGCAGAAGCCCGACCGCACCCCCATGAATGCACTCGCCGAACGGTACGTGAAGACGGTGCTTGCGATGGGTCAGCACGACGCTGACTACGTCGATGCGTACTACGGCCCGCCCGAGTGGAAGACGGCTGTTGAAACGGCGAAGATCAGCCTCGACGCCGTGGCGTCGCAGGCGCGCGCGATTCGCGCCGATCTGGAAAAGCTTCCAACCTCCTCACGCCGCGGCGACATGGATGCCCTGCGCTGGCATTATTTGCACCGGCAACTGTTGGCGTTGGAAGCACGGGTTCGCATGCTGCGGGGTGAACGGCTCTCGTTCGACGAGGAATCGCAGGCGTTGTACGACGCGGTTGCGCCGTCCTATCCCACGTCGCACTTCCAGGCGATCATCGACAAGCTCGACAAGCGCTTCCCAGGCGAGGGATCGCTCGCGGTCCGCTATGACGCATGGCGCAAGCCGTTCACGATTCCACGAGAAAAACTCGACGCGGTCTTCCAGAAAGCCATTACCGGCTGTCGCGATCGAACCCGCAAGCACATCTCGCTGCCGGCGTCCGAGAGCTTCACGCTGGAGTACGTCACCAACAAGCCGTGGAGTGGATACAACTGGTATCAAGGCAACTTCAAGAGCCTGATCCAGGTGAATACCGATCTGCCGATCTTCATCGACCGCGCGATCGATCTCGCCTGTCACGAGGGATATCCGGGACATCACGTCTACAACGCGCTGCTCGAAAAGCACCTGGTCCGCGACCGCGGATGGATCGAGTTCACGGTATATCCGTTGTTTTCGCCGCAGTCGCTGATTGCCGAAGGAACGGCCAACTTCGGCATCGAGGTCGCGTTTCCCGGGAAGGATCGCGTCGCGTACGAAAAGACGGTCCTGTTTCCGGCAGCCGGCATCGATCCGGCGCGCGCAGACGAATACTACGAGGTACAAGGACTCGTCGAGCAGCTGTCGTATGCCGGGAACGAAGCGGCACGAGGATACCTCGACGGCAAGATGTCCGCGGTCGAGGCCGCCAACTATCTCGAGACCTACGGTCTGTACTCACCCGAACGCGCCAAGCAGCGCGTGCGGTTCATCGACAAGTACCGCAGCTACGTGATCAACTACAACCTTGGCAAGGACATGGTGCGGGCGTACATCGAGTCGCGCGGTGGATCCGTCGAGAACACCGCACAGCGCTGGTCCGAATTCGAGAAGCTGATGGCGTCGCCGCGGCTGCCGTCGGGGTTGAAATAAAGGCTTGCCTCGCCGAAGCGCAAAGCGCGAAGGCGGGCACAGACGACATGTCGCGTCGGGTGGTACTAGCGGCGGCGGTGCTCGGCCTGGCGGGCTACATCTTTGTTTATGCCACGGGCCGGGCCGATCCTCCCATTCGCTCCGACGGCTACAGCTACTACGTCTATCTCCCAGCCTGGTTCATTCATGGTGACCCTGGACTGAGCGCAGTCGCGCGTGATTGCTGTGGCGGTGAGTTCCCCGCTTTCACCGCCATCATCCGTTGGCCAGGCACGAATCAATGGGTGAACGCGCATCCAATTGGCGTGGCCGTGCTGCAAACGCCGTTCTTCCTGATCGGTCACGGCTTGACCAAGTGGAGCAATATCTCACCGGACGGCTTCACGATGTACTACCAGCACGCCGCGGGGCTCTCAGGGTTGGCGTGGACCATCGCCGGCTTGTACATGTTGCGCCGGCTGCTGCGCCGCAACTTCAGCGATCGCGTCACAGCGGCAACACTGGTGACGCTGTTCTTGGGCACCGGCCTGTATCACTACGCCACGTACGACAGTTCGTACAGCCACGTGTATTCGTTTTTTCTGTTCGCCACCTTTCTCTATCTGACGGAGCTGTGGTGGACGGACCGGCGCTCTCGGTGGGAGCTCTCCATCCTTGTGGGTGTCGTCGCGGGCCTGATCGTTCTCACCCGGCACACCAACGCGCTCTTTCTGCTGATGTTTCCTCTTTACGGGGTGAGTACTCTTGCGTCGCTACGCGGCGCAGTTTCGTCGCTTGCCGCCCGCTGGCGGGAACTCGCCGCGATCGCCATCGCGGGAGCGCTGGTGATGCTCCCGCAGCTGCTTATCTACTTCCGCGCAACGGGCCGGTTTCTCGTCAGCTCTTACGGAGACCTGGGGTTCAATTTCACCTCGCCGCATCTCTGGGGAGTCTTGTTCAGCGTCCAGAAAGGCCTGTTCTTCTGGTCGCCGCTCCTCCTGCTGGCAGTCGCGGGATGGATACGTGGGCACAAGGCGACGCGTCCGTTCGTCGCGGGTGCACTCGTGGTGATGGCGATCGACATCTATTTGATCGCGAGCTGGTGGGATTGGCAGTTCGGGTCCAGTTACGGCCATCGCGGGTTCATCGACACGCTCCCGCTGTTCGCGCTCGGACTCGCGTCGTTGTTCGAGTGGAGCACCGAGCGGCCACGACGGACCCTCGCCGTGAGCATCGTCGCCAACCTCGCGGTTTTCCTGTCTGTATTTCAGATGCTGCAGTACTGGAACGGCGTGCTCCCGATGTCGGACTTGACGTGGGATCAGTACCGCAGCGTGTTCCTCCGGCTTCGATAGACATGCGGCGGAATACGATTGCCGGCGTCGTTCTGTTCATCGCTGTGCTGGTTGCAGCCCTCGCGTACCTGCGAGAACCGTCGTGGTTGGCCGGCGTCGACTCTGGCTTCCGCTCGTGGGAGACTGGGGCTGACGGCAGACGTTACCGCTGGACGAACGGTCATGCGTCGTTCTTCGTGCCGGCGTCCGCGGTGAATATCGAGATTCCGATCAGGACGACATTCGGGCCGGGCGATCCCGCGGTGCTTGTCGCCATCTCGATTGACGATCGACCCGC
>Ga0209382_10004057_pt1 | contig 19820 bp, 19 predicted proteins | sample SoiMetdeltSBSDD5_FD_187599 | JGI IMG/M metagenome (GOLD analysis project Ga0209382, IMG submission 187599) | Bulk soil microbial communities from a Populus tree surrounding site in Tennessee, USA - Soil MetaG P. deltoides SBSDD5 (SPAdes) (version 2) | ecosystem: Environmental > Terrestrial >... | reverse complement strand
TCGCTGCCCAGAATGCGGTACTTGTATCGCTGGCCGGGCAAGGCATCCGGCACCACGATCTCCCAGACGCCGCTGGCACCCATCGATCGCATGGGCCAGCCGTCATGCGGCCCCCACCCGGTGAAGTCGCCCACCACCCGCAGCCCGCGGGCGTTCGGCGCCCACACGGCGAACGCCACCCCGCCGGCAACGCGGGGATGCGCGCCCAAAACCGTCCACAGTGTTTCGTGCCGGCCTTCGGCGATAAGGTGCAGGTCCAGCTCACCGAGCGTGGGTGGATAGCGATAGGGGTCGTCGCGTACCGCCCCGTCGGCGTCGATGCGGTAATCGAGCACGGTGCCGGGAACAGTGGCCTCGAAGATCCCGTCCGGGTGCACCCGGGTCATCGGATAACGCCCGGATTCGGTGACGACAGCCACGTCGCCGGCGCCCCGGCGCAGCGTGCGGATGACCGTGGAGCCGTCGGAAGGATGAGCTCCGAGGGCAGCATGCGGGTCATGCGTGTAACCGGCGATCAGGTCGTCCATGCCTCACCCCCGTGACACGCTGAGCAGCCGATCGATGGACTGGCGGGGAAGCCACGACCAGCTCGGGCGGTGCTGCGTCTCGTAGGCCACCTCATAAACCGCCTTGTCCAGCTCGTAGGCGGCCAGCAACGGCAACTGTTCACGGGGATCGAAACCGGCCGCGTCGGCATACCCGGAGCAGAAGGCGTCTTCGTTACGGTCGATCCACTCACGAGCCCTGAACGTCAGCTGCTCGTCCAGCGGTTCGCCGACCAGCGGCTGGTAGGCGGCATACTCGTAGGAACGCAGCACGCTTGCCACATCGCGCAACACCGAATCCGGGCGGCGGCGGGCCACCATGGGTTGCCCAGGCTCGCCCTCAAAGTCGATCAGCAGCCAGGTATCCGGTGTCCGCAGGGCCTGACCAAGGTGCAGGTCCCCGTGGACGCGCTGAACAGACACCTCGTTCGTGGCGGCGGCCTCGTACCGGTCGAGTACGGCGTCGGCCACATCGGCCAGCTCCGGAACGACGTCGGTGGCTGCCGACAGTCGTTCAGTCATGGCTTTCATGGGTGCCGGCTCAGCTGACGAACCCAACGCCTGCGCGAGTGTCTGGTGGACCCTCGCCACCGCCTCGCCCAGCCGATGTGACTCGGCAGCGAAGTCACCACCGACCTCGTCGGCGTGCAGATCTACCTCGGCGAACAGGTCGCGGGCGCTGGCCGTGGCCATGGCCCAGCCCTCCGCGGCGTTCTCCGCGAAGGCGGTGACCATTCCCAGGGATACGGGCTGCGCTTCCAGGGAACCTTCAATCGCCCCAAGCAGTTTGGCCACGTGTGCAGACCCTGCGCGGCCGAGCACCCGGTTGAGCTCCAGGTCGGGGTTGATCCCGGGCCGGATGCGGCGGTAAAGCTTGAAGATTGCGGCCCGGCCGAAGATCACGCTGGTGTTGCTCTGCTCGGCATCGGCAACGCGCGCTGGCGTGTCAGAGGGCAGCAGCGCATCCGGTTCGGGGACGAACCGCAGCTCGCCCACGCGGGCGCCGTCCGCGATGAGCTGCAGCAGAATCTGCGCGGCCCGCTCGTCGAAAAGCGCGTCGAACCCGGCCCGCCCGCCGTCTGCACCGATCGTCGCCACCGCCTGGAACTCATCGACCGGCGCATGGTCCCAACCGACGATGACCTGGTACAGCTGATGGCCACCACCGTCGGTGAAGGAGACGTCGAGGATCACGTGATCCAGATCATCGCGCAACGGTGTCACCACCACCGGCTCGGCCGAGGCGATCGTTCGGTGCCGCCCCGCATACCAGCGCTGGCGTGGCAGCCACTCCGCAAACGGCAGCTTCACGACGGCGTCTCCTCCGGTGGGCTCAGCCGGAACCAGTAGAACCCGTGCCCCGGCAGCGTTAGCAGAAAAGGAAGATGACCGATGCGCGGGAAGGGTACCCGCCCGGTCATCTCGATCGGTTGGTATCCGGCCCAGTCCGGCAGGCTCAGCTCGATAGGCTGCGGGAAACGCGACAGGTTGTTCACGCACAGGACGGCGTCGTTGTCGGTCTGGCGCAGGAACGCCAGCACCGACGGGTTTGACCCGCCAAGGTCGTGGAATGAGCCGACTGCGAACGCCTCATGCCGGCGCCGCACCGCCAGCATGTTCCGGGTCCAGTTGAGCAGGGTGGCGGAACTGTCACGCTGCGCCTCAACATTGACCGCCTGGTACCCGTAGACCGCATCCTGGTTCACCGGAAGGTAAACGCGTCCGGGTGTGGCCGTGGAGAAGCCGGCGTTACGGTCCGGTGTCCATTGCATCGGGGTGCGCACGCCGTCGCGGTCGCCCAGCCAGATGTTGTCCCCCATGCCGATCTCGTCGCCGTAATAGAGCACCGGCGATCCCGGCAACGACAGCAGCAACGCCGTGAACAACTCGAACTGGTGGCGGTCATTGTCCAAAAGGGACGCCAGCCGCCGACGGATGCCCACGTTGGCACGCATCCGCGGATCCTTGGCGTATTCGGCGTACATGTAGTCGCGTTCGTCGTCGGTCACCATCTCCAGCGTCAGCTCGTCGTGGTTGCGCAGGAAGATGCCCCACTGGCAGTTGCTGGGTATCGCCGGGGTCTGCTCGAGGATCTCCGAGATCGGCAACCGGGACTCCCGGCGCACCGCCATGAAGATGCGCGGCATGAGCGGAAAGTGAAACGCCATATGGCATTCGTCCCCACCCGCCGAGGGGTCACCGAAGTACTCCACAACGTCGGCCGGCCACTGGTTCGCCTCCGCCAGCAACACCCGGCCCGGGTGCTCATCATCGACGACCTTGCGCAGGCGCTTGAGGAACTCATGCGTCTCGGGCAGGTTCTCGCAGTTGGTTCCCTCCTTCTCGAAAAGGTACGGCACGGCATCGAGCCGGAAACCGTCAATGCCCAGATCCAGCCAGAACCGGATGACGTCCAGCATCTCCTCCTGCACGGCCGGGTTGGCGTAGTTGAGATCCGGCTGGTGGGAGAAGAAGCGGTGCCAGTAGAACTGCCGGCGGATCGGATCGAAGGTCCAGTTCGACTCCTCGGTGTCCACAAAGATGATCCGTGCCCCCGGGTACGCCTGATCGCTCTCGCTCCACACGTAGTAGTCGCCGTAGGGTCCGTCCGGGTGACGACGCGACTCTTGGAACCACGCATGGCTATCGGAGGTGTGGTTCATTACCAGGTCGGTGACGACGCGTATCCCGCGGCGGTGCGCGGCGTCCAGCAGCGCCACGAAGTCGTCGACCGTCCCGAACTCCGGCAACACCTTGTAGAAGTCGCGGATGTCGTATCCGCCGTCGCGTAGCGGTGAGTCGTAGAACGGTGGCAGCCAAAGGCAGTCCACACCAAGCCATTGCAGGTAGTCCAGCCGCCCGATGAGGCCCGTCATATCACCGGAGCCGTCGCTGTTCTGGTCGTAGAAGGCTCGGACCAGCACCTCATAGAACACAGCCCGCTGGAACCACGTTCTGTCTTCGGGTAGGACACGCGCATGCCCGAAGTCGTCGGAGGAGGGGGGTATCACAAGGGTGTCAGTCATGGCGATGCACCGTGAAGATGTGTGCGGGTTCCACATGCGGGTTGAGGCCGACGATGTTGCGATCCCCCCATTGATACTCGCTGCCGGTGAGCTCGTCGCGCACCGTGAACCGTTGATGCGCCTCGAAACCCAGCGCCGCCATGTCCAGCGTGGCGCTTGCCCACTGCTCATGCGACGGATCGAAGGAGCACACCACCAGCATGGTGTTGCCCGAGCCCGGGTCGCGCTTGGACCAGCACAGCAGCGCGTCGTTATCGACGTCGTGGAAGTGCAGGTTGCGTAGCCAGTGCAGGGCGGGGTTATGCCGCCGGATCGCGTTCAGCTTGGCGAGGAACGGCGCAAGCGACTCGCCGGCCGCCCGCGCCGCCGCCCGGTCGCGCGGTTTCAGCTCGTACTTCTCATTGTCGACATGCTCCTCCACGCCAGCGCGCGCCACATGCTCAAACAGCTCGTAGCCGGCATAGATCCCCCATGACGGCGAGAGCATGCTGGCGAGCACGGCCCGGATTTTGAACATGGCCGGCCCGCCGAATTGCAGGTCAGGGGTCAGGATGTCGGGTGTGGTCGGCCAGAAGTTGGGCCGCATGTAGTCGGCGGCATCGACCAGCTCTTCGCAGTAACGCCGCATCTCGGCGGCGGCGTTGCGCCAGGTGAAGTAGGTGTACGACTGGGTGAACCCCGCCTTGGCCAGACCGTGCATCATCGCCGGCGTGGTGAACGCCTCGGCAAGAAACAACACGTCCGGGTCGGCCTGCTTTACCTGCCAGATCAGCCAATGCCACATGGACACCGGCTTGGTGTGAGGATTGTCGACCCGGAAGATCTTGACACCCTGCTGTACCCAGTGCATGACGATGCGCAGCACTTCCTGCCGTATCCCGTCCGGGTCGTTGTCAAAGTTGAGCGGATAGATGTCCTCATACTTCTTCGGCGGGTTCTCCGCATATGCGATATGTCCATCCGCCCGGGTGGTGAACCACTGCGGATGCTCGGTCACCCACGGATGGTCGGGCGCGCACTGCAGGGCCAGATCCATGGCGACCTCGAGCCCGGCCCGCTTGGCGCCGGCGACGAACTCCCGGAAGTCCTCCATCGTGCCCAGCTCTGGATGGATCGCGTCATGTCCGCCTTCGGCGGCACCGATCGCATACGGCGAACCGACATCGCCCGGTGCGGCGACCAGCGCGTTGTTGCGTCCCTTGCGATTGATCCGGCCGATTGGGTGGATCGGTGTCAGGTAGAGCACGTCAAAGCCCATCTGGGCCACTTCGGGCAGGCATCGTGCGGCGGTGGCGAAAGTTCCGTGAACGCCCGGTTCTGCTCCCTCCGAACGCGGGAAGATCTCGTACCAGGCCGAGAACAGCGCCCGCTGCCGGTCGACCCAGATCTCGTACCCGGGCGAGGCGGTGACCAGCTGGCGCAGCGGGTACTCCCACAAGAGTTCGGCCAGATCGAATGCGCTGCCGACACGTGCAAACAGCGGGCGGCCGTCGTCACGCAGCGCCGCCGCGGCGCTGAGTACCCACGCCTGGAACTTCGCCGGCACGATCTCCGCCGCCTGCTCGAGCATGGCGGCACCTTCAGCCAACTCGTTCACGAGGTCGGCGGCGCCCTGGCCGGCTTCGATCTTCCTGCTTACCGCGTGTCGCCAGCTCAGGTAGGGATCGCCGAACGCCTCGACGCTGAACGTCCACATCCCGACCGTGTCCGGCTGGATCGTGGCATGCCAGAGGTCAAGTCCTGGTTCACCCGGTTGCATCCTGGTGGAGGGCCGGGACGCACCATCCGGACCAGCCCAAGAGACGTTGCATCCCAAGGCTTCGTGACCCTCACGGTAGGAGCGTGCAGAAATGGGCACCCGTTCTCCAACGACAGCCTTCGATGGAAATTGGCCGCAAGCAACCTGAGGAGTCACGTCTTCGATCGGCAATCGTCCAACCATCTTTTCGGGGGTACCCGAATTGGTCGGCGTATAACCCCTTAAGAGATATTTTTTGTGTACCCATCGATCGCCGCCGCGGCATCCAACGCCCCACAGCCTTCATCATGAGCCGGTTTCACCAGGTCAGGGCGGAACGCCCGTGGACCACGTGTCGATGGCCTCAGCCTGTCGCCGGAGATGACGGGCTTTGCAGAGTGCTAACACGGATTTGCCTACGTCCAGATAGACGGAGGTTAGTGTGCGGCATGTCTCCGATTCACGCGCTCGCCGCCGCCCTGCTCGCGGCGACGGCACTGGTCACGGCCGAAGGCCCGAGCATCCAGCGCGACTCGCTAAACATCCCGCGCCAGGTCAACGGCCACCGGGCCAACGTCGGACTGCTGATCCTCGGCCACAGCACCTCCGACCAGGGCGATTACCCGCAGAAGCTGGCGGCCGCGCTCAACGCCAACGCCGCCGACGGGCGCAACTATCAGGTCTTCGAGGTCATCACGGGAGGCGATGGCGGGTTCCTGTGGAGCCAGGCCAGGTTCGCCCCCAACGACCTGCAGTTTGCCCGGGTCGCCGGCTCCAACGCGCAGCAGTGGTGCACCGACACGGCCGGAAACCGTTGGTCGCTGCGCAGGGTGCGGGTCGACCGGGCGCTCACCGGCAACCCCGACCCGACCGGCGGTGCCTGCGCCAACACGGCCCCGCCCAACATCTCGTGTACCTACTACGACTCCAGCGGCGCGCACGCGGCTTCCGGCTTCCTCAACTGCTGGCAGCGGATGGATGTCAAGCTCGCGCTGATCCAGGACACCTCCAACCGCAGCTGGCCAATCGACGACTGGAACTCCGACGGGCAGGTGACGGCGACGGACTTCTGGCCGGCCTTGCGCATCAACGACGCCGCCGAGCGGTGCGGCAACGGCCGCTCCGGCGTCGTCAACGGCAGCATCGACTGGAACTGCGACGGCCTGCTGTCCGGAGCGGACGCCGCGCACATCGCCTACGCCGGCTGGCTTGAGCGCTTTTCCCTTGCCCTGCTTAACACGCACGGCGTGCATCACGTCTTCGTCACACAGAAGCCGCTCGAGTTCGGCGCGACGTGCCCCAACTATCCGCTGGCCGAGCAGGCCAACTGCCGCCCGCACAACACCAGGATCCCAACGCTGTCAAGGCCTTTCGACCACTTCTACAACCCGCTGGTCTACTGGGAGTACCGTGCCGTGCAGCAGCTGACCACCAAGGTGGGGCTCGATCCACGCATCCACCTGGGTGAGATCGACCTGCGCCGGATGCACCTGCGCAGCGACGACTGCTACGACGTTGGCATCACCACGTGGGCGATCCCGGCGACGGTGCCCGGCCGCCCCGTCACGGTGAGCGCCGACGACGCCGAGTGGCAGGCCGGCATGGAGGTGGACGCGGAGAACACCGGCTGCATGCGCACCGACCATATCCACCACAACACCGCCGGCGGCTGGCTGATGGCCGACGTCTGGTACGAGGGCCTCAGCCCATACCTGGCTTGAGCCTGCGCGATCCGGTTCGCCCGCCTGCTCCGCTCGGTTCCGCTCAGTTCCGCATGACCGAAAGGTCGGCGATGGTGAGGCCGAAGGCGCGGGCGGGCGGGCTGGGGGGCGCAGTCGAGGCGCCACGCAGAGCGTCGTAGCGGCCGGGGTGTTCGTGCCGGCAGCGCCTGAGCACGATGGCAGCGAGCACGAGCGCGACGAGTCCACATAGGATCGCCACCCCCACCATGATGCTGCCCCAGCCCATCGACGCGTCGGGCTCAACCGGCACCTCGGTGAAGACCGTGATCGCTGTGCCGCCGGGGTCGGTCGCCACGGGCTGCGCTTGCCCGGGGGCGCGATGCCCGAGCGTCGACACGAGGAAGAGGCCGAAAGAGACGAGCAGCAGCATGAAGACGGCGGGACTCGTCCTCCAGATCCGCACCCGGCTCACCTCCCAAAACATACCCTACTTGGTATGTAAGGCAGTATACGTCACCTCCGAAACCCCAACCTCACACCGCGTGAGGTACCCGCCCGCCGCCCCAAGCGCGGTGAGAAACTCCAGCTCGGTGTCGTGGTCCCCGGCCGCGAACCGGGCCTCGCGCGCCACGAGCAGGCGCTCCTCCAGATCCCGCCGCACGAGCCTGGCCTCGGTGACCAGCCGAGCCGCGCGGTCCTCGTCGTCGACCGCCGCGATCAGCTCGTCAAGGATCTCGCGCACCATGCCGAGCCGCGCCCTGAGCGCCTGGCGGTTCTCGAACATCAGGTCGGCCGCCCACTGTCCCGGTGTGCCCGAGACGCTGACCGCGCCGTGCGAGCCGACCACGGCGATGCCGAGCACCGCCGCGCGCAACCGGGCGCGCGTCAACCCGCCCGCCTTCTCCACGGTGCCGGGCACCCGCGGCGCGTCGGACGCCAGCGCGACCACGATGTCGTGCAGGGACGGCCGCGTGGGCACGATCCTCGCGCCGAACGCCTCCGCCAGAAGCGCCGCCACTTTGCGGAAACCCTCGAGCGCCTCGCCGCTCGGGCACAGCACCCAGGCACAGCCCTCCAAAAGCGACGGTGACGCCCCCCAGAGCCCCACCCCGGCCAGGTGCACCAGCGGGTGGCCCGGCACGAACCTGTGCCCGGCACCGTGGCGCGCCGCGTGCTCGGCGATGCCCTGCTTCGCGCCGCCGACGTCGGTCAGCACGCACCCCTCCCCGGTGCGCTTGGCGACCTCGACCACGCTGCTGGGCAGCGACGCCAGCGGCCCGGCGAGGAACGCGACATCGCACCCGCGCAGCGCCTCATCGAGCCGGGCCGCGAACGGCAGGCGCATCCTGGACGCCCGATCCGCCGTCGCCGCGTCCGGGTCCCAGCCAACCACGTCAAAGCCCTTGTCGCGCAAGCGAAGCAGGATCGAGCCGCCGATCACGCCGGTGCCGATCACCGCGATCCTCAAACCCACAAGGGCATGTTAGTGCGCCGATGAGTTTGGGCGGCCCCGCCCGTCTAACCTTCAGAAGATGCCGAATTTTGAGCTAGGGAGCAGGGAAATGAGCTTCGACTACACGGTTTCCAAGGTTGTTGACGCCCCGGTGAGCAGGGTGTGGGACGCGTGGACCACCCCCGAAGGCAATGCGGGGATCTTCCGGGCCCGCCCCGAGACGGTCACGGTCGACGCCAAGCCGGGCGGCAGGTTCGCGGCCACGATGACCGACCCGGAGGGCAACGAGATCCCGATGACCGGGACCTACCTCGAGGTCGTGCCCAACGAGCGGCTGGTGAGCGCGATGGACATCCCCAGCGGCCAGACCCCGCCCATGGTGATGGAGCTGGAGGAGGCCGGCGCCGGCAGGACCAAGGTGACCTTCACTCAGGAGTGCGGCACGGCGCAGGAGCGCGACTTCTCCAAGGAGGGCAGCGAGGTGCTGCTCGAGTGGCTCGCGGACCACCTAACCAAAGCGTGATCGCATTGCCGCCGCCGGCGCGGCAATGCCGCGCGTTGCTTGCACGCGCCAGAATTACTGCCGCCGCCGGCGTTCGGGACTGATCATCTGGCAAACACGGGTCTTCGTTTGCCAGATGATCAGGCACGATCGTCGGCCCCCGGGGCGGCAATGCCGCGCGTTGCTTGCACGCGCCAGTATTACTGCCGCCTAACAGTTAGGCGCCCGCGATTGACCGACATTCTGTATACAGGATAGTTTCGGGGCGCACTCACCTTTTCTGGGAGGCGCCCGATGTTTACTTCATCCCACATCATTCGTTGTGTCGCAACGATTTCTGCGGCCATGCTGGTCGTCGCGTGCAGCCCGATCGAGTCGGGCCCAGCGCAGCCGTCCACAGGGGACAATCGCCCGGCCCGCGAAGGCGGGACGCTGCGGGTGGCGCTGTCGGCCGAACCCGACAAGCTCGACCCCACGCTCGCCCGCACCCTGGTCGGCCGCACCGTCTTCAATGCCATCTGCGAGAAGCTCTACGACGTCGACAGCAAGCTGCAGATCGTGCCGCAGCTGGCCGCGTCCCAGCCGGAGTTCTCCACCGACGGGCTCACCATCACCATCAAGGTCCGTTCGGGCATCAAGTTCGCCGACGGCACCGCGCTCGACGCGGCCGCGGTGAAGACGAGCCTCGACCGGCACCGCACCCTGCCCGGCTCGGCCCGCACCAGCGAGCTGACCAGCGTCGACAGTGTCACGGTCACCGATGCGTCGACCATCTCCATCAAGATGAAGACCCCATTCGCCCCGCTGACCGCTGTCCTGGCCGACCGCGCCGGCATGATCATGTCACCGGCCGCGCTGACCGCGCAGGGCGAGAACTTCGCCACCAGCCCGGTGTGCGTGGGGCCGTTCAAGTTCTCCAGCCGCGTGGCCCAGGACCGCATCGAGGTGGTCAAGGACCCGCAGTACTACGACGCCAAGAAGGTCCACCTCGACGGCCTCACCTACAAGATCATTGCTGACGCCACGACGCGCTTCAACAACCTGCGCTCCGGCGATGTCGAGGTGCTCGACGCAGTCGCGCCCACCGATGTGGGCGCCCTCAAGGCCGAATCGTCGCTCCGTCTGATCTCGTCGGATTCCCTTGGGTACCAAGGAATCACCATCAACCTCGGGAACGTCGACGGTGTCGGCAAGGCGCCCAAGCCGCTCGCCGCGCCCTACGCCGGACCGCTGGCCGCCGACAAGCGGGTGCGCCAGGCGTTCGAGATGAGCCTGGACCGGGCCGCCATCAACCAGGTGGTGTTCCGCGGCGAGTACACCCCGGCATGCGGGCCGATCAGCCCCGCGAGCCCGTTCTCCTCCGAGACGGCGCAGGCGTGCCCCAAGCACGACCCCAACGCCGCCAAGGCCCTGCTGCAGCAGGCCGGGATGGCGATCCCGGTCAAGGTGAGCATGATCATCGGCAACACCTCCGACGCCCGCCGCCTCGGCGAGGCGGTCCAGGCACAGCTGAAGGAGGGCGGCTTCGACCTGGAGCTGCAGCCGGTGGAGTTCGCCGCCTCGCTGACGCAGACCGACGCCGGTAAGTACCAGGCGTTCCAGATCGGATGGTCGGGCCGGGTGGACCCGGACGGCAACATCGCCAACTTCGTGCGCACCAACGGTTCGCAGAACGTCTGCGGCTACAGCAACGCGGAGGTCGACGGCTGGCTGGACCAGGCGCGCAGGAACCCGGACGTGGCGACCCGCCGTGAGCTGTACGGCAAGGTGATCACCAAGCTGCACGACGACGTGCCGCTGATCTACCTGTACCGGCAGAAGAATTTCACCGGCGTCTCGTCGAAGATCGTCGGGGTGCAGGTCTTCGGAGACGGCCTGGTCCGCCTGGGCACGGCCGGCTTCGCGGCATAGGCGGCGGACCGAAATGGGAAGGTACGTGCTGCGCCGCATGCTGGAGTCGGCGGTCACGCTGATCCTCGCGACCATCGTGGTCTTCCTGGGGATCCGGGCGCTGCCCGGCGACCCGGCGAGGACCCTGGCCGGTGAGGAGAGCGACCCGGCGACGCTGGCCGCGATCCGCCAGACCTACGGGCTGGACCAGCCCCTTCCCGTGCAGTACGTGCGCTACGTGCAGAAGGCGGCGACCGGCGATCTCGGCCGGTCGCCGCGCACCGGGCTGCCGGTCGCCGAGACGATCGGGCACGCGCTGCCGGTGACGCTGCAGCTGGCGGCGTTCGCCATCACGATCGCGATCCTCATCGGCATCGGCGCCGGTGTGATCGCGGCGGTGCGGCGCCGCCGGCCGGCCGAGTGGGGCGCCAATGCTGTTGCCCTGCTCGGCCTGTCGGTGCCCAACTTCTGGTTCGGGCAGATGGTGATCCTCAGTCTGGCGATCGCCTATCCCCTGCTGCCCGCTTCCGGTTTCGTATCGATCTTCGAGAACCCGGTGGAGAGCTTCCGGCACCTGCTGATGCCGGCGGTCGTGCTCGGCTCGGGCCTGGCCGCCATCATCATGCGCCAGACCCGCTCCGCCATGCTCGATGCCCTCCTGGCCGACTACGTGCGCACCGCGCGGGCCAAGGGGCTCGGCGGGGCGCAGGTCGTGTTCGGGCACGCCCTGCGCAACAGCCTCATCGTGGTCATCACCATCGTCGGGCTCCAGCTCGGCGCGCTCATCTCCGGCGCGGTCGTGACCGAGCAGCTGTTCGTGCTCCCCGGCTTCGGCAAGCTCACCATCGACGCGGTCTTCACCCGCGACTACCCGATGATCCAGGGGGTGGTGCTGGTGACCGCGACCGCCTACATTCTCATCAACCTCGCCGTCGATCTGCTCTACTCCGTCATCGACCCGCGAATCAGGGTGGGGGGTGCCGCGCTGTGACCACCGTGCAGGAAACAATCCCGGCGATCCCGGTGACGCTGTCGACCCGGCGGCGAGTGGCGCGGCGTGTGCTGCGAAACCCGTTGGCGGTCTTGGGTTTGGTGGTGGTCTGCGCCGCCATGCTCACGGCGCTGCTGGCCAACTTCGTTGCCCCGTACCCGTTTGATCAGGTGAACTTTTCGGAGCCGTTGCGGCCGCCTTCGGGTACCCACATATTCGGAACCGACAGCATAGGCCGTGACCAACTCTCGCGGGCCATCTACGGCCTGCGCGCCTCGGTCGCCGTCGGGCTGCTCTCGGTGGTGCTCTCGCTGTCGATCGGTGTCCCTTTTGGACTGCTGGCCGGTTTCTACGGCTGGCTGGATCCGGTGGTGTCGCGGCTGACCGACACGCTGCTGGCCTTCCCGTTCCTGGTGCTGGCGGTCGGGCTGGCCGCGATCCTCGGCCCGTCCCTTTCCACCGCCATCATCGCCATCGGCATCGCGCAGATCCCCGCGGTGGTGCGGGTGACCCGCGGAGAGACGCTTCGCTTGCGGCACATGGACTTCGTGGCGGCGGCGGTGGCGGGCGGCGCAGGCGACTTCGTCCTGTTGAGACGGCACATCCTGCCCAACGCGGTCAACGCGCTCATCGTCCAGGCGACCGTGGCGATCCCGGGCGCCATCATCGGCGAGGCGGTCCTTTCCTTTCTGGGCCTTGGGGTCCGACCGCCCACGCCTTCGCTGGGGGTGATGCTCGCCGACGCGCAGACGTTCGTGCGGGACGGTCCGTGGATGGCGGTGTTCCCGGGCGTCACCATCGTCGTGCTCACGTTGGCGCTCAACCTGCTCGGTGACGGCCTGCGCGACGCGCTCGACCCGCGGGAGAGCCGGTCGTGACGCTGCTTTCCGTGAAGGATCTGACCGTCCGGTTCCGCACCGAGGACGGCCCGGTACTCGCCGTCGACGAGGCCTCCTTCGACGTGGCCGAGCGGGAAGTCGTTGCGCTGGTTGGGGAATCGGGCTGCGGCAAGAGCGTGACAGCGCTGGCGCTGACCGGATTGCTGCCGCGCAACGCCTCCGTTACCGGAGCCATCGAGCTTGACGGATCGCAGCCGTCGCGGCAGGCGCGCGGGCGCGACATCGCCTACATCTTCCAGGAGCCGATGACCTCGCTCAATCCCGTGCTCACGGTGGGCCGCCAGATCGGCGAGGTGCTGCGCAAGCACCAAGGTCTTCGCGGAGCGGCCTCCCGCCGCCGGGTCATCGAACTCCTCGAATTGGTGGGGATTCCCTTGCCTTCCAGGAGATTCGGTGAGTACCCGCATCAGCTCTCCGGTGGGATGAGGCAACGAGTCATGATAGCCATGGCGGTGGCGTGCAAGCCCAAACTCCTTGTGGCCGACGAGCCGACCACCGCCCTTGATGTGACCGTCCAAGCCGGGATCCTTGACGTGCTGCGCAATCTGAGGGACGAGATCGGGACGGCGGTGTTGCTCATCACCCACGACCTCGGGGTGGTCGCCGACGTCGCCGACCGGGTCGTCGTCATGTACGCGGGGCGCGTGATCGAGCAGGCCGGCGTCGTCGCCCTGTTCGCCCGCCCCACGCACCCCTACACTCGCGGCCTGCTCGACGCCGTCCCCAATCCCGCCCGCCATGCCGACGGCGGTCTTCGCGAAATCCCCGGGAGGGTACCCGTCATCCGCACGCCGTCCGAGATGTGCACGTTCTCCGACCGTTGCTGGTATGCCGACGAGGTGTGCCGCTCGACCAAACCCCTGCTGGCGCCCGGACCCGCCGGGCACCTTGTGCGCTGCTGGCACCCGTTGGAGGCCGACCATGCCGGTGCTTGAGGTTCTGGATCTGGTCAAGCACTTCGGCCCGGTGCGTGCGGTCGACGGCGTGAGCCTGCGCGTCGACAGCGGCGAGGTGGTTGGGCTCGTGGGGGAGTCGGGCAGCGGCAAGACCACCCTGGGACGATGCGTCACCCGGCTCGTGCCCGTCACCAGCGGCCGGGTCATCATGAACGGCACCGACATCGCCTCGCTGTCGCGGCGGGCGCTGCGCCCGCTGCGGCGCCACTTCAACATCGTGTTCCAGGACCCATCGTCCTCATTGGACCCCCGCATGACAGTGGGTGAGATCATCTCCGAACCGTTGCGACTGCACCACATCGGTTCTTCCCCGCAACGCCGGGCACGGGTTGACGAACTGCTGGATCAGGTAGGACTGCAACGGGAAATGGCCCGCCGGTATCCGCATGAGCTGTCGGGCGGGCAGCGCCAGCGCGTCAGCGTCGCCCGCGCCCTGTCCGCGTCGCCGTCGCTGCTCGTCGCCGACGAGCCAACGTCCGCATTGGACGTTTCCGTTCAGGCGTCGGTGCTGAACCTGATCGGGCGTCTGCAGGCCGACCTCGGCTTTGCGTGCCTGTTCGTGACGCACGATCTGGCGGCGGTCGAGTTCCTGGCGCAGCGGGTAGCCGTGATGTACCTGGGCGTGCTCGTCGAGGTCGCATCGCGGGAGGAGCTTTTCGCCTCGCCCCGGCACCCCTACACGCAGGCGCTCCTGTCCGCCGCGCCCCTGCCCGACCCGGTGGCGCAGCGCTCCCGCAACCGGATCGTGCTCAGCGGCGAGGTCCCCAGCCCGGTCGACCCGCCGTCGGGCTGCCGTTTCCACCCCAGATGCCCGGTCGCGATAGAACGCTGCTCTTTGGAGGTCCCGCCACTTCGACCCGTCGGCCCTTCCGGCGCACTGGCCGCCTGCCACCTCGTCGACGACTCCGGCGCCGCCCCCGCTCTCACCTAATGGGACTGGGGGAGGGCGGAGGCGCGGGCGGCGAGGACGTGCTCGCGGGCCGCGTTGGCCGCCGCCTCGGCGTCGCCGGCCTTGATCGCCTTGGCCAGGCGCTCGTGCTCGGCCCACGAATGCGGCGCGCGTTCGCGCACGTTCTGGCGGTAGACCCACTGCATCCGGTTGTAGAGCCGCTCCATCAGGCTGGTCAGCAGCGCGTTGCCGGACAGAGCGCAGACCATCGCGTGGAAGCGGGTGTTCAGCGTCGCCAGGACGGCCTCGTCGCCTGTCTCCTTCGCCTCCGCGATCAGCCGCTCCAGCGTGCCGTCATCGCTCGCACGCTGGGCCGCCAGCCGCGCGGCAAGCATCTCCAGCGACAGCCGCACCTCGAACAGGTCCTCCATGTCACGCACGGCCACGCTCGCCACGAGGGCGCTGCGCCGCGGCTGGACGATGAGAAACCCTTCGGCCTCAAGCACCCGGATCGCCTCGCGCACAGGGTTGCGCGACACGCCGAAGTCCTCCGCCAGCCGCTCCTCCGTAAGGCGGTGACCGGCCTCGTACTCACCGTTGATAATCTGCCGTCTCAGCTCGTCGGCGACCTTGTCACGCAGGGGACGATGGCCACCGCCAAACTTCACGTTGCCGTCCAACGCCCCACCATCCAGTCGCGTGATCTGTGAAGACGGTAACCGCTACGCTCAAGAAAATCGACCTGTTGGGCCCGATGCATCGATCACCGGCCGCACCTCGACGAGCCCATGCGCTGCTTCGGGTATCCGGCCGGCGTGCTCGACGGCACGCTCGATGCTTTCGCACTCGACCACGAAGAAGCCGGCGAGGTACTCCTTCGACTCGGCGAACGGGCCGTCGGTCGCGACCGTCACACCGTCGCGCACGAAGACGCGCTTGGATCGGGACGGGTCGACCAGGCCGTGCACCGCGACCAGCTCTCCCGAGGCCGCCAGGTCGTCCACCAGGTTGAAGTGCTCCGCCCATCCCCGCTCGCGTTCGGCGTCGGAGAACTGCTCCCAGATCCGCCGCGATTCGGGGTTGCTGAAAATCATGATGAGGTACTTCACCGTTATTCCTTCGTCGATGTCGAAAAGGCCGTCCCGGTCTCGATACCCGGGTAGGTAAACGCTTCGAAAGGAAGTGCGTTGAGATGGGCAGGATCGTAGTCACCAACCACATGACGCTTGATGGAGTCATGCAGGCGCCCGCTGGAAGGCCCGAGCAGCACGGGGGTTACCCGCATGCGGGCTGGGCCGAGGCGCGCAACGACGAGGTCATGGGCACGTTCATGGGTGAGCGCATGGCGAGCGGCGGCAGGGGTGGGCTGCTGCTTGGCCGTCGCACCTATGAGGACCTTGCAGCGGTCTGGCCCCATCAGAGTGAGGTAAACCCGTACACGAAGGTCATCAACCACATGCCGAAATACGTCGCGTCACGCACCCTCAAAGAGCCTCTGGAGTGGAACAACTCGAGGCTGCTCGAAGGGGATGTGGCCGAGGCGGTCGCCCGGCTCAAGGACGAGTCGGACGAAGGCTTGGTGGTGCTCGGCAGCGCCGACCTGATCCAGACGCTGATGCGGCACGACCTTATCGATGAATTCTTGCTGCTGATCCACCCCGTGGTGCTGGGCAGCGGCAAGCGCCTGTTCACCGAGGAGGACCCGACGACGGAGCTGACGCTTGACGGCAAGGTGGTCACCACGACCACCGGGGTGATTATCGCAACTTACCGCGGCTGAACAGGAGCTTCCACGGCACGAGCGCCGACTCCAGCTGGACGCCGAGGCTCATCTTGGAGACGCCGTCAATGCGCTCTTCGAACCGGATGGGTACCTCGGCGATCCGCAGCCCGCAGCGCACGGTGCGATAGTTCATCTCGACCTGGAAGGCGTAGCCGTTGCTGTGCACCGACGCCACGTCGATGGCGCGCAGGGTCATCGCGTGCCACGCCTTGAAACCGGCGGTCGCGTCCTTGACGCGCAGCCGGAGGATGCTGTTGACGTAGAAGTTGGCCCAGGCCGAAAGCGCCTTGCGGTGCCATGGCCAGTTGCTCGCCGTCGCGCCGCCGGGCACATAGCGTGAGCCCAGCACCACGGCCGCGTCGGTGGTGGTCAGCGCCTCGATCATGCCCGGGATCGCCTCGCACGGGTGAGACAGGTCGGCGTCCATCTGCACCACGATGTCGGCGCCCTCATCCAGCGCCCGGGTCATGCCGGCCACGTAGGCCCGCCCGAGCCCGTCCTTGGCCATGCGATGCATCACCCCGACCGGGATCGGCCCCTCGATCGCCAGCTTCTCCGCGACATCGCCCGTGCCGTCGGGAGAGTTATCGTCGACGACGAGAACGTGCAGGTCAGGGACGTTAAGGGCCGCGAGCAGATCGACAATCCTCGGTAGGTTCTCCCGCTCGTTGTAGGTCGGGATGATGACGGACACTTTCGGCACATCGCCGACCCTACTACGTGTGGTGCAACCAACTGGCCGCAATGGGCGCCTTATGTGTTGTGACGGTGACCTTGCCGGTGGACGCCGGGGATGACGCGGCGTTCCACGCCGCCTACGCCGCCCATTATGGCAACCTGGTTCAGCTGGCATACGTCACCACGGGTGGCCTGCCCGCCGCCGAGGACCTGGTCCAGGACGTGTTCGTCGACTTCTACCGGCGGCGGGCGGCGGTCGCCGACCCTGCCGCGTGGCTGCGGCGAGCCACCATCAACCGGTGCACGTCGTGGGTGCGGCGGCGGATCGTCGAACGCCGCCAGGGCGCCAATGCCTTTCCCCCGGTCGAGGGGGCCCCGCTCAGCTCCGACGCGGTGGCGGTCAGGGCCGCGCTGGTGAGACTGCGGCCCAGGCACCGGGCGGCGGTGTTCCTGCGGTACTACCTGGACCTGACCGAGGCCGAGATCGCGGCGGCGCTGGCGTGCCGGCCCGGGACCGTGAAGTCGCTGCTGCACAGGGGGCTGAACGTGATGAAAGAGCACCTCGATGGTTGAGGATCGGATCAGGTCGGCCTTGCGGGAGATTGCCGAGGCCGCTGCGGTACCCGTCAAAGAGAATGCCAGATGGCACAAGCCTTCCACGCGTTCCGAGCGGCGCTGGCCTGTCGCGGCCCTGGCCGGGGTCGCGGTGGCCGCGATCGTCGCTGTGGTGGCGCTCATGCCCGGCGTGTGGTCGACCGGCCTGCCGGTCGCCGCCAGCGATCGCCCCAGCCTGCCCGAGCAGTTCCCGCCGTACTCGTTTGCGCAAGGCACCCTGGACGGGCCGTTCGGGCGGGCAATCGCCTTGTACACCAACGGAACCGGACATGAGGACTGGACCTTCAGCCAGGTGATCGTCGCCGGGGCGGACCGCAACAGCTATCGAAGGGTGCCGCTGCCCAAGTACCCCAACAACATGGGTAACGTTGCGGCGCTCCTGAGCCCCGACGGGACGAAGGTCGTCGCCGGCGACCCCCACGGGGTGATCACGGTGATAGATCTGATGATGGGCGGGAGCCGGCGTTACCCAACGGGTTACTCCATCAGGACAGCGCCGCTGGCCGTGTCGCCCGATGGCGGCCGGGTGGCCTTCGTCGCGTTCGCCGAGCATGTGCAGGAAGGCACGCTCTACCTGCTCGACTTGGGCAGCGGCGAGGTCTCGCCCGCCCTTGGCACCATGGTCGAGCACGTGGCCTTCTCCCCCGATGGTGCGCTCGCCTACCAGATGGGCAGGACGATTCACATCCGTGACCGGGACGGCGCGGCCGAGCGTCAGATCATGCTGGCTTCGGAAGCCGTACTGCTCGCCGGGCCGCATGCGTGGACTCCTGATGGCAGGTTCCTTCTCACCATCGTGACCGGCCCCGGCCGCCTGGATGGCAACATCATCTACAGCGGAGACCGCACTTACGTCTTTGTCGCTGCAGACGGGTCGGGATCGCCTGTCCCGCAAGCGATCCCGGGCAATGACCTGATGCCGATGTCTTGGGGCCCACCCATACTGGGCTGGCGTTCGCCCACCACGATGCTGGTCAGCACCGGTGATGTGGACGGCACCACCTCCAACCTCATCGTCGAGGTGGACATCTCAGGCAGCGGTCACCGGGTCATCAGCCGATTCCGGGTCGGGCCGCGCGACGATCTCGCGGTGGGTGACGTGCAGCTGGCGACCGGACTGCTGGCCGGTGCGACGATGCGGTCCGGCGCCGGCCCCGACCGTGGCCCATGGCCGACGTGGGCGGTCGTCACGCTGGCCTTGTGCTTCGCGCCCATGGCCGTAACCGTGTTAGTGGGACACCTCCGGCGCCGCCACGAACCATAGGTCTCGCTACACCACGCTACGCATCGTGCTCTGGCGTGGGCGCTTCGCGGAGGCGATCACCATCCCGATGACGGCGGCGAATACCCCAAGCATCGGGCCGGCGATCAGCCCGAGGATGTAAATCACCGACTGCTCCCCCAGGTTCGCGGCGATCAGGTCGGCGCCGCCGTGGCTAGCCGCGACGGATGGGTCGACGGCGAGGCGTTGCGGTGCGGCGACGGCCATCGCCATGCCCCAGATGAAGGCGCCCAGCGCCGCCAGGGCCCCGGCCCAGCCGCCGGCGATCAACGCCTGCACCGGCGAGCCGCTGTCGCGCACGGCCTTGATGGCGGCAATGGTGAGCAGGACGAGTACCGCCAGAAAAGCAAGAGGAAGCACGGCGACGCGCGCGATCGTGAGCCCGTAGGGCATGGCGGCCAACCCGGCGACGACCGCAGCGACGACGCCGAATTGCGTGCCCCGGTGCCCGCCCGCCCGGCCACGGGTCACCCACCATGATGCGGCCGCGTAACCCAGCAGCAGCACCGTGACCAGGCTCAGATAAATCGGCCCGCCACCGCCACCTGCCGCGGCCGGGTAGCGCCAAACCGTGTAGGCGACGAGAAACGCCGCCGCGGCGATCCCGAACCATGCTCCCCATCGGACCGGCATGACACCCTCCTTCAACCTCGCTCTCAGCCCTGCAATGACGCCTCCGGCAAGCCATCGCTTGCGCGGCCAACCCGGCTCGACATGCTCCGCTTCGGACAGCAGCGCTTCACCCCATTGCGGCGGCAACAACGCCTGGATAAGCCGGCCGAGCAACCTGTCCATCACGCGTCACCCCAGGCCAGGCGGTGCGGCCTCATCGCGGGTTCGGGAAGCGAGCGGGCGACCTTGAGCCCTTCAGCGGTCAGGCGGTACCGGTGA
>Ga0209382_10004056_pt1 | contig 19821 bp, 16 predicted proteins | sample SoiMetdeltSBSDD5_FD_187599 | JGI IMG/M metagenome (GOLD analysis project Ga0209382, IMG submission 187599) | Bulk soil microbial communities from a Populus tree surrounding site in Tennessee, USA - Soil MetaG P. deltoides SBSDD5 (SPAdes) (version 2) | ecosystem: Environmental > Terrestrial >... | reverse complement strand
ATACCGGATCGATGTCGAGTACCACCTGATCCCTGGTGTTGGTGCACACAAGCTCGACAGGCTCGCTCCGGAACACCTCGAACGTCTGTACGCGAAGATGCTGCGACAGGGCAAAGCGGCAGGGACAGCAAACCATGTGCACCGCACGATCCGCCTGGCCCTCAACGAGGCCGTGCGACGCGGCCACCTGTCAAAGAATCCCGCTCTACTCGCCAAGGCCCCAGCCGCCGACGAGCAAGAGATCGAGCCGTACAACGTCGATGACATCAAGCGAATCCTGAATGTCGCAGGGGAGCGCCGAAACGGGGTCCGGTGGGTGATCGCATTGGCGCTGGGCCTCCGTCAAGGGGAGGCCCTTGGACTCCAATGGACTGACATCAACTTAGAGACTGGAGAGCTGCATGTACGCCGTAGCCGCGTGCGACCGAAGTACCGGCACGGGTGCAAGAAGGCATGCGGGCGCAAGCCTGGTTTCTGCCCGGAGCGCGTACAGACGAATCGGCCTACCAAGAACACCAAGTCACGAGCTGGTCGCCGAGTCATTCCGCTGCCGAGGGAGGTCGTCACCCTCCTCGGCGCGCACAAGGAGCGTCAAGAGACCGAACGGTTGCGGGCAGGTGGGCTCTGGCGAGGCGAGGGCTGGGTCTTTGCCATGCCTGATGGTCGGCCGATCTCCCCGAACACGGACTTCCGTGAGTGGAAGGCGTTGCTCAAGCATGCTGGTGTTCCCTCGTCTAGGCTCCACGACGCCCGACATTCATCCGCGACCGTGCTGCTTCTCTTGGGCGTTCCGGAACGGGTCGTGATGTCGGTGATGGGTTGGTCTTCGACGTCGATGACGAAGCGGTATCAGCACGTGACTGAGGCGATCCGACGCCAGGTGGCTGATCGGCTGGACGGGCTGCTGTGGGAGCCCGAGACGGACGGCGGCGCGGGCAAGTGAGACCGAAAGTGAGACCAAGGGGATCGGACCGGCCCCTGGTCGAGGTCGTCGGGATGGTGTTTGTGCTGGTGAGCGTGGCGGAGGATGCGGGATTCGAACCCGCGAGGGCTGTTAACCCAACCCGCTTTCCAAGCGAGCGCCATAGGCCACTAGGCGAATCCTCCGCGCCAGAGGATACGCGGAACGCTCGGCGGGGCGGAATCCGCCAGTCCGCCGACCGCGATCGCTCCGCCAAGCGGCCGTCTCGTACACTCGGCGCAGGTTCCCCGTGCGGCGGTACCTCGCCGAACTCCCCCAGGGCCGGAAGGCAGCAAGGGTAGGCGAGCTCTTCCGGGTGCGCGGGGAGCCGTCTTTCTCCCGGTCATCGGTCACTCGTGGTCCCATCGTCGGTCACGCGTGGTGCCATCATCAGCCACTCGTGGTCGTACGACGTCGGCGATGTGGACGGAGGGCGTGGGCCTGTCCGCGACGAGCGTTAGGGTTCGGAAGGTGACTGCACCGCTGGCGCTCTATCGCCGTTACCGGCCCGAGACGTTCGCCGAGGTGATCGGTCAGGACCACGTCACCGAGCCGCTGCGGCATGCCCTCGAGAGCAATCGGGTGCACCACGCGTACCTCTTCTCAGGCCCGCGCGGCTGCGGCAAGACGACCAGTGCGCGCATCCTGGCACGGGCGCTCAACTGCGAGCGGGCCCCGGTGGCTGAGCCGTGTGGTGAGTGCGACAGCTGCCGCGACCTGGCCCGAGGCGGTCCGGGGTCGCTTGACGTCATCGAGATCGACGCCGCGAGCCATGGTGGTGTCGACGATGCCCGAGACCTTCGGGAGCGGGCGTTCTTCGCGCCGGTCAGCAGTCGCTACAAGATCTACATCATCGACGAGGCCCACATGGTGACCGCGCAGGGCTTCAACGCCCTGCTGAAGCTCGTCGAGGAGCCGCCGGACCATCTGAAGTTCGTCTTTGCGACGACCGAGCCGGACAAGGTGATCGGGACGATCCGATCGCGTACGCATCACTACCCGTTCCGGTTGGTGCCGCCGCGACTGCTCACCGACTACCTGAGCGAGCTGTGCGAGCGCGAGGGCGTCACCCTGGATCCGACGGCAGCGCCATTGGTCGTACGCGCGGGGGCAGGCTCGGTTCGCGACACGCTCAGCGTCTTGGACCAGCTGATCGCGGGGGCGGGCGACGAGGGCGTGACGTACAGTCGCGCCGCCGCTCTGCTCGGCTACACGCCGGACTCGCTGCTCGACGACGCGGTCGATGCCTTCGCGGCCGGCGACGGGGCCACCGTGTTCGGCGTGGTCGACAAGGTCATTGACAGTGGCCAGGAGCCGCGGCGGTTCGCCGAGGACCTGCTCCGCCGGTTCCGCGACCTGATCGTCGTGTCGGCCGTGCCAGGGGCGATCGGCAAGGGCCTGCTCGAGGTGTCGGGCGACGCCGCCGAACGGCTGGAGAGCCAGGCCGCCCGCTACGGTCCGGCCGAGCTGACCCATGCCGCCGAGGTGGTGAGCCAAGGGCTCGACGAGATCCGGGGAGCGACGGCGCCTCGGCTGCTGCTCGAACTGATCTGCGCCCGGCTGCTGCTGCCCGGCGCCGACGACTCCGAGGCCGGGGTGCAGGCCAGGTTGGACCGGCTCGAGCGACGCCTGACGATCGCGGGCGCCGAACCGGAGGCCGTCGCTGCCCCGGCGGCACCAGCTGCGTCGGATCGGCCTGCCGCTGCAGAGACCCCGGCCGCCCCGCCTGCCGAGTCGAAGCCGAAGTCGAAGCGGGCGTCGAAGGCGAAGGCATCGACGTCCAAGAAGACCGAGGAGCCGGCCGCGGCCGCACCGGCTCCGGAGAAGTCGGCGCCGGAGCCGGAGCCGACCCCGCCCGGGCCCGCCGAGGCCGAGCCGTCCACAGGCGGCGCACTGTCGCTGGTCGATGTACGCCGGCTCTGGCCGCAGGTGCTGGAGTCGGTGATGGCCAAGCGCCGGTTCGCCTGGGTCATGCTGAGCCAGAACGCCAACGTGCACGCCCTGGAGGGCAACACCCTCACGATCGCGGTCGTCAACGCCGGTGCTCGCGACTCCTTCGTCCGCAGCGGCTGTGACGACATTCTGCGCCAGGCGCTGGTCGACGTGATCGGCGTGGAGTGGGCAATCGAGACGGTCGTCGATCCCTCGGCCAACCCGGCGAGTCCGTCGGGATCGACGCGAGCCGCCGCGAAGCCGCCGCCCGAGCCGGCCAGCCCGCCACCGCCGAACGGCGCCCGGGAGGACGCCCGCAACGCGATCGAGCCGACTCGCAACGGTCCTCGTTCGCGCGAGGAGGAGCAGGCAGCCGACGCCGACGCACACCCGGACGATCCCACGATCGACGAGGGCGTCGACCACGACGAGCTGCTCGCCCGTGAGCTCGGCGCGAAGGTGATCGAGGAGATCCCGCACGACTGAGGCCGCGCTTGAGCCGCGACAAGAAACGTACGACCGTGCTAAAGTATGGCCGTGCGCAAGGGCGAGGAGACCCGGCAGGCGATCCTGGACGAGGCAATCCAGGTCGCCTCGCAGGACGGGCTGCGCGGACTGACGATCGGTCAGTTGGCCGCGCACATCGAGATGTCCAAGAGCGGGCTCTTCGCGCACTTCAAGTCCAAGGAGTCGCTGCAACTCGAGGTGCTCGAGCACGCCCGCCAGCGGTTCATCGACAGCGTCATGCGGCCGGCCCTCGCAGCCCCTCGCGGGCGTACTCGCCTCGACACGCTCTTCGACCACTGGCTGACCTGGACCAACGACGAGCTCAACGGGGGTTGCATCTTCGTGGCGGCGGCGTCCGAGCTGGACGATCGGCCCGGACCGGTGCGCGACTCCCTGGTCCGCTCCGAGCGGGACTGGCTCGACTCGATCGCCACTATCGCCGGCACTGCGGTCTCCGAAGGCGAGTTCCGATCCGACGTCGATGTCGAGCAGTTCGCCTATGAGCTGCACGGCATCATGCTGAGTCACCACCACGCCAGCCGGCTGCTCCGCGACGAGCGCGCCCCGGAGCGGGCCCGGCGTGCCTACGAGTCCCTCGTCGAGGCGGCCAGCCGCCCGACCTGATCCCTCTGGAGTTCCTGATCATGACCGATCCCTCTGTCAAGAAAAGCACGATCGTTCGTCCTAGAAATCGCGAGCGCGCGGTTCGTACCGCCTTCTCGGCCCTCGAACGCACCGCACCCGCGGTCGGTGCGAGGTGGGCCGAGCGGCTGTGGTTCACCGTCCCGTCAAGCCGCGCCGCCCGGCCGGCGGACGGTGGCACACCTTTCGACCTGCGATGGCACGGACGCGACCTGCGCGGCTGGACCTGGGGGAGCGGGCCGGCGGTCTACCTCGTCCACGGCTGGGGCGGCCACGCCGGTCAGCTGGCCGCCTTCGTACGTCCGCTGGTCGCCTCCGGATTCACCGTCGTGGCCTACGACGCTCCGAGCCACGGTGCGTCGGGCCCGGGCCGGTCGGGTCCGCGGTCCACCGACATCGTCGAGTTCGCCCAGAGTCTCGATGCGGTCGCGGCCGAGTACGGTCCTGCCCAGGCGGTGATCGGCCACTCGATGGGCTCGCTGGTCGCCGTCCTCGCGATGCGGCACGGCTGGCTCGGCGCGAAGCGACTGGTGATGATCGCGCCGATGGTGGACGTCCGCGATGCCTTCCCGGTCTTCGGCGCCCGGCTGGGATCGGGTCCTCGTACGATGCGGCGGCTGGCCGAGCGAGTCGAGCGCAGGGTCGGCATGTCGCTCGACGAGTTCGACATCGCGGCCCACGCATCGGCGCTCGAGCCGACATCCTTGCTCGCAGTCCACGACCGTGACGACCGGGAGACGCCGTACCTCACGACGGAGGCGCTGGTGGCCGGCTGGCCGGGTGCCGAGCTCCTCACGACCCACGGCCTCGGCCATCGGCGGCTGCTGCGAGATCCCGACGTCGTACGGACGGTGACGCGTACGGTCGCGGCCGATGCCGCTCGGCGGCTGTCGCTACCGGCTTGATTCGGAGCACGGACGCGCCCACTCGCTCACCGTCCGTTCGTCCGAGCGGCGTACGCTCGCTGAAAGCACGTCGATTGGAAGGAGCAGCGGCCGTGGCTGAGGACGATCTGCCGGATATGTCGGCGCTGTTGGCCCAAGCGCAGCGGATGCAGGAGCAGTTGCTCGCCGCCAAGGAAGAACTGGCGTCGGAGGTCGTCGAGGGATCGGCGGCCGGCGGGCTCGTAACTGCTCGGGTCAACGGCACCGGCGATCTTCTCGGGCTGGATATCGATCCAAAGGCAATCGACCCGGACGACACCGAAACCCTGGCGGACATCATCGTCGCCGCGATCCGGGACGCCAGCGACAACGCACAAGCCCTCATCAGCAAGCGTCTGGGGGGATTCGCCGGCCCAATCGGTGACGGCCTTCCCGGTCTGCCGCCCGAGGATCCGCCGTCCCGGCCGATCGGATTCTGAGGAGCCGACCGTGTACGAAGGGGTCGTCCAGGACCTCATCGACGAACTGGGCCGACTGCCCGGCGTCGGCCCGAAGAGCGCCCAGCGGATCGCGTTCTACCTGCTCGACTCCGACCCGGTCGACGTGCGCCGCCTCGCCCAGGTGCTCGTCGAGGTCAAGGACAAGGTCCGGTTCTGTCAGGTGTGCGGCAACGTCGCCGAGTCCGACGTCTGCCGGATCTGCACTGACGAGCGTCGCGACCCCTCCGTACTCTGCGTCGTCGAGGAGTCCAAGGACGTCGTGGCGATCGAACGTACTCGCGAGTTTCGTGGCCGCTACCACGTGCTCGGCGGCGCGATCAGCCCGATCGAGGGCATCGGACCGGACGATCTGCGGATCAAGGAGCTGATGCAGCGGCTCGCCGACGGCGCTGTCACCGAGGTCATCCTGGCCACGGACCCGAACCTCGAGGGCGAGGCGACGGCCACGTATTTGACCCGGATGTTGCGCCCCATGGGGTTGCGCGTGACAAGGTTGGCGAGTGGTCTTCCGGTCGGAGGCGACCTCGAGTATGCAGACGAGGTCACACTCGGTCGGGCATTCGAGGGAAGGCGAGCGGTCGATGAGTGACCAAGAGGCAGTCAACAGCGACACCGAGGATCTTGCGCAGGCTGTCGCCGACCAGGTCGAGAGCTTCCTGCTCGCCGTACGTGAGATCGCCAGCAGCGGTGACCCGAGCCGTGCGGTGCCTCTGCTGCTGCTCGAGGTGAGTCAGCTGCTGCTCGCCGGCGCGCGCCTCGGAGTACAGATCGACTTCGTGCCGTCGGAGAAGTACGAGCCGGACGCCGGACCCGATCCCGATCTCGACCGGATCCGCGAGGAGCTCGCCAAGCTGCTCGACGGTTTCGATGACTACACCGAGGTCTTCGACCCCTACGTCGACCCGCCCGACCTCGTACCCTCTCGCGTCTCCGACGACGTCACGGCGATCGCCGGCCGAGTCGCCCATGGACTGCAGCACTTCCGAGCGGGGCGAGTGGACGAGGCGCTGTGGTGGTGGCAGTTCTCGTACGTCTCGTCCTGGGGCGCCGAGGCGTCGGGCGTGCTGCGGGCGTTGCAGTCCGTGGTGTCGCATGACCGGCTGGACACGGACGTGGATCGGACGGCCGAAATGGAGCGGGTCGCGATCGCGGAGGCGTTGGCGCAGCAGCCGGACTGACGCTCTTCGGCGCTGGCCGTCCCGCCGTGCCCAGCCGGCGCAGTCGCTTGTCTGTCGTCGCCGGTCGGACTGCGCGCCTGAGTGTTGGCGTGAAACCGCGGGTGTGGCCGGAAGTTGGCGCAGATTCGCACCAACACTTGGGGTGGCCCGCGCCGGGCACCGCCGCCCACCTGCGCTGACGCCGCAAGCTGGACACATCCGGTCCGTCCGAGCGAGCGCCGGTACGCTGACCGATGCCAGCAGGACCGGGCCGGCCGGAGCCTGAACCGACGCAGAGGGTTGCATCTCGTGGGCATTGTCGTGCAGAAGTACGGTGGCTCCTCGGTCGCCGACGCCCACCGGATCAAGCAGGTCGCCCAGCGCATCGTCGCGACCCAGAAGAAGGGCAACGACGTGGTCGTCGTGGTGTCGGCGATGGGCGACTCGACCGACGAACTGCTCGACCTGGCCACCGAAGTGTCGCCGCTGCCGCCTCCCCGCGAGCTCGACATGCTCCTGACGTCCGGCGAGCGGATCTCGATGGCGCTGCTCGCGATGGCGATCGGCAACCTCGGCCTGGAGGCCCGGTCGTTCACCGGCTCGCAGGCCGGCGTGATCACCGACTCGGTGCACGGCAAGGCCAAGATCATCGACGTCACGCCGGGCCGGATCGAGCAGGCGCTGCAGGCCGGCGCGATCGCGATCGTCGCCGGCTTCCAGGGCGTCAGCCAGGACAGCAAGGACATCACCACGCTCGGTCGCGGCGGCTCGGACACGACGGCCGTCGCGTTGGCGGCGGCGTTGCATGCCGAGGTGTGCGAGATCTACACCGACGTCGACGGCGTGTTCACCGCCGACCCCCGCATCGTGCCGGTCGCCCGCCGGATCCCGGGCATCTCGTACGAGGAGATGCTCGAGATGGCCGCGTCCGGCGCCAAGATCCTCCACGTGCGCTGTGTCGAGTACGCCCGGCGCCACGAGATCCCGATCCACGTACGCTCGTCGTACTCCAACAAGCCCGGCACCTGGGTCGATCGCCGACCGACGGGCGGCAGCCGACTCGACGGGGCCGAGGAGGAATCCATGGAGCATGCCATCATCTCGGGCGTCGCCCACGATCGCAGCGAGTCGAAGATCACCGTCGTGGGGGTGCCGGACAAGGTCGGTGAGGCGGCCCGGATCTTCGAGACGGTCGCGGCGGCACAGATCAACATCGACATGATCGTGCAGAACGTGTCGGCCGCCTCGACCGGACGCACCGACATCTCCTTCACCCTGCCGCGCGACGACGGGCAGACCGCGATGGCCGCGCTGGCCCGGCTCAAGGACGAGGTCGGCTACGACTCGCTGCTCTACGACGACGGCATCGGCAAGGTGTCACTGGTCGGTGCTGGAATGCGTACGCACCCGGGTGTCTCGGCGCGGCTGTTCAGCGCGCTGGCCGCCGCGGGCGTCAACATCGAGATGATCTCGACGTCGGAGATCCGGATCTCCGTGGTCGTCAACGAGAGCGATGTCGACACGGCCGTTGCGGCGGCCCATGCCGCGTTCGAGCTCGGCGACGAGGACGTCGAGGCGGTCGTCTATGGAGGGACCGGCCGATGAGTGCCAAGCTGCCCACCCTGGCCGTCGTCGGTGCGACCGGCGCGGTCGGCACGGTGATGCTCGACATCTTGTCCACAAGGGGCAACGTGTGGGGCGAGATCCGGCTGGTCGCATCGCCGCGCTCGGCGGGCCGCCGGCTTCGGGTCCGGGGCGAGGAGGTCGAGGTCGTCGCCCTGACCGAGGAGGTCTTCGACGGCGTCGACGTCGCGATGTTCGACACTCCTGACGAGATCTCCGCGCAGTGGGCTCCGATCGCGGCCGAGCGCGGTGCCGTCGTGGTCGACAACTCCGGCGCCTTCCGGATGGACCCCGACGTACCCCTCGTCGTGCCGGAGGTCAACGCCCACCGGATCGCGATGCGGCCGCGCGGCATCATCGCCAACCCCAACTGCACGACGCTGACCATGATGGACGCGCTCGGCGCCCTGCACGATCAGTGGGGGCTTCGCGAGCTCGTCGTCGCGTCCTATCAGGCGGCGTCCGGCGCGGGACAGCCCGGCGTCGAGCGGCTCTACGACGAGATGGCCGTCGTCGGAGGACAGCGCGGTCTCGGGCAGACCGCCGGAGACGTACGCCGGACCCTGGTCGACAAGCTCGGCGACGCCTCGCCGTTCGGTGCTCCGCTCGCCCTCAACGTGGTGCCATGGGCAGGCTCGCTGCGTGACGAGGGCTGGTCGAGCGAGGAGCTGAAGGTGCGCAACGAGTCGCGCAAGATCCTCGAGCTGCCGGACCTGAAGGTGTCGGCCACCTGCGTACGAGTGCCCGTCGTGACGACCCACTCGGTCGCGGTCCATGCCGTATTCGACCGTAGGATCACCGTCGGCAAGGCCCGCAAGGCGCTGCACGAGGCGCCGAGCGTGGTGGTGATCGACGACCCGGCGGCCGGTGAGTACCCGACACCTGCCGACGTGGTGGGGTCCGATCCGACGTTCGTCGGCCGGATCCGTCAGGCGATGGACTTCCCGAACACGCTGGACATGTTCATCTGCGGCGACAACCTCCGCAAGGGGGCGGCCCTCAACACCGCCCAGATCGCCGAGGCGGTCGCGGCCGAGCTCTGACGCGGACTCGGGTCTGGCTGGCGGAATCACACGCCCGTCCCACCGAGAGTTGGCGTGACATTCAGGTTTCGCGGCCGCGAATTCGGTATCTCACGCCAACACTCGCGGGTGACCGCCCACCGGCGTCAGGGCCGCGCTCCGGGACCCGGCGAGTTACGCTGACCGCCGTGACACCGGCGCAGTTGCGGGCCTTCTCGGCCGTCGTACGGCTCGGCTCGGTCAAAGGCGCGGCCGCCGAGCTCGGGGTCACCGAGGCCGCGGTGTCGCTCCACGTCGGCCAGCTCCGCAAGGAGCTCGAGGACCAGCTGTTCACGCGTACCGCCTCCGGGCTCGCCTTCACCCCCGGTGGACTGCGACTGGCCAGCCGCGCCACCGAGATGCTCGGCCTGCAGGACCGCACCGTCCTCGAAGTCAGCCAGGCCGGTCGCGGCCGCCGGCTGCTGCGGTTGGCTGCGTCGAGCCTGTTCGCCGAGCACGCGGCGCCTGGCCTGATCGAGCTGTTCGCCGGGCGGGCCGACGACCTCGATGTCGAGCTGAGTGTCTGTACGCCTCGCGAGTTCGCCCCGATGCTGGCGTCCCGGACGGTCGATGTCGCGATCGGTCCGGTACCGCACGATCTGCCCGAATCGGTCGAGCACAAGGCGTTCCTCAACTACCAGGTCGTCATCGTGGCGGGATCGGAGCATCCGCTCGCGGGTACGCCGGTCGGGTCAGCGCTGCTGCGCCAGCAGATCTGGTTGCTGGGGCCGTCGGCGGTCGCCAGTGACGACGGGGTGGTGCCGCACGTGCTGCGCCAGCTCGACATCCCCGAGGACCGGCAGCGGATCTTCCAGAGCGAGGCCGCCGCGCTGGAGGAGACGAAGCGGCACAAGGGACTCGCCCTGGCCCTCGCGTTCGCGGTCGCCGACGACGTCGCCAAGGGCCGGCTGGTACGCATCTCGGGCCACGGCGTCCAGGCCGCCGGCGTCTGGAATGCGATGTCACTCCCGGACCACAGCGTGCCGCCGGTCGCCTCCGAGCTGCTCCGCTTCATCACGACGCCACGGGCGACCCAGGCGATGCTGAAGGGCTCCGGAGTCACGATCGGGCACTTCCGCCCCTCGGTCCACGTCACGCTCTGGAAGTGAGCCCGGCCCGTGGGGGATCAGCGCCAGCGCCCCACGGCGGCGACCACCTCGGCCAGCGCCGGTACGTCATGGGCTGAGAGCAGCTCGTCGCAGTAGGGCAGCGCGGCCGCCAGCGACCCGACCAGTGGCTGGAAATCCGGCGCCGCGACGCGGGGATTGAGCCAGACGACCCGGTACGCCCGGCGCCGCAGCTGCTCCATCGCTCGCGCGAGCGCCTCCGGGTCGTCGGAGTCCCAGCCGTCCGACGCGATGACCACGATCGCACCGCGTACGGCACCGCCGTGATGCGAACGCAGCAGCGTACGCAGGCTGTCGGCGATCCGGGTGCCGCCAAAGCGGTCGGTCACCTGGTCGGTCGCATGGGCGATCGCCGTCTCGGCCGACCGATGCGCCAGCACCGACGTGAGCCGGGTCAGTGTCGTGGAGAAGGCGAACACCTCTGCGTCGGTGGCAAGCGTCGTGGCCCGCATCAGATGCAGATAGGTCGTCGCGTACGCCTGCATCGACTGACTGACGTCGCAGAGCATGACGACTCGACGCGGCTTGCGGAGCGGCCGGCTGCGGACCAGCTCGAGCGGCTCCCAACCGCTCCGTCGGGACCGGGCGACCGTCTCGCGTAGCGCGATTCGACTGCCGTGCGGATGGGTCGCCGAGCGCCGGCTACGTCGGGTCGGCCACTGCTGCATCGCGGTCGCGAACCAGTCGCCGAGCGCCGCGAGCTGCTGACTGTCCAGCTCATCGAACGGAATCTCGTCGAGCCCGGTCAGCCGGCTGGGCAGCCGCTCGGGTAGGCTCCAGGTCGCCTCGGTCGTGGCGGTGTCGGTCGACGCCGTGATCCGCGGCAGCGTCACCCACGGCAGACCCTCGTCGGTCGGCGCGTCCCGGGTGGCGGAACGCGCCGGCGCGAAGGCGTCGTCCTCGCTGCCGCCTGTCACGCCGCGCCGTCGGGCATGTGGATCGAGCGGCATCACGGCGTTGGCGAACACGGCGTCGAAGACCGCGTCGAAGGCCGCCAGGTCGGTGTGCCGGCGGACCAGCGTGATGCGAGCGGTCCAGTACAACCGCGACGTCGAGTCCGGCCTTACCACTCGCAACCCCTCGGCGAAAGCCTCGGCGCTGGACAGTCCCGAGGCGACGCCGGCGGCGCGCAGCCGATCGAGCAGCGCCGCGGCGAAGGCGGCCCGGTCCAGCCGCCGGAAGGTCAGCCCGGGAGCGTCAGCAGCGGCCGGCATCGATCAGGCCCGTTCGAGTGCCTCGGCCAGCAGGTCTCGGTCGGTCGGCGTCTTGGCCAGGGTGCCGAGGGTAAGTCGGACCTGCTCCGACGCCAACTCAGGGGCGCCGAGGGCGGACAGCGCCGCGACCCAGTCGATCGCCTCGGCCATCCCCGGTGCCTTGTCGAGATCCAGGTCGCGGGCTCGCCCGACGAACTGCGTCGCACTCTGGATCAGCGACTCGCTCGCGGCCGGCACCGACCGGCGCAGGATCTCGGCGGCCCGATCGGGAGCCGGGAAGTCGATCCAGTGGTAGAGACAGCGCCGTCGCATCGCGTCGTGGAGGTCGCGACTGCGGTTGGACGTGAGGACGACGATCGGCGGCTGCTCGGCGACGAACGTGCCGAGCTCGGGGACGGTCACCGATGCCTCGCCCAGGAACTCCAACAGCAGAGCCTCGAACTCGTCGTCGGCCCGGTCGATCTCGTCGATCAGCAGCACCGGTGGCGTCGGACCGCGATGCCGTACGCAGCGCAGGATCGGCCGCTCCTGCAGGAACTCCTCGGTGAACAGGTCCGCCTCGGACAGCCGCTCGTGCCGCGACTCGGCCAGCCGGATCGCGAGCAGCTGCCGCTGGTAGTTCCACTCGTACAGCGCCTCGCTGACCGCCAGGCCCTCGTAGCACTGCAGCCGTACGAGGGGGGCGTCGAGCGTACGGGCCAGGGCCTTGGCCGCCGTCGTCTTGCCGACTCCGGGCTCACCCTCCAGCAGCAGCGGCTGCCCCAGCGTCAGGGCGAGGAAGAGCGCCGTCGCCATGCCCTCGTCGACCAGATAGTCCACCCGGTCGAGTCGGCTCCGGACGTCTGCGGCGTCGGTGAAGTACGGCTCGTCGGCCACGCCTAGTGCACCGCCGAGCCGGCGTAGTGGTCCCGGCATCCGGTGCCGCAGAACCAGACGTCCTGGCCGTCGACGGTCAGATGCGGTGTGTCCGGCCCGGGCTTGACGGTCATCCCGCACACCGGATCGACCACCTCGTCGACTCGGGCGGTCTGAGCCGACGTACGAGCGACGTCGATCTCCGGGGCGACCAAGCCGTCGCGCCGGATCGCCTGTACAAGCTCGGCCATGATCGACAATGCGATCTCCGCCGACGTACGTGCTCCGATGTCGAGACCGACATGCGTCCGGATCCGCTTGCGCTCGTCTTCCGCCAGAGCCAGCTCGTCGAGGACGGCGACACTGCGGCGGCGACCGGCCACCAGTCCGACGAAGTCGACCCCCGCGTCGAGCGCGGCCCGGATCGCCGCAGCCTCTGCGCCGCCATGCGTGGCGACGATGACCGCGACGGCGCCGGACGGCGGCCGGCTGTCCTCGGCTCGCTCGACGACGAAGCCGAGCGGACCGGCCATGCCGGCGAGCGAGTCGGTGATCGGCGTGGCCCCGACGAGATGCAGCAATGGTGCAGGCAAGGTGGGCTCCAAGAAGATCTCCAAAGCGCCACCCGACAGACAGGGATTGACGACCACCTGCGAGCCCGGCGACTCCGGATAGTCCGGTCCGTCCTTGGGCAGCACCCGGAGCAGGACCGACTCCCCGTCACGCAACGCGGCCAGCGCAGCGGACCGCACCGAACCGACCGCGCAGTGGCCGCCGACGAACCCCTCGACCGAGCCGTCGGCAAGCACGATGGCCTGGTCACCGGCCTGCGCCGACGTCGGGAACTGCGCCCGCACCACGGTCGCGTGGACGAACGGCACCCGCTTGGCGGTGAGCTCGGTGATCCGGGCGGCCATCGGCTGGGTCATCGGTTCAACCCTAGATCGGCGGGGTGGGTCTGCCCTGCATGGCGTCCCACACCCGGGACGGTGTCAGGGGCATGTCGGCATGCCGGATCCCGAACGGCTTGAGGGCGTCGACGACCGCGTTGACCAGCGCCGGCGGCGACCCCACCGTGGCGGACTCGCCGATGCCCTTGGCGCCGATCGGGTGATGCGGCGACGGCGTGACGGTGTGCCCGGTCTCCCAGTCGGGCACCTCCAGCGCGGTCGGGATCAGGTAGTCCATCAGCGAGCTGCTCAGACAGTTGCCGTCCTCGTCGAACGCGATGATCTCCATCAAGGCCATGCCGACCCCGTCGGTCAGACCGCCGTGCACCTGGCCCTCGATGATCATCGGGTTGATTCGGGTGCCGCAGTCGTCGACCGCGACGAACCGGCGTACCGTCACATGGCCGGTGCCCGGGTCGACGTCGACGACGCAGATGTACGCACCGAACGGGTAGGTCAGGTTCGACGGGTTGTAGCAGATCTGCGCCTCGAGTGCGCCCTCGACTCCCTCGGGCAGATCACCGGCGCCGTGCGCCCGCATCGCAATGTCCTGGATCGTGACCGAGCTGGTCGGGTCGCCCTTCACCTGGAACGAGCCCTTGACCCACTCCAGATCGGCGACCGACACCTCGAGCATGCCGGAGGCGATGATCTTGGCCTTGTCGCGGACCTTGCGGGCGACCAGGGCCGCCGCCGCGCCGGACACCGGCGTCGAGCGACTGCCGTAGGTGCCAAGCCCGAACGGGGTGTTGTCGGTGTCGCCGTGGACCACCTCGATGTCGTCCGGTGGGATCCCGATCTCCTCGGCGACGATCTGGGCGTACGTCGTCTCGTGCCCCTGTCCCTGGGTCTTGACCGACAGCCGTACGACGGCCTTGCCGGTCGGATGGACCCGCAGCTCACAACCGTCGGCCATGCCGAGGCCAAGGATGTCCATGTCCTTGCGGGGTCCGGCGCCGACCGCCTCGGTGAAGAACGAGACGCCGATGCCCATCAGCTCGCCGCGCTCGCGCTTCTCGGCCTGCTCGCGACGCAGGTCGTCGTAGCCGACCAGGTCCATCGCCTGCCGCAACGCGGGCTCGTAGTTGCCGGAGTCGTAGACCCAGCCGGTCTTCGTCTCGTACGGGAACTGCTCCGGTTTCAGCAGGTTGCGCATCCGCAGCTCGGCCGGGTCCATGTCGAGCTCGTGGGCCAGGCAGTCGACGATCCGCTCGACGAGATAGACCGCCTCGGTGATCCGGAACGAGCACGCGTACGCGACGCCGCCCGGTGCCTTGTTGGTGTAGACGGCGGTCATCTTGCAGTAGGCCGCCTGCAGGTCGTAACTGCCGGTGAAGACGCCGAAGAACCCGGCGGGGTACTTGATCGGTGCCGCCGTGCCGTTGAAGGCCCCGTGGTCGGCCAGCACGTTGGTCCGGACGGCGAGGATCTTGCCGTCCTTGGTGGCCGCGATCTCGCCGCACATGACGTAGTCGCGGGCGAAGCCGGTGCTGACCAGGTTCTCGGTGCGGTCCTCCATCCACTTGACCGGCTTGCCCGTGACGAGCGAGGCCACGATCGAGCAGACGTACCCGGGATAGATCGGCACCTTGTTGCCGAAGCCGCCGCCGATGTCGGGGGCGATGATCCGGATCTTGTGCTCGGGCAGCCCCGCGACGAGGGCGTAGACGGTGCGGTGTGCGTGCGGCGCCTGGCTGGTGCACCACAGGGTGAGCTTGCCGTCGACCCGTTCGAAGTCGGCGACGCAACCGCAGGTCTCCATCGGAGCCGGGTGTACGCGTGGGTAGACGATGTCCTCGCTCACGACCACGTCGGCCGAGTCGAAGACCGCCTCGGTCGCAGCCGCGTCACCGGTCTCCCAGTCGAAGCAGTGGTTGTCGGTCTTGCCCTCGAGGTCGTCGCGGATCACCGGCGCGTCCTCGGCCAGTGCCCGTCGGACGTCGATGACCGGGTCGAGCGGTTCGTACTCGACGTCGATCAGCTCGAGCGCGTCGCGCGCGGAGTAGCGGTCCTCGGCGACGACGAACGCCACCTCCTGGCCCTGGAAGCGCACCTTGTCGGTGGCAAGCACTGCCTGGACGTCGTTCGACAGCGTCGGCATCCAGGCCAGGTTCTGCTCGGCGAGCGCGGCGCCGGTGACGACGGCCTTCACCTTCGGATGTGCCTCGGCGGCGGTTGTGTCGATGCTGACGATCCGTGCGTGCGCCAGCGGCGAGCGCAGGATGGCCAGGTGGAGCATGCCGGGCAGCTGGATGTCGTCGACATACCTGCCGAGGCCGCGGACGAACCGCGGGTCCTCCTTGCGCAGCATCCGGCCGTGGCCGACCGGCTTCTGGTCGTTGTCGACGAACTCGGGGGCGGGCTTGGGTTCGGTGACGGTCATGACGTGCTCCCTGCCGCGACGGCGCTGTCGCGGTCGCCGTCATGGGTGGCCGCCCACTGCACCGAGCGGACGATCGTGCTGTAGCCGGTACACCGGCAGATCTGGCCCGATATCGCCTCCCGGATCTCGTCCTCGGAGGGGTCGGGGTTGCGATCGAGCAGCGCCCGGGTGGTCATCATCATGCCCGGGGTGCAGAAGCCGCATTGCAGGCCGTGGCACTGCATGAACCCCTGCTGGATCGGGTCGAGCTCGCCGCCCTGTTCGAGGTCCTCGACGGTGCGTACCTCGTGGCCGCCGGCCATCGCGGTCAGCACGGTGCACGACTTCACCGGCTCGCCGTCGAGCCAGACCACGCAGGTGCCGCAGTTGCTCGTGTCGCATCCCCAGTGGGTGCCGGTGAGTCCGAGGTGGTCGCGCAGGAAGTGCACCAGCAGCAGCCGGGCCTCGATGTCGGCGGTGACCTCGTCGCCGTTGACGGTCAGTGTGACCTGCATGTCAGGCTCCCTCTCCAGTGATCCGGGCGACCGATCGGCGCAGCGCCCGCTGGGTGAGCTCGTCGGCCAGATGACGCTTGTAGTCCGCGCTGCCGCGCATGTCGGTGGCCGGTGAGCAGTGCTCCGCGGCGATCGCGCCGGCCTGCGCGTAGAGCTCGTCCGACGGCTGCTGCCCGCGCAGTGCCTCGGAGATGGCCGGGATCCCGGTCGTGTTGGGTCCGACGGCGGCCAGGCCAACGCGGGCGTCGGTGATCTTGCCCCCGTCCATCCAGACGGCGGCGCCGGCCGAGCAGATCGCCCAGTCACCGGCGCGACGCTCGACCTTCTCGTACGCGCTGGAGCCGCCGGGTCGCACCGGGATCCGTACCTCGATCAGGATCTGACCATCCTCGACGGCGGTCTCGTACGGCCCGCGATAGAACTCCTCCATCGACACGACCCGCTCACCGTCGCTGCTGCGGATGACGCAGCTGGCGTTGAGCGTGGTGCAGACCGCCGAGAGGTCCTCGGACGGATCGGCCTGGCAGAGGCTGCCGCCGAGGGTCCCGCGATTGCGTACGACGGGGTCGGCGATCACCCGCTCGGCGTCGCGGAAGATCGGGAACGTGGCCGCCAGCTCGTCGGACTCCAGGAGGTCCCGATGCCGGGTCAGGGCGCCGATCCGGACCTGGTCGGGCCCGATCCTCAGGTAGCCGAGCTCGGTGCCGAGATCGTTGATGTCGATCAGGTACTCGAGGTTGGCCAGGCGCAGTTTCATCATCGGCAGCAGGCTGTGACCGCCCGCCACCAGCCTGGCTTCGCTGCCGCGTTGCTCCAGGAGGGCGATCGCGTGGTCGACGCTGTTCGCCCGCTCGTACTCGAAAGGTGCCGGGACCTGCATGCTGAGCCCCTTTAGTCGTCGGTGCGGTCAGCTTGCTTCGCGGTTCGAGGGAAGTCAACGGCAACCTAAGCGGTCGCTTAAGTGGGTCAGGAAGGTGGCGTGAGATACCGGTTTCCCGCCGGATAAATCCTGAATCTCACGCCAACATCCGGCGTGCCGTGCGATGTCGATCCGCCCGGCGACGGCCTCAGCGCGCGAAGCGGATGAAGTCGTCCAGCGACTCCGGGTTGGCCAGCGCGCCCTTGGCGGCGGCGTTGTCGACCGAGGCGCCCTGCAGGATGCGCTTGACCGGCACCTCGAGCTTCTTGCCGGACAGCGTGTACGGCAGCGCGACGACCTGATGCATCTCGTCCGGCACGTGCCGCGGCGACAGTTTGGACCGCAGCTCGCCGACGATACGGCGCCGCAGCTCGTCGTCGAGCTCCACTCCCTTGGCCGGCACGACGAACAGCAGCAGCCGGCCGGCGCCGCCCTCGTCGTCCTCCAGATGCACGACCAGGCTGTCGGCGACCTCGGGCAGCCCGTCCACGACCGAGTAGAACTCCGCCGTGCCGAGCCGGACGCCGCCGCGATTGAGCGTCGCATCACTGCGTCCCGACACGACGCAGGTGCCGATGTCGCTGATCGTCAGCCAGTCGCCGTGCCGCCAGACACCGGGGAACTCATCGAAGTACGACGCGCGATAGCGCGATCCGTCGGTGTCGCCCCAGAGGCCCACCGGCATCGACGGCATCGGCGCCGTGATGACCAGCTCGCCGCGCTGCCCGACGACCGACTTGCCGTTCTCGTCGTACGCCTCGACCTTGCAACCGAGGCAGCGGCCGGCGATCTCCCCGGCGTACACGGGCAGCAGCGGCGACCCGCCGATGAACCCGGTGCACATGTCGGTGCCGCCGGAGAACGATGTGAGCAGGACGTCGGACTTGACCGTGTCGTAGACCCAGCGGAACCCCTCGGGCGGCAGCGGCGCACCGGTCGATCCGACGCCGCGCAGCGCGGACAGATCGGCGACATCTGGCGGCACCAGACCCGCCTTCCGACAGGCCAGCAGGAACGGCGCACTGGTGCCGAAGTAGGTAAGACCGACGTCGCCGGCCATCCGCCACAGCTCGCCGAGGTCCGGCGCCGCCGGGTTGCCGTCGTACATCACGATCGACGAGCCGACCGCGAGGCCGGAGACGAGGTAGTTCCACATCATCCAGCCGGTCGTACTGAACCAGAAGAACCGGTCGGCCGACCCGAGATCCATACCCAGTGCAAGGGCCTTGAGGTGCTCGACCAGGACGCCGCCGTGGCCGTGCACGATCGGCTTCGGCAGCCCGGTCGTGCCGGAGGAGTAGAGGACATAGAGCGGATGGGTGAAGTCGACCCGCTCGAAGGTCAGCTCACCCGGCTCCGCGACCAGGTCGGCCCACGTGATCGCGCCTTCAGGGGGCGCCGACTCGGCATCCAGGTAGGGCAGATGCACGGTGTGCCGCAGTGACGGCAGCGCCGAACGGATCTCGTCGACCTCGCGGCGCCGGTCGATCGGCTTCTCGCCATAGCGGTAGCCGTCGACCGCGACGAGTACTGACGGCTCGATCTGGCGCCAGCGGTCGGTGACGCTCCGGGTGCCGAACTCCGGCGCGCACGACGAGAAGGTCGCGCCGAGACTCGCGGTCGCGAGCATGAGCAGGAGGGTCTCGGGGATGTTCGGGCAGTACGCCGCGACCCGGTCGCCCGGGCCGACGCCGAGCCGTACGAGACCGGCCCGAACCCGCCCGACCTGGTCCCGCACCTGCGCCGCAGTGAGGTCGACGGGGTCGCGGGTCTGGGAGCGGCCGACGATCATCACGTCGTCGTCGGAGCGGCCCGGCATGCGCAGCATCGCCTCGGCGTAGTTGAGCTTGACGTCGGGGAACCACACGGCCCCGGGCATGCTGTCGTCGGCGAGGGCGACCGTCGGCTGGCCAGTTGCGGGTATGTCGAAGTAGTCCCAGACCGACAGCCAGAACGCGTTCGGGTCGCTGACCGACCACTCCCACAGCGCGGTGTAGTCGTCGAACCCCCGTCCGGTGCGCTGCCGCAGCCAGTCCAGGTAGTCGCCGATCCGCGTCGTCTCGCGAACGTCGCTCGGCGGGGACCACAAGACGTCATGCGTGCTGCTGTCGGCTCCCGGCATCGGCTGCCCTCCCTTGTCAGTGTCGTCGGTCAGCGTTGCTCGGTCGGGTTGACGGTCGTCCCGCCCGCGGCGCGCACCAGCCAGACCGAGCCGGCGAACGTGGCGGCCGTGAGCGCCGGGATCACCAGCCACATCCAGGCTGAGAAGGTGTCGTCGACCAGGAACAGCAGGACGACGATCATGGCGAGGCCGACGCCGAGGAAGCTCACGATCCAGCTGTCCGCCACGTCGGCGAAGCCGAGCAGCAGCCGGCCGACGATCCACGAGACCAGCACAACCGTTGCGAGCATCCCGAATCCGAGCCCGCCGCCGCACGACGGGCTGCCACGCCACGCGTCGCAGCCGGCCATGCCGAGCCAGACCAGCGCGGCTGATGTGGACCCGACGAGGAGTCCGGCCGCCGCGGCCACGGCTGGGATCGGCAGTCGTCGCGAGCCGAGGCTGACCAGGGTCGGCACTCGGTCGTTCATGGGAGCAGTCTGCCGGATTG
>Ga0209382_10004055_pt1 | contig 19833 bp, 11 predicted proteins | sample SoiMetdeltSBSDD5_FD_187599 | JGI IMG/M metagenome (GOLD analysis project Ga0209382, IMG submission 187599) | Bulk soil microbial communities from a Populus tree surrounding site in Tennessee, USA - Soil MetaG P. deltoides SBSDD5 (SPAdes) (version 2) | ecosystem: Environmental > Terrestrial >... | reverse complement strand
CAAGCGGATCTTCAAGGCGAACAACCAGCCTCTGGTGAAGGAGCCGTAGCGGCTCCGGGCGAGGGACGACCGGCACCGGCACTGCGAGGTCGCGCCGAGTTCGAGCAGGCCTACCATGACCGCCAGGCCACTCCAGTCGGCATGGCGGTTCTCACGTAACGAGCTCTCAGGGAAACCGGGGCGATTCAGGGCCGTGGATCTCGAATGACGGCACTCGAGCCTGGACGCGGTTTTGTCGAAGGACACCGCCCTACCCGCCGCTACCTTCGGGGAGGTGTAATCCGCCCAAGGTCCTTCTTCGCTCGTAGGCGTCTGTCGCCAGGCCATCTGACTTGCCGAGGCGGGCGCATTCGCCGTAGCCTGTCCCCGGCCAATTCATCAGGGGAAAGGGGAGGCCGATGCGCCGGGGGCCAAAGCGAGCGAAGAACAAGGAAGCCAAGCCCTTTATTACCCCCACGTCGCCCAAGAATGACGGGGCGAGGGTCCGCGATCTGGAGAAGCGCCTGGCGGAGGCGCTTGCGGGCAAGGCCGAGGCGCAGGAGCAGCAGACCGCGACGGCTGAAATCCTCCGGGTGATCAGCAGTGCGCCTACGGATATTCAGCGGGTGTTCGATGCAATTGCCGAGCGGGCGATGCAGCTCTGCCAGGCGAGCTCCAGCGGGGTCCTGAGATTCGACGGTAGCCTGGTTCACATTGTCGCCCTTGGCAACGTGAGCCAGAATGGGGCGGCGGCGCTACGCAGCGCGTTCCCGATGGCGCCGAATACCCGGAGCGCGAGTACGCGAGCGATCCTGACGGGTAGCGTCGTTCATATCCCGGATGTCTTGGAAGATCCTGAGTATGGGATCACCACGCAGGCCCAGGCAGGCGGCTTTCGCAGCGTGCTTTCGGTGCCCATGCTGCGTGAGCGTAAGGCCATCGGCGGGGTGACGGTCGGTCGCCCTACCCCTGGAAGGTTTTCTGAGAGCCAGATCACGCTCCTCCAAACCTTCGCGGACCAGGCCGTCATTGCGATCGAGAACGTCCGCTTGTTTAAGGAACTGGAAGCTAGGACTGCTGACTTGACGCGCTCGGTCGGTCAGCTAACGGCATTAGGGGACGTTGGGCGTGCGGTGAGCTCCACGCTCGACCTCGATACGGTCCTCACAACGATTGTCTCGCGGGCCGTCCAACTTGCTGAGATGGATGCGGGGGGGATCTATGAGTACGACGAGACCGCCGAGGTGTTTCGCTTGAGGGCAACGCAGAACTTGCCCGAGGAGTTTCTCGCGATCGCGCGCCCGATGGCGATCCGAAAGGGGGAGGGCACCACGGGGCGCCTGGCAGTAACTCGCGAGCCGGTCCAGATTCCTGACATTACCGCGGTCGACGCCTACCAGAGCCGACTGCGGGATGTGTTGCTTCGGCTGGGTCTTCGGGCAGTGCTCGCCGTGCCGTTGCTCGCCGAGGACCACATCGTGGGAAGCTTGATTGTGGCCAGGGCGCGCCCAGGCGACTTCCCATCGGACATGATCGACCTTCTAAAGACCTTCGCCACCCAATCCGCCCTCGCCATCCAGAACGCCCGCCTCTTCCGCGAGATCGAGGACAAGAGTCGCCAGCTCGAAGTGGCCAGCCAGCACAAGTCGGAGTTCCTCGCCAACATGTCGCACGAGCTGCGGACCCCGTTGAACGCGATCATCGGTTTCTCCGAGGTCCTGGGGGAGCGGATGTTCGGGGAGCTAAACGAAAAGCAAGACGAATACCTGAAGGACATTCACGCCTCCGGGCAACACCTCTTGTCCCTCATCAACGACATCCTCGATCTGTCGAAAATCGAGGCCGGGCGGATGGAGCTCGAGTTGACGGACTTCGACCTGCCCACGGCCATCGACAATGCCCTGATGCTGGTCCGCGAGCGAGCCGGGCGGCGGGGTATCACCCTGCAGATGAGAGTCGATAGCCAATTGGGCCAGATTCGGGCGGACGAGCGGAAGGTCCGGCAGATCGTCCTCAACCTATTATCGAACGCGATCAAGTTCACACCGGAGGGCGGACGGATTGAGGTCCTCGCCGCGCCAAAGAACGGGTTCGTCGAGGTCTCAGTCAGCGACACCGGAGTTGGCATCGCCCCTGAGGATCAGGAGACTGTGTTCGAGGAGTTTCGACAGGTTGGGACGGCGGCGAAGAAGGTGGAGGGCACGGGGCTAGGGCTCACCTTGTGCCGGAAGTTTGTGGAGCTGCATGGCGGGAAGATCTGGGTAGAGAGCGAGCTCGGCGCGGGCTCGACCTTCACGTTTACGTTGCCGCTGACCATCGATCAACACGGCCAGACTGCGTAGTGACAGAAGTCTTCGCCAGAAGCCCCGCGACCAACGCCGGACCGATTCCTGGGTGAGGTCTGGGTAAACGAAAGGGGTTTTCGCGGCCTCAACGTCCGCTAACCCCTCGAATCGAATGGTTGCGGGGGCTGAAATTAGAACCAGCGACCTTTGGGTTATGAGCCCTTCTCAAATCGAGACCGGAGCCAAGGCGCCACAGACAAATCCTCGTAAAGAGACGCCTCTTGTGTCGTCGCGTTGGGCTTTTTGGGCTCTCTTTGGGAGCAACTTCCTGGGTAATTCCTGGGTGAAGTCTAAGTGCTAGCTCCGTCACCGCAAATTCATCGGGTCGCCGATCGCCTATGCCAGCTCCTGCATTTCCGCTTCCGCCTTCTCCAGCCAGCACGTCATGCCCATGTCGCGGTACATCGTCGTCGCGGTGGCGACCCGCTCCTCCGCCTGCCCGCGCTTTCCCGTGTGGCGGTAGAGCTTGCCGAGGCCGAGGTAGCAGTGGGCCACGAGCGGGCGCATACGGAGCTCGGTTGCGAGGGCAAGACCCTCGCGGAAATGCTGCTCCGCCCTCTCGATATCCGGGGGCCCGCGACGTGAGGCGATCTTTCCCAGGAGCCGTAGACACCACGCCTCGGTGCCTCGCAGCTTGAGCTCTCGGCAGCGGGCCAGCGCCTCGTGAGCAGCGTGCGTGGCATCGTCCAGCCGGCCCGCGAGCAGATAGCCCTCGCCGAGGCGGACGCGCGCAACCGCAAACACGCGCACGCCGGCGCCACCCGTCGAATCACCCTGGTCGATCCGACCGCACGCAACGCCCCGCTCGAGGAGGGGCAGCGCGTCGGAGACGTTCCCCGTGAGGGCACGGACATATCCCAGGCAGGCCACCGTCGACCCGAGGAAGAGCGGAACGTTCTCGCAGTGGACGAGGCTCCGTTCGAGCGCCGCGATGGCTCTGGAGAACTGCCCCCGAGCGAGGCACAGCTCGCCGACCGCGGCGTAGACGAGCGCTTGCCCGAAGACCTCCTCGAACATGTCGGCCATGCGCGTCGCCTCGTCCGCCAGCCGGTTCGCCTCGGCAAACTCCCCCACGTCGGCCAGGTTGACGATCAACCGAGCGCGGGATTGCACCGAGGGGCGGGAGGGCATGCCGAAGCGCTTGCCGCTCAGCTCTCCCTCCAGGACATTCACGTTCGTCGACAGGCTCTGGATGGCGAGTTCGTAATCGCCAAGCTGCTGATAGGCCAAAGCGAGGTAGTAGCGTGCCGCCACTTGAAGACCGACATCGCCGAGCGCAGTGCCGATGGCGAGCGCGCGCCGCCCCGATTCGACGGCGCGGTCGTCCCCGGCCGTGAACAGCGACACGGTCAGAAACGCGCTCACCCTTCCGAGCCGCAGCTGATCTCCGAGGGCCTCGGCGTGGGTCTCGGCTTCACGAAGGATGTCGTTGATCCTCGAGAAGTTCCCGAGAGAGTTCAGCGCATGGCGGAGATCGATCCGCACGTCGATGGCATGCTCGAGGTTCTCCCGATGCTCCGGGAGGTGCCGGAAAACCTCCAGTGCCTGCTCGAAGTGCCGCACCGCCTCGTGGTTAGCCGAGCGCGCGAAGGCTTTGGCCCCGGCCTGACGCAGGTAGGTCAGGGCCTTGTCCCACACCTCGCCGTGGAAGGCGTGGTGGGCGAGGCGTTCGACCTGTTCGGCGAGACGATCGCCATGGAGCGCCTCGATGGCGTCCACGATCCGGGCATGCAGAGCGCGGCGGCGCTCGTGGAGAAGGCTCTGATAGGTGACCTCGTGCGTGAGGGCGTGCTTGAAGGTGTACTCGCCCTCGGGGAACAAGCTCGTCTCGTAGAGGAACTCGGCCCCCTGCAGCCGCTCGAGCCCGGCCCGGAGCGCCTCGTCCGGAAGATCGGCGATGGACCGAAGCAGCACCGAGGGCACGTCCTTGCCGACGACCGAGGCGACCTGCAACAGGCGCTTGTCATCCGGCGCGAGGCGATCGATGCGCGCGGCCAGGATGGCGTGCGCGGTGGCCGGGAGTTGGAGGCCCTGAACCGGAGCCACTAGTCGGTATGCCTCGCGTTCTCCGGTGAGCGTGCCGGTCTCCACCAGGGCCCGAACGCTTTCCTCCAAGAAGAAAGGATTGCCCTGCGTGCGGTCGATCAGGAGTCGTCTGAGGTCGTCGAGCCCAGGTCCAGTCCCGAGCAGAGTCGCCATCAGTTCGTCTGCGCTTGCGGCTGACAGAGCGTCGAGCCGGACCTGCTGGTAGTACGTCTTGCTTCCCCAGCCGTGCCGATACTCGGGCCGGTAGTTCACCAGCAGGAGCAGGCGGGCCGTCGGCAGGCTCTCGACCAGCAAGTCCAGCCAGGACTGCGTCTCGGAGTCGATCCAGTGCAGATCTTCCACGACGAGCAGGACGGGCTGCACCTGGCTTTCTCGCAGCAGCAGGCGCTTCAGTGCGTCCAACGTCCGGCGTTTGCGTTGCGAGGGATCGAGCTTCGTCCACTCGGCGTCCTCGACGAGCACGTCGAGCAGCGACAGGAACACGGCAAGGGTCGGCTCCAACGTCCGGTCAAGGGACAGGAGCTTGCCGGTCACATTCTCACGCATCTTTCGCTCGTCGTCGCGCGGCTCGATGCCGAAATAGCTGCGCAGGAGCTCGATCACGGGGAGGTAGGTAGTTGCCTTGCCGTAGGAGACGGAGGCGGTCTCGAGTCTCAGCCACCCCTGGCTGCGATGCGAGTGGGTGAACTCCCACACCAGGCGCGACTTGCCTACACCGGGCTCGCCCACGATGGCGACCACCTGGCCATGGCCCTCGCCGGCCCGGCCGAGGGCCTGCCGCAACAGCTCGAGTTCCGCGTCCCGGCCAACGAAACGCGTGAGGCCGCGGGCGGCGGCGGCGTGCAGGCGGCTGCGCACGGGACTCGCACTGGCAAGCTCGAAGATTTCGATGGGCGCTGCCAGGCCCTTTACCGGCACCGGGCCGCGCGAGGTCACGTGGACGAATCCTTCGGCAAGGGCCAGGGTATCGGGAGCCAGCAGGATGGTCCCCGGGCGGGCCATCTGCTCCATGCGCGCGGCCAAGTGGGTGGTGTGCCCGACCGCCGTGTAGTCCATGTGAAGATCAGAGCCGATCGCTCGGACCACCACCTCGCCCGAGTTGAGACCCACGCGGATCTCGACCGGCACTCCGTAGCGCCGGAGCACGCCCTCGGCGTAGCGCTTTACCGATTCCTGCATGCGCAGGGCGGCGTAGCATGCCCGCACGGCGTGGTCCTCGTGGGCGAGCGGGGCGCCGAAGAGCGCCATGATTCCGTCGCCCATCACCTGATTGACGGTGCCCTCGTAGCGGTGCACAGCCTCCATCATGTGCTCGACGACGGGGTCGAGGAGCTTGCGCGCCTCCTCGGGGTCACGGTCGGCGAGCAGCTCCATCGAGCCCTTCAGGTCGGCGAAGAGCACCGTCACCTGCTTGCGCTCACCTTCGAGCGAATCCTTGGACGTGAGAATCTTTTCGGCGAGGTGCTTGGGTGTATAGGCATCTGGCGTGACTGGCTTCCGTCCACCGTCCGGACTCAGCGCCGTGCCGCATTCACCGCAGAACTTCTGCCCGGGCCGGTTGGCAGCGCCGCAGGCCGGGCACGTGGCGGCCAGTCGGGCTCCGCAGTCCCCGCAGAACCTCTGGCCGGCGGGGTTCTCGTGCTGACACCGCGAACATTTCATGCCGAGCCTCCAGGGAGCGGGCCGGGCGTGTGGGCAGGACGACACTAGCCTGCTGGAGAAGCGGCGTCAACGAGCGCTTTGGGCGTCGATTCGAACGGCGATAGAAACCCAATGGACGTTGTAACCACGCGATTTGCTTGGTCGCCGTCGACCGTCTTGGACACGGTACGGTGGGTTATGAGCCCTTTTCAAATCACGACTGGAGCCGATACGCCACAAAACAACGCCTAGTCAATTAGCGCTTCTGACGTGCGTAGCTTTGGACTTCTTTGGCTCTCGTTGGGAGCAACTTCCTGGGTAATTTCTGGGTGAAGTCTGGGTGGTCCTCGATCAGCGCGATCGGCTCCGCTCGCCGATTCCTTACGCCAAATCTCGAATCTCCGCCTCCGCCTTCTCCAGCCAGTACGTCATGCCCATGTCGCGGAATATCGCGATCGCGGTGGCGAGATGCTCCTGGGCCTGCTCGCGCTTGTCCGTTCGGCGGTAGAGCTTGCCGAGGCCGAGGTGGCAGTGGGCGACGAAGCTGTGGCTTGATGATGCGCCACTGATCTTCGGGCCACTGTGATGGGTCATCCACCGAATGAGCAGGTTGGTCTTGACCCATTGGAGCGGTACGGCAGGCGGGTCATTCTGGCCTCGACGATCCGCACGCGCTGGGTCATTCGCTCACGTCGTCGCTCTGGCCGATGACGGGGCGCCTTGTCAATGTCCGTCCTGACGAAACGCCGCCATAATCGCCCCGGCAACAACGCAGATCGTGATGACGATCATTCCTGGGTGAAGTCTGTCTGGGTGCGGTAACTGGCTACGCCGGCGGATTGGCCGGCCTAGATAACGCGAGATCTCATCCTTCGCCAGCAAGTCCTCCGCCGCTCTGGGTCCGTCCCAGGGAGTGGGGCGCGCGACGCTCCCAAGACATTCGCCGGGTCCGGATCGCGGTGCGGGCCGATTGCGGGCTCGACGACAGAACGTTCCTTCCCAGTGGAGAATTGCTGTGCCCTCGAATTGTCCAGCAGCGCGAGCGAATCAGGCGGTGACTCTTGATTGCGCTTGGCTAATAACGGTAACTGCCTCGCCTAGATGCAGCGCATTGTGTGCGATTGCTGCTGTCCCCAGACGCACACCGCGAGACTGGCCTTGCCAGCCCTGGCCGACCGATGCGGCGCCTGGTCCAAACACACCCTGTTCGGCGGCTCGTCTGATGTCCTCCGGTGTGACTACTTCGTCCCAGGCCTCAGGTGGGAGCGCCCTGGCAATCTCACGGGTCCTTTGGCCTACGGCGTTGCGATAGGCGCGCAGCGCCCGAACGTTAATTTGGGCTGTGAGGTCGTTCACTTCCTCGTCCGTCATTCCGGTGCCGATGTCTCGTCTCTGCGAGTTCAGCTGCGTTGCCCAGACGTCATCCAAAACTTGCCGCCCATCTGTGACGATGAGATTGGCAGCAACATCTTCTGTGCGTGCCACATGCCACAGAAGCCATGCCACGGAGTTCAACCCCTTGGCGGGACGTAAGCGCATCTGTTCATCTGCCACCTGGCTCAGGATTCGCTCCGCCAACGAGTCTTTATCACCGATAGCTGCGGAGTGATAGCGAGAGTGGAGCGATAAAAACAGCGATAGAGCATCCATAGCGTTTCCTCCGCGTGTGCCTGTCGGGTTAGCGATACACGCGCCGCGGGGCTCGTGACACCGACTCACAGGTTTGGGGGCGCATCAATGGGATTTCGCGGCCTTTACCTGGCCGGCCGTGGCTGACACCGGTATCCTCTGTCACTTCAGCGTGCCCAAGAACCACCTCCAGCCGGCCGCGACCGGTGCCAGTGTCAAGACCCAATCATCGTAAGCCGAACGGAAGCGGCAAAGAAAGGGCTGTCCCCTCCGGGACTCCAGAAGGCATTCCACAGCCGGGAGCTCCTTGGGTCGCCTTTATGCCCGATCTAGCATCGCGGCCGGTGGTGAGGACGACCGGGATCCCCCGGTACGCTTCTCGAGCGCTCGAAGCGCTTCGTCTGCCTCCGCGCCAAGAAGATAGCTAGTGCCAGTGTGCGCATAGACGATCACATGCGATCTCAGACCAGCCAGGAGCTCCACGGCCGTGTCAATGCGTGGCGGCTCGGCGAAGGTCCGGGCGCGGTCCCCCGGTGGTAGGGCGGCATAAGGTACGCGGGATGCATGAATGGATATGCCTGGCGGGGGACTGGAGCCAACACGCCACAAACAACACCTCGCAAATTAGAACTGAATCGGCCCGGCTTTCCCCGAGGCTCCAATCCTTGAGAGGATGGGGTCATGCCGAGACCGACAAGGTTTTCTCCGGAAGTACGGGCGCGGGCCGTGCGGATGGTGATCGAGCACGCGGGGGCGCACGAGTCGCAGTGGGCGGCGATGACGTCGATCGCCGAGAAGATCGGCTGTACCGCGGAAACGCTGCGGAAGTGGGTGCGCCAGGCCGAGCGTGATGCCGGGACCCGCCCGGGCCTGACCACCGAGGAGCGTGAGCGCCTCAAGCAGCTCGAGCGCGACAACGTCGAGCTGCGCCGGGCCAACGAGATCCTTCGACTGGCGTCGGCGTATTTCGCCAAGGCGGAGCTCGACCGCCGACACAAGTGATGGTCCGATTCATCGACGAGCACCGAGGGAAGTTCGGGGTCGAGCCGATCTGCGACGTCCTGCCGATCGCCCCATCGGTGTACTACGAGCAGCGCGCGCGGCAGCGGTGTCCGGAGCGGCGCCCGCCTCGCGTGCGCCAGGATGAACTGCTCACGGCAGACATCCATCGCGTATGGCACGAGACCCAAGAGGTTTACGGTGTCCGTAAGGTGTGGAAGCAGCTCCGCCGCGAAGGCCATTCGGTGGCGCGGTGCACGGTCGCCCGCCTGATGCGCCACGCCGGGCTGCGGGGCGCCGTTCGCGGCCGGAAGTTCAAGGTCACCACGTGTCCGGATACCGCCGCCCCGCGGCCGCCGGATCTCGTGACGCGTCAGTTCGCCGCGGTGCGGCCGAATGAACTGTGGGTCGCCGATCTGACGTACGTCGCGACCTGGCGCGGCTTTGCCTACGTCGCGTTCGTGATCGACGTCTTCGCCCGCCGCATCGTCGGCTGGCGCGTGTCGAGCTCGCTGCGCAGTGATCTCGCGCTCGATGCGCTCGAACAGGCGCTCTACGATCGCCAACTCGACGGGGCCGAGCGGCTGATTCATCACTCGGACCGCGGCACGCAATATCTCTCTATTCGCTACACCGAGCGCCTGGCCGACGCGGGCCTCGAGCGTTCCGTCGGCAGCACCGGTGACTCGTACGACAACGCCCTCGCCGAATCCGTCATCGGTCTCTACAAGACAGAGGTGATTCATCGGCGCGGACCGTGGAAAGGGATCGACGAGGTGGAGTTCGCCACGCTGGAGTGGGTCGCGTGGTATAACTCCCGCCGCCTGCTGGAGTCGCTCGGGTACGTTCCGCCCGACGAGTTTGAGCAGGCCTACTACAACCGCCAGCCGGCTTCGACCGCGCTGGCCACACTCACGTAACCGAGTCTCTGGGAAACCCGGGGCGGTTCAGGCGCTTCTGACGTAAGTGGCTTTGGGGCTCTTTGGCTCTCGTTGGGAGCAACTTCCTGGGTAATTCCTGGGTGAAGTCTGGGTGGTGCTGGAGGCGGAATGCTCGGTATGGCATGTCTGCCGCGTAGAGACGGACAAGGTGTCGGCTCACTACTATCGGACTGTGGCCACACCGCCGTTAGGTGAATGGCTCAACGCAAGAGCGCAGTGCCCGCCCACCGTCGATACATCGTCGTCAACACCACCTCAGCGCTGCCTCTGGGTCGGCAGGCGTGCTACGCTAGCCGTCCCCAGGCCGAGACGCTTGTGGAGGTCCCGATGCGCTGTGTCGCCTGCGGATTCGAGAACGACACCGACTCGCTGTTCTGCGAGGCGTGTGGCGAGCAACTCGAGCGACAATGCCCGGGTTGCGGGATCCCCGTTCGCGCTGACGCGCGCTTCTGTCGCAAGTGCGGCCGGCGTATGGCGGGCATCGAGAGCGCGACCGAAAGGCAGGCCCCCAGCAAGCTATCCCTGGACGAGAAACTCGACCAGCTCCAGCGCTACTTACCGACCTACCTGGCTCACAAGATCCTCGCTGGCCGTGGCCGCCTTGAAGGCGAACGCAAGGTCGTCACCGTGCTCTTCGCCGACCTCATCGGCTACACGCCCCTCGCCGAGCGGCTCGGCGAGGAGCAGCTCTTCGAGCTGATGGATCGGGTGTTCGAGTTGCTGATCCACGGGGTCCACCGCTACGAGGGCACCGTGAACGAGCTCACCGGCGACGGCGTCGTCGCTCTGTTCGGCGCGCCACTGGCCGTGGAGAACGCTCCGCAGCGCGCGGTGAGCGCGGCCCTGGCAATGCAACGTGAGATGGGCGTCTTCGGCTCTCGGCGCGGCCTGGACATGAATCTCCGTATCGGAATCAACACCGGCCCGGTCGTCGTTGGCACGATCGGAAACAACCTCCGGATGGACTACAAGGCCGTGGGCGACACCGTCAATCTCGCTGCCCGCATGCAGCAGCTCGCTGAGCCAGGGGCGATCAACCTGACGGCCAGCACCCACCGGCTCGTCGAAGGCTACTTCCTAACCGAAGATCTCGGGCTCGTCGAGGTGAAGGGCAAAGCGGCCCGCGTGCAGGCATACCGCGTTACTGGGGAGCGCGGACGGCGGAGTCGCATCGAGGTCGCCTCAGAAGTCGGGCTCACCCGGCTTGTCGGGCGCGAGCGCGAGCTCGAACTGCTCCGCGACTGCTGGGATCGTGTCAGGGCGGGCCGCGGTCAGGCGTTCTCGATCATTGGAGAGGCGGGGCTCGGCAAATCGCGGCTAGTGCACGAGTTCCGCCAAATGCTCACCGGGGACGACGTCACGTTTCTCGAGGGCCGCTGTGCACCGTACGGCGCCTCAATTCCCTACCTGCCCGTGATCGATGTTCTCCGGCAGAACTTCCGCCTTGATCCGGGCGATCCGGGCTCGGACGCCGTGCGGAAGCTACGCGACGGGCTCAACCGTCTCGGCGTGGGCATGGAGGAGACGCTGCCCTATCTGAGCTGGCTCCTATCACTGGAAGTCTCAGGCATAACGCCCGACGCGGGCCCGGCTGGGGCCTCCCTCCCACGTGACCTGGCGCCCGAGGTAGTCCGGCGGCGGACCCTGGAAGCCATCCGCGCCCTGACGCTGCGCGGCGCCGAGCTTCGTCCGCTCGTGATCGTGATCGAGGACCTCCACTGGTGCGACAAGGCGTCAGAGGAACTCAACCGATTCCTCCTCGAGCACATCGCTGGCGCCCGCGTGCTGCTCCTGTTCACGCATCGGCCGGAGTTCGTTGCCGCCTGGCCCGGCAAGTCCTACGTGAGCTCGGTCAATCTCCCGCGACTATCCAATCGGCAGACGCACGAGATGCTCACGGCTCTTCTCGACGCACACGATATTGACGAGCGGCTCGCTGCGCTGGTGATCGAGAAGTCGGACGGCGTGCCGTTTTTCATCGAGGAGATGGTGAAGACGTTGCGCGAAACGGGCGCGATTGAGCAACCTGACGGGGCATGGCGGCTGAGCCGCGACATCGGCGACTCGCATGTCCCGGCCAGCATCGAAGAACTGCTCACGGCGCGCATCGATCGTCTCCCCGACCCCGCACGGCGCGTGCTCCAAGTCGGTGCCGTCATCGGCCGCGAGTTCACCTGGGAGCTGCTCACGAAGGTTGTCGAGGCGACGCCGATGGATCTCATCGCACATCTCTCCGCGCTCAAGGACGCCGAACTGGTCTACGAGCGCGGTGTCTATCCGAATACCGCGTATGTCTTCAAGCACGCGTTCACGCAAGACGTTGCTTACGAGACGCTCCTAGCGTCATCACGGCGCCAGTTCCATCAGCGCGTGGCCCAGGCGATCGAAGCTCGGTCCGGCGAGGGTGCAGACGAGTGGGTGCCGGTCCTGGCCCACCACTTCGCGCGCAGCGGTGATACCGACAAGGCGCTGCGCTATCTCGTCCGCACCGGCGAGCGCGCCGCCCGCGTCTATGCCAACACCGAGGCGATCCAGGCTTTCTCTGAAGCGCTCCGCATCTTGGACACGCGTCCCGCCACCGAGGAATGCCGGCGAGCGCGGATCGATCTGGCGATCAGACTCGGCGCACTCCACGAGCTTCTCGGCCACTACGCCGAAAGCCTGGCCGTTGCCATGCGGGCCCTGGAGCTGGCTGAAGCGTTCGGAGAAGAGCCGGTCATGATCCGTCTCGAGAATCACGTCGCCGACGTTCGCTATAGCATGGGCGACGTCTCCGCGGCCATTGCGTGGCTTCAGCGCGCGCTCGAGCGCGCCGAGCGTATCGGCGACGCTCGTGGCACGTCCGTTAGCTATCGACATCTCGGGACGGTGCACTTCAGCAGCGGGAGTCTGGCCCGCGCCGCCACATGCTTCATGAAGGCGCTCGAGATCTCGGAGAAAGCGCAGAACCAGGTTGAGGTTGCCACGGCTTGCATCCTTCTCGCCAATGCTCAGTGCCGAATGGGTGACTTGAAGGATGCCGTCGCCTGGGGACGGCGGGCGCTCCAGCTGAGCGAGCAGGCGCACGACGAACGCCGCGGAGCCTGGGCCCGCATCATGCTTTACCAAGCGCTCGTCCAGCAAGGCGAGTTCGGCGAGTTGACCGTCCTGAATGAGCGAGCCCGTTCGGTCTTCGAGCGCGTCGGTGACTTCCGCGGTCGCGCATGGGCGATGGTGATGCACGGGTTCTTGGCGGAGGCGCAGCAGGAGCACGAAACAGGAATCGAGCTACGGCGCCAGATGGTCACCATGTCCCGCGAGTCAGGGGGCTTCCGTCACGAGCTCTCGGCGACTCTCGCGAGGCAAGCCGCGGACGAACTCCGGCTCGGCCGCCTCCCGGAAGCGCTCGAGCACGCGCAGGAGTCTCTACGGATCGCGCTGGCGATGGGCAACAAGCTCGAATATGGCTATGCGTACATGGTGCTGGCCGAGATCCATGCGCAGGAGGAGTACCGCGACTGGGCCAGAGCCAGCTGGTATTTCGAAGAGAGCCTGAAGGCGTTTCGAGAGGTGGGGGCACAGCTCGACGTTGCCCGAGCCTACCTCGCGGGCGCCAGGATCTCCTTGCTCAAGGCTGACGGCAAGGCGCCGGAACTCGCACAGATGGGCCGCGACGTTGCGGCCGCTCGTGGCGCAGGGCCGCTCGCCGAAGAAGCTGAAGAGATCCTCGCGCACTGTCGCAAGACTCAGAGTAGTTGAGTCACCCCCGCGTCCATTGCCATCGTCCACGTTTCGCTCGAATCGCAGATGAGTCTTCCGAGCGTGACCATTGGGTTGAACACCCAATGGTCTTCGCGACCCCGCGATTTCGCTTGTCGAGTGGAGGGCCGCAGGGCCGTTTGCAACTCTCGAAGCAATGATGTTGCCTGGTCCGCCGTTGTGCTTGACGCTCTCGCGAAGACGACGATAACGTGACCGCACCGTTTCCGCCTTCATCGGTCCGCCTATTGGGAGTCACGTGGCTCGAAGCGCGGCGCGAAGACGTGAATCCGACGCGAACCGCAGGGACAAAAGAACGACGGGCCTTACGCCTGACGCAGCATGCGGGTGGATCGCTGCCTAGAGAGAGTGGAGACTGCGATGAAAGCCGTCACCGTTCAGGGACTGAAGATCGCGTACGAGCCTGCCGGCGATGGGCCGCCGCTGGTGCTGCTTCACCGGTTCCTCGCAGACAGCCGAGCGTGGCGTCCGCAGATCACGGGGTTGGCGAGATCGTTCCTGGTTATTGCCTGAGACACGCCAGGATGTGGCGCATCGTCAGATCCGCCGGAACACTGGCGTATGACACAGTACGTTGATTGCCTCGCTAGCTTTCTCGACGAGCTTGCCATCGGCGCCGCGCACGTCTGCGGTCTGTCGTGGGGTGGCGTGTTAGCCCAGGAATTCTACAACCGCTATCGACGCCGCGTTCGCTCGTTGGCCTTGGCGGACACCTACGCGGGCTGGCGTGGATCCCTGGGCGAAGCGACCGCAGAGGAACGGCGAGCGAGCTGCCTCCGAGACTCCGAACGGCCGGCCCGAGACTGGATCCCTGCTTGGATCCCCGGACTGTTCACGCCTGCGGCCACAGCTGAACGAGAGCGGGACACGAGGCTATCATGCTCGGCTTCCATCCCAGTGGATTCCGCACCATATCACATGCAGTCGCTGACTCCGATACGCGGGCGATACTATCCACCGTCGCCGTCCCAACGCTACTTATCTGGGGTGAGGACGACCAGCGGTCACCGCGACTTATACTGGAGGCATTCTCCACTGCCTTGCCCGCCGCGCCGATCGTTCGTTTGCCCACGGGGCATGTAAGCAACGTCGAGCGACCGGACCTCTTCAACGAAGCTCTCATCGCGTTCTGCGAGTCGGTGGAGCGGAATGAGGCTCCTCTGCCCCGCTGACGGTGCAACGAACTGGTTCTCCAGAAGGTATTCGATGAGGCTGTTAGTGGCGGTCACTCCATCGGGCGTGTGATACGAGCAGCAGCCGCACGCCCGAGAAGTCCGCGGTCATGCGTCAAGCCTATCCTTCACGCTGATCTTCGACTTTCTGATGACTTACTGAGGGCTCGCCGGCGTACTCGACGCGGAAACACGGGTTCGATTCCCCAACGGGAATTGGTCGTCAGACGTGTTCCCCGCTGTCCGGTTCGAAGGGCTCGCGATGGTCCCGTGAACGGGATTTGATAGTCAGGCTAGTTTGTTCGATATCGCCTTCGAGGGTCTGGCCAGTGCCGCCCAATCCAGTTGACAGGCGACTCGAAGCTGGTCGGCCCGCCCGCCCTCAGGCCGGCACGAGCTGGCCCTTCGCTTCGCGACTCCAGGCCCGGTGTCTGGCGAGGGCCTTGACCAACTCTGCCGCCACTCTGGCGATGTCACCGTCGCCGCCGGCGACGACGCCTTCCTCGAGCGCTCCCCCCTTCGCCGGGCCGCGGGCCGCTCCGTTGTGGTTGGGAACCATCGCCACGCCCTCACCCGTCGCCGCGAGCGCCTTGCAATGCTTGTAAGCCTCGTTGACGAAGAGCACCGCCATGGCGTCTGCCTTGAGCGCCTTCACGCTCTCCATCCCACCCGGTATGAACACCGCGTCGAACAGGACCGAGCCCACCGTGAGCAGGCTGAAGTCCACGGGGACCTTGATGCCACGCGTACCGGACAGCGTGCCGCCCCTCGGCGCGACGACCTTCGCCATCGCTCCGGCAGCCGCCAGCGCCTTCTTCATCGCGTCGATCGCGGCCGTGTCGACGCCGTCGGCGGCGAGGATCGCCACTTTCCGGGTCTTGGCCGTGTCTTTGACGGTGTTGGCCATGCTCAGGGCCGCCGAGCGCTCGAGCGCCGGCGTCGACTTCGAGCGTCTTGGCTCGAAGTCCTTTGGATTGCCATCGGCGGGGATGCTGCGATTCAGCGGCGGTTTCACGTTCGGGATCGCGGGCAATCCGAGCCCTTCGGCCACCTGGTCGGCCAGTCCTCGATCGACGTTCGCCAGCATCCCGACCATGCGCTCGCGGATGGCGGCGGTTTCGAGCTTGCCGAGCTCGAAGCGCAGGGCCTGGACAATGTGGTCCTGCTCGGTCTCAGACTGACTCTTCCAAAAAAGCGTCGCCTGGCTGAAGTGATCGAAGAACTTCTCGCCGCGACGTCGCGCCTTCGTGTCGGCGATGGGCTCCGGGTAGCTGACGAAGCCGCCCTCCCGGGCGCCGGCCTGAAACGGGCAGCCGCCGGCGATCGTGTTGGGCTCATAGCTCGCGCGGCTGGTGTTGATCGCCTGTCGCATGTGGCCGTCACGCTGGTTGTTGTGCACGGGCGCGACGGGTCGATTGATGGGGATCTCGTGGAAGTTGGGGCCGCCGAGCCGAATGAGCTGCGTATCGGTATAGGAGAACAAGCGGCCCTGCAGCAGTGGATCGTCGGTGAAGTCGATCCCGGGCACGATGTGGCCGGGGTGGAACGCCACCTGCTCGGTCTCCGCGAAGAAGTTGTCGGGGTTGCGGTCAAGCGTCAGCCGGCCCACGCGCTGAACCGGCACGAGCTCCTCGGGCACGATCTTGGTGGGGTCGAGCAGGTCGAAATCGAACGCGTGCTCATCCGCCTCCTCGATCACCTGTACGCCGAGCTCCCACTCGGGATAGGCGCCGCCTTCGATCGCCTCCCACAGATCACGCCGGTGGAAGTCGGGGTCCTTCCCCGAGATCTTCTGGGCCTCGTCCCACAGCACGGAGTGCACGCCGAGCAGCGGCTTCCAGTGGAACTTCACGAACCGCGACGCGCCCCGATCGTCGACGAATCGGAAGGTGTGCACCCCGAAGCCTTCCATCATGCGCAGGCTGCGCGGAATGGCGCGATCCGACATGACCCACATGATCATGTGCATCGACTCCGGCATCAGCGAGATGAAGTCCCAGAACGTGTCGTGCGCCGATGCCGCCTGCGGCATCTCGTGGTGCGGCTCGGGCTTCACGGCGTGGACGAGATCGGGGAACTTCACGGCGTCCTGGATGAAGAACACCGGGATGTTGTTGCCGACGAGGTCGAAGTTGCCCTCTTCCGTGTAGAACTTCACGGCGAAGCCCCGCACGTCGCGCGCCAGATCCGAGGAGCCCCGCGACCCGGCCACGGTGGAGAAGCGCACGAACACGGGGGTCTTCGCGGCCGGGTCTTGCAGGAACTTCGCTTTCGTCAACCTCGACAGCGGCTCGTAGACTCGGAAGGATCCATGAGCGGCGACGCCACGGGCGTGCACCACACGCTCAGGAATGCGCTCGTGGTCGAAATGGGTGATCTTCTCGCGGAGAAGGAAGTCTTCGAGGAGCGAGGGGCCGCGAGCTCCCGCCTTGAGCGAGTTCTGGTTGTCGTTGATCCGCGTACCCTGGTTAGTCGTCAGCATCTCGTCCGCGCCGCTCTCGCGGAACCCCTCGAGAGCCTGCAGCTTGTCGTTCGTGACGTTACCGTTCGTGACGTTGTCGTCGGTGATTTTGTCGCGCTTTATGCGCTTGGCGCTCCGCTTGGTGGCCACGGGAAACCCTCCTGAAAATATCGAACGACCAGGCGATGGAGGTCCATCGCACCCGGGTACTACCGGCCGTCTCTGGAACGCAAGGAACGTGCCGTGGTGGCGACTCCGCCCCGGGCGGTTCGGAGCGGCACGATTGCGCGAAAATCGTTCGCGCTTGCCGGTATTGCTCTCAGGCGGGAGGCGAGCCCGAGGCAGCGGACCGCCATACCTGTGGACCTATCGAGTAACTCTTACGGGAGTCACGGCATTTCTTGCGCGACTCGCCGGGCGCAGGAGCGAGCGAATGCCAACTGGCGCAACAACCTGACGTCGGTTCGCCGCTCGTCTGTCGCCGGCCGATCACTCCGAGCACACGTCCCATTGGCGCAAAGCACCACCTTGCGCCCGCCGCCACGTCCGCGCTGCACTTCAGCAATGATAGGCGCTTAAGAGGGTCCGCGCCGCGCACGATCGTGACGGCGGTGCCCGCGCACGCTGGACGCCAGAGTCATTCTCGGACGGTCATAGGACGGCCCGGCTCCTCCCCCTGGTCGGCGGGCCAGAGGAGCCGCGACCCACTACCGCGTATTCATCGTTACGCTTTGGGCTACCACAAGCTCGAGGATAGATCCGCGCGTACATCCAGGAACCAGTCTGTGCGGACGGTGCCGGCGGAGCGGAGGACCGCCCGCCCCCCGCCGCCTCGCACGGCTGGTCAAGCCACTCAGCGCACAGGCGCCACCTTCTTTGCCTTCATCTCCTGCATTTCCGTCCCTGCGTGCTCGAGCTTGGTTTCGTCCCAGGCCTTACTGATGCGTGGGAAAATGTCCTGCTCCTCTTCCCGGATATGACTTTCGAGGCTCGCGTGCACGGCTCTCGCATCTTCTCGGCCGTGACGCGGAGCCTGGAGTGGAGCTACTTGAGGGCTCGGCGCCGGTCACGGCAGTCTCCCAGCTAAAGCCGGGTTATTCGCAATCGCGATCGTGTCCCGGTCAAGAACCCCATTCGGCCTCCCGTAACTGAGTTTGGACGGCGAGGCCACAGCTTGCAGGTAAAGTTGGGGCCCAGCCCTCATCCCTCACGATCGCGAGCCGTGATGATCCTCGTCCTCGGTGTCTGGGTCTTCGTCCGCGCCCTTCTCGGCAGTTCCGCCGCCGTCACACTCGAAAACGTTGCCCTGCGTCATCAACTGGCGGTGCTACAGCGATCAGTCGGTCGCCCCCGGCTCCGTCGGTGGGACCGCCTCGTCTGGGTAGGGCTCTCCCAGCTGTGGGCGGGCTGGCGGTCCACCCTCGTCATTGTTCAGCCCGCGACCGTCCTCGCCTGGCACCGCCAAGGCTTTCAGCTCTACTGGCGCTGGAAGTCCCGGTGCCGCTCAGTGGGCCGCCCCCCGCTCGATCTTGAGCTTCGCGCGCTGATCCGCCGCATGGCCCGAGAAAACCCAACCTGGGGCCGGCGTAGGATCCCAGCCGAACTCCGGTTCCTCGGCTATGAGGTCGCCGAGCTGACCATTGCCAAGGACATGCGGCGTACCTCGCCGCGCCCATCCTCCACGTGGCGCACCTTTCTTGAGGAACATATCGGCGAGATTGTCGCCATCGACTTCTTCGTCGTCCCGACCCTCACCTTCCACTTGCTCTTTGGCTTCCTGATTCTTCGACACAACCGTCGCGAACTCGTCCATGTCAACGTTACCGACCACCCCGCTGCCGCCTGGACCGCCCGCCAATTGGTCGAGAGCTTTCCGGACGAGACCGCGCCCAAGTACCTGCTCCGCGATCGAGATGCCATCTACGGCGACGCGTTCGCACGGCGGGTGAAAGGCCTGAGGATGAACGAGGTCCTCATCGCCGCTCGGGCGCCCTGGCAGAATCCTTTCGCCGAGCGCGTCATCGGTTCAATTCGACGCGAATGCTTCGATCACGTCATCGTGATCAACGAACGGCATCTCCGACGGTTGCTGCGCAGCTACCTTGCGTACCACAACGCCACCCGCCCGCATCAGTCCCTCCACAACCAAAGCCCTCATCCGCGCACAGTACAACCGCGAGCGGACGAGCACATCGTCGCGATTCCGCAAGTCGGCGGCCTTCACCACCGCTACCAGCGCGCCGCCTGACTGCCGCGGGATTCAGCGGTTACACACCACGATGGTCACGAGACGGCGGCTGGCGTGGTGACCTTCGCCGTCCGTCGGTCGTCTCAACGGGACCGTTTCCCGCGGCCGTCCAGGCCCGCCGGCTCGGCCCACACCCTGAGACCATCTGGTCGTCAGGCGCGTCCGCGAAGTTTGTGACCGGGACACCTCAAGAACTTTCTCGTCGCCACGTACCCGGAGCGCGGGAACGATTTTCTGCGGAAGGAGCACGAGAACATCGGGGTGCATGCGAAGCGTCTGTTCTTCGGAAGGGATTAGATCGATCTGCCCATCCGCTCTCAGCGGGCCCGCAGCCCGTAGGGTCGGACGCCTTCACGCCCAATGTCGCCGACAGAGTCGGCGGCAATGGACAAGGCAAGTCAGACATTCGTGGCGGGCCGCTCGCTCACGCGAGCAACTTCCTGGGTGAAGTCTGGGTAAACGAAAGGGGCTAGCGGCGCTTGCGTCCGCTAACCCCTCGTCGTTCATGGTTGCGGGGGCTGGATTTGAACCAGCGACCTTTGGGTTATGAGCCCAACGAGCTACCGGGCTGCTCCACCCCGCGGTGACCCCCGTAAGGTACCCGAGGCCTCGC
>Ga0209382_10004054_pt1 | contig 19839 bp, 16 predicted proteins | sample SoiMetdeltSBSDD5_FD_187599 | JGI IMG/M metagenome (GOLD analysis project Ga0209382, IMG submission 187599) | Bulk soil microbial communities from a Populus tree surrounding site in Tennessee, USA - Soil MetaG P. deltoides SBSDD5 (SPAdes) (version 2) | ecosystem: Environmental > Terrestrial >... | reverse complement strand
ACCTGCCACACGCAGACCGACGCGAGCACGATGCATCTCAATCCCGCGGTCAAGCTGGGCTGCACCGACTGTCACGGCGGCAACAGCTCCATTCGTCTGACCGGCGGCGCGCAGCGGGGCAGCGACACTTATACGAAAGCCTTCGAGACGGCACACGTGCTGCCGCGCTATCCGGAGTCCTGGCACTATCCGTCGAGCGCGAATCCCGAGCGCACCTACACGCTGCTGAATCGCGAGAGCCCGGAGTTCATCCGCTTCATCAATCCTTCCGACTACCGGATCGCGAAGGAGTCGTGCGGCGCGTGCCACATGGAGATCATCGAAGCATCGGTGCGCAGCCTGCATTCGACTGGCGCGATGCTGTGGGGCGGAGCGGCGTACAACAACGGCATTCTCGACTTCAAGCAGTACATCCTCGGCGAGGCCTACGACCGCGACGGCAATGCGATCGTCCTGAAGGGCCCGAAGATTCCCGATCACCTCATCGACGCCGCGGCGATCGCCGGCATCCTGCCGCAGCTCTATCCGCTGCCGACGTGGGAGTCGCTCAAGCCCGGCGACATCTTCCGCGTGTTCGAGCGCGGCGGGCGCAACATCGCGAACCTGTTCCCCGAGACCGGCCTGCCGAACGCGAACGGTCAGCTGCAGCGGATCGAGGAGCCCGGCCGGCCCGACTTCCGTCAGTCGAATCGCGGGCCGGGCACGGGCGCGCGTATTTCGGTGCCGGTGATCAACATTACGAAGACGCGTCTCAACGATCCGTTCACGTGGTTCATCGGCACCAACGATCAGCCCGGCGACTATCGCCACTCGGGCTGCGCCTCCTGTCACGTCGTGTACGCGAACGATCGCGATCCGCGGCATTCGAGCGTGTACGCGAAGTTCGGCCATGAGGGCCGCACGCAAACCGTCGATCCGACGATCAGCAAGACGGAGTCGGGGCATCCGCTGACGCACACACTCACACGCTCGGTGCCGACGAGCCAATGCATGATCTGCCACATGCATCAGCCGAACATGTTCCTGAACAGTTTCCTCGGCTACACGATGTGGGACTACGAGTCCGACGCGCCGCGCATGTGGCCGCAGAAGCAGCAGTACCCGGACTCGGAAAAGATCCGCGAGGTGCTCGATCGCAATCCCGAGGCTGCTGCGGCGCGCGGCAAGTGGGCGGACGTCGGCTTCCTCAAGCAGGTGTCCGAGCTCAATCCGCAGATGAAGGACACGCAGTTCGCGGACTACCACGGCCACGGCTGGAACTTCCGCGCCGTGTTCAAGCGCGATCGCAAAGGCAACCTGCTCGATGCCTCCGGCAACGTCGTCAACGACGACGATCCGCAGAAGTTCAAGAAGAGCGTGCATCTGTCGTCGATTCACGTCGACGTCGGCATGCAATGCGTCGACTGCCACTTCTCGCAGGACAATCACGGCAACGGTTACATCTACGGCGAAGTCGCCGCCGCGGTCGAGATCGCTTGCAAGGACTGCCACGGCACCGCGCAGCAGATACCGAACTTGTACACCTCCGGTCCGGCCGCGCTCGGCGGCGGCACGGACATGACGACGCTGCGCACGCCGGATGGCCGGCGCCGCTTCGAGTGGGTCGGCGACGCGCTCTACCAGCGCTCGATGATGGATCCGAATCTCGAATGGAAGATGAGCATCGTCAGGAACGCAGTCGATCCGACCAGCCCCGAGTACAACGAGAAGGCGGCGCGCGCCAAGCTGATGAGCCGCAATACCTCGTCGCTCGAATGGGGCAAGGACGTCAAGGCGGACAACCTGGCGCACACCGACGCGAATATGGAGTGCTACACGTGCCACACGTCGTGGACGACCAGCTGCGCCGGCTGTCACCTGCCGATCCAGGCGAACGAGAAGACGGAGCGCCATCACTACGATGGCGGCGAGACGCGCAACTTCGCAACCTACAACCCGCAAGTAGCGCGCGACGAGATGTTCCTGCTCGGCCGGCGTGAGCCTGCGGCCGGCGGCAAGATCGCGCCGGTGCGCTCGACTTCAGCCCTGGTGCTGTCGTCGACGAATTCGAGCCGCGAGAAAATCTACGTGCAGCAGCCGCCGATCGCGGCGAGCGGCTACAGCTCGCAGGCGTTCAACCCGCACTATCCGCACACCGAGCGTAAGACCGAGACGAAGACCTGCAGCGACTGTCACTTGTCGAAGGACAACGACAACAACGCGATCATGGCGCAGCTCCTCGCGCAGGGGACGAACTTCGTCAACTTCGTCGGCTACAACGCCTACGTCGGCGGCGACGGCGAGATCAGCGCTGTGACCGTCACCGAGTGGGACGAGCCGCAGGCTGTCATCGGCAGCTACCTGCACAAGTACGCGTACCCGGACTGGTACTCACAGCACGAGAAGAACGGCCGACGCTTGCAGCACGGCTACAGCCACGGCGCTGGCGATGCAGGTTGCCTGCAGTTGCGCGGCGAGTATCTGTACGTCGCAGAGGGCAGAAGCGGCGTGCAGGTCTACGACGTCGCGAGCATCGGCAACAAGGGCGTGTCGCAACGTGCGATCACTGCGCCGTTCAGTCCGCTCGGACACGATACGCACATCGGTACAGAGGACGCGACTTGCATCGCGCTGCCGACGAATCAGCCGATCCATCCGCCGCGCAACACCGGCGACAAGATGCGCAAGGCGAATCTCGAACAGCCGTTCCATGCGATGTACAACTACGCGTACATCACGGACGCGCAGGAAGGCCTGATCCTGACGGACGTCAACACGCTGGCGGACGGCGAGCCGCGCAACAACTACTTGAAGCGTGCGCTGACCTGGAATCCGAACGGCGCCCTGAACGGCGCGCGTCACATCGCCGTCGGTGGCTACTACTTGTACATCACCACCAAGCGCGGCCTTGCGATCGTCAGCGTCGACGTGCCGCTGAAGCCGGTGCTGGTCGCTGAAGTGCCGCTCAACGATGCGCGCGCGTCGGCGCTGCAGTTCCGCTATGTGTTCGTGACGGATGCGGACGGCCTCAAGACGATCGACGTCACCGATCCGAAGTCGCCGCGACTCGTGCAGAACAACACGATCCGCCTCGGCGATGCTCATCGCGTCTTCGTCTCGCGGACGTATGCGTACGTCGCGGCAGGCAAGGACGGTCTGGTGATCGTCGATGCCGAGAAGCCGGAAGCGATGCGCGAGTATCAGCGGTTCACGGCGAACGGCGCGCTCAGCGATGCACGTGACGTAATCGTCGCGACGACGAACGCCTCGCTGTTCGCGTATGTCGCGGATGGCAAGAACGGCCTGAAGGTGCTGCAGCTCACGTCCCCGGAATCGCAGCCGAAGTTCTACGGCTTCAGCCCCGAGCCGAAGCCGCAACTCATCGCGACTTATGTAACCGGCAAAGCGGCGTTGAGCCTGTCGCGCGGTCTCGAACGCGACCGCGGCGTCGACGAGACCGGTAACCAGATCGCAGTCTTCGGCCGTCGCGGCTCGCGGCCGCTGAATCTGCAGGAGATGCAGAAGCTGTTCCTCGACGCGAGCGGCAAACCCTGGTACGTGAGCGACAAATGAGATCGATCGTCGTCTCGCTGTTGATCGTCGGTTCGGTCGCCTATGCGGCCGAACCTGGCGTCGCCGACTACAAGCATCTCGGCGTCGCTTCCTGCGCCACCTCTGTCTGTCACGGCAAGCTCGCTCCCGCTCCCGGCAAGCACGTCGCGTTGAACGAATACCAGACCTGGACCCGCGAAGACCGCCACGCCCAGGCGTATCGCACGCTCGAGCTCGCCGAATCGAAACGCATCGCTGCAAACCTCGGCTTGCCGAGTGCGACCACTGCGAAGATCTGTCTCGATTGCCACGCCGACAACGTCCCGAGCGACAAGCGCGGGCCGAAATTCCAGTTGAGCGACGGCATCGGCTGCGAGGCCTGCCACGGCGGCTCCGAGAAGTGGATCGAGAGTCACGCCGCCGAATCCGCGACCCACAAGGACAACGTCGCACGCGGCATGTATCCGTCCGAGCAGCCGCTGAAACGCGCGCAGCTCTGTCTCGGCTGTCACCTCGGCACGAAGGATCGGTTTGCGACGCACGCGATCATGGGCGCCGGTCATCCGCGCCTGAGCTTCGAGCTGGAGGCCTACACTGCGAACCAGCCCGCGCACTATGTCGTCGATGCCGACTACGACCAGCGCAAGGGCCGGATCGAAGGCATGAACCTCTGGCTCACCGGCCAGATCGAGAGCACGCGTCGCATGCTCACGCTGCTGCAGACGGACATGTACCACAGCGGCGGCATGTTCCCCGAGTTCGCGTTCTACGACTGCCATAGCTGCCACCATCCGATGGACAAGATCCGCTGGAACGCGCAGCGTGCGGGAGCAGGGATCAAGCCAGGCACGCTGCGATTGCAGACGCAGAACCTGGTCGTCCTGCAGGCCGTGACCGAGACGTTCGAGCCGGCCGCACTGACGGAGCTCGTCAACCTGACCAACGGGCTGATCCGCGCCGGCCAGCGCGACCGCGCCACGGTCACGTCCGCCGCCAAGGCGCTGCTCGACTGGGTCGAGAAGCGCGACGCGTTGACCCGCCGCCAGTTCTCGCCCGCAGACGTGACCGCCATGCGCAAGACGCTGGTCAAGTACGGTGCGACGGACAAGGCCGGCGACTACGCTGCGGCGGAGCAGATAGTGCTGGGCCTGGAGAGCTTGAGTTATTCTCTGGGCGATCGTGACAAGAAGAAGGCGGCGCTGGATGCGTTGTACAACGCGGTGAAGAACGATACGGCATTCAGTCCGCAGCAATTTGCGAGCGCGGCGGCGAACGCGCAGCGCTCGTTCTGATCGCCATCGCCATGCGCTTCGCCGCACGCACACACCCAGGCCGACGCGGAGGGCAGAACGAGGACTCGATCGGCTGGAACGAGGCCAGCGGCCTGTATTTCGTCGCGGACGGCATGGGCGGCCACGCCAGCGGCGACGTGGCGAGCCGGATCGTGAAGGAGACGCTGCTCGGCAGCGCATTGGATCTGCCGCTGCGAGCTGCAGTGAGGCGCGCTCATGACGAAGTCGCGCAGGCGGCGGCGGACAACACCGCACACTCGAACATGGGCTCGACGGTCGTCGCCTTTCGCATCGTGGATCGTCACGCCGATGTCGCCTGGGTCGGCGACAGTCGCTGCTACCTGTGGCGCGGCCAGTCGCTGCGCCAGCTCACACGCGATCACTCGTATCTCGAAGTGCTGCGCGAGCAGGAGAATCTCTCCGAGACGCAGCTCCGCGGCCATCCGAACAAGAATCTCGTCACGCAGACGCTCGGCATCGGCACGCCGGAGCCTTCGCTGATCACGGAGCCGCTGCGCAAGGGCGACTGGCTGCTCCTGTGCAGCGATGGTCTGAACGACGAGCTGGAGGATCAGGAGATCGCGCAGATCCTGCGCGCGCATGAGGCGCCGGATGCAGCGGCGGATGCGCTGATCGCAGCGGCACTGGCACACGGCGGCCGCGACAATGTCAGCGCTGTGGTGGTGGAGTACGACGGGCCGAATGGCGTAAGCTTCGATCAGAAAACGATACTGTGGCTGGCGGTTCTCGGCGGCGCTTGCGCAGCGATCCTTCTGGCGGTGCTCTGGTGGTGGCTCTACGGACGCTGAAGACAACTCGCTACTATGGCCGACAATCAACCCAAGCTCGTCAAGGTTACGAACCAGCGCGAGATTCCCATCAAGGCGGACATGGTCGTCGGGCGGCAGGCGGAATGCGATCTGCAGCTCACCGAAGGCCACGCCTCGCGCAAGCACGCCAAGTTCTCCTTCGTCGAGAACGCCGTGTGGCTGGAAGACCTGAACTCCGCGAACGGCACTTTCGTCAACGGCACCAAGATCAACGGCAAGGTGAAGCTGGCCCCGGGCGACCGCCTGCGCTTCGACGTCGAGGAGTTCGATTTCCGGGTTCCGAGCGCTGCGCCTGCCGCGGCCGATGACGGCAAGACGCAGTATCGCGAGCCGGCGTCGGCCGTCGTCGACGCGGAGAGCAGCGGCATGTACAAGCGTCCCGGCGCGTGGGCGGATCCGGACGCGATGGGCGACGGCGCGAACAAGACGAAGTTCATCGATCCGGCGCAGCTCAAGGAGATGATGAACAACGCGCCGGCGGCTGCGGCCGTCAACACGGCGACGATCGATGCTCCGCATCTGCATGTGGTCTCCGGCGGTCGCGCGGGCTTGAACATCAAGCTCACCGTCGGCGAATCCGGCGTGCGCGAGTGGACGATCGGCAGCCAGGCGGACCGCGAAGTGCAGTTCCAGGACAGCGGCGTGTCCGCGCTGCACGCGAAGATCGTCAACGAGGGCGAGCGCTGGAAGGTGCTCGACCAGATGTCGGCGAACGGCACGTTCGTGAACGGCAAGCGCAGCAACGTCAGCTATCTCACGGCAGGGGACCGCGTGCGCTTCGGCCCGGTGGAGTGCATCTTCCAGGTCTCGCGCGCCGGTGCGGCGCCGCGCCGTGCCGCGGCCTCCCCGGCCGGCGGCGGCGAGCAGAAGAGCAGCAAGACGCTGCTGATCGCCGGCATCGCGTTCGCCGCGACCATCGTCGTGCTGTTTCTCGTCTACAAGTTTGTCTTATAGTCGCGGGATGCGATCTTCCGGTCCCGACATCGTCCCGTTCTACGCGGGCGAGATCAATCGTCGTGCTGCTGCGCTGGCGCGCACCGGCCAATCCATCATTCCGATGCATCTCGGTCAGCCGACGCGCGGTCCGTCGGAGGCGACGATTGCTGCGGCCCAGGCGGCGCTCGTCAACGGGCCGAACGGCTACTGGGAATCGCATGAGCTGAAGGTCCGGCTCGTCGAACACTATCGCGAGTGGTACGGCGTCGAGATCACGCCCGAGCGCATCCTGCTGACGAATGGCGCAAGCGCTGCGCTCGTCGCCATCTTCGCGGCCATGTTCGCGACCGGCGAGCGCATCGCCCTCGCGCGTCCCGGCTATCCCGCGTATCGCAACACGCTGACCGCACTCGGCCGCGTTCCAGTCGAGCTCGATTGCGGCGCGGCGTCGAGCTATCGCCTGACTGCGTCGGTGCTGGCCGCGCTCGATCCGGCGCCGCAGGGCGTCGTCGTCGCGAGCCCCGCGAATCCCACGGGCACGATGCTCGACGGCCCAGAGCTGCAAGCGCTAGCGGACGAATGCAGGCGTCGCGACATCGTGTTCATCTCCGACGAGATCTATCACGGCGTGAGCTATCGCGGGCGCTCGGTCTCGGCGCTCGAGGTGACGCAGGACGTCATCGTCATCAACAGCTTCTCGAAGTTCTGCCGCATGCCCGGCTGGCGGCTCGGCTGGCTGGTCGTGCCGCCGCCGCTGATCGACAAGCTGCAGATGTACGTCGGCAACTTCTTTCTTACTGCGCCGAACGTTGCACAGGCCGCTGCCGTCGCGGCGCTCGGCGATGGCAACGAGCTGCGCGGTGCGATCATCGAATACGCGCGCAACCGGGAGATCCTGCTGCGTGAGCTCCCGAAGCTCGGGATCCTGCCGGTGGTCGAGCCGGACGGTGCGTTCTACATCTACGCCGACATCTCCCGGTACACGCGCTCGAGCCTGGAGTTCTGCCACCAGCTCCTGGAGCAGACCGGGATCGCGCTCGCGCCGGGCGTGGACTTCGACCCCATCGGCGGCGGACCGTTCGTGCGCTTCTTCACCGCGGTGTCGACACAGGAGATCGAAGAGGCGCTCGCACGCCTGCAGAATTGGCTCGCTCGTTGAAAGGAGCGGGCAAAGAGGAAGGCTGCCATGACGCAACTCTCGCAGAGCTTCACGCTCCAGGAACTGGTTTTCTCGCAGACGGCCGCCCGCGACGGCATCGATAACACGCCCAGCGTGGCGCAGGTGCGTGCGCTGCGCGGTCTGTGCGCGAACATCCTTCAGCCGCTGCGTGACTCGGTGGGAAAGCCGCTCGTCGTGAGCTCGGGCTATCGCTGCCCGCGGCTGAACCGGGCGATCGGCGGCTCGGCCACCAGTCAGCACATGGAGGGCAGGGCGGCAGATATCGTGTGCTTCAGCCTGGACACGAAGAAGCTGTTCAAGCGCGTGCTGGAGCTGAAGCTGCCGTTCGATCAGCTCATTTACGAAGGCGGGCGCCAGTCGATCTGGGTGCACGTCTCGTTCGACCCGGACCGCGATCGCCGCACGATCATGACCGCCACGTTCCCGGAGGCGGGCGGCGTCGTCTACGAGAAAATGTCACGCCGCGCGGCGCTCAAGTTCTGACATGCGCTGCAACCCGGTAGCACTCCTGCTGCGTCCAACGGGGACTATGCGGCTCCTGTTGCTCATTGGCTGGCTGGCGTTCGCTGCGGAAGCGGCGGCATTGCCGTCCGACGGCGAGATTCAGCGGATCATCGAGGAACGGGTCCAGGCCATCGCCGGGCCCGAGGGCGGCATGGGGATCGTCGTCGGCGTGCTCGACGAAAAGGGACCGCGCGTCATCGCCTATGGCGATACCGGCGGAGCGGACCGACGCCCGCTGACCGGGCAGACCGTGTTCGAGATCGGGTCGGTGACGAAGGTGTTCACCGCGCTGCTGCTCGCAGACATGGTCCGGACGCGGGACATGAAGTTGACCGATCCTGCAGCGAAGTACTTGCCCAAGGGCACGAAGCTGCCTGAGCGCGACGGTCGCGTGATTACGCTGGTCGATCTCGCGACGCACACGTCCGGCCTGCCGTTCATGCCTGACAACCTCGGGTCGCCCCAATCGACGGAGGATCTGTATCGTTTCATTGCTGCTCAAACGCTGGCGCATGACATCGGCTCCGAGTGGGATTACTCGAACCTTGACTACTGGCTCTTGCAGGAAGCCATCGCCGCACGCAGTCGCGCGGACTTCGAGCAGGTGATGCAGAAGCGAGTGATCGGACCGCTCGGGTTGCACAGCACGGCCATCACGTTGTCGCCGGAGTTACAGGCACGTCTTGCGATCGGTCACGATGCCACGTTGCAGCCGGCTCCGCTGATCGCCTCCCTCCCGGTCTTCAATCTCATGCAAGGGGCTGGCGGCATGCTCTCGACCGCCGACGATCTGCTGAAGTTCCTCGGCGTGGCGATGGACTACGAGGACTCGAAGCTCGAGCCCAGCATGGCAAGGCTTCTGCAGACGCGACGGCCGGCCGGCAAAAATGAGCAGGCGCTGGGATGGCTCGTCACAGGTGCCGGCGCAGAGGCCATCGTGTTCCATGACGGCGGCACCTTTGGTTCTTCGAGCGCACTGGCCTGGCAGCCGCAGAAACGCAGAGGCGTCGTGGTGCTCATGAATCAGGTAGGTAACGTCGGCGACATCGCGCGTCACCTGTTGCAGCCGAGCCTGCCGCTCGAACAGCCGGTACGTGCGCGTCATACGGAGATCACGCTCGATGCGGCGACTCTCGATAGCTACGCGGGACGTTATGAGCTGCAGGACGAAGGAGTCAGCACGATCGGCCGCGACGGCGCGCTGCTCACGATCGAGCTCCCCGCGAGCTGGGGTTTGCCGACGCTGAAGCTGCACGCCGAAGGTCAACGCGAATTCTTCGCGACCGAGCTGCCGCTGCGCGTGAAGTTCGAGGCAGATGCAAACAATCGCGTGACGACAATGATCGTCTATCCCCCGCGCGGACAGCGACCGCTCTCGTGGGTCAGGCTTTAGCCTGACTGCGGCAAAACTCCGCCGTCGCATCGTCCGCCGGAAACATGCACTCGATCCGCAACTCGTCCAGCGTGACGTCGTGTGGCGTGCCGAACGTCGTGATCGCGGAGAAGAATCGCAGCTCCAGTTCTCCGTTGCCGAATACCGTGTTCATCAGCGGCTGCGGCGCCGAGCCCGGTTCGCGCACGCGCCATCTCTCGGGAACGTCGGGATAGGCCAGCACCTCGTCCAGCAGCGCGCGCGCCCTCGTGTCGGTGGGCGCGACTGCCACCTGGTTGTGCAAGTGACGGATGATGTCGATCGCGCATTCTTCCCAGTTGCGGATCACGCTGCGCATGTCGTTGGGATCGAAGATCTGCCGCAGGACGTTGCCGTGGCGCGTCCCGCCCGGAAGCAGCGCGTTGAAGATCCGCACCGTCGCGTCGTTCGTCAGCAGCATGTCCCAGTGCCGGTTCGTGACGATCGCCGGGTACGGTTCCTGGTGCTGGAGGATGAACTCGATCGCGCGGCGGACCGGCGCCATCTCCGGCGTCGTCAGCTCCGTCTCGCGGTAACGCGGCGCGAAACCCGCTGCGACCAGCAAAGCATTCCTCTCGCGCAACGGCATCTCCAGTGCCTCCGCCAGTCGCGCGATCATGTCGCGGCTCGGCTGCGCCTTGCCGGTCTCCACGCAACTCAGGTGCCGTGACGAAACGTCCGCTTCGAGAGCCAGCTCGAGCTGGCTCAGGCGGCGCGTCGTTCGCCATTCGCGCAACAGGGTGCCGACATGCGAGGGTGGCGCGGCCGGCGGCGCGCGAGTGTCGAGGGCTTGCACGGGGCGCATGATACGGCGGCATGCGGAAAATTCCATGACCTCCGAGGTCATTGCCGGCATGTAGTCGCCGCGCGTATCAATGCCCGCCATGGCAGGCGTGGTGCCTGGCGCGGAGAACTGACATGCATCGCAGACAATTCATGGCGGCGGCAGCGGGTGGAATCGTAGCGGGCGCGCTCGGCGCATGCGTGTCGAGCTCCAGCCGACCTGTCAAAGCAACCGATGCCGCGGCCTGGAGCGCGGCGCGGCGATTCGCGCCCTTGCGATTCGGCCGGATCGCATACGTTGAGCGCGGCAGCGGCGATGCGGCCTTGTTCCTGCACGGCTTCCCGCTCAGCAGCTTTCAGTGGCGGGGTGCGTTCGATCGTCTTTCCAGCGAGCGGCGCTGTGTTGCGGCCGACTTCCTCGGCCTGGGTTTCACGGAAGTCGCGCCCGGCCAGAGTTGCGCGCCGAGTGCGCAGGTCGAGATGCTGGCGGCGTTGCTCGATTCGCTGTCGATCCCAGCGGTCGACTTGATCGCCAACGACAGCGGCGGCGCCGTCGCGCAGTTGTTCGTGCTGCGTTATCCCCAGCGCGTTCGGACGATGTTGTTGACCAATTGTGACGTCGAGCCGGACAGCCCGCCGCCGGCATTACAGCCGGTGCTGGCCGCGGCGCGCGAGGGCAAGTTCGCCGAGACGTGGCTCGCGCCGTCCGTCGCGAACAAGTCGCTGGCGCGCACGAAGGAGGGGCTCGGCGGCCAGACGTTCACGTATCCCGAGAATCCGACCGACGAGGCGATCGATCAATATCTCGCGCCGCTCGTGAGCTCACCGGAGCGCAGGAAGCTGACGGATTCGTACGCGCTCGCGCTCGATCCGAATCCGCTCGCCGGCATCGAGGCTGCGCTCAAGCGCTGCACGGTGCCGACGCGGATCATCTGGGGCACTGGCGATCCGATCTTCTCGAAGGACAGCGCCGACTATCTCGATCGCACGCTGCCGAACTCGCGCGGCGTGCGGCGCATCCCCGGCGCGAAGCTGTTCTTCCCGGAAGAGTTCCCGGACGTCATCGCCGAGGAAGCGCGCAACCTCTGGGGATGAGAAGTTCTCGCCAAGACGCCAAGGACGCCAAGATCGCCAAGAGAGAATGGGTTCTCCGAGCGATTCATCCCTTGGCGCCCTTGGCGTTCTTTGCGCCTTGGCGAGAACCTCCGGCCCAACGCCTAATGCTGCTGCGGAACCGCCACGAGCGCGGCGACGCGGAGCTGCGGCTGGCCGATGTTGCCGAATACGGTCGAGCAGCGCAGGCGGTCGTGCTCGACGCGAATCGACATGCGCGGCAGCACATCGCGCCAGAGCTGCTCGACGAGCTCGCAGTCGCTCGGGCCGAGCTTCAGCTGCCGATCGCGCGACATGGAGATCGTTGCCCAGGTCGCAGGGAAGCGCTGGATCTCCTCGGCGCTGGCGAGGTGCTCGCTGCGCATGCGCGCGAGGAGCTGCTGCTTGCTGTCGTAGGTCGAGAGCGCCTGGATGTTCTCCGGCGTCGCTTCGACGGGCGATTCGAGTGTGATCTCCATGCGCCCATGGGTCACCGAGTCGAGGCAACCCATCGAGCGGATCTGCAACGTGTCGCGCGCGCCGACGCTCTGCAGGATCTCGCGGACTTTGCGGAGGAGGGCGTCGCACGAATACACAGTCGCGTAGCCGCTATAAGCAAAGTTGAGCGACTGCACCTTCCACACGGCTTCGACGATCTGCAGCGCGCGGCTCGGTGGCGGCTCCGGCGTGCGCGCGGCCACCGACGAAGACACGGTGACCGAGAGCGACACGGCAGTGATGCAAAGCACACGACTGATGATGTTCATTACGTATCCCCAGAAACAGGTTCGCTGAGACGGGAACCACAGTAGTGCGCGACACTTAGCGGACCCTTACGCGCCTCGCAGTCAGCAATTGCAGCGATACTTAGCCGAGACTTAGCGATCGCGCTTGACAGCAGGCGCGCGCTCGCGAAACTGCTCATATTCATGCGTATCCTGCTCGTCGAAGACGACAACATGATCGGTCACAGCCTGCGACAGGCGCTCGCCGAGACGGGTTTGTCTGTCGATTGGGTGCGCGACGGAGTATTGGCGGAGAGCGCGCTCGCGCAAGGCAGCTATGCAGCGGTGTTGCTCGATCTCGGCTTGCCGCGTCGCTCAGGTCTCGAGGTGCTGCGGCGAGCGAGACAAGAAGGCAATCGCACGCCGATGCTCGTGCTCACTGCACGCGATGGCTTAGACGATCGCGTCTCGGGTCTCGACCTCGGTGCCGACGACTACCTCGTGAAGCCGTTCGAGTTGCGCGAGCTGCTCGCGCGCATGCGCGCAATCATTCGCCGTGCCGACGGTCATGCCAAATCCACGATCGGGACGGCGCAGACACAACTCGATCTCGCCACTCGTCAGCTCGTGCATGAGGGCGCGACGGTCGATCTTTCGGCGCGCGAGTTTCATCTGATGCATGCATTGTTGGAGCGGCCCGGTGCAATCGTGTCGCGCGCGCAGCTCGAAGAGCGCATCTACGGTTGGGGCGAAGAAGTCACCAGCAACGCAGTTGAAGTGTTGATTCACGGTGTGCGTCGCAAAGCCGGCGCGGAAGTCATCCGCAACGTGCGCGGGTTGGGCTGGCGTGTCGCCGGGGGAGCACAGTCGTGACGTCGTTGCGCAAGGCACTGCTGATGTGGCTGGTGCCGGTGTTCCTGGTGGTGGCCGTGTTCACCAGCGTGTGGACGTACTACATGTTCGGCTCCATGGTGAGCTGGTTCATGGACAGCCAGATGCAGGTGCTCGCCGATTCGCATACTGCGGAGACGATAGGCCCGCCGACTTTGCGACCGCTGACCGATCATCACGTTGCCAAGGGCGGTCACATCGTGCAGATCTGGGACGCGCAAGGCGGGTTGATCACGACCTCCTATCCGTCGCTCGTGGTGCCGCTGCAGGCGGCGGACGGGTTCACGGACATCAAATTCGGCACACGGCACTGGCGCATCTATGCGATCCATACGCCCGAGCGCACGGTGCAGGCCATCCAGTGCCTGGAATTCCGGCACGACGTGATTGGCAAGCAAGCGCTGCAGGCAGGCTTGCCGATCGCGCTGCTGATTCCGATCTCGGCGTGGCTCCTCTGGTTCGCTGCTTGTCGCGCGATGAGCAAGCTCGAGACTGTCGCGCGAGCCGCGGCCGCGCAGGACGAGAACACGATCGTCGAGCTGCCGACGAAGGACGTTCCAACCGAGATCAGTCCGCTCGTGATCGCAGTGAACAGATTGCTCACGCGGCTGCGCGACGCCTTCGCTTCGCAACGACGCTTCGTGCAGGACGCGGCGCATGAGCTGCGCACGCCAATCACTGCGATGACGTTGCAGCTCGAGAATCTGAAAGCGTGTCCGATGGACTCAGAGACGGCGGCGCAGGTTTCGCAGTTCGAGGCGGGGCTGAAGCGCACGAAGCGGCTGATCGAGCAGCTCCTGCGCCTGGCGCGTCAGGAGGCGCCGCAGAAGGCGGACGCAGTGTCGAACATCGACCTCGCGGTCTTCCTGCGAGAGCTGATCTCGGACCTGATGCCGTGCGCGGATCATCGCGACATCGACCTCGGATTCACGGTCGACATCGGCGCGACCGTTCGCGCGAATCCGCACGAGCTGCGCAGCCTGCTGCACAACCTGCTGGACAATGCTCTGCGCTACACGCCCGAGCACGGTGTCGTCGACGTTCGACTATTCGCCGACGGTGGCAAGATCGTGGTCGAGATCATCGACAGCGGCCCCGGCATTCCGCCGGATCTGCTGCCGCGCGTGTACGACCGCTTCTTCCGCATCGAGGGCTCGGACACCGAAGGCAGCGGCCTCGGCCTCGCGATCGCCAAGCACGCCGCCGAACGCAACCGCATCGACCTGCACCTCGACAACCGCATCGAGCGCTCCGGCCTCGTCGCCCGCGTGACGTTCGCGGACGGTGCCGGGGCAAAAACCGAGGTGAAACTCAGCACCGCAGCATAGTTCGTGCTGCGCCGCTGAGTTTCCCCTCATTTCTTCTCCCGGCACCTCGCCCATATTCATGGGATGCGCCGCGCGTAGGGCGCGGTCAGGCTGCGTCCTGTAGCAGCCGCACTTCGCGCTGTGGATACGGTATGACGATCCCGTGCTCGCGGAACGCTTCCAGGATGCCCTTGTTGATCTCGCCGCCGGCCGGTCCGTAGTCCTGCACGTTGACCCACGGCTTCACTGCGATGCTGATCGAAGAATCGGCGAGCAGGCGCACGCCGATGACAGGTTGAATGTCGCGGAGCACCCGTGCATTCGCCTGCAGCACTTCCTCGATCACCTTGAGTGCCTGGTTGAGCTCGGTGTCGTACGCGACGCCGACGGCGACGTCGACCTGCCGGATTTTTCCGTAGTTGTGCAGGATCTCGCCGACGATCTTGCGGTTCGGGATCACCACGCGCGAGCGATCCGGGTGGCTCAGGGTCGTCTGGAACAGCGTGATCGTCTCGACCGTGCCTTCCTCGCCGACGATGCCGATGTACTCGCCGATGCGGAACGGCTTGGTGAAGATGATCGTGAGTCCGGCGAACAGGTTGCCGAGCAGCCCTTGCATGGCCAGCGCCACGCCGGCGCCCGCGACGCCGAGGCCTGCGACCAGGGGCAGCAGCTCCACGCCCAGGTTCTGAATCGCCATGATCACGAACAGCAGCGAGATCGCGACGCGCACGACGCGCACGATCAGGCTGCGCACCGGCGGCTCCATTTCGAGGTGCATCAGCGCGCGTTCGAGCCAGCGTCCCGCCTGGCGTCCGACCAGGTAGCCGATGGCCAGGATGATCAGCGCGGCCAGCAGTTTCGGCCCGAATTTCAGGGCGAGATCGATAGCGGTGGTGCGGATCTGCTCGATGGTTTCGGCGGGCGCGGCCATGTGGGGATGCTCCGATGGGAGGGAGGACTGCCTATCTTAGTCGCGTCCGCCAGATCGCCGACCCTGTCCCGCACCGATGATCGTGGAAGGAATGCCGGGGAAATACTGATGGGAGAAACAAGATGACCCGATCGAGATCATCGATATCACGGCGGCCGGCCGGCGTTCTTGCTGTGCTGGCCATGACGGGGACGCTGGCGAGTCCGCTCGCCGGCGCCGACGGCAGCCTCGCGGACGTTTTCGACGGCACGCTGCCGAACAACTTTCCATTCCTCAACAGCGCGGGCACGGCGGCGACGTTCAGCACCGCGGGCTTCGTCGATCTGACGAATCCCTTTCACGTGCCGCAGGGGACGAACGGACGTTCCTGCGAATCGTGCCACCTGCCGCAAGTCGGCTGGAGCATCCGCCCGATCGACGTCGAGTTGAAGTTCCTGCTCACCCAGGGCAACGATCCGATCTTCAATCCGCTCGACGCCAACAGTCCGACGCCGGACGTTTCCTCGCTGCAGGCGAAGCGTGCGTCCTACAGCATGCTGCGCAAGGGACTGTTCCGGCGCGGCGGCCCGATCCAGCCGACGTTCGAGTTCGAGATCTCTGCTTTCGACGATCCTCTGGGATCCGGCGCGAGTCCGACGGAGGTCCGGGTCTTCCGGCGTCCGCTCGCGACGGCGAACTTCCACATCGCAAAGAACATCGGCTGGCACGACCAGAACACCAACGGCAGCGGTATCGTGCGCCCGGGCCTGATCGCGCAGGCCGATGGCAACATCACCGGCGCGCAAGGATCGCCAACCCGGGCACCGCAGGCGATCCTGGATTCGATCGCGGACTACGAGCTCGGTCTCGCCTTCGCGCAGCAGTTCTCGTTCAGCGCAGGCCTGCTGACGGCGTGCGGCGCGAAGGGCGGCCCGCAGAACCTTTCGGCGCAGCAGCCGGTGAGCGGTCGCTTCGACTTGTTCGACGCGTGGAAGGGTCTCAAGCCGGGCTCATGCGGCACCAAGGCGGGCGATCGCAAGCGGGCGCAGATCGCGCGCGGCCAGGAGATCTTCAACTCGGACAACGCGCCCACCGGTCGCAACTGCAACCGCTGTCACAGCGCGGTCAACAACGGCAGCAACGCAGACGGCACATTGTTCGACGTCGGTGCTTCACAGGCGCGGTTCCGCATGGACGACATGCCGCTGTACACCATGAGGAACAAGGCGACCGGGGTCACGCGCGATACGACGGACCCGGGCCGTGCGTTGCGCAGCGGCCGTTGGAGCGACATGGATCGCTTCAAGGTACCGTCCTTGCGCGGGATCGTCGCACGCCCGCCGTACTTCCATAACGGCATCGCGGCGAATCTGACCGAGGTGGTGCGCCACTATGAACAAGCGCTCGGCTTCGTGTATGAAGACGACGAGCGCGAGGCTCTGGTGGCATTCCTGGAAGCACTCTGACGATGACTTCCTGCAGGTGCTTGCTGACCGTTCTCCTGTGCGCGGCGTGGCTGCTTGCCACGGCCACGCGGGCTGACGGGCAGGGCGCCTGTGCGAAGGAGGCGGCTACGAACACCTGGCAGCGGGCATCGCTGGAAGGAATCGAGCTGGAGTATCGGACCGTCGGCGCAGGCCAACCGGTCGTGCTGGTGCACGCCGGCGTCTTCGCCGACTGGTTCGAGCCGCTCCTGAAAGAGCCGTCGCTCGCTCGTCACTATTGTCTCCTGACTTATCACCGCGTCGGTTACGCAGGCAGCAGTCACGTCGCCGGCCCGGTCAGCATCGCGCAGCAAGCGGCGCATCTGCGAGCCCTCATGCAGCGGATCGGAATTCAGCGTGCACATCTCGTCGGGCACTCGTCCGGTGCGAACATCATCATGCAATTCGCGCTGGACGCACCGGAGATGGTGCAATCGCTCGCGTTGCTGGAATCGGCGCTGCCCGTTCCCGCAGGCTCGCCGGGCCGAGCGGGAATTCCAGAGGCAATCGAGCGCTATCGCGCCGGCGACAAGGCAGCGGCCGTCGATACGTTCATGCGCGCTGTGGCCGGTCCCGGCTATCGTGCGGTCGCCGATCGAGCTCTGCCCGGAGCTTTCGATCAGGCAGTGGCGGACGCTGATACGTTCTTCGGTCAGGAGCTGCCTGCGATCCGGCAATGGGTCTTCGGTCCGGCAGAAGGCGCGCGCATCAAGCAACCGGTGCTGCTCGTGATGGGCGGGAAGAGTCATGAAGTCTCGCCGGTCTGGCAGCAGCGACAGGACCTGCTGACCGCCTGGTTGAGCAACACTGAGCCGTTCGTGCTCGACGGCGCCACTCACATGCTTCATCTTGAAAACGCACGCGCGCTGGCCGAACGGCTAGGTGCGTTCTTCGACTGATAACCTCCAAAGTCATTGCCTGCATACCCTGTCGTGGGTATTAGTAGCGCCCGGTGTCGGAATGCGCCGGTGCCGTTCGTCCTTGGGTGAGATCGAGCATTCACAGGAGTCTGAGATGACTACGCGTACCAAGGTGGCTACGGTATTGGCCACGCTGACGGCGGCGCTCGTGGCGATCATTGCCACAAGCCTGCCGACGCAGGTTCGAGCCCAGGAGAATCCGACGATGACCCAGATTCCGAAACCCACGAAGACCGGACACGCTGCCGTCAACGGCGTCAACTATTACTACGCTGTTTACGGCAAAGGCGAGCCGCTGCTGCTTCTTCACGGCGGCCTCGGCCAGATCGAGATGTTCGGCCCGAACCTCGCGTTGCTCGCACAGAGTCGCGAAGTGATCGGCGTCGATCTGCACGGCCACGGCCGCACAGACCTCGGCACGCGGGAAATCAGCCTGATCGACATGGGCGACGACCTCGCCGTGATCCTGAAGAAGCTCGGGTACAAGCAAGTCGACGTGATGGGCTATTCCATGGGCGGCGGCACGGCATTCCGCCTCGCCGTTCAGCACCCGGAGCTGGTGCGGCGGCTGGTGATCGTGTCGTCCGGCATGTCGCAGGATCAGTTCTATCCGGAGATGTTGCCGCAGCAAGCAGCTGTCGGCTCAGCTATGGCGGAGCAGATGAAGGGGACGCCGATGTACCAGTCGTACGTCGCCGTCGCGCCGCATCCCGAAGACTTCCCGAAGCTCCTCGATCGCATGGGCGCGTACATGCGCAAGCCGTACGATTGGTCGGCGGACGTCAAGAGGCTGACGATGCCGACGATGCTCGTCTACGGCGACAGCGACATGATGCGGCCGGAGCACATCGTGAAGTTCTACCAGCTCCTCGGCGGCGGACTGAAAGACGCGGGCTGGCAGCGCGAGCACATGTCGCAGAACCGGCTCGCGATCATCCCGAACAAGACGCACTACGACATCTTCATCGGCACCGAGGTCACGGCAACGGCGCTGCCGTTCCTCGACGGTTACCCGAAGGCGAAGAGCTGGGCCGAGCAGGTCAGCGGCGCTAAGTAACCGGTAACCCGCGTCAGGCATAATCCGCGAATGAAGCCGACCTTTGCATTGATAGGACTGCCGACCGATCGAAACTCGTCGTATCTGCGCGGGCCCGCCAAGGGGCCCGCGTTCATTCGCGCGGCGCTCGCTTGCGACGGCAACACGGTCGCGTCGGAGGACGGGCGCGAGCTCGGCCTCGATCTGCTGATCAACGACTGTGGCGATGCGCCGCTGCGCGAGGCGGACGGCGATGACGCGATCATCGAGCGATCGATCCTCGCGCCGCTGCGTGCGGGTCATTGCCCGATTTCGCTCGGCGGCGATCATGCCGTGACGTATCCGGTGCTCCGCGCAATTCACGCCGAGCGCGGGCCGGTCGACATCCTGCACTTCGACGCGCACCCGGATTTGTACGACGACTACCAGGGCAACAAGCGTTCGCACGCGTCGCCGTTCGCGCGAATCATGGAGCAGGGGCTCGCGCGTCGGCTGGTGCAGGTTGGCATTCGCACGCTGGAAAGAAGGCAGCGAGCGCAGGTCGAGCGCTTTGGTGTCGAGATCGTTCCGATGCGGACGTTCTCGCCGTACGCGGTGCCGATTCTCGAAGGGCCGATGTACGTGTCGATCGACCTCGACGGGCTCGATCCGTCGGTCGCGCCCGGCGTGTCGCATCACGAGCCGGGTGGGCTGACGGTGCGCGATATCCTCAATGTGCTGCAGGCGCAGCGCGCGCCGCTTGTTGGCGCTGACATCGTCGAGCTGAATCCGGACCGGGACATCAACGGCATGACCGCGACCGTCGCCGCTAAGCTCGTGCGGGAGTTGTGCGCGTATGCGTGCAGTCGAGCAGAGTCAGGCTAAAGCCTGACCCACATCGTGATTCGGGCACTGTGGGTCAGGCTTTAGCCTGACTCACATCGTGATTCGGCACTGTGGATCAGGCTTTAGCCTGACTCACATCGTGATTCGGCACTGTGGGTCAGGCTTTAGCCTGACTATTT
>Ga0209382_10004053_pt1 | contig 19852 bp, 14 predicted proteins | sample SoiMetdeltSBSDD5_FD_187599 | JGI IMG/M metagenome (GOLD analysis project Ga0209382, IMG submission 187599) | Bulk soil microbial communities from a Populus tree surrounding site in Tennessee, USA - Soil MetaG P. deltoides SBSDD5 (SPAdes) (version 2) | ecosystem: Environmental > Terrestrial >... | reverse complement strand
CCGTCCGGCGGAACGGCCGCACCGAGACGCGGCAAGTCAGGAAAACGCGCTGGGTGCCCGCGTCAGGCGAAGTCCGGCACTTCTTCGACGACGAGCCGGTGCCCGGAACGCAGGGCGTGTCTCATGACCTGCTGAAGCAGGTCGAGCCGTTCCCGACACAAGATCTCAGACCGTACGACAAAGCCTTCCTGTCAGGATTCGTCGTCGAGCACTACCAGATTGTTTTGTTCGATGCAGCGCAGCGATCGCAGGAGTCGATGACCAACAAGGTGCGGGAGATGTGCGCGTCGGAGATTCCCGGCGACACGTACCGAAATCTCCGCATCCAACCCGTCTTCTCGGGCCAGACGTTCAAGCACATCCTCGTGCCGGTGTGGCTGCTCACCTACAACTTCAGAAACACCGTGTACCACGTAGTCACGAACGGCGTGACCGGACGGATGTCCGGCGAGTATCCGAAGAGCTTCTGGAAGATTCTGCTCCTGGTGCTGCTTGCGGCGATCGCGGTGATGGTGTTCTTGATGCTTGCTCAGGAGTAGCGGCTCGCGGCTCGCGGCTCGGCGAACCGCGAGCTGCGAACAGCGAACCGCGAGTCGCGAGCGTCAGAACTCCAGTCTGGCTGACAACTGGATCACGCGTGACGCGACGTTGACCTGCGTCAACCTGCCAAACGTCGTGCTGTTGATATCCATGTCGCCGCGGAAGAAGCTTGGCGTGTTCGTGAGGTTGAACGCCTCGCCTTTCAGCTCGACGCGATAGCGATCCGTCAGGCGGATGCGCTTCGAGAGAGCCAGGTCGACCCGGAACTGCGACGGACCGTCGAAGATCATGATCGGGAGATTGCCGACTTCGCTAGCTCCCGGGTTGAAGAACACCTGCCCCGCGAATCCTGCCGAGTTGCCCAGGTTGTCAGCGCCAACCGCGCGGCCGGAGACCGGATCGATCACGCTGGGATCGATCCAGTAAATCTTGTCCGCCACCTTGTGGATGCCGAGGAGATTCTTGATCTCGTCGACCGACAGCGTGCTGAACGCAGTGTTGCAACCGATCGGATCCGCGCAATTGGAGCGAAGCGCGCGGTTGAACGTGCCGCGCTGCGAGGTGATGCTGATCGGCGAACCACTCTGCCACGAGACGATCGAGGCGACCTGCCAACCACCGGCGAGCGCATCGACGAGGCCGTTGCCATTCAACCACTTCTTGTCGCGGCCGAAGGGCAGCTCGTAGATCGTGTTAGCCGCGACGACGTGCGTGACATGGAACGAGGAGCGACCGGTGTTGAGCTCGGGCCGCAGGTTGTCCATGAACGCCTCGAAGCGGTTCTGCGCCGTGCCTGCCGAATCGGTGTTCGTGTCGGAGTAGGTGTACGCGACCTGCCCGAAGAAGCCGCTTCGGAATTGTCGTCGGAGCTCCAGCTGCAGCGAATTGAAGTCGCTGAAGCCGCCGTTCGCGATCGCCTGCGACGCGTAAATGGCAGGGTTCTGCATGAACGTCGCAAGTGCGCCGGGCACGCGGCTCTGCATGTAGAAGTCCGCCAGCCCCGCGACCTGGTTGGTCTGGAGGTTGGTGACGACGTTGTTGTTCGTCACAGCGACGCCAAAGTTCGGCAGCACCGTGAGAGGCACGCTTCCCGGCACCGCCGCGTTGAAGCGCGGGTCGAATCCCAAGCCCGCCTGCTGGGACAGGAATCCATTCGAGCGCGCACGGTTGAAGTCGGCGAGGAACTCAGGGCTGATCTGCACCTGGTTGTAGTCGGTGCCACGCCAGATGCTGCGCCCGAACGTGCCGACGTAACGAGCCTCCGCCGCCATTGACCACGGCAGCTCGCGCTGGATCCCGATGCTGATCTGGTGGACGTGCGGCGACTTGATGTCGGGATCGATACCCCACAACGGAGCCTGCGCACTCAACGCAATCTGATCGGCCATCGTCCGTGTCGAGAGGAACGCCGGCGTCGGAATAACCGGAACCCCTGCGGAGACCGTCTGGTACTGGTTGCCGAGGATCGGCGTGCTCGCCAGGCCGGCGTTGCCGCGTGCGGCCGCCCTGCCGACCGTGACGGTTTCCTCGTTGACGAACGTGAGCGAATAGCCGCCGCGCACCGCGGTCTTGCCATCGCTCGTGACGTCCCAGGCGAAGCCGGCCGTCGGGCCGAAGTTGTTCAGATCCTTGTTGTAGTAGTTGCCGTTCACGAACGTGACCGTGGTCGCGGGGTCGAGCATGACCTGCCCGATCGAGCGGCCGTTGATCACCGGGAGGAAGCCCAGGTTGTTATCCTCGCGAAGTGGGCTGTAGTACTCCCACTTGAGGCCCGCGCGAACCGTGAAGTTCGGCTTCCACCGCCAGTTGTCCTGCACGTACGCCGCGATGTTGTCGAGCGTGTAGTTCTCGTTCGACTCGATGCCGCGGACGAAACCGGAGTTCTGGTCCTGAACCTGGAACGTCTGCGTCACCTGTGACACCACACCGCCAAGGAAGCTCGCTAACGCGTTCGCATTCGCGAGGTCAGCCGCGGCGATTCCACCGGGGAATTGCGACGTCTGCAGCTGAACATTCCCAGGAGCGACGGCACTGAACCCGAGCGTGTACTGCGGGAAGCGCCCGGCGAAGTTGTACGGGTTGACATGATTCCGCTGCCAGCTGCCACCCATCTGCAGTTGATGGCTACCGAGCATCAAGTTTGCGGTGTTGCCGATCTGATACGTGTTCGTGTAGCGGCCCTGTGGCTGGAACGCCGTCCCATTCAAGTTCGCGTTGCTGCCGCTGACGGGGTTCGTAAGGAGCAGCGGCGTCACAAAGAGGTTGCCGTTGCCGTAGTCCCAATCGCTGATGAACTGAACCGGGGCGAGGTTGGCGCCACCACGCAGCTCGTTCTGGAAGGTCGAGGAGCCAAGCCAGCGCCAGGCCAGCGAGAACAGCTTTGGATCCGAGCTCGTGTAAATCAGCGGCCGATCCAGGCTCACGAAGTCGAGATCGGTGCGGTCGTCCGTTTCCTTGAAGTAGCTGAACGTTCCTTCGAACTTCTGCCTGTCTGACATCGCATAGTCCATGCGCAGCGACATCTGGTTGCGATCGTTCAAGTCGGTCTGGTTGAAACGATAGCCCGCGGTGTTCAGCGAGCGGGTCGAGCTCGAGTTGCCGACGTCGAAGTTGTTGACGTTCGACGCGGGCGCGAACTTTGAGAGGAACTCGGTACGAAATGCCGGATCGATCGGGAGGCCGGTCAGCTGCATCACGTTCACCGAGCGGACCGCGGTTTCCCCCGGGCTCACGTATCGGAACACGCCGTCAAACAAATCGCCGTTCGCCGGGATGACCAGGTTCTGCTGCGGCTGCTGCTTCTGTCGGAAACCTTCGTAGTAGCCGAAGAAGAAGAGCTTGTCGCGGACAACCGGTCCACCCAGCCGGCCGCCAAACTGATGCCGGCTCAGTTCGGGCTTGGGCACGTTCGACGCGTTGTTGAAGAAGGCGTTTGCCGCGAGCTGAGAGTCACGGTTGAACTCGAAGACGCTCCCGCTGAAGCGGTTCGTCCCCGACGGCGTGATCATGCGCACCGAGCTCGCGCCGCCAGCGGAATCCGCACCGGATACTGACGTGGTGATCGAGAACTCGGCCACGTTGTCGGACGTCGGCCGGTTGGGCAGGAAGTCGAGACCGTTCACGCGAATGAAGTTGTCCTGGATGTTGATCCCATCCAGCGTCACCTGCGTCCAACCCGGGCGCCCACCGTTGATCGACGTGTTCGTGCGGTTGATGAACGCCTGCACGCCGGGCTGCAGCTTGATCAGGTTCGTGATGTCGCGGTTTTGCAGCGGGATATCGAGCACCTGCTTCTGCATGACCGTCGCGCTGACTTCCGGCGACGTCGTCGACACAAGCGACGATCCCGCGGTGACGGTGATGACGTCGGTCACGGCGCCGATCTCGAGCTTCGCCGTGAGAGCGTATTCCTGGCCGACCGCGATTGCGACCTTGTTATAGGTTGCGGTCTTGAATCCCTCGAGCGAGATCTCGACTTTGTAGCTGCCGACGGGTACCTGCGCGAACGTGAACGCGCCGTTTTCGCCCGACACGGTCGTTTGCACCTCGTTCGTGTTCTCGTTGGTCAGCGTGATCGTTGCACCGGGAATCACCGATCCGGACGAATCGAGCACGGTGCCGCTCAATCGTCCCAAAGTGGTCTGGGCAGTCGCTACGACTGCGGACAGTAGTACCAGGACCACAGCGAGCCCAGCACATGCACGCGCCGCGGCGCCCAACTTACACAGGCTCTTCATGCTTCCTCCATCACCAGGTGGCCGATCCTGGCCTTTAGACTGGGGACGAATATGCGGTTGAGCAACGCGGGTGCCAAGCAGATCGTGTTGAAGCGCCATCAACATGTGACCGGTTTATCGATAGTTGTGATGAGCAGTGGGACGAATGAATGGTTTTGCGTTCAAAGGGCTGGATCCTGACTGCGTGGTAGGATCCCGCCCCGAATGCATAACGTGCTCGTGACGGGTGGGGCAGGATTCATCGGCTCGCATGTGGCTGAAGCGTTGATACACCGCGGACACGTGGTGACAGTGCTCGACGACTTGAGCGGCGGGTTCGAAGACAACGTTCCGAGCGCGGCCCGGTTCGTGCGCGGCAGTGTGACCGACGATGTGACGGTTGACCGGGTGTTCGCGGAGGGGCGGTTCGATTACGTCTTCCATCTGGCCGCGTACGCGGCGGAAGGACTCAGCCACTTCATCAAGCGGTTCAACTACACGAACAACGTGATCGGCAGCGTCAATCTCATCAACGCGTCGGTCAACACGGGCGTCAAGGGCTTCGTGTTCACCTCATCCATCGCGGTCTACGGTGCGAACCCGGTGGTCCCGATGACCGAGGACACGCCGCCCGCGCCCGTCGATCCGTACGGGATTGCCAAGCACGCGGTCGAGCGAGAGCTGGCGTCGAGCCGCGAGATGTTCGGCCTCGACTACATGATCTTCAGGCCGCACAACGTCTACGGACCTGGCCAGAACACTGCCGATCGCTATCGCAACGTTGTCGGAATTTTCATGAACCAGATACTGCAGGATCGTCCGATGACGATTTTTGGCGACGGCACGCAGACGAGGGCGTTCAGCTACATCGCGGATGTCGCGCCGATCATGGCCGCGGCGATCGACGAACCTCGCGCCTGGAACGAAGTCTTCAACGTCGGCTCTGACGAGCCCTACACGTTGAACGAGCTGGCTCAGCGCGTCGCCGGGGCGATGCAGGTGCCGACACGGATCGAGCATTTGCCTGCCCGGCACGAAGTGACACACGCGCACGCGAGCCACGAAAAGCTGCGGCGCATGTTCGGCAATCACAGCACGACCTCACTGGACGAAGGTCTAGGCGCGATGGCAGCATGGGTGCGCGCGAAGGGCGCGCGGGCAAGTGCGGCGTTCGAGAACATCGAGATTCGCAAGAACCTGCCCGCGGTCTGGGCCGACTCGGCGCGCAGCTAAACGATCGGCAGATGCACGGAACCAAGACCGTCAGCGTCATCCTCCCCGCGTACAACGAAGAGGATTACATCCGTCCCGCCGTCGACGATTTCTTTGTCCCGGATGTCGTCGACGAGGTCGTCGTCGTCGACAACAACTCGCGCGATCGGACCGCGGATGAAGCTCGGCTCACGCGCGCCCGCGTCGTACAGGAGACGCGCCAGGGCTACGGCTATGCGCTCCAGCGAGGGCTTGCCGAAGCCACAGGCGACATCGTGATCATGGCGGAGCCTGACGGTACGTTCCTCGGCCGCGACGTGTTGAAGCTGCTGGCCTACGCCGACGATTTCGACATGGTCTGCGGCACCCGTACGACGCGTGAGCTGGTGTGGGATCAGGCGAACATGGGATGGTTCCTGAGAGTCGGGAACTGGACTGTCGCCAAGATATTACAGCTGCTCTACGGCGGTCCGTCGCTGAGTGACTGCGGATGTACTCTCCGCCTCACCCATCGCGCAGCGCTCGAGCGGATTCGCGGCGACCTCACGGTGGGCGGGTCGCATTTCCTGCCGGAAATGGTCATTCTCGCGCTGAAGCGCCGGCTCAAAGTGATTGAGGTTCCGGTGAACTATCGCGGCCGGGTTGGCGAGTCGAAGATCACCGGCAACTTGAAGGGGACGCTCAAGACCGGCTTTCGCATGATCGGTATCATCATCAAGTACCGGTTCACGTGACTACTTCAGGAAGCCACGGTCGAGCCGCGGCGAACTGGACGCGCCTGGCCGCGCTCGTCGTCTGCGCGGCGGCCATCCTCCCGTACCTCTCCACGGTCGACGACTACTTCGTGCGCGACGACTTCGGTGTCGTCCAGTTGCTGTCGCAGAAGCCCGCGACCTATTTTCCGCACTGGTTCGCGACGTCGTGGATGGAGGACATCTGGGGTTTTGTGCCGGACGAAGTCCGGCCATTCCCAGCGCTGTCCTACCAATTGACGGCGCTTGGTGGAACCGGTTCGCCGGTTCTCCACCACGTCCTGAACATTCTCATTCACGCCGCAAACGGCCTTCTCGTACTGGCGATTGCGCGCAGCGTCGCATCGCTTGGACCGGCCGCTGCAACATTTGCCGGGCTCGTATTCGTGTTGCTGCCGGTCCACACCGAGAGCGTGGCGTGGATTACGGGACGAGTCGACACGATGCCGGCGTTCTTCTATCTCGCGTCGTTCCTCGCCTACGTGCGATTCCGCGAAGGCGGAGCGCGTTCTTTTTATCTCTGGTCACTCGCGCTCTTTTTTGTCGCGCTGTTCACGAAGCAGAACACCATCACGATGGTGGCGACGCTCGCCGGCTACGACCTCCTCGTACGCCGTCAGCCGATTCGACCGCTGCAGGCGTCCGTTGGTCCGTACGTGCCGTTCATTCTGATGACCGGCGGCTACCTGTGGCTGCGGTATCTCCTGTTCGGTCAAGCTGCTCGCGAAGGTGCGTTGAATGCGCGCGCGCTCGAAGACTTCACCGTCATCGCCGATCGGCACCTGAAGCACGTCATCCTCGGCGGCGTGCACGGATCCCGCGAAGGGCTGTGGGCGACGTTCGTCATCGTGGTGGGCATCTGCATGGCCGTTTGGAGGATGACCAGAGGTCGCACTGCGTCGGGGCCGGCGGCCAGCAGGCTTGGGACGCTGCTGTATTTCGGGCCGGTCTGGTGGGCCATTGGGATCGCCCCCGTTGCCGTTGCTGGTTACGAGTCGCCGAGGCACGTTTACATCGCGGCAGTAGGATGGGCGATCGTCCTGGGGATCCTCTTCGACATGGTGTGGACGGCGCGAGAGAGCGCTCGCTGGCGGCGTTCGGTCATGGCCGCCGCGGGAATCGTGCTCATCCTGTACGTCTTTCCGCTCGCCCGATCGATCCGCGACTGGCACGAGATGGCGGCGGTGTCACAGCAAGCCGTTCGCGACGTCCGGCGCGCCGCGCTCGCATCGCCGGAAGGCACGCTGCTCGTCATCGGCGCGCCAATCTCGAGTTGGGCCTGGGCGGTGCCGTTTGCGGTCCGCCCGCCATTCGTGCGTACGGATCTTCGCGAGCGCGTCTTCATCGCGACGCCACGGGCGCTGAGCTGCTGCGGGGCTCAATGGCCCGACGAGACGCGCGACACGCTGCGCCGCTGGTCGAGCGGCGCTCAGCCGAACTCAGTCGTCTTGCTCCGATGGGACGAGAACACCGGCGCGCTCTCCCGCGCCACGAACGTTGAGAACCCCCACTGGTCCGTTCCCTGGCAAGTGTGACGAGCGTCGACGATCTCGATACCAATCTTTGGCGAATGCTGCAGGAGCTGACGGTGGCCGAACCCGCCAAGTAGAGCCGGGGTCCGGGGTCCGGGACTCGGGATTCGAAGAGCGTTCAAATCCTAGTCGGCTGATTCATAGCAGCCTATTATTCGAGCCGCGAGCCGCGAGCCGCGAGCCCCGAGCCGCGAGCCCCGAGCCCCGAGCCGCGAGCCGCGAGCCGCGGTCCCGTATACTGTCTCTATGTTCAGCAAAACCAGAATGCCGACGAAGGACCAGGCGTTGCCCGGCCGAGCCGAGAAGATGGACGTGCCGGACGCGCATCACGTCAGCGGCGCTCGGTTGTCGCCGCCGTTTCCGGATGGACTGGAGCAAGCGCTCTTCGGGATGGGGTGCTTCTGGGGTGCGGAGAAGCAATTCTGGAAGGTCCCTGGGGTGTATACGACTGCGGTCGGCTACGCCGGTGGCTTGACGCCGAACCCGACGTATCCCGAGGTCTGCACCGGCCTGACCGGACACAACGAGGTCGTGCTCGTCGTGTTCGATCCGAAGAAAGTCAGCTACGACGCGCTCCTGAAGATGTTCTGGGAGAACCACGATCCGACGCAGGGAATGCGTCAGGGGAACGACGTCGGCACGCAGTATCGTTCCGGGATCTACGTCTTCAACAACGCGCAGCGTGAGGCCGCGGAACGGTCGCGCGACATGTTTCAGGCCGAGCTGAGCAAGCGTGGGTTCGGCACGATCACGACAGAAATCCTCGACGCACCGGAGTTCTATTACGCTGAGGACTATCACCAGCAATATCTGTCCAAGAATCCGAACGGCTACTGCGGCCTGGGCGGCACAGGCGTGAGCTGCCCGGTCGGTGTGGCCGTGCATTGAGGCTGCCTCCCGGCTAGCTTCATGCGAGGTCCGGCCCATCTTCTCGTCGTTGTCGCACTGGTGCTCGGAGCCGTGGTTGCGGTCCCCGCGCAAATCCCGCCGCCGCTGCGCGTCGTGGAGTCCCTCGATCTTTCCCGGTATGCCGGCAAGTGGTACGAGATTGCGCGGCTGCCCAACAAGTTCCAGGCGCGCTGCGCATCCGACGTCGTCGCCCGCTATACAGTCAGGTCAGACGGCCGCCTCGACATCATCAATCAGTGTCGCGCCGCTGATGACGCCCTCGTCGAGGCACGCGGCATCGCGCGCAGGGGCAACGCTAATAAGGACGCCGTCCTCCAAGTACGGTTCCGCCCTGCATTCTTCTCGTTTCTCCCGGGAGCCTGGGGCAACTATTGGATCATCGGCCTCGGGCCAGACTACACGTGGGCCGTCGTCGGCGAGCCCGCTCGCAGGTACGTGTGGATCTTGTCGCGTGCTCCGCTCATGAGCGCATCGAGCTACGACCAGGCACTCGAGATCGCCGCCGGCAACGGGTTCGATGTATCCAAGGTTGTTCGAACCGCGCAGAGAACTGACGCGAAACGCGAGCGTTAGCCGTCGAACGTGTTCATTCGAGCCGAGTCTATGGCTACAATGCGGACGTGCCCAAGCGTGCGATGGTGAGAATCGAGCAGGCCGGCGCCATCGTCGTACGTCCTGGAAAGGCATCGCCGCGCGTGCTGCTCGTCACCGCTCGTCGAAATCCGCGCAACTGGATCTTTCCGAAGGGCCACATCGAAAAGGGCGAATCGCGCAAAGATGCCGCCGTGCGTGAGGCCCGCGAAGAAGCGGGCGTTGATGGCACCGTTTCCGGATCCGCGGGGACGATGGCGTTCGAATTCGGCAGCAATACCTATCGCGTGCACTATTTCGTGATCTTGACTGACGATCCCGGCGAGGAGCGCGAGGGCCGCCGGCTTCGCTGGTGCCGTTACAAGCAGGCGCTTCGCAAGCTCACCTACACAGAGACCCGCGATTTGCTGGAGGATGCCTGGCCCCGCATCGAAGCAGCCGTCGCCAGCCAGCCGCGATCCGCACGCAAAAAGAAATAGGCATTCTTCATGCGAACGAGCCGCTGCGCCGTGGTCATCGCACTTGCCACGGCGTTTTGGACAATTCTCGCCGCTCAACGGCCGCCTGCCGCGGACGCCGACTTCCTTCGCACGGCCTATCGCTCCTATGCAGCGATGCGCCAGGCATCGCCGTACCGCTCGATTCAGTGGCAGTATCTGGGCCCGACGAACCTTACCGGCCGCGCCACAGACGTCGCCGTGGCCGATCGCGGCGGCGCTCGGCGCATCTACGTGGCCTTTGCGACGAGCGGCGTCTGGAAAACCGATGACAACGGCGCCACGTGGGGCCCGATTTTCGAGCACGAAGCCTCCACCAGCATCGGCGACGTCGCGGTTGCGCCGTCCAATCCCCACATCGTCTGGATCGGAACGGGCGAGGCGAATCTCTTCAGGGCGTCCATGGCTGGCGTCGGCATCTACAAGTCCGTGGACGGTGGAAAGAGCTTCACGCACATGGGCCTGACCGACACGCATCGCATCGCGCGAATCGTCGTCGATCCCAACGATCCCAACGTCGTCTACGTAGCTGCATCAGGCCATGGCTGGACCGACAACGCGGAGCGGGGTGTCTTCAAGACGATTAACGGTGGAAAAAGCTGGTCGAAGGTCCTCTTCCGAGGCCCGCGCACCGGCGCGATCGATCTCGTGATGGATCCGTCGGATCCCAAAATCCTCTATGCCGCGATGTGGCAACGCATCCGCCTCAAGTGGAGCGATCCGCGCGTCGAGCCCGGTTACAACCAGGGAGGTGTTTGGAAGAGTACCGACGCCGGCAAGACGTGGGTCGCGTCGAGCCGCGGCCTGCCAGCGGCGCAGTTTCTCGGCAGGATTGGTCTCGACGTCGCGCGCTCGAACCCAAACGTCCTGTACGCGTTTGTCGACAATTACGAAGAAGGTCGCCCGCCGCGTGAAGGCGAGCGGGACGCCTATACCCGTCCGATTCTCGAAAGCCGCATCAAGTCGGCCGAGATCTATCGCAGCGACGACAAAGGCGAGAGCTGGCGCAAGACGAGCCAGAACGACGACTTCATGATGAACCACTCGGGCACCTACGGCTGGGTGTTCGGACAGATGCGAGTCGATCCCACCAACGAGAACACGATCTATACGCTCGGCATCGGCCTCCACGTCTCTCGAGATTCGGGCAAGACGTTCACGACTCTGAGGGGTCCTCACGCCGACCACCATAGCCTCTGGATCGACCCCGCGAACCCTTCAGTCCTGTACGACGCGAACGATGGCGGCTTCTATCGTTCGTCGGACGGCGGCAAGAGTTGGACGTACGACGTGTCAGCCGGCGGCGTGCAGTTCTACAACGTCACGCTCGACAACAGCACGCCCGTTACGGCGTATGGTTCGATTCAGGACCACAACAGTTGGCGCGGGATTATCGATCTGAGTCGCGGTCGCGACAGCATTCCGGCTGTTGCGTGGACGACAGCTCCCGGCGGTGAAGGCTCTCACCACGCGATCGATCCAACGAACAACGACATCGTCTACTCACACGGCTTCTACGGCAATTTCACGCGCGACGATGTGAGTCGGCTGGCTGCCCGCGGCGCCGGTAACGGCCGAGCGTCGGGAAACGATGGCGAGACGCGCTCCGTGAGGATTCGGCCGCCTGCACCGGAAGGCATCGAGCTTCGCGCTCAATGGATGGCGCCGATAATCGCATCGCAGCACACGCCTGGAACGATCTACACGGGATACCAGTTCGTCTATCGTTCTTCGAACAGAGGCAGTAGCTGGGACCGCATCAGCGGCGACCTGACAGGAAACGATCCGGCCCGGATGCTTCTCCGTAGCTCCAGCGCGATTCCTTATCAAACGATCGTCGCGCTCGCCGAATCACCAAGAAGCGCGGCAATTCTTTTTGCGGGAACCGACGACGGCATGCTGCATGTGACGACTGACGGCGGCAAGACCTGGTCTAACCTGAGCGATTCGCTGCCGGTTCGCAAGTGGGTGTCGTCCATCGTCCCGTCGCGTTACACCGACCGTGTGGTCTACGTCACGGCGCGCGGCCGGGAAGACGACGATTTCGCTGCGTACGTCTACAAATCCACGGACCAGGGCCGAACGTTTAGAAGCATCGCGTCCAACATTCCCGCTGGATCGGTGAATGTGATCCGTGAGGATCCAGTGGATTCCAACAGGCTGTACCTGGGCACTGACTTTGGTGCGTTCGTATCTACCAACGGCGGTCGCGAGTGGCACGTGCTTGGCGGAAATCTCCCGGCGACTCAGGTATCCGATCTGCAAGTCCACGCGCGTGACCACGTCATCGTCATCTCGACGTACGGTCGCGGCATGTGGGCTATGGAAGAGCTGCGGGTCCGTGGCTTACGCTGAGGTCCAGAGGTCCGGAAGTCCGGGATTTCGTCCCTCGAACGCCAGCGAGCTTCCGAACCTCCGACTGACATGAACGTTCGGTTGTCACCGTTAGTAACGCAGCCAAGTGGCTGATGATTGAGGTCTAATGGGGCATGAAGAACAACCGCTGCTTCATCGCCCTGGTTATTGGGGCTGTCGTTGCCCTCGCCAGCACTACCGCGCTTCGCGCCAGCGATCCGATGGGCTTGTATGCCGTGGTCCAGAAGGTCGTCCTCGAGCCCAGCGACTCCGAACCGCTGCGCATCCAAATCTGGGGAGCCTTTGCCATTTCCGACGGAGAACGGGGTGGGGATGGCTATCGTGCACCTCAGACCGGGTACCTCTATTACTCGTGTCCGCAGGGCGCGGAACGGACCTGCCGGAACGAGTGGGCGGACCTGAAGTCGGTCGCCGGGACCGGCACCGGCGTCGGCTTCGGCGGCCGCTATCTGGAGGCCGGACGCGTCCGCAAGGCGACCGAGAAGCCCGAGAAACCCGATCCGTACCCGATCAAGATGGGTGTCACGCGCATGGGTACTCTGCACGCGCAGCCCACGATCGTTGCGGACCTGAAGAAGGCGCTGACACAAAAGTAGGAGAAACACGGTGCAGCTCCTGCGGCACTCGGCGTTGGACGGCGTGCTCGTCGGGCTCTCCTTTGCCCACGCCACGCTGCTCCTGACGGTGCCATCGTCGCCGCTGGTGGCGATTGGTTTGTGGTGGAACGCCAACACGGTGGCGCACAACTTCATCCACACACCGTACTTCCGTAGCCGCGAGCTGAACATCACGTACTCGCTCTTTCTCAGCGCCCTGCTCGGCATTCCGCAGTCGCTCTGGAAAGATCGCCATTTGCGCCATCACGCCGGTGTCGCTCGCGGGTCCCTTCGATGGACACGGCTGCTGGGTGTCGAATTGGTAGTGGTGTTCGCGCTGTGGGCGGTGATGGCCGCCCTCGCGCCGTCGTTCTTCCTGCTGGTCTATCTTCCTGGTTATCTCGCGGGCCTGGGGCTTTGTTTTCTCCAAGGCCATTTCGAGCACGCGCGCGGGACCACCAGTCATTACGGCTGGCTTTACAACATCTGCTTCTTCAACGACGGTTACCACGTCGAGCATCATCTGCGCCCTGGGGAACACTGGACGCGGCTGCCGCGGCACGCGTCGGCCGCGGCGCGGCGCAGCAACTGGCCGCCCGTTCTTCGCTGGCTCGACGTGTTGAGCCTCGAGACGTTGGAGCGCATCGTGCTTCGCGTTCCGTGGCTGCAGCGATTCGTTTTGTCGCGCCACGAGCGGGCGCTGCGCGCCCTGTTGCAGGACATTGCGCCGCCGCGCCACGTCACAATCGTCGGCGGCGGCCTGTATCCACGAACGGCGTTGATTCTTGGGCGATTGTTTCCTGATGCTCGACTGACGATTGTCGACGAGTGCGCAGCGCACATCGAGATTGCGCGCCGGTTCCTTCCTTCTGAGATCGACTTCCGCCACGAGCACTACGATCCGGCGATACCCGACCAGGCCGACCTGGTCGTGATCCCGCTGGCCTTCATCGGCGATCGTCCGTCGGTCTATCGCGGGACGCCGGCGCCGTTTACTCTGATCCACGATTGGCTCTGGAACACGAAGTCTCCCGGCGTGCCGGTGTCGTGGCTGCTGCTGAAGAGGCTCAACCTCGTCACGCGTTGAGAGCGGTTTGCCTGCTGGGGGTACTCGTCCTCAGCAAGATCGCGACGCTCGTGCTCGTGCACGGGCGGGTGACGTTCTCTCCGTGGGCGCCAATCGCATACTTCTGGCAGGACGTGCTCGTCGCCCTGCTGTTTCTCGGCTTTGACGCGCTGCTGCGGCGCCCGCGATTGGCGTGGGTCGTCTACGGAGCGATCGCCGGCTACGCGGCATTAAACGTTCCCGTCACAGCCGTTCTCTCCACACCACTGACGCGTCCGCTGATACGCGCCGCCGGGGCCGCGCTTGCGGATTCGATCACTCACTACGTGACCGTGCCAAACATGCTTGGTGCAGCCTTGCCCGCGGCAGCGGCGATTCTCTTGCCACGATACGTTCCGATCAGGCGACTGACAGTCATATCGATCTGGATCGTGGCCGCGGCGGCATTCGTGCTTCTGGGTCCGTATGCGGTCACTCGGGTCGATACGCGCGGGCTGCATCGCAACGCGATCGGTGCGATCGTGGCGACGAGCCTGCCTCGCCTGTCGGCTGTGCCGCAAGCAGCTGATTGGCGGGTGAGTCCATTTCCAGCGGCGTCGCGAGAGGATCTCTCGACGTATCGCGGGATTGCCGCTCGACGGAACGTCGTGATCGTATCGCTCGAGTCGGCAGCGGCTCGGTATGCCGGCTTGTACGGAGCGTCCCAGGATCCGCTGCCGACGCTGACGGCGCTTTCACGCGAGGCAATTGTTTTGGAGCGTGCCTACGCCGCGTACCCCGAGAGCATCAAAGGCTTGTTCACAACATTGTGCTCTCGGTATCCGGCGTTCGATACGGCACCAGAGCTCTATGCTACGGTGAACTGCTCGTCGCTTGCGGAGCGCCTGCGCAGCGCGGGCTACGGGACCGCGCTTTTCCACTCTGGTCGTTTCGATTATCTCGGGATGCGTGCCGTCATCGACCGGCGAGGCTTCGAGTTGCTGGAAGACGCGGGGGCGATTGGCGGCAACGTGCAATCGAGCTTCGGCGTGGATGAGGCCGCCACCGTTCGGCGGATCCTGAACTGGATCGATACCCGTGGCACGCACGCGCCGTTCTTCATCACCTACCTTCCCATTGCCGGGCATCATCCTTACGCCGTCAACACGCCGGGCCCGTTCGATGGCGACGCTGACTTCATTCGCTACCTGAACGCTCTCCATGAAGGTGATCGAGCGCTCGGAGAGTTGATCGAAGGCTTTCGCAAACGTGGTCTCGATCGCGACACGTTGTTCGTGATCTTCGGCGATCACGGCGAAGCGTTCGGCCAGCACCCCGGCAACTTCGCGCACACGCTGTTCATTTACGACGAAAACGTGCGCGTGCCGTACATCGTCGTCGCGCCCGGCGCCATCGTCGATTCGAAGCGAATCACGCGGCTGGCGAGTGCCGTGGACACGATGCCAACCGTGCTGGATCTCCTTGGTCTCGAGATCCCCGCAGGCCTCGACGGCGCATCGTTGCTCTCGCCGCAGCCGCGCGTCGCCCTTTTCTTTACTGACTACTCGCTCGGCTGGCTTGGGCTTGCCGATGAATGCTGGAAGTACCTTTATCAACTCGAGTCGCGCCGCTCGTATTTATTCGATGTCTGCGTCGATCCCGCCGAGCAAGCGGATCGATCGGCGGAGCAGCCGGCGCGCGTTGCCGCGTACCGCGATCGCGTTCAACAATGGGCTGCGGCTCAGAAGGCTCGATTCGGGTCCGGTTTCTAGCTGGTATGCTTGGCCTATGGTGTCGAGCGCTTGCGCGCGCGGTTTCGCGGCTCTTGGGGTCTTCCTGATCTCCGCTGGAGACGCGAACAGTCAGACTCCCGACGCGGACCAGCCCGTCTCGCAGGCGCCAATCCGCGCCGCCGTGGAGTTGGCCCGCGTTGATTTTGTTGCGCTCGCAGCAGACGGTCAGCTCGTGCCTGACCTGACAGCCGGCGACGTGACGCTCAAGATCGACGGTAGAGCCCGCGAGATCAGATCGTTTCAATTCGTCCGACTCGGTTTACCATCCGCCGCCACCCCCCCGCCGTCGAGGCTCCCGGCTCCATTCGGCACCAATGCCCTGGACGATGTGGGCCGGACGATTGTGTTGATCTTTGAGACGGACTCGATTCGCGCCAACGTGGTGCAGCAAGCGACAAGCGCCGCTGTTGAGTTCGTCGGGACGCTGTCACCACAGGACTGGGTTGGCGTCGTCACTATGCCGTACGGCGGCGTGCTGGTCGAACCCACAAGAGATCACGATCGCGTGCGAAAGGTGTTGCCGACGATCTCGGGTCAGGCGTCGCAGCAGATGACCGATTCAGCAAAGAGCTGCCGGACTCGCGACACGCTCATTGCCCTGGCAGGTCATCTCCGAGGCCTGACACACATAGAGGGGCCGAAGACGATTGTGTTCGTGTCGTCTGGCATGCTCCTGCCGAGGCGCGACGCGCCGATGACCGGCGCGCCCGGGCCTTGCGAGCTGCGGTCCGAGCACTTCGAAGCAGTCGGTACCGCGGCAGTCGTCTCGCGTTCGAATCTCTACGTGATCAAGCCGGATGACTTCGTCATCGACTCAGCCAAGAACGCCTTCGCGGATCCAACGGCGAGCCGGTTCAGAAGCTCGAACGAGGAGCTTGCTGGCATCGAGAGCCTCGCGGGCGTCGCTCACGGCCAGCTGCTCCGGCTGACGGCATCCGACAGGACCGCGTTCGCAAAGGTCGCGCGCGAAAGCGCCGGCTATTACCTCGTGGGCTTTGAGCCGCGATCGGGTGAGCGCAACGGATCGTACCGCCGTGTCGATTTCGACGTCGCACGCGCGGGGGTCAAGGTGCGCGTCCACCCGACATTGCTGATCCCAAGACCCGACGGCAAACGCCCTGTGTTGACGCCGCAGGCAATGCTCCGCGACAGCCAGGCCTATCGCGATCTGCCGCTGCGGGTGGTCGCCGTCACCGCGCCGAATCCGGGTGATGCCAAGCTGCGAATCGTCGCGATTCTCGAGGCGCAGGATCTTCCTGTGACGTCAGGCACCGTGCTGGAGTCCGCGGCGTTTGGCCTCATCGACGCTCGTGGCCGGCTGGTGGCACAGTGGACCGCTAACGCGCGCGAGCTATCGCTCGCGCCCGCGATGTCAGCAGGCCTCGCATCACCCGGCAAGTACCGCCTGCGCGCGGCCGCCATTGATTCGACCGGACGACGAGGAACGGCGGAGTACGAGTTTGCGGCGGAACCGGTGTCGGCGGGCGAGTTGAGTCTCAGCGCAATGGTGCTCGGCGTGTCCTTTCAGAAGAACTTCCTGCCCAGGCTGCAGTTCGTGAAGGAACCAACTGCTGCGGGTCAGTTCGAGATCTTCGGTGCGGCGCCACAAGGGACGCTGTCGGTTGCGATGGAACTCGCGACGAGCGAGGACGGGCCCGCGCTGGTGCGCGTGCCCGGCGCGATCGTCGCGACGTCGGACGTCGATCGGCATCGTGCCACCGGCGTCGTCCCCGTCGCCAACCTCGCACCGGGCGACTACATCATGCGCGGCGTGCTCAGCCTCAACGGCACGCCGATCGGACGCGTGATCCGCGTATTGCGGAAGGCGACCTAGCTAACGGTGTTTCCGGGTCGCTCTCACAGCCCTGCGCCTGGCGCTCGTACGCGCGCGTGAGGGCATAAGCGTGCCGCCGCTCGCGCGGAAGACGGCCGCTAGCGCCTCAGGGCCTTTCTGCAGTGTCACGAACTGCTGCGATCCAGGTCCGTTCAGTTCCTGCTGCATGAAGGACCACACCTGCCCAGACGATCGATATCCGCCGTGGGACGTGACGACATCCTTGCAGTTGATCACGGTCACGTTTGCTGAGTGGTCCATGATCGCGCGTGGATCTTCCGGACCTGAATAGCCCAGGGCGGTATCGAACTCGAAGAAGTCACCGATGCGATACCACACACGAAGCACGGGATCGTTCTTCGAGTGGAAGACGTAGAACTTCTGGCAGCGCTGGGACGCGTCGAAGTAGCGCTCGCCGCGCTCGACCGATTCGTTGTCCACGGCGGAGGCGAAGTTCCATGCGTTGCGGACGAGTGCAGGCGAGACGTCGCGCAGCGCCTCGAACGTAACGTGCGCGCCGAGGCTGTGCGAGTTGACATCCACGGTCGCGCCAGTTCCCTGAAGAGCTGCGAGCAGTTGCCGGAGCCGCGGTGCCGCCTCGTCGGCCCGGCCGCGGGCGAAGGGAAAGGACACCCCGTTGGCGCCGCCCGGCCAGGCAAAGCCAACGAGCGCGTCATAGGGCGAACCGGTGCGGCCCAGGAACCCGAGAAGCCGCATTTGCTCGTCAATCGTGCGGTAGCTATCGAGCACGTCGCGTTGTTCGTTGTTATAGCCGTGGACCAGCACGGTCACCCGCTTGCCGGCCATAGCGGCCAGGAAGACCGCTGGCGGAACGGCTGGCGCCTGCCCGTTCCCGGAGAGGTCAAGTTCGCGGACTTCGTCCGCGGTCGAGAAATCGGTTGCCGACCAGAACTCCCGCCTGCAGCTGACCAAGTGCATCTTTGTCATGGGGCCTCCGCCTGACTGGGCCCGGTGACTCGGGCCTCTGTACTTAACGTCAAGCGAGGCCGGCACGAACGGCAGCGGACACAACCTCGTGTATCGCCTCGATCACGATCCGTGGCTCGTCGAGCGGAATCCAGTGCCCGCTGTTCGAGGCCACGATGTGCTTGCCGCACCTGGACTTGCGCGCGAGTGCTTCCTGCTGATTGATGCGGTAATCCCCGGGGTTGGTGCAGGAGATGGTCACGAGCGGAAGATCGCCATACCCATCTTTCGACGCCTCGAGCGCTTCCTCCGCGCTCTGACGAATCCACTCAATCTGATTGCCGAGCGCGCTGTAGAACTTCTCACTCGTCCAGAACTGCCGGAGCGGTTGGCGCGCGTGCGTCGGCAGCTTCCACATCGGCGCCATGATGCCCTCATCTTCTTGCGACAGGTTGCCAAGACTAACCGCCTTCGCGATTAGTCGCGCGACCGTGAACGCCCCCAGCGACCCGAGCGCGGCGACGACGTGGGCTGCACCCATTCTCGATGCGGCGGCGCCACGCCGGCACAACAGCAAGCCACGATCGATCTGGGCCTGCTCCTTTGCCGCCGGATTTACCCAGTCTTCGGGATGTGCCGAGTCGACGAACACAATTCCAGCAACATCGGCGCGATAGCGCGCCGCGAAGACTCGCAGGATCAATCCTCCGAACGAGTGGCCCACGAGTACAAACGGGGGCGGCACGCCCGCGCGTTCGAGCAACGAGCGTAATTCATCCGCCATGCGCGATGCCGTCCTCGGCATCGGCGCGGCATCACTCCATCCGAACCCGCCGCGGTCGTACGTGCACACGCGCGTCGTCCTGGCGATCTCAGGTTGCACCCACGACCAGCTGACCGACGAACCGCCAAGCGCGGCGTCGAGCACAACCGTCGGGCGGCCTTCACCCATGCAGTGCAGGTGAAGACGGAACCCGCCGACGTCGATTAGCTGGCCTGGGGGCGGATAGCGCACTCCATAACGCTATCAGCACTCCGCCGGCGCTGACAGTCGGACATTCGCTCTCTACTGCAAGACGATTCGGAACCCCTTCGGAGCGATCTTGACTCGCTGCCGTGGCGTGTCGGCTCCGGTCAACGACAGCAGTGCCGTGGCCGCTCCGGCAGCTTCGGCTGCTTCCTCGCAATCACCGCCTGCTTGTCGCTCGTCGCGCGCGCGAGATAGGCCGCGCGCGATGCGCAAGCCTCGCTCGCCGTGTCGCTGTTCGACTGGGCGTGCTCGAGGATCGCCTCCGCCAGCGTGGTCGCCCGGCGCGCTCTCGCGCCACAATCTGACCTTGATAATCGACAAAACTCGGCATAGCGTTCAGCAGGGGTCGCTCTATCCAGCGCTGCACCGGTTGCGGGCACGCGGCTGGATTCGTGCGGAGTGGGGCACCGCCGACAGCGGGCGTCGCGCGAAGTTCTACTCGCTCACACGAACCGGCTCGAAGCGGCTCGAACGCGAGCAGGCGAACTGGGAACGCCTGTCG
>Ga0209382_10004052_pt1 | contig 19853 bp, 15 predicted proteins | sample SoiMetdeltSBSDD5_FD_187599 | JGI IMG/M metagenome (GOLD analysis project Ga0209382, IMG submission 187599) | Bulk soil microbial communities from a Populus tree surrounding site in Tennessee, USA - Soil MetaG P. deltoides SBSDD5 (SPAdes) (version 2) | ecosystem: Environmental > Terrestrial >... | reverse complement strand
GGGGCTGAGACGAAATCGGCGTTGATTGAACGTGAATCGATAGCTGCCGAACAATTGGCGCTTTCCGGTCAAGAGGTCATTTCATTCCTCGCGACACGCAGTTTAGGAACTCCCGCCGAAAACCTGATGGGAACGCCGGTAACCGTAGTCACTCCCGGCTTCCATTACCAGATTCGACTGGAGACCGGTACCGTCGATGCCTACCTGGAAAGCGACACCGGAAAGATCAATCTCGCCACTGCAAATCCGCAATTGATCCAAAACTTCTGGACAAACTGGACCCAGGACGCTACTCGAGCTACTGCGATATCTTCCGCGGTTCTGGACTGGCGTGACGCCGACGACGTTACTCAGGCGGGCGGCACCGAGGCAGTTGAATACGACGGGCTAGGTTATCGGCCTCGAAATGGTGGCCTGCGAGCGGCGGACCTTGCACTAATCCGAGGTTTGGCAGGGCCCGATTTCGAACCCAAACTGGCTCGAGGAAACCAGGCAGAGGGGCCGATCCGGCTAACGGACTTTGTTACGTCCGGACCGGTCGGGACAGCGATCAACCCTAGCTTTGCACCCGAATTGGTATTACGGTCTGTTCCAGGTCTGTCCGAGACAGAAGTTCAGACGATAAAAATGGCACGAAAAGGAACCGTTTTTGGAAATCCCGACCAATTCCGCCGAGCAACAGGTATTGATCTATCTGAGAGGCCGGAACTGCAGACATACATTTCGTTCGGCCGCGGCAACGCGCCGGCGGTTCTCACTATTGCCCAGCTAACGGGCAGTGCCGTGCGGAAAAGTGTGCGGCGTGTCGACTTCGCGTTCACAACTGTCAATATGGCGACAGGTTTACTCGAGTATCCGCTGGCCCGGGCCGCCGTACAAAGGGACGTGTTTCCGGAATTCGTGAAGTAATCAAGTGTGTTGATTTTTCCGCACAGCACTGCTCACGTGTGTAAAGACAACACGCGCCCTCATCAATTACTCGCTATTAACTCAAAGTAACTAAACAACGGCTAGTATCCGCGACTTTGGTGCGCAACATGCCAGAGCACTGGCCGCCGCTCATCGGCCGCAGTTTGTTTCTGTATGAAGGGCGTAAGGCATTGTTTGACATGGATGGTTCGGAATGGTAGCGTATCACGTTCAAAGTAAGCTCCCAGTCACACCGGGTGCTGTAAGGAACGATGAATTCGCCAGTAGGGCGGCTTCCGTCAGCATTATGGAGTGGTTGAGGAGGCCAGTCCTATCGTTGTCTTCCGCCTTAAAGTAACCAACGTTTGAAGTTTTGTTTGTTTCGAACTTCGGAGTTTAGGTTAGTTCGATAAGCCAGCTAGAACGGCTGGGTTTCCAATTCTGTTTCAAAGCAACTCGTACACAAGGAGAACAAGAATGAAGATAAGAATGCTAATGCCAGTGCTGGCAGTCTTGCTGGTATTCGGACTTGCCAACACGGCGTTTGCACAGTTGAGCTGCTCGGTGGCAAGTACACCGGTCAGCCGTGACACAGACACAGGTCACACCGAAGTCGTCGGCGACCTGATTTTCAACTGCGCGGGCGGTGGAACGGCGACGACCACCGCAACGATGACCATCGATTACGGAGTCACGATTACCAACAATACTTCGTTTCCGGTGGGAAAGCCCATCAGCATCGTGAACACGTCCGGTAGCTTTGTGGGCGGCAATTCCCCGACGATCGCCTCAGTGAACAACGCTACTGGGCAGGTCGTCATTAATATTCCAGGGCAGGCCGCGCCGGCGTTGGGTTCGTTCACGCTGACCGGTGTTCTGGCTTCGTTGAACGCCAGTGGCAAGACAACCCTCGTGGCGAACGTATCCGTCAGTCCCGGAAACAACGTGTTGATCGTCGCCGGCCAAAACAACGCGACGGTTATCACCAGCATTTTGCCGGGAATTCTTGCGCCGGTCATCACGCCGAATACCGGGGGCGCTGGAAATCTGCTGGCTAGCTTCCCTGCAAACCCGGCAGGCGTCGGCTTTTCGGTCCGTATCCGTGAAAACTACATCGACATGTATCGGAGTGCCGCCCAGTACAATAGCGGATTCGTTAACCCGTCGACGCAGGGTGTGTCGCTGCTGTTGACATTCGCTGGAATCCCGACCGGTGTGTCGCTGGGAACCTGCAATACGACAGTAACTTCGGGAGCTGTAAACGTCACGTTCGCGTCCGGATCAACGATCACCTCGACGAACAATACCGTGACAATCGAGTGGACGGGTGCCGGACCGAGCCTCACGGCGATCGATGATGTCATCTTCGCTTGCACCACAGTAAGTGCCAGCTCTAGCGCGACAATTCCGTTGACTCCGGGCTCTATCACGATGACGGCAACCCTGGCGCCAACCGGAAACGCTCTTGGCAATAACAATTCCGTGTTGACCTCAAACACAACGGGTCAGATTCCGCGCTATGCCAACAACCCGCTGCCGTCACCTCCTCTGACGGTTATCAACATCACCGCTGCACAGACGAATTTCTTGATTCCGTTCGTTGTGGCGGAAAGTGGTTTTGATACGGGTATCGCGATTGCCAATACGACGCTCGATCCGTTTGGAACCACGAACGGTGCGCGGCCGCAGAACGGGAACCTCACGTTCAGTATCTTCCCGAGAACCGGCAGCTCCTGCACGGTCACTCCGAGCACCTCGACTGTGGGTGTTGGATTGACATCCGCCGGCATTCTCGAGGCTGGCCGTACCTATTCGGTCCTTCTCTCGGAACTGCTGCGCGTTACCGGATCGAATTGCCCAACAACAATGACAGGCTACATCATTGCCGTGGCAAACTTCCCGCTCGGCCATGGAGCAGCCTTCGTAACGAACTTCACAGGGTTCACGTCGGCTTCCAACGTGTTGATCATGTTCCCGCCGAACACGAACCCCCGCAACGCCATAACGACTGAAAGCCTAGCCTTCTAGTAGGTTTTCAACTAACTCAAGACGGGGACAGACATCTGTCCCCGTTTTGTTTTATGCTGCAACGATGAAAAATTTCCTCTTCCTCGGATCCTTCCTCTTCTGCGCAGTCACAGCCGATGCGCAAAGTCTGGACCGCCTGAAAGAAAGAGCGGCCGCATTTTGGACGGAACGGGTTGCCGGTAATCAACAGGCCTACCTCAAATTTGTGGAGCCGTCCGGAGCCAACGCGTTCCGCCCCAACCAGGAGCCTCGTTATCTGAGCGCAGAACTGGCGGCGATCGAATTCGCGGCCCAGCCGAATACTGCTACGGTCGTCACGAAAGTCCGCCTGATGTTGGCCGACTTCGGAGAAGTACAACGAGAGATGCGGGATTCTTGGGTTTGGAATGGAAAGAACTGGTTCTTGCGTCCAGAGAACACGACCTTGAGCTCACTGATGAGCAAGAAATCCACTACTGTGGAGCCGTCAAAGACGGAAGCGCCTTTGACATTTGAGCCCTCGCCAAGCCAAATTGACCTTGGGAAACATGTCCAGGGAGAGGTCCTGTCCGCGCGGCTTTCATTCAAAACCGACCGTGATCGAATCGGAGTGATACTGCCGGGGGATCTCCCGGGCGTCACCTACGGTCCAATAGAATGGAAGGACCGTGAAACAGGGAGCGTGGAAATTACGGTGGATACGACCCTCATGTCACAAGATCTTGTTAAACCCATGATCTTCAGGATCGTTGACGATACGGGCCAAAAGGAGATGCTTAAGCCCATCCCGCTCCTCATCCAAATAGAAGGGCGCATCCGCATTACTCAGAACCCACCCATTGTCGATCCGGCCCAGGCTGGAACAGTCGAGTTGTCCCTTGTTAACCTGACGGACAAACCCTTCCGAATCACCAGCGTGATCAGCAACAATGAGTCTTTTGTCCTCGCCCCCGAGGTTAAAGAGAATGTCGGACCTCAGGAATCGGCAATGATTAAATTGACCCATCCGGCTTTCACCGTCAGTGGTGCCTCGGTCAATGTCCGGTTCTCCGAGTCGGTTCTTGGCCGAACGACTGTTGGTATTCCGATCCAAATAAAGGAACAACGTGCCAATCGTCCATCAACGCTGCAACTCACACCGCAGCAGATGGAAGAGATCAGGCGCCAGAATCCAGTACCCAAACCGCCGCCTCCCCAATGAAGGATGAGTGATATCCATTAGCTCTGCACTTGGACTTCACGAGATTTACTATCAGCAGCGCGGCGCCACGTCACTTGCTCGGCTGCAACTTCCCAATCGGGAAGTTGCAGCAGGTTCTGAAACCTATGGGAGCTTCTGTAACGGCAGATGGATGAGTTCGGTCGATGTGAAGTTGCCGCGGAAGGCAATGACGTTCAGTCCCGACGGCGAACTGATACGAACGTACCCGCCATCGTGACTCAAGGAACTCGGGATGAACTCTCGGAGAAGCTGTATCCTCGAACTGTTTCCCGGTAGCGCAAACGTGGTGCTCCCCAGCTGACTGCCATTACCGGCAAAGACCTCAATGCTGACGTTGGCGCTTGAGGAACCATCGTTCGTAATAGCCAATCCTGTGTAAGTTACAGCGGTTTCCGTCGTTGGAGTAACGAAGAACTCGGTACTTGGATCGGTCACCAGCGGAGTCAATGCAGACGATGTGCTGGTTGAGACGCGAACAGTACCGATCAGCGGCGGCAATCCTGCGAAGGGATTGGTTGCAACCGGTTGCACCGTCAAGACGATATACCCGGTACTAATGCCACTGCCTCCTGTACCAAATAACGCCGCCAGATCGAAATCCATCCGATTAGCCACCGGGATCTCCCGAACGACGGGCGCACTTGGACTAATGGCTGTTCCATCCGGCCGGAATAGCGTCATCGTGATCCTCGCTGGGACCGAGGCGCCCACATTGATGAGGCTTACGACCGTGTTGTAGCCGGCGCCGAAAGCAAAGTATGGATAGATCATCGGCGTACGGGCGACGGGCAACAGTCCCGATACACCATCGGACACTTGCGACGGATTGTTGTAGATCGCGCTGCGTAATGGACTAGTCGATTCGAGTTGTACGTAACCTGAAAGCGGAAGTGCGCCAGGTTGCATATTGAACAAACCAGTCAATGAAACTCGCAACGAGCCATTCGCGAGCAGCGATCGGGACGCGATACCTAACGTCTGCCCCAACGCCGAACGCAATGTGAAGCTGACATTGACTCCCGCCGTACCGGACGTGCTGATTGCGATGAGAGGTACGTCTGTCGAGGATCGACGATCAAAGGGCAGGAATCCCTGCGTGGACTCTCGCACCGAAGGTGCGGTTATGGATCCGCCGGCCAGTACACTGACGGAACTTGGCAAGATCTGATCGTTCTGGCTCTCGACCTCGATCGATCCGATTTGGTTGGTATCGGCTGCAGTCCCGAAAAGCTGTGTAAGCGAGAACACGGCGGTTTGCCTCGCGATCAGGTTGACTGTGGCTTCGCCTCGCAAGTTTGTACCGCTTATCAGCGAACCGTCTTCGCGGCGGGCGCGAAGTGTTGCAGAGGCCCCTCCAGTCGAGGAGTTCGTCACTACGATGCTTTCGCTCTGTGTTGGGTTCGGGACGGTAAAGAAAAACCGGGTTGGGGTGGGTACCGGAACTTCGACGGGAGGCAGAAACTGTTCATCGAATCGAGGAACGGCAGTCGACGGGAAGTTGGTATCCGGCTTAGCCGCGCCGATAGGGCCAACCGTGGCCTGTATCACAAAGGTGCCGCTCTTGACTGGACCTGTGACCGAAACACCAGGGGTGACACTGAAGTTATCGACCTCGAAATCACTCGAAGACGCGTCCGAGAAGAGGTAAGTGACGCGCTGAGAAGTCGATTGGTTCGTTAAACTCTCGTCAACACCGCTGTTTGTAGTGAACTTTGCACCTGAGTTGGCGGCTACTTGAGCAGGAAACGTAATCGATACGTTATCGGGCAAACCAAGCACTCGGAAAATGACTTGGGTCGGTACTGTCTGGCCCAATGTACCTGTGTGACCCGAAAAGCCTCTTACGAATCCCTCGCCAAACAAGAATGCTCCAGGAGCACTCACCAGAACTCCATTAGTAAAGGTGACGGACGTCGAAGAAGTGGCGTCGACAACCATCGTGTCGACTATCTGGCTGACGACGCGAGTAGAGTTCTGTCCGGCAACCACGGAATTGCCAGTCGCTGAAATATTCGCCGACAGTGTCGGAGTTGTGACACCGACGACGGAGATTCTGACACCCGATAATGTCGCGGAGGCCCCGATCGTTGCCCCAACCGGGAGATTGACGATGATTCCATCGGGGAGCACGGCGGCAATTGTCGCGCCAGCCAGCCCTCCTGTGCCGGTAACGGTCACGCCGGCGGCGCTGTTGCTGCTGATAACGGTATTAGTGAGTGGCCGCCCATAGATGATTTCGACAGTACCGGCGGCGGTCGTGCCGGATACTACCGTAAGTGTGACGTCGCCCACTAGCTCGGTGTGACCCGTCCTGTTTACTGTTGATGACGTTGATGAGGCTTGAAGCGTCGCCTGTCCGAAGGCCGACGTCCCCCAAAGCAACGGCAGTATGAACACTGCTGCTTTAAGAAGCGCAGATCTTACAAACTGTCCCATAACCCTTTCCCTTCGAAATTGTGTGAACTACTTCCTGACACACTGCTGCCACGTTCAAAAACTGCGCGGCAGTGGGGCAATATATCAACTTTCGAGGAAAAGCATCAATTAAAGTAAGGACCGGAAATCAGGCTGGGAGCGGGTTTGAACTAAAGGCCGGCGCTGATCAGATCGTGCAAGTGCACCATACCGATCGCACGACGATCGGAGGCGATTACCGGCACTACGGCTATGGGTTTCTTCTGGCTGCGGAGCAGTTCCAGAACTTCAAACGCCTTGTCTTGGTCGGAAACGGTTAGGGGGTTCTTATTCATAACCTCGGCGATCGACAGTTCCAATATGTTGCGTCCCGACTCCAGAACTTTACGAATGTCGTAATCCGTCACCAAACCCAACAGGTGGCCGGACTCATTCGTCACGGAAATTGCGCCGACTCGAAACGCCGTGATCTGGACCAACATGTCTCTTACGGGCGCAGCAACGAAGATGACTGGATTCTCATCGCCTTTCCGCATGATGTCTTCGACGGTCAGTGTCAGCCGCCTTCCGATCTGACCTCCTGGATGGTGCATGGCGAACTGGTCCACCGAAATGTTCTTCAACTTCATCAGAGTGACAGCGATCGCATCGCCTACGGCAAGAGCCGCAGTTGTGCTCGCCGTCGGAGCCAAATTCAACGGACAGGCCTCACGGGGTATCGGTAGGCAAAGGACGACATCGGAAAGTTCTGTCATCGCGGATCTGGAGCTCGAGGTAATCGATATGATCACGTTGCCATTCCGCTTAAGAATGCGGAGCAAGGCATTCAGTTCCTGACTCTCGCCGCTCTTGCCGATCGCAAGCACGACATCTTGAGGTCCGACCATTCCGACGTCGCCATGCATGGCTTCAGAGGCGTGGAGAAAAACGGCGGGTGTTCCCGTACTTCGAAGCGTGGCAGCAATCTTCACGCCGATGATTCCGGATTTTCCGATTCCGGTGACGCAGACCTGACCGCTACATCCGGCGATGACTTCGACCGCCTTTTCGAATGCATCCGTGAGGTTCTCCCGCACGGAACGCAAGGCGTCGGCTTCGATATCGAGGACGTTTGCGATCTCTTCCAGGATTTTCACGGACTCAGTCTTTTTTTGACCATGAATAACAGATTGCGGATACCGTCTCGCCATGGCTCCAGTTTGTTTTCTCCAATTCGCTGTGAGTAGTTGATAAAGATCTCGCGAAAACCGATTTCCCTGTTCCGGATGGCTTCAATTTTGATTTCTTCGCTGAACGCCATGCCGTCACTGGTCAGCTTCATTTTATCGAGCGCTCTTCGTTCAAACACCCACATTCCCGACTGCGAGTCCTGAACCCATTGAAAGAATAAGACGGACATCGCCAAAGACAACACAATATTCCCGATCCAGTTCTTGCGCGCCATCGCATCCGGCGTCAGAAGCGGCAATCGCGACGCGGATAGAAATTTCACACCGCTATGCAGGAAGGCCTCGAGGAGATAGCTCAGAGCATCGGCAGGATAAGAGTGGTCGCCGTCGAGGGTGACGATAATGTCGCCCTGCGCATGAGCGAATCCTTTCTTATAAGCGCGGCCGTAACCGCGATGCAGTTCGCGGAAAACGGTGGCGCCCATCGCGCTGGCGACATCCGCGGTACGGTCGGTGGAGTTGTTGTCGACGACGATGACTTCGTCAACGAACGGCGGGAGCGCGCTCAGGACCTTCCGTATACCCTGTTCTTCATTCAAACAAGGTATGACAACAGTGATTTTGTTGTCCTTGTACAAACGACTCCTCTAAGCGGGATTTGTCCACGTAATCCGCTGTGGGCGCGGTCTGCGACCGCGCAGGGGCGGTCATAGACCGCCCCTACAACGGAGCACACGGAGTTTACTTGATCAGCTTGCGGATTTCTTTCAACTTTGCTTTTAGTTCGTCGGTTGCGGACGTCGCATCACTGGGCGTCCGGATGACGTGCGGGGTGATCAGAACGATCAACTCGGATCGATTGACAGAACGTTGCGTGTTTCCGAAAAGCGCTCCAACGACAGGGATGCGGCCCACGAGAGGCACTCGGTTATCTCCGTAATCCTGACTTTCTCGCATGAAACCACCGAGAGCGATCGTCTGGCCGTCTTCCACGACCACTGTCGAAGTCACGGATGACTTTCCGATGACGGGCGCAACGATCGCAGATGTTGTGTTCGCCGATGCTCGACTCACCTCCTGATACAGCTCGAGCGTGACCTTGCCGCTATCGTTGATCTGGGGCTTGACCTGCAGAATGACGCCCGTATTCCGGAACTGAATGGTTTGGGCAAAGAGGTTCGTTCCGCCCGTCTGAACCGGTGTCAGCGAAGACGTTGTTGGGATCGGCACTTCGGTCCCGACCTGAAACTGAGCCAACATGTTGTCGCTCACCAGGACCGACGGCGCCGACAATGTTTTTACCCGCGATCGATTTTCCTGCGCGTTGAGAAAGAGGAGCAACTCGCGTGCTCGGCCGATAAATGCGAAGGTCTGAACGCCCAGGCTTGCAGGACCGGCGCCCACACCCTGAAACTGAGCGGTCGTGCTGCGGTCTAAAGTGCCGCGATTCTGAAGTGTCGCAGATATTCCCAGGGACAACGAATTATCGAGCACCACTTCGTAGATCTGGGCGTCGATCAAAACCTGGCGCGGGATCATGTCCAGCTCTTCGATCGTTCGCTTTAGCTCATCGTATTCCTGCGGCGTCGATTGAATGACGAGGGCGTTGTTGATCTCGTCCGCAATGACTCGGACATTCACGAATGTGTTCGAAGGCATCCCGATGCCGGGAGACTGCAGTGGTGGCACGAGCTGCACCACAGGAGTCGGGGGCTGAGTAGGTACTTGTGTCGGGGGTGGCCCCGCGACGCTCATAGACGGAACACCGCCTGTGGATTGAGTCGCGCTCGCAGCGCTTGGTGCCATGGATGACTGTGCCCCGCCGAATCCGTACAGCTCGGCCAACACTCGTTGGATATCCGCCGCCTTAGAATTCTTGACCCTGTAGACGAAAATCTGGACCCCGCCAGTCTGCCTGGGCTGGTCGAGCCGCTGAATCCAGCGCTCGACTTCAGGAAATACCGCCGCATTGGGCGTCACGACCAATATCGAATTCAACCTCTCGATCGCGACCAGCCGTATCGCCGACCGCTCGGACAGCGCATAGCCGGCAAGGACACTTTTTAAGTCGTCAACGATGTCCTTGGCCTTGTTGTACTTGAGTTCAAAAATCCGAACGCGTTCGCCTTCGAAGGCATTCGTGTCGAAATAGTCGATGATTTCGAGCAGCTTTTTAAGGTTGCTTCGTCTTTCACTGATCAGCAGAACGCTGGCGGCTTCCTGAGTATTGATGCTCGCCCCTTCCGACAGGTACGGCGTCAGCAGCGCAACCATATCCGCGGGCGAAACGTATTTCATCCGGACGATCTGGATCACCATCTGATCGTCGGGCGCGACGGCCGGCATGTTTTCGCGGCTTTGGATTTCGAGCGGTTGCCGAACTCCTGAAGCGGCCGGAACGATCTGATAAAAATTCCCGTTTCTCACCATCGTGGCGCCGTTCATCTTCAAGACCGTTTCCAATATCGGTAGCAAATCCGATCGCCGAAGTGTGGAAGAAGTATTGATGTTGACGTTGCCTCTCACGGCGGGATCGATGACGTAGTTCAGCTTCAGTTGATCGCCGATGATCCGGATGAACTGATAGATGTCCGCATTATCGAAATGAATTTCGACCGCGGCCGCGTCGCCTTGCGCCGCTTCCGGAAGCTGCGGTGTCGGTGACGTGACCGGTGCTGCCAGAGGCGCTGTCGGCGCCGGCGGTGGAGTTTGTGTTGCTGCCGGAGCCGTGGTTACTGGAGCAGCGGGATTCGCTGGAGCCTGTTGCGCAGGAGTCTGCTGCGCAGGACTCGCTGGAGCCGGCACGTCTTCTTCGATCTCTTTCGGACCGAACGGAGTTTGAATGATGACTTTGCGTTTCGTTGTGGCCGGTGGTGTCTGCGTCTGTGGCGGTGAAACCTGACCGGTAACCAGTTCCGTATACAAAAGGCAGCAACTGAGCAGGAAGAAGAGAATTCCTTTCTTCATTGAGGATCCACCGTAATCACCTTTTTGCCAAAAGGAGTATCAATGACACGTGTTTTAGGAGCCGGACCACCCTGAGGATTGTTTCCGGTTGGTTGTTGCGGTGGCGGCGGCGGTCCGGGCGCAGCTTGTTGTTGCGAAGCTGTCGGCCGAACTGCGGTACCGCCCGAGATCTGTGGTTGCGCTGAGACCGTTCTCGAATAATCTCGCGGTACCAGTGCCGTCGGATCGTTCATCAGAACAGTGTCTCGAACGCCGTTGCTCTCGAGAACGACGGATTTGTCCTTAACCTCGACCAGCGTCCATCCATCAATAACTTCGCCGACGATCATCGGCCTGTAGGAACGATTGCCCGAGACTCCAGGGCCCAACATCGCCATGCGTGGACCACCGATCAGCATCGTACCGAACAGGACAGGTTTCGGACCAGCCGGGCGGGCTGCTGCCGCCGCCGGCGCTTGTTTAATCGCGACGTCACTTCGATCAAAGCTGAAGACATTGTTTTCCGCAACCTGCCTGGCGTCGTCAGGACGCGGGCCAACGGTCTTTCTGATAACAGGCTGCAGCTTCACTTCAGATACCGCTTGGATGTTCTGAATGTTGTGGTCAATGCGAAACTGTTGCCAGTCACGCTTGACCTTCACACTTCCCCATCCAACCAGCACCGCGAGCACAGCGTTTATCAGGATTAATTTGCGCATCACTATTGGCCCACGAGTCCCACAACCGTCAAACTGACGCGAAGGTTCTTTCCGAGCTCACCATTTGCCGGCACCTGACGCGCAGCTTGAACCGGCGTAACTTGTGCTGCTGAAACTCTGAGAAACTTTGCAGCGTTTCTGACTTCGGACAGAAAGCCGGCCAGTTGGAATGGCGTGCTCTCGAACGTCACGGCGACGCCCACTTCTGTCGTAAGTGCGTCTTTCTTTTTGGCCGCAACAATCGAACGCTGCGTCAAACTGATTTCCAGTTTCCTGGCCGAATCTTCGACCATGGACTGCACCTCAGACGCAGCGGTTACGGGGTTCGTACCAGTGAGTAAACGCGTTTGCAATTCAGCAACCCGCTTGTTGGCATCTGCGATCAGCGTGCCGTAATTTCCCTTTCGGCTCACGGCCTGTCTGAATTTTCTCAGCTGGTCCGCGCGTTCAGTAACGCGGTCGTTCAGCGACCTCACGTTGTCATAAGCCGGAAAGATCACCTCGGCGAAACTCACGTAAACCAGCAAAGCAAAAACGAGGAGGAGTACGGCTCGGCGGTTGCGATCTTCAAGCCACCGATTCACTGGACCTCCTCGAGAACGGCGCGAATTACAAAGCGGTCCTTGGCATCCTCTTTCGTGATCGGCGAACTGAACTGAACGTCGCGAAATAAAGAACTGTCTTCGAGGAGCTTCTGTACGTCTGTGGCGCGATCGGCGTAACCGGTCAACGTGAGCGCGTTATTCTGCAGCGAATATCCGGCAAGCCAACTGTCGCGCGGCATCACGCGGGTCAATTCAGCCATCACATCGGCCATCGCATCCGGTTTACCGATGTCGGAAAAGAGGACTCGCTCCTTTTCAAGAAGGCCGTTCAATTCCGTTTCTTGTCTCGCCAGTTCTCTTACGGCTGGTGTAACCGCCGTTATCGCCGCGTCAACTTCTTTGGAGTACACATAGGTCTGATATGTGTCTCGCAACAGCAGTGCGCCGCAGACCAGAAACAACAGCGTAGAAAGCACGTAGGTTGGAATAAACCGCAGACGGCTCGTCCGATATTGCAGCCTCGCGGGAAGAACATTGCCTGACGTTCGGGAGTAAAAGCCCGCGAGCGCTGCCGCCATGGCACCGAAGCCGGGGATAGAGACGGCTTCGAAATCGCGCGGGGGAGGAAATGCGACCGGCGCGAGATCGGGAAACACCGATCCAGCACCTGCGCCCTCGCAAACGAGCGCTAGTTTGTCTGCCGGAACCCGCATTGTGGACGACAGAGTTTGAACGACCGACTGCACCATCGAATCCGGAGAATCGCCCCGGACCGTGCGATGCGCGAACCGTCCACCCGAAACCAGCACACCGTCCACGGCATCCTGATCACAATTGAGAACAATGGCCGGACGATCTTGAATGAAAGACGAAAGACCCTGCGATAATGCGAGCGACGCAAGCAGGCAACCACTCAACGGAAGACCGACGCTCTTGAAGAACTCGATCCACGGATCGACGGCCGTTTTCGGTGCGATCGCGACGCTGACAACAACCGATTTCGCTCCCTTTGGAGGCTCGGCCGCTGTGCATTCCCAGTACACTTCGGATGCCGGCCAGGGTGAGAACGATTCGATCTGCAATTCGATAACGGAACGAAGCTTACTTTTGACTTCTACCGGCAGGTCCATCTGCCGAACAATTCCCTGGTCCGAAGGCAGCATCAGATAGACGTGACCAGCCTGGATGGCATGCTTCTTGATGAGCGCCGATACTGTTTCCCGGCGTTGCTCGTCTGCCATCGAAGCAAAATCCGGGATCTCAAAGTTGTTCTGGAGCCGGTATTTACCCGCACGACCGCTCATCAGCGCCATACGGAGGTTTCTGCTCAATTCAAGTCCTACGCAGCTCTTGGAAAACATCGATCTCCCGGATTACACAAGTCGAACTATCCGATTAAGACGTTGCGATGGTGGGAAAAGACGAAGAGGCAGGAAGAATCAGTTGGTAATGTCGCGGTTGTCGCCCTCCCCGCCTTCCTGGCCGTCGGCGCCAAGGGCGATCAGATCAAAATCGGCACGTTGACCGGGACAACGATACACATACGGCCGATTCCATGGATCGAGCGGGACATCCTTCTTCATGTATGGACCATCCCAGTTGTCGGCTCCCGCCGGCTTCACCTGCAGGGCCTGGAGTCCTTCCTGAGTAGTTGGATACCTTCCGACGTCCAGCCTGAACATGTCGAGAACGGTCTCGAATTCATGAATCTGGTTTTTAGCGACCACCTGCTTTGATTTTTCGACGTTCCGGAACACGCGAGATCCGACCAGGGTGAGAAACATGGCAATGATAGCCATGACCACGAGTAGTTCGATCAGCGAGATTCCGCGATTTCGGCGCTCTTCAATACGCATTAGAATCCGACCTCATAAATGCTGAATATTGCCATTAACATCGACAAAATTACAGCGCCTACCAATACACCCATGACCAGAATGATCAAGGGTTCGAGAATGGCTGTTAGAGCCTTAACGGACGTCCGCACATCTTTATCGTAAACATCGGCGATCTGTAAAAGCATGCTATCCAATCGCCCGGTCTCCTCGCCGACTTCAATCAAATGCACCGCGAGACCCGGAAAGACACCGGTATCGCGCATCGGGCGGGAAACACCTTCGCCTCGTTTCGCGCCGGAAGCAATTTTCGAAATCGCCTCGGAAAGAATCTGATTGGTGACGATGTCCTGAACGATTCGTATGCCGCCGATCAGGGGGACGGAACTAGTAATTAATGTGCCGAGCGTTCTTGCAAAGCGAGCGACTTCCATCTTCAGGATGGTTGAACCAAGGAACGGAACCCTCAATTTCAGTGCGTCCCAGGTTCGGCTGCCTTTCGGAGTCGCCAGCCACGATCGCATCGCAAACACCGATACACCGATAACCAACAACAGGACCCACCAATACGAACGGGTCAGAGTGGATAGGGATAGCAACAAGGCCGTCGCCGGCGGGATCGCCGCGCCCATATCCTCGAAAATCGTGGCGAAGCGGGGAATGACATAAAAAAGAAGTGCGGAAACCGATGTCAGACCGACAGCAACGAGCAACGATGGATAAATCAAAGCCGTGATGAGATAGCTTCGCAGTTCGTCCGCCGACCGTTCGAATTCGACGAGTCGCGCCAGGATGACATCCAGTACACCTCCGGCTTCGCCGGCACGGATCATGTTCACGTACAACCGCGAAAAATGCTTCGGGTGAAGCGCCAGCGCTTCCGCCAGGGATTTTCCACCTTTGATCTCTTTGAGGACGTTGTTCACGATCGCGCGCATTGCAGGCTTTGCGGCGAGTTCGGCCGTGATTGTGAGACTCCGGTCCAGAGGCAAACCGGCGTGAATCAGTGTCGACAACTCCTCGGTGAAGAAGAGAATGTCTTTTGCAGAAATGCGCTGGAAGTGGATGTTCTGGAGGATTCCTCCGGCGCCCTGGGCCGACGCCTCGTTGATCGAATATGGAATAAGCCCCATTCCCTGGAGTCGAAACGACACAACCTTGGAGTCTGCGGCCTCCATTTTCCCTTCGGAGAATCCGCCGGTTGCGTTGACCGCCTTATAAAGGAATAGCGCCATGTTCTTAAGTTTTCAGAATGCAAGCAGGAGGTGGGGAAATCGGATCTGACTAATTCCTAATTCTTAATTCCTAATTCCTATCCGAGCAGAATCTTGAATTCAGGAGGTCTGCTCGGATAGGAATTAGGAATTAAGAATTAGGAATTAGTCAGATCCGATCTCCCCCAGCTCCCTACTTGCATGTGGAAATGCCTCAGCTTTTATACTTCCTGCGTCACCCTCAAAACCTCATCGGGTGTCGTGTCTCCAGCCAGAACTTTCGCCCAACCGTCATCCTTGAGGGTTCGCATTCCGGAACGCACGGCCTGTGCCTTGAGAACAGTTGAATCCGACTTGGTTACCATCAACCGCCGCATTTCTTCGTCAATGTCCAACAACTCGAAAATGCCCTTGCGACTTTCGTAGCCGCTGAAGTCGCACTGCTCGCAGCCTTTGCCGCGCTGCAGCTGCACAAATTCTCCCAGGCCTTTGATGTCGAAGCCGGCATCGGCGAGCGCCTTCGACGGCGTGAGTTCCGGAGCCTTGCAATGTTGGCAGTTCACACGAACCAGGCGTTGGGCAAGAATTCCGATCAATGACGATGCCAGCAGATAGTCTTCAACGCCCATATCGACCAGCCGTGTCACGGCGCTGGGAGCGTCGTTCGTGTGAAGCGTGCTGAATACCAGGTGACCCGTCAACGCGGAGCGAATCGCGATTTCCGCCGTCTCGAGATCGCGGATCTCACCAATCATGATGATGTCCGGGTCCTGCCGCACGATGTGGCGTAGTCCGGCGCCAAAAGTCAGTCCGATCTGCGTGTTCACATGAATCTGATTGATGCCGTCCATCTGGTACTCGACGGGGTCCTCGATCGTAATGATCTTCCGATCCGGAGTATTGATGCGCTTCATCGCGCTGTACAGCGTCGTCGTTTTGCCGCTTCCGGTCGGGCCGGTGACCAGAAATATTCCGTGCGGCTTCGACGTCATCTCACAGACTTTGTCGTACGAATCTTCCGGAAAACCCAGCCGGCGCAGATCGATCAACGATGAATTCGACTTGTCGAGAATGCGCATCACAACACTTTCGCCGTACATCGTCGGCAAAGTCGAAACGCGAAGATCGATTTCCTTTCCTAACACCTTGAGCTTGATGCGGCCGTCCTGCGGTAGCCGCCGTTCCGCAATGTTCAACTTGGCCATCAGCTTGATGCGCGAAATGATCGCGGCGCGCAGCTGATTCGGTGGCGGATCGATGTTGTGGAGAACGCCATCCACGCGATACCTCAAGCGCAATTCCTTTTCGAACGGCTCGATATGAATGTCGCTGGAGCGCGATTCGACGGCGCGGGAGATGATGAGATTCACCATTCGAATCACGGGGACTTCGGACGCCAGGTCTCTCAGGTGTTCGATGTTTTCGTCGTCGGCAAAAACATCGGTCATCGTCTCGATCAGTTTTTCGGAGCTGCCTTCGTCTCCGCCATACAACTTTTCGAGCTGCTCGTTGATCTCAGTTTCGGCAGCGATATAGACGCGCAGATCATAGCCGGTCCTCAGGCGAATGGCGGATTGCGTTTCGACGTCGAGCGGATCCGACATGACCAGAGACAAGACATTGTTGTCGAGATGCACCGGTATTACATGAAAGGTTCGTAGGAAGCGAAGTGGAAGCTTCGATGTCTCTACCGGCACGGCGGGATACTCGCCGGAAAAAACGTCGACGTTGAGTTGCTGGCTCAGCGTGCTGACAATGTCGCGCTCGGCGACATAACCGAGATCGATGAGGATGCGCCCGAGTTTATCCGGCCGCTCCTTCTGAAGCGTTAGCGCGTTCTTCAGGTCCTCTTCGGAGATCACACCCCGATCCAGCAGTAATTGACCGAGCGGCCGGACCTCGCTGGCGACCAGTGCCTTCATCAGAATTCTTTGATATTGACCTGTGTGGGCGCGTCTTTACGAACGCTGATGACGAACTGGGTCGGGAGATCCGGAACGTCTGCTCTGGTGACATTCAACATATGAATGACAACCGTCAGGGATTCCGTCGCACCAACCGAATCCGTCTTTACAACTCGTTGCTTTAAGAACTCCGAAACCTTGTCCTTTATTTCCTTCTGGCGGCGCCCCACGGAAGTTCGCAATTGTTCTGCGGTTTTCGTACCGCTGAACGGATTTGGTGGTTGTTCAAGCGCGACCTCCAGGACAACTACAACACCGTAACCATCCAGGTAACTGGCCAGAGAATTCCGCATCACGCGAGTGACCGCGGGATTGACAACCTCGTCCACCTCGGTTTGAAGAGCCGGCTTGTCCTTCTTGAAAAGCTCTCCGGACACCGGCGGAGCAACCAACATGAACAAAATGAGAAATAAATTCAGCATGGCTTACTCCTCAATGCTCCGACTTTTGCGCAAGCTGCGCGATGGCGTTGGCATTTTTGAAATTGTCGTTTTCAAGGGATTCCTGCACCTTCTCGAGATACACCAGCCGATCGTCGAGGCGTTGGAAGACCTTGGCTTGTTCCGCGTCGAGTTTCACGGACGCTACAGAGACCGACGGTTGCTGCGATTGCAGTTTCTGAACTTCGCTGATGATTCGGTCGTAGTCGATGGGTTCGCTGACAGTGCGTACCGGCGTCGCGACATTCGCCGCTTCATTCCGAACAACCGGAGCCGGTGCGCTGCCGAACGAGATGGTGAGCTGAGATTCGTTCCACTGAATACTCATGGGCGCAGCGATCAGCACGGCAATGATGACCGCGGCTGCAGCGCCAATCGGGGCAAGCCACCTCCAGCCGAAGGCCGGACGTTTTTCGACCTCGAATGTGATGTGCCGCGGCGGTTCGATGTCCTGAGAAAGTCTGAGGGTCGCTCGAGTTCGCTCCAATTGCTGCGCCTCATTGCGGCATTGAGAACAATCCGCAAGGTGGCGGCGCGCCTCCTCGAGTTCCTTTCCGGACATTTCACCGAACACGTAGTCGGTGATTCGTTCACCCAGATGCGTCATAGCTTCACCCCAGAATCGACCGCAGTTTCTCGAATCCCATGTAGAGCCGCGATTTCACGGTTGAAACCGGCGCTCCCTGAATCTCCGCGATCTCATCGAATTTCAATTCATGAAAGACCTTCAGCACGACCGCTTCTCGCTGTTCTTCCGGCAAATGCTGCAGCGCCGCCTCGACCGCCAGTTGGTTTTCGACCGGGGATCGAGTTGAACTCGTGCCGGGCTCCAACTCGACAAAGGTCTTGCCGATGTCTTTCCGGAGCCGCGAGTAACAGGTGTTATGGGCAATGCGATAAAGCCACGCCGAAAATCGATTCCGGTCTTTCAGCGTCGGCAATTCCCGGTAAGCCTTCATGAACGACTCCTGGCAAAGGTCCATCGCTTCTTCGCGGTCGCCGATCAGGCGGACGATAAAGTTGTAGATCGGCTTTTCCCACTGATGAACCAGCAGGTTGAAGGCTTCCGTATCGCCTTTTAGTACCCGGTCAACGATTTTTCCGTCGTCGATCGGCCGCAGGCTGCCCAGCTTCAATCTGTCCTCACCCAGTTAAGACTCATTGGCTTTATAAAAAGACGACCGGCTTGAAATTGGGGTCAGACGTATCTGGCACCTATTTTCGATGAGTTGAGTTTATGAAAATAGGTGCCAGATACGTCTGACCCCAATTTCAACCCCCACTACCGGTAGATCTTCACCCGTTCGCGAGCCGGGTGCCGGAGGAATTCAAACCCAAAGGAAACCAGACCGATGAAGTTGTTCCAATCGATCTTGGTTACGTGGCGAAGTGCAATCAGAAGAACAACATAGATCGGGGCGAACAACACAAAATCGACGGCCATCTTAATCGGTATCAAATATCGAACGTGTTCCAGGGCCAATAGTTGCGGGACCACCCGATGGAAACCCAGAACCGCAAAACCCGCTAAAGTGCCCGCCAGAATCGGCCGGAACTGCACATCGCGCAGAACCGTCCAGACCGAGTTTCCAAGATATTTCTTATGGAACGTCACCAACAGGTACATCGACGCCACGACCATTGCGATCGAGGTACCGGTTGCCGCACCAGCCGCGCCGAACTGCTGCACGAGAATCCAGCTGAGAATCGGATTGGTGATGGCGAGCAGCACCGTACTCTTCATGTCGAACTCGGGTCTGCCGACACCCGCCCCCGTCTGGCTCGCTGCGCCTCCCATCACATTGACGCCATAACCTATGGCGAGGATTTGTATCAGCACAATCGAGTTCTCGAAACCACGCCCTATCCAAAAATTCACAACGGAGCGCGCCTCGAGAATGACGAAACCAACCAGGGCTACCGTCATCATGCAGACCCATTTCGACGCCAGATAGTATGTTTGCCGAATCTTTTCGCGATCGTTGCGGGCACCTAATTCAGATGTCGCGGGAATAAGCGCGGAGATCATCACAAGCGGCACTGCGCGCATAAATGAAGTCAGCCGTGAACCCACTTCGTAAAACGAAACCGCGGCGATTCCGAGGGATCTGGAAATGATCAGCTTGTCTACCTGAAAGCAGATCAATCCGCCGAGCCGGCTGACCTGCATCTTCACACCATAGCCGAACATTTCCTTCAGAAGCGCGCGATTGAAATTCCAGCCCAATCTGATCTTCGGCATCGACGTTCGCACCGTCCACCACGTAACCACCACGGCGGCGAAGGAACAGACGGCGGAATTCACCGCCAGGCCGAGCATGCCCAGACCGCCCTCGAGAAACACAACGGTGCCGACGATGTTGACGATGCTCATCTTCACTTCGATCGCATTCGACTTGTCCATCCGCTGCATGCCTTTGAACACCGAGAGGAACATGATCGCGATGTTCTGCAGCGAACAGGAAATC